>QFCE01000461.1_pt1 | contig 166223 bp, 143 predicted proteins | sample 5346091 | NCBI WGS metagenome assembly QFCE01 (sample SAMN09062252, study PRJNA434731) | Human gut metagenome, whole genome shotgun sequencing project. | isolation source: stool timepoint A chromium assembly | host: Homo sapiens | collected 2015
GCTAGAGCGCCTGGTTTGGGACCAGGAGGTCGCAGGTTCGAATCCTGTCACCCCGATGGTTTTCCAAAGTCTTTCAACGGTTCGCAAGAGAATATGCGGGTGTAGTTCAATGGTAGAACACCAGCCTTCCAAGCTGGATACGTGGGTTCGATTCCCATCACCCGCTTGATGAGTCTGTAGCTCAGCTGGATAGAGCAACGGCCTTCTAAGCCGTGGGTCGGGGGTTCGAATCCCTTCAGGCTCAGTCGGGTTTTCCCGTAATTTCATATGGTGGATATAGCGCAGTTGGTTAGCGCGCCAGATTGTGGCTCTGGAGGCCCAGGGTTCGAATCCCTGTATCCACCCGTATTTCCCCGGAACTTTGGTTCCGGGGGTTTTATTTTCTAGGCCGATCTGGTATCTCTATATAGCCATTCTATAACAAAAATCACAATTTTCCGGATTGATAGTGAATTGCCGATTATTAAAGAGTATTTATAAGATAATAAAATAAATAGGAGTAGTCTTATTCATCTGACTTAAAACTGGAATGGGACAATTTTGCGCGAGATTATATAAAATTCAATTAAATATTATATAAAATATCGATAAAAGTATGTTATTAGAAAACATATAATAAATAGATATTTATTTTTTCAATTCAGAAACAACGTTGAATAGAATTTTGGAATTTGATTTCTGTATAAATTCATATATAATGAAAGCGCTGTGACGCAATGTTTGGTGAAAATTATATATTAATAAAAATAGAAGTCAGCATTAGGAAATGGTCTTGACATTGAAAAAGGTGAAAATAATATGATTCAGATTGAGAACCTTTCAAAAAGATATGGAGAATTAGAAGTTTTAAATACAATGAGTCTTCACATTCAAAAGGGATCTATATTTGGCATCATTGGACAGAGCGGAGCTGGAAAGTCTACACTCTTACGATGCATCAATGGATTAGAAACATTTGATAGTGGGCGTATTTTTGTAGATGGTATACAGATATCGACAGGTAATGACCGACAGGCAAGGGAAGCACGTCGTGAGATCGGTATGGTATTTCAAAATTTTTCTTTGCTGGACCGTCTGAATGTGTATGATAATGTAGCTTTTCCTATGAAAAGCTGGGGCTATAAAAAGAAAGAAATAGATGAACGTGTGAGGGAACTCATTGGTCTGGTTGATCTGAATGATAAGATCTCAGCCTTTCCGCCATATCTTTCGGGAGGGCAGAAACAGAGAGTTGCGATTGCCAGAGCATTGACGATGCAGCCTAAAGTGTTGTTGTGCGATGAGGCTACATCGGCTCTCGACCCTAGAACCGCCGAATCTATTCTGAATCTTTTAAAAGAGATCAATGAAAAGACGGGAATAACGATTATTGTTGTGGCGCATCAGCTTTCGGTTATCCGGAATATTTGTACGCATATGGCGATTTTGGAGGATGGACATCTCGCCTGTCATGGAGCAACAACGGAGATATTCATGCAGGCTCCAGCGGCGCTGCGCAGATTGCAGGGGAATAGAGAAAATCACGCAAATCTATCAGTTTTGTTTTGTGAACAGGATCAGTTTGTGTTTTCCCGTATGGTCCGGGATCTGGAAACGGATTTTGATATTATGGATATTCAGCATCTTGGTATGGGAAAGGAAGCCCAGATACATTATTCTATCAGGGTGCCAGAAGAAAAATTAGATACCTGTTTAAGCTGGCTCCGCAAGAAGGGGATTTATTGCCAAACGGTAGAAAAGGAGGGGGCAGACAGTGTTTAACTCGGAATTTTGGGATGTCTGGATGCGATATTTCAATCAGTTGATTGCCCCCGCTATTTTGGTAACTCTTCGTCTTGTTGCGGTTACAATGCTTATCTGTGTGGTTTGCGGTTTTGGTTTGGCGTGTCTTATGGTTCTGACCCATCCCAGCAAAGGGCTGCATCCTAATAAAAAGATTTATACACCGATATCGGTAGTAGCTAATTCGATTAGGAGCTTTCCATTTGTCCTTTTGATTGTGACATTAGCGCCGATTACCCGTTTTATACTAGGGACCATGATTGGAGAGGCGGCAGCAATCCTTCCATTAAGTGTAGGAGGAATTCCGTTTGTGGCGCGTTTACTGGAAAATGCCATGTTGGAGGTAAATCCACAATTGATAGAAATGGCAAGATCTTTTGGTTTATCAAACCGTGAAATTCTGGTTCGGGTGATATTAAAGGAATCTGTGCCGGCAATTGTAAATAGCGTTACACTCGCAACGATTAACTGCGTCGGATCAACCGCCATGGCAGGAGCTGTTGGGGCGGGCGGTCTTGGTTCTGTTGCATTAAATTATGGATTTTACAGCTTTAATGATCTTGTTTTGTATACAAGCGTGATCATTACTTTGATCATAGTCCAGCTTATACAGCTGGCAGGAAGCCTTTTGTATCACAGATGTCTCCGAAAATAACCACGTTTTATACATCCTTTATGGATATATAAATAAAAATAACAGAAAGAGGAAGGGAAGAAAGAATGAAAAAAATGATGTCACTGCTTCTGAGCGGAATGATGGTACTTAGTCTGGCTGCATGCTCTGGCTCAGAAACGGCAAAAGAAACAACAAAGGAGGAGCCGAAAACAGAGGCAAAGGAAACGGCTGCTAAGGAGAGCGAGGCAGCAACAACCGAAGCAAAAAAAGAGCCAGTTACACTTAAGATCGGATGCGTTGCAGCAACAGAACCGTGTGTCCAGATCATGAAGGAGGCAATGGAAGGAACTGGATATGAAGTAGAGGTAGTTGTTTTCGACGGAAATAACCTGCCTGCTGAAGCATTAAATGCAGGAGATATTGATGGCTTATTTTGCAATAGCCTTAAATGGATGAATACATTCAATGAGGAAAATAATGCTGACCTGGCTATGGCATTTCCATACTATTTCTCATATGCTGGTTTGTATTCGGCAAAATGGGATTCTCCAGAAGCATTTCCGGATGGGGCGAAGGTGATCGTTTCCAACGGATTAAGCAATATTGATGGAGGCCTGCGTATTCTGCAGAATGCTGGGCTGATCACTCTTGCAGAAACTCCCAGTGAGAATAATTTTTATTCGATTATTGATATTGTAGAAAATCCTAAGAATATTCAGATTACACCGGCGGAATTAACAACAGCAATGTCTAGCATAAATGATGTTGACGGGGTAGTAGCATCGGCGGTTATTGTAAAAGAGTCCGGTGTTATGTCTCCCAGCGAGCATATGGGATTAAGCACCCGTGATCAGATGACTCCGCAGGGATTGATCGTAAGCGGAAAGGATGAAAATGCTGAATGGGTGTCTGTCGCAAAGGAGCAGATGGAACAGCAGAAGTGGTACGATGCATTTAATGAGCGATTTGACGGTACTTTCATCCTTTATAGTGAGATTGATAAGTATTTTCCGCAGTAACAAGGGGGAATAATCATGTACGGATATGATCAGAAAGCGGTTAGACGCCTTTTAGAGTATGCAAATTGTGCATTAAAATTGGAACATAAAATCGTAGCAATGAAATTCCTGTTTACAGAAGAGGAATTTGAAGCTGCTGATGTTCCGAAGTTATCGGGCAAAATGTCCTATTGCACCATGGTAATCCATGCTGGAGAGGGAGAATCAATGAAGGCTGATATTGATAATTTCGGCTGCTTCGGAGGCGCAAGGGCACTGGGAATTGTAGACGATGACAGATATTACCTGGATGGCAGATTTTTTGAACCAAGGGGTTTATATCAGGATCTGGCAACTGCCAGGGAGGTAACAAGCCATATCCACCGCTGTTCCCATAGGGTAAAGGGCGTTATGGTTCGCCCCTTGGAGGATTTTACAGAAGCGCCGGATGTTGTTATTATTGTCAGCTATCCTAGAAATATCATGCGTTTGATCCAGGGATATACATATCATTTTGGCACAGCACAGGGAATTAAAATGGTAGGTAATCAGGCGATTTGTGCGGAAGCTACTGCTCATCCATATATGGAAAATGGGATGAATATTTCATGTCTGTGCAATGGACCGCGTACAGCTGGAATGAAAGAACATGAAATGGCAATGGGAATTGTGTTTAATCGTTTTGAAAGGCTGATCCATGGTTTATGCATGACGATTACAGCAATCGAACATAATCCGCGGAAAGAAGAAATTATTAAAGCGTTCCAGGAGCACAACATCACAGATATTCCGGTTCGTATGAGCAGAAATTATGGACATCCGTTCTTTAACCGTGATTATCCTCATTTTAAAGAGTGGGATGAAAAGAATCCAAGAATTGACGAAGCGCTTTTCCCAGATATTTTTGCGGATTAGGGATAATAGACCAGATATCAGAAGAAACATAAAAGGTAAGGATGATGCATCTGTTGATAAAACGGTGCATCATTCTTTTTGCAGTGAATATGGTGAATCAGGCAATAATGTTTTGAATTACCGGGTTCTTTATGAACGTGTTGTATTTTTGAGTATTCCGTACTAAAATGTGGGTGAAAAGAAAAAGCCGAGTTCCTTCTTGATGAAAGGAAAACGGCTTTCAGACGCTGGGCCAGCGGGATTCGAACCCTCGAATGCAGGAGTCAAAGTCCTGTGCCTTACCGCTTGGCGATGGCCCAGAGCATAACAAATATAGTTTAACACAGGAACGGGAAATATTCAATAAAAAAGAAAGGAAAAAATACGATATGACACATGGAGAGAAGGCAGGAGCGTTATTCCTGGAGGGCTATAACTGCGCCCAGTCGGTGGTACTGGCTTTTGCGGATGAAATGGGGATCCCAAAGGAGACGGCGGCACGGATCGCCTCGTCCTTTGGCGGCGGCCTGGGACGGCTCCGGGAGGTGTGCGGCTGCGTCAGCGGCATGGCCATTGTGGCGGGAGAGCTTCTGGGATATTCCGGGCCGGAGACCGGGAAGCCAAAGGCAGACCATTATGCGCTGATCCAGGAGCTGGCGGAGGAGTTCCGGAAGGAAAATGGAAGCATCATCTGCCGGGACCTGCTTTCGGGGATCACAAGTGATACGGCTCCGGTGCCGGAGGCACGCACAGACGATTATTATAAGAAGAGACCCTGTAAGGACCTGGCTGTCTGTGCGGCAGAGATCCTGGAAAGAAAGCTGGAGGAGAGAAAAGTACAGGATCTGGAGAAAAACGGACAGAAATAAGAGAAAACAAAGAAAACCGCCGCCATGACGTCCCTCCCTGTATGTGGGGAGAGGCCGCATGGACGGCGGCTTTTATATGGCCTCAGCCGGGAATGGCTGAATGGAACCAGTTACATAACGCCTGCCGGCAGATAGATCCCAACGCCGGGGCCGAAGGGGATTCCCAGAAGCATCCAGATTACCAGGAAGATGATCCATGCGATCTGAAGCACGATGGACATGGGGATCATATTGGCGATCAGGGTACCGATCTTTAAGTTGGGAACGTATTTGGTCTGCGCTACGCTGAGGATCATCCAGATGTATGCGGACATGGGGGTCCAGCAGTTGAACGGGGAGTCGCCGATGCGGTAGCACAGCTGGGTGAAGCCTGGATGATAGCCAAGGAGCATGAACATGGGTACGAAGATCGGTGCAAAAATCGCCCACTTGGCAGAACCGGAGGATACAAAAATGTTGACAAAGGAGCAGAGGAGAATAAAAGCAACACACAGAGGAATACCTGTGAAGCCGACGTTCTCCAGGAAGTCAGCGCCGCCGATGGCTAACAGCGTTCCTAATTTGGTCCAGTTGAAGAGACCCTGGAACTGTCCGCAGAAGAAGCAGAACAGGACGTAGGAGCCCATACCGGCCATCTGTTTGGCCATCGCTTTGTTGACGTCGTTGATGTTTTTAAAGCTGCCGGAAACATATCCATAGGAAAGTCCGCAGATGGAAAACAGGACGAACAGGATCGGGATCAATCCCTTAAGGAACGGAGAGCCTACAAATTTTCCGTTTTCACCGGCCAGCGGTCCCATAAAGAACAGTACGGCGATCAGGGCCATATAAATGAGAGCTGTGATTCCTGCCGCATGAAGGCCCTTTTTCTGCTGGGGCGTAACTTCATCCAGCTTGGCGTTTCCGGAGCCCTCGTATTTTCCAAGACGCGGCTCGATCATATGTACAGAGCACCATCCAATGACAAGGGAGCAGAGGAAGGTGGATGCGATCATGAAGAACCAGTTACAGGTTGCGTCTACGGCAAAGGTGGTTTCTGGCATGAACGCCTTGATGGCATCATTGGTAAGGCCCTGGAGCAGTGTGTCGGTTCCTGCTACCATCAGGTTCGCGGTAAAACCGGCCTGGGCGCCTGCGTAGCCAACCATCATACCCACAACGGGGTGCTTGCCCACGCCCATGTATACAATGGCGGCCATGGGCGGGATCACCACCATGGCAGTGTCGGAAGCGATGTTGCCGACGGTTCCGATGAACGCTACCACATAGGGAACCAGGGCAGCCGGAACGTTCTTTAAGGAGCTGTTTAAAAGGGAGATGAGCATTCCGGATTCTTCACAGAGGCCGATGCCCAGGGTCATGGTGATTACCAGGCCCAGAGGCGCGAAGCCAGTGAAGTTTTTCACCATATTGTCCAGGAACCAGTGAAGGCCTTCGGTGGTGAAGAGGTTGGCGGATGTGACGGCTTCTCCAGATGCCGGATTGGTAAGCGTGAGCCCGGTCATGGTGAAGATCGCGCCGATCACCGCAGTGAACAGGAACAGCCAGCAGAAAAGGATGGCCGGCGGCGGCAGCTTGTTGCAGACAGCTTCAATGCCGTTGATCAGTCGGTCGATCTTTGAAACTTTCTTCGCAGTCGTGTTGTCTTTCATGTGAAAACCCCTCCTATCTTATATTGGCAGAACCACGGACATGGCTCTGCTGATATTCTTATCATACTATGAAAATGACGAAAAATCCAGGAAAAGTTTATAGAAATTTTATCAATTTAATTTTTTTGTTATAAAAAACAAGAATACCTTTGGGCATTTGTTACAAACTTGCGTTTGGTATGAAACCATGATAAAATAAAGGGGAAATTTTGAAAATAGGGGGATTGCGGTATGTTCTTCGGGGGAAATTTTCAGCTCTGGAAGCTGCACACGGCAGCGGATTATCTGTCGTTCTTTCTGTTTCTTTTGGCGGGGATCGCGGTATTTGTCGTGGCGGCAAAATGCATGAACTGCCGGAGGAACCATGAAACAGCCGTAAATAAAGTAATGAAACGGCTGGGGAAGCTGGGAAGGAAGCCCTCCAGGGTCTATAAAAATGTGACCCTGAAGACAGAGGACGGCGGCCAGAGTCTGGACGGGATCGTTCTGGACCGGGGCGGGATCCGCCTGGTGCGAGCCTACGGGTGGGGGACAAAGATCTACGGAAAGCCCGACGGCGAAATGTGGAGGCGGGAAGACCCGAAACGAAAGGAAGAGTTTAAGAATCCGCTGTTTGAGCTCAATGCGGCTGCGGAGCTCATAAAGAATGCGTTAAAAGACCAGGGGATGGAGAAGATAACGGTAACTCCTCTGGTGGTCTTTGCAGATAATTACCAGATCCCGGAGCTGTATCTGGGATATGGGTCCTGTTCTACCACATATCAGGAATTAAAGGACTGGTATAAGAAGCAGGGGCTCCCAAAAGAGGCTGCGTATGATGTGGAGAAGGCCTCGGCTGCGGTGGAGGGGCTTCTGACCGCCGGGACCGGGAACGCGTAATATATAATTTACAGGAGGGGTATTATATGATAAACGAAAAGAGACTTCTGGACACATTTTTAGAGTACGTCCAGATCGACAGTGAAACAAAGAATGAGAAGGCCATGGGAGAGCGGCTGGTACAGGATCTGAAGGCTCTGGGCTTTGAGGTCCAGACCGACCGGGCAGGAGAGGCCTTTGGCTCCAACGGCTTCAATGTCCATGCATTTTTAGAGGGCACGATCCCGGGAGATCCCACGATCTTCTGCGCCCATATGGATACGGTGGCTCCCGGAAACGGGATCAGGCCTGTGATCAAAGACGGCATTATCGGCACCGATGGCTCCACCATCCTGGCAGGCGATGATAAATCCGGCATTGCGGCCATTATGGAGGCCCTGGCTGTTATTAAGGAAAAGGATCTGCCCCACAGAAGCGCAGACATCCTCTTTACCATCGGAGAAGAGGGCGGAATGAACGGCGCGAAAAATATGGATTATTCCATGCTTAAGGGGAAAGAGGCCATGGTTTTCGATGCGGGCGGAGATACGGGAAAGGTCCTGACCTGCGGACCTGGCCAGATCAAGATAAATGCCACGATCACCGGACGGTCCGCCCATGCGGGCCTGGCTCCGGAAGCCGGGATCAGCGCCATCCAGGCGGCTGCAAAGGGGATCGCGAAAATGAATCTTTTAAGGATCGACGAGGAGACCACCTGCAATATCGGAACCTTAAGATCTGAGTACGCCACCAACATCGTTCCGGAAAAGGCGGTGCTGGTCGCCGAGGTTAGGAGCCGGGACCTGGATAAACTAAACGCCCAGGCTGCCCATATGAAGCAATGCCTGGAGGAGGCCTGCCAGGAGCTGGGCGCATCCCTGGATATCGACCTTTCCACAAATTATGTGAGCTTCCGTGTGGATAATGATGACGAGCTGGTGAAGCGGGTGTTTGCAGCCTGCGGGCGGCTGGGGATCCCGGCCTCCACAGAAAAGGGCGGCGGCGGAAGTGATGCCAATGTGATGGCTCTCCATGGGATCAAGCCAGTGGTGCTTTCCACGGGCATGACAAAGGTACATACCACAGAGGAGACTTTGAAGGTGGAAGAGTTAAATAAGTGTGCGGCCCTGGTGCTGGACCTGCTGACCAATTAAAGCAATGCCGCCGGAAGAAGAAAGACAGAGGTTTTGAAAATTGGAACGAAAACTGGAACGAAAACTGGATCTGAGATCCATCAGACGCTCGCCGACGCGGATGCTTCTGGCGGGATATCTTACGGTGATTTTAATAGGAACGGTCCTTCTGATGCTGCCGGTCTCCTCCAGAGAGGGGATCGTGACGCCGGTGACGGACTCGTTTTTTACGGCAGTCTCGGCGGCTTGTGTGACGGGTCTGGTGCGCTTTGATACGTATACCCACTGGTCCCTGTTCGGCCAGATCGTCCTGCTCCTGCTGATCCAGGTGGGGGGACTGGGCTTTATGACGATCCTTTTGTCCGCCCATACCTTTTCGGGCCAGAAGATCGGCCTGTCCTCCCGCATCCTTATGCGGGAGGCGGTGGCGGCACCCCAGGTAGGCGGTATCGTCCGTATGACCAGGTTCATCCTGAAGGGGACGCTTCTGATCGAGGGCCTGGGGGCGGCGGCCCTGGCTCTTTATTTCTGCCCCCGGCTGGGGCTTTTTAAGGGCCTTTATTATTCGGTATTCCATTCGGTGTCCGCCTTCTGCAACGCAGGATTTGACCTGATGGGTGCAGAAACGCCATTTTCTTCGCTGACGGCAGAAGCAGGAAACTGGTATCTGAATTTGGTGATCATGGCACTCATCGTCATTGGCGGCCTTGGATTTTTCGTGTGGCTGGATCTTCTGGATTCCAGGTTCCGGTTTAAAAACCTGAGGCTCCATTCAAAGATCGTGGTGTTTATGACGGCAGTTCTTCTGGCCGGCGGAGCACTGGGGCTGTTCCTTCTGGAGCTTACCGGGGAGGCCTATGAGGGCATGAGCCTGGGAGACAGGATCCTGGCGTCCCTGTTCCAGTCGGTGACGGTCCGGACGGCCGGGTTTAATACGGTGGACCTGGCGGCTCTCAGGGAAGGAAGTATTTTCCTTATGATCTGCCTGATGGTGGTGGGCGGCTCCACTGGCTCCACAGCCGGAGGAATGAAGACCACTACGGCGGCCGTGCTGGTTTTGAGCATTTTTTCCACATTCCGTCAGAAGAAAAATGTGGAATGCTTTAAGAGGCGGCTGGAGGACGGGATCACCCGGACGGCCTCCTGTATCTTTATGATGTATCTGATCCTGATCATTCTGTCTACGCTGGTGCTATCTGCGGCCGAGGGGATCCCGGTGCTGACGGCCATGTTTGAGACCACATCGGCCATTGCCACGGTGGGCGTGACTCTGGGGATCACGCCGGAGGTGTCCATGGTGTCCAAGCTGGTGCTGGCCTTTCTGATGATCTTTGGAAGAGCCGGTTCCCTGACCATGCTTTTGGCCTTCGCCTCGGACCGGCCTCCGGTGGCATCGAAAAAGCCCCTGGAAAAGATCCAGGTGGGCTGATACAGCATTGTTAATAAGAGGAGGAACTTATGATATCTGTTCTGATCATTGGACTTGGACGGTTTGGCCGTCATATGGCAATTAAATTCCAGGAGCAGGGAAATGATGTGATGGCGGTGGAAAAGGATGAGGCCAGGGCGGATGAAATGGCCCCGGTGATCCAGAATATCCAGATCGGAGATGCCACCAACGAGGATTTCCTGCGGTCTCTGGGGGTGGGGAACTACGATGTCTGCGTGGTAGGAATCGGAGAAAGCTTTCAGACGGCCCTGGAGATCACGGTGCATTTAAAGGATCTGGGGGCGAAGTATGTGGTGGCCCGGGCTACCCGGGATATTTATAAAAAGCTCCTTTTAAGGAATGGGGCCGATCATGTGGTCTACGCGGAGCGGGAGGTGGCGGAGCGGCTGGCTGTCCGCTACGGAACAGCCCGGGGGATCTTTGATTATGTGGAGCTGACGCCGGAATACGGGATCTATGAGATCGAGCTGCCTCACGGCTGGGCCGGCCACAGCATCCTGGAGCGCCAGGTGCGTACCCGCCACAATATCAATATCCTGGCCATCCGCCATGGAAGGAACCTGTTCCCCATGCCGGGGCCGGAGCACGTGTTCACAGAGGGAGAGACTCTGATGGTCATGGGCAGCGAGAGGGATATCAAAGCGCTGATGAGGTAAAAGAAAAGAGACATATAAAAAGAGCTCCGGCATAACCGGGGCTCTTTTCACAAATACTAAAAAGGGGGATGTAAGAGTTACTATGTAAGCTGTATGTAAATCCCTGTCTCATGTGGAGACGGGAAGTGTTGTTAGACGACCCCGGAAGCTGGAACGCGCGTTTCTTCGCCTCCGGGCTCTTGTTTTTGTTTTATGGCTTTAGTATACCGGATAATTGTGACGTAAGTATGGAAAAACTATAAAAGGAAAATAAAGAAACTTAACATTTCATTGCGCTTTGTTGAGAATGCGTAAGAAGCCAGATTAAGTGAAGAATTTCTGTGAAAGATCCGCTTAGAAATGGACAAAGACGTAAAAATCGAGTATAATACTCTCATGCGCGAAAATGAAGAAGGAGTGGCTCTGGTGCATAAGAAAAGTGGATTTGAAAATCTGGTGCTGATCAGCCAGCTGGGACTCAATGTACTGACCGCAGTGTTTTTATGTGTTGCGGCCGGTGTGTGGGTGGACCGGCAGTTTGGCACCAGCCTTACGCTTCCCCTTCTGATCCTGGGGATCCTGGCCGGCGGCTTAAACGCCTATAAAATGGCCCGGAGGACCATTGAACGGGAGCAGGAGGAGAAAGAGAAGGAAGAGAAAGCACGGGAAGAGAACTGGAAAAAACGGTACGGGACCGGAGACGGCGCCGGCCGGAATAAACGGAAGGGATGGTGACTGTTATGATGAGTGACGAGACAAAAAAACAGGTCATCCTCATGTCCGTAGGTATCGTTCTCCATAACCTGGTGCTTTTTTTAATTTGCCTGATCTGGTTTCGGAGCGCTCCGGTCTTCTTAGGTATCCTTACGGGGATGGCGGCGGCTGAGCTGTGGCTTCTCAGCATGGCTTATTCAACGGAGCTGTGCGCGGCCTCAGCCGATGAAAACTACGCCAGAAAAAAGATGGTGACCCATGCTCTTTTGAGGAGCCTGGCCGTATTTGGAGGGATTGCTCTGGTCTGGAAATTTACGGAGATCAATCTTTTATCCCTGGTGGTGGGAATACTGGGTTTAAAGACAGGGGCTTATCTTTACCCGGTAGTGCGCAGGATCACAGACCGGAGGACTAGATCCGGCCGGCCTGACGAGAAAGACAGCGTATCATAAAAAGAAAGGAGGGCGAAAGAATGGGTGGTGGCAGTGAAGCGGATTTTATGATACATGGTATCATGAAATACCATCTGTTCGGACAGGAACTGTGGATCACGACGACAACTGTGGGGATGACCATCATCACCATTGTACTTCTGATCCTGGCCTTTGCCGCCAACAGAGCCATGAAGCACGCCACAGAGGTTCCTGGCACATTCCAGAACATCCTGGAGCTGGGAGTGGAGATGCTGGAAAAGATGACCCAGGGGATCCTGGGACCATCGGCCAGACGGTTTGCCAATTATATTGGTACGATCTTCCTGTTTATTCTGTTCTGTAACTTAAGCGGGCTTTTTGGCCTGCGGACCGTTACGGCGGACTTTGGCGTGACGTTCTTACTGGGACTGGTCACCTTCGCGATCGTTCAGTACCAGGGGATCAAAAACCATGGAGTCGGTCACTTCACCGGTTTGTTTAAACCGCTTCCGGTGCTGTTCCCGATCAACCTGATCGGTGAATTCGCAAATCCGATCTCCATCTCACTCCGTCTGTTCGCGAACATGCTTTCTGGTGTGATCATTCTGGGCCTGTGGTACGGAATGATGCCGATTTTCGTTAAGATCGGTATACCGGCGGCACTGCATGTATACTGCGACCTGTTTTCAGGCTGTATCCAGACGTATGTATTCTGTATGCTGACCATGGTATACGTAAACGACAAACTGTAATCAAAAAATTTTTATTCAGGAGGTTTTATTTATGAATATTTCTGGACAGGATTTTATTTATGGATGCTCCGCCATCGGTGCTGGACTGGCAATGATCGCCGGTATCGGACCTGGTGTCGGCCAGGGTATTGCCGCCGGTTTCGGCGCGTCTGCTGTGGGACGTAATCCGGGCGCCAAGTCTGACGTTACTTCCACGATGCTTTTAGGTCAGGCCGTTGCCGAGACCACAGGTCTTTACGGTCTGGTAGTCGCCATTATCCTTATGTTCGTTAAGCCTTTCGGTTGATTTTTAAGGCTTCCCAATGAACATAGCAGAAAAGGAGGCGAGACAAAACCGTGGAACGGTTAATCAATTTTGACCCTCAATGGATCAACGATGTGGTGATCACGGGAATCAATATCTTTATCCTGTTCTTTGCGATGTCCTATCTTTTATTCAACCCGGCCCGGGACTACCTGGAGAAGAGGAGAAAGAAGATCGCCGGCGACCTGGAGATGGCAAAGTCCAGCAGGGAAAGCGCCCTGGCGCTCCAGGCTGAGTATGAGGAAAAGCTCCGGTCCATCAATAAAGAGGCGGAAGCCATCATGGACGAGGCCAGAAAGAAGGCAAAGAAGCAGGAGGCCGAGATCCTGGAGGAGGCCAGAGCGGAAGCCGGCCGGATCCTGGACCGGGCCAGCCGGGAGATCGACCTGGAGAAGAAGAAGGCTCTGGAGGATGTGAAGACGGAGATCGTATCCATTGCATCCCTGATGGCCGGAAAAGCTGTGGCAGCGTCCATGGATGTGAAGATCCAGGATTCCCTGATCCAGGAGACATTAAAGGAAATGGGTGAGAGCACATGGCAAAGCTAGTGTCAAAGGTTTACGGAGACGCGCTGTTTGAAGAGGCCATGGAAAAGAACGTTCTGTCCCAGTGGTACGAGGAGATCGGTGCCCTGCGGACCATTTTCCTGGAAAATCCGGATCTGGCGCAGTTTCTGAACCATCCGCAGATCATAAAGGAAGAAAAGAAGAAGGTGGTGGAAGCCATTTTCTCCGGAAAGCTTTCGGATGGTCTGCTGGGGTTCCTTGTGACTGTCATTGAAAAAGGCCGTCAGAACGACATGATCCCCATCTGTGATTATTTTACAGACCGGGTAAAGGCATACAAAAAGATCGGCGTGGTGAAAGTCACCAGCGCCCTACCGCTGTCTGAGGACCAGAAAAAGCGTGTGGAGGAAAGACTTCTGGAGACCACAGGCTTTGTGAGCCTGGAGACCGAATATGCTGTGGACGAGTCCCTTTTGGGCGGACTGGTGATCCGTATCGGCGACCGGGTAGTGGACAGCAGCATCAAGACCAGGCTGGAGGAGATCCGCAGGGATCTTATGAAGCTGCAGCTGGCGTAGGATGCGCGCGGCAGGCCGCAGAGGCGGCAGGCTGCAGACCGTAAATAGAAAGAAGGTGCAGACCTCAAATGAATTTAAGACCAGAAGAGATCAGCTCGGTCATTAAAGAGCAGATTGAAAGATATTCGACAAAACTGGAAGTTTCTGACGTGGGAACGGTCATTCAGGTGGCAGACGGCATCGCACGGATCCATGGTCTTGAAAACGCCATGCAGGGAGAGCTCCTGGAGTTCCCGGGAGAGATCTATGGCATGGTGCTGAACCTGGAGGAGGACAACGTGGGTGCGGTTCTCCTGGGCGATACTTCCAGCATCAGCGAGGGCGACACAGTAAAGACCACGGGACGCGTGGTGGAGGTTCCGGTGGGCGATGCCATGTCCGGACGTGTTGTGAACGCCCTGGGACAGCCCATCGACGGCAAGGGCCCGATCCATACGGACCGGTTCCGTAAGATCGAGCGTGTTGCCCACGGCGTAATTGAGAGAAAGTCCGTGGATACTCCGCTGCAGACCGGAATCAAGGCCATCGATGCCATGATCCCCATCGGCCGGGGCCAGCGAGAGCTGATCATCGGCGACCGTCAGACCGGTAAGACGGCCATCGCCATCGATACCATCATCAATCAGAAGGGCACCGGCGTCCGCTGTATCTATGTGGCCATCGGCCAGAAGGCCTCCACAGTGGCTTCCATCGTAAAGACCCTGGAGGAGTTCGGCGCCATGGACTACACCACCCTGGTGGTTTCCACAGCCTCGGATCTGGCTCCCTTACAGTATATCGCCCCCTATGCGGGCTGTGCCATCGGCGAGGAGTGGATGGAGAACGGAGAGGACGTGCTGGTGGTCTATGATGACCTCAGTAAGCATGCGGCCGCTTACCGTACCCTGTCCCTGCTTTTAAAGAGACCGCCGGGACGTGAGGCGTATCCGGGCGACGTTTTCTACCTGCATTCCAGGCTTCTGGAGAGAGCGTCCAAGCTGTCCGACGACCTGGGAGGCGGCTCCTTAACGGCCCTTCCCATCATCGAGACCCAGGCAGGCGACGTTTCTGCTTATATTCCCACCAACGTGATCTCCATTACCGACGGCCAGATCTATCTGGAAACGGAAATGTTCAACTCCGGTTTCCGTCCGGCCATCAACGCCGGTCTTTCCGTATCCCGTGTAGGCGGTGCGGCCCAGATCAAGGCCATTAAAAAGATCGCGGCTCCCATCCGTGTGGAGCTGGCCCAGTACAGGGAGTTAGCTTCCTTTGCCCAGTTCGGATCTGAGCTGGATGCCAGCACCAAGGAGCAGCTGGCCCAGGGTGAGAGGATCCGTGAGGTATTAAAGCAGCCCCAGTACCAGCCCATGCCGGTGGAATACCAGGTCATCATTATCTATGCGGCCACGAAGAAATATCTTCTGGACATTCCAACCAGCGAGGTGCTGGCATTTGAAAAGGAGCTGTTCCAGTATATCGACACAAAATATCCGGAGATCCCGAAGAGCATCCGGGAAACAAAGGAAATGAAGCCGGAGACCGAAGAGCTTCTTAAAAAGGCCATTGAAGAGTGCAAGGCAGCAAGATAAGGCAGGTGACAGAGCATGGCAACCATGAGAGATATTAAACGCAGGAAATCCAGTATCGAGAGTACGGAGCAGATCACCAAAGCCATGAAACTTGTCGCCACCGTCAAGCTCCAGAAGTCCAGGGCCCGGGCAGAGAATTCCAGGCTGTATTTCAATATGATGTACAGCACGATCCAGGAAATGCTCTTAAAATCCCAGGGGATCAGCCACAGATACTTAAAACCGGGAACCTCTCCCAAAAAGGCGGTGGTGGTCATTACCTCCAACCGGGGACTGGCGGGCGGTTACAATGCCAACGTGGTGCGCCTGGTGACCGGCAGCGGCCTTAAGCCGGAGGATGTGAAGATCTTTGCCGTGGGGCGGAAGGGACGTGACGCGCTGGCCAGAAAGGGCTATGAGATCGCGGCGGATCATTCGGATGTGATCAATGAGCCCCTGTATTCCGATGCCATGGAGATCACAAGAGAGCTGCTGTCTCTTTTTGAAAAACAGGAGATCGGCGAGATCTATCTGGCTTATACGTCGTTTAAGAATACGGTGAGCCAGATCCCGCGGTTCATGAAGCTCCTTCCGGTGGATACGGAGGCGGCGGAGCTCAAGGGCGATGCAGGGGGAGAGGGCCTAAAGCCGGATCTCCTTCTTATGAACTATGAGCCCGACGAGACGGAGGTGCTGGACGCGATCATTCCCAAATACGTCAGCAGCCTGATCTACGGCGCATTTTTAGAGGCGGTGGCCAGTGAGAACGGGGCCCGTATGACGGCCATGGATTCGGCCACCAACAACGCCGAGGAGATGATCGAAAAGCTGTCTCTGCAGTATAACCGTGCAAGACAGGGCTCCATTACCCAGGAGCTGACGGAGATCATCGCCGGAGCGAATGCGATCGAAGGGTAAAATTAAAATCAAAACAAGGAGAAAGAGGATGGCAGAGAAAAGCATTGGTAAGATCACTCAGGTCATCAGTGCCGTTCTGGATATTAAGTTTCCCCAGGGCGGACTTCCTGAGATCAATGACGCCATTGAGATCACCAGGAAGGACGGGGGAACTCTTGTGGTGGAGGTTGCCCAGCATCTTGGTGACGATACGGTAAGATGTATCGCTCTGGGTCCCACAGACGGCCTTGTCCGCGGTATGGAAGCCGTGGCCACCGGAGGACCGATCATGGTCCCTGTGGGAGAGAATACGCTGGGACGTATTTTCAACGTACTGGGCGAGCCCATCGACAATAAAGAGAAGCCGCAGACAGAAAAGAAGCTTCCGATTCACAGAAAGGCCCCCAGCTTTGAGGACCAGTCCACGGAGACGGAGATCTTAGAGACCGGCATCAAGGTCGTGGATCTGTTATGCCCCTACCAGAAGGGCGGAAAGATCGGTCTGTTCGGCGGTGCAGGCGTTGGAAAGACGGTTCTGATCCAGGAGCTGATCCGGAACATCGCCACGGAGCACGGCGGCTATTCTGTATTTACCGGAGTAGGCGAGCGTACCCGTGAAGGAAATGACCTGTATTATGAGATGCAGGAGTCCGGCGTTATCAATAAGACCACCATGGTATTCGGACAGATGAACGAGCCGCCGGGAGCGCGTATGCGTGTGGGCCTTACAGGCCTTACCATGGCGGAGTATTTCCGTGATGAAGGCGGAAAGGACGTACTTTTATTCATTGACAATATTTTCCGTTTCAGCCAGGCAGGCTCCGAGGTGTCCGCGCTGTTGGGCCGTATGCCGTCAGCCGTTGGATACCAGCCGACCTTACAGACGGAGATGGGCGCGCTCCAGGAGCGGATCACTTCCACAAAGAGCGGCTCCATCACCTCCGTACAGGCGGTTTACGTTCCGGCCGACGACTTAACGGACCCGGCTCCGGCCAATACCTTCACCCACCTGGATGCAACGACTGTTTTAAGCCGTTCCATCGTGGAGCTGGGTATTTATCCGGCGGTGGATCCCTTAGAGTCCACCTCCCGTATCCTGGACCCGCGTATCGTGGGCGAGGAGCATTACCGGGTGGCCCGGGGCGTTCAGGAGGTACTCCAGAGATATAAGGAGCTCCAGGATATCATCGCCATGCTGGGTATGGACGAGCTTTCTGAGGAAGATAAGCTGACCGTATCCAGAGCGAGAAAGATCCAGAGATTCCTGTCCCAGCCGTTCTTCGTTGCAGGACAGTTCACCGGCCTGGAGGGCCGTTATGTGCCGCTTTCCGAGACCATCCAGGGCTTTAAGGAGATCCTGGAAGGAAAGCACGACGATATTCCGGAGAACCTGTTCCTGAACGCAGGAAATATGGATGACGTTCTTGCCCGCGTGAAATAGGGGGTGGGAACATGGCGGAAACGATGAAGCTTCAGGTGATCACGCCTGATAAGGAGTTCTTCCACGGGGATGTGTCCATGGTGGAGCTGAATACCGCAGACGGCGAGCTGGGCGTTTACCCCCAGCATATCCCGCTGACCACAGCGGCGGCGCCGGGCGTTTTAAAGATCCATCAGGACGGCCAGGTGAAAAAGGCGGCGCTCCTTTCCGGCTTTCTTCAGATCCTTCCGGAGAAGATGACTATCTTAGCGGAGGTCTGTGAATGGCCGGAGGAGATCGACGGAGCCAGGGCCAACGAGGCCAGGATCCGTGCCGAAAGGCGGCTTGCGGAGCACAGTCCGGAGACGGATATCGCCAGGGCCGAGGCGGCGCTTAGGCGTGCGCTGGTGCGGCTCTCGCTGGTGGAGGAGCACTAAGAATACGTTCTCCTATCCTGGCCAGGGCGCATTAATCTTTTTGTAAGACGAAATGCGCCGCTGGCGGGAAGCGGATGAGCAGATTGTAAAAATAGCCTGGAGAGACGGCAAATTGGAAACAAAGGCCGTTTTTCCAGGCTTTTTTGTGCATTGGACGGGGAGATTGCGTTGTGGAGGCAGATGCAAAATCAAACATCCGATAAATCTGTTTATGTCAAGAGCCATACAGCACATATGGATTTTACAGTATAAACGGCACTTATTTCAGCAGATTCGCCTGCCGCGCCCTTGAAAAAGCTATGAAAAATGGCTATAATACTTACAGGATGCAAGAAAGCTCAAGAGAATCTGGTGCCTGATATAAACAGATTTATGTCCTTCAGTGCCGTACTCCCCTGGTTCTTGCTCCCCAAATATATAAGGAGGAATGCAATATGAGAAAGTGCAAGCGGATCGTGTCGGCGATGCTGGCGGTCTCTATGGTAATGGGCATGACGGCCTTCCCGGCACTGGCGGAACCCTTGGGAATCCAGGGCGAGAGCCGTGTGGAAACCGGAATTACGGTGGTGTCCAATACCTATACCTATGGCAACGCTGCAGTAACCTCGTACTATGCCAATGGAAATCCAGTGACCGTAGAAGAGTACGAAGGCAGCACCTATGTCCATCTGGACAGCCATCCGGCCTATGATAATACCTGGGTCAAGGTGGAAGGAAGGGATAAGGACAAGTATACTGCCATCGTCGGCGGCGGGATAGAAGGAAATCTGCCGTCCACCCAGATTACGATGAAAAGCGGAGCTGTCACATATTTGATCGGCTCTTCCAGCGGAGAGAAAACAGCGGGAAGGACGTATGATGTGGAGGATGCCCGGATCACCGTGGAGGGCGGCAGTGTAGATATCATTTATGCCAACCGTTCGATATCCAGCGGAAACGGCGCGTTCTCCAAGGCCAGTGAACAGCATATCGGAACGGGAACAGTCACCGTTAAAAATAATGCTGTTGTTGGAAATGTTTTCGGGTGCTTTGGCTATACATCCATAGATGATCTGACCATCAATATTGAAGGTAATGCGACCGTAAGGGAATCGGTTATGCCTGGCGCAACGAACGGCACTCTTGCCAAGGGAACGCTGAATGTAAACGGCCCGGGCGTGACCATTGGAGAGGTGGCCGGATGCCAGCGTACTCTGATCGAAAGCCTGGATATGAATTTCATTGAGGGCGAGGTCAAGGGCGTGATTTCTGCTGGCTCCCAGTATAACCAGACGGAAGCGGAGGGAATTTCCAAATGGGGATTTGGCGATATCAACTACGGAATCGTAAAAGATGCGGATCTCTATCTGGGAGAAAACTTTAAGTATCGCGCTGTTTTCGGCGGATTCCAGTCGATCCAGGAGCATGTAAAAGAATTTTACAGCCGGTTTGCTGGTTCAACAGAAAACCAGAAAGACATCCTTGCTTCTTACGGATTTAAGGAAGACGGAAATCTGGATACGGTCATCCGTATCACGGCAGCATCGAAGGGTACGCCCAGCGAAGATGGAAAATATCCGTACTATACGGCGAATAGGACCGGCGTTCAGTATAAAGGCGTTGTTCCGGATCTTCTTGCGGAACCGGTTCCCGGCGTGACGGTAACCTCCGCACCGGCTTCTGTAACAGCGGATACGGAAAATGTAAAGCTGGAAGTGAATGGGGAGAAGGAGGTCGGGGCAGAAGTAAAACTCCTGGTTCCCATGGCTTCTCCGTCCAATGCCATCCAGTGGGAGAGTGATAATGAATCTGTGGTTTCGGTGGAAGCCTCCAGTGAGGACGGGACCCGGGCGGTTCTGACTGGCAATGACATTGGTGCGGCGGCTGTGACCGCTTCCTATACGGAAACCATCAATGGAAAAGAATATACCGTATCAGATACGGTCCATGTGAGTGTTGGCGGAGATTTCCTTGTGACTGCAGCTCCTGAGACGGCAAAGATCGGCGATATCATTTCCTTTACCGCTTCGGCAAAGAAGGCGGCGAAAACGTCTGGAATGGTTACCGCCACAGCCAGCGACGCAGCATACACATGGACGATCGACGACGGCTCTGTGGCTGAGATCGAGACCTCTGAGCCGAGGAAAATGACGGCAAAAGCTGTGGGCGCAGGAAATGCCACAGCATCGGTCCGGTTTGAGGACGAGGCTTCTGACAACCGCGCAGAGGGCAGCACGTCCTTTACCGTAGAAGCGCCGGAGGTTTCTCTGGCAGTGCCGGAAACGGTGACTCTTGGCCAGACCTTCCAGGCAGAGACAAAGGTTTCCAACTATACTGGAAAGGATCCAGAAGGTTTGGGAATTATTGTACATACGGATTTTGATGCAGAGACTATGGTATCCACCGGAAATGTGGACGAGTATGTGGCCATCGATGTACCGGCAGCGGACGCAGAAGGCCAGATCTATGCCGTTCTTTCCTATCCGGCGGCCAATGGAGAAACAAAAGAAACAACACTATCCAGAAAGATTGCTGTAACAATTCCCCAGGTGGAAACGGAAACGGTTTATCTGGATACGAAGGATAAGAAGGAAGCTAATATTGATCTTCCAGTTTTTGTAAGGAACGTATTAAAACATGGCGGCTCTGTGGAAGTGAAAGAGGAAGACGGAGCGGTCGTAAAGGCAGAAATGGACGAAGCAGCGGCTAAGATCCGGCTGTCTGCGGCAGATAGCGGAAATACAGTAGTCCGCGTGGCCCTTCCCAGCGGAACGGTCCTGGCCTCGTATCCGGTCATCGTCTTTGACGCTTCTGAGGAAGCCAGCGCAGAGGACGGAGGCGCCAGTGTTGATATGAGCGAACTGACCGTGGAGACACCGAAGCTTCCTGAAGAGGTTTCCGGTGTTTTTTCCGAAGAACAGTTTGCACAGAAGGTGGAGGAGGCTGACCAGTCTGTGATGGATTTGGATAAAAACCAGGCGGTTGTGGGCAATAAGAATGCAGTTCATGACCTGGCTGCGGCAGTAAAGGGCAATGGTCTGCTGGAAGAGGGCGAGCATGCCCGGATCTCTCTGTCACAGACACCCAAGAGCATATCCTATGAAACGATCGTGGAAAAGGATGCGGCCGGAAATGTGACAGGCGTGAAGGTGCTTCCCAAGACCATGGTATTCGAGGTGAACGCCAGCAAAGTCCTTCTGGACGAGAATGGCCAGGTGATCTCTGGAACCCAGGAAGAACTGGATCTTTCTTCCGATAAGCTGGCGAGACGGCTTTCCTTTAGGTTCCGGCTTCCGGTACCGTCTTTGGTGGAGGACCAGTATGCCAATGTGGAGCATGAAGGAGAAAGCATCGGCCAGTATACGATCGAGAACGAAAATGGATATAAGTTCATCACGATCAGCACCTGGCATTTAAGCGAGTTTAAGCTGACGTTTACCAACGAAAAGGAAAAAACATCCTCTGGCGGCAGTTCTGGTTCCTCCTATGGCCGCGGCCGGTGGTATCTGGAGGACAAGGCAGCGAATAAGACTGGCGAGTGGGTGAAGAATGACACTGGCTGGTGGTTCCGTTATAATGATGGAACGTGGCCGGCTTCCAGATGGGCGGAGCTAGTATGGAACGGCGTTTCCAGCTGGTACTATTTCAACGCCGACGGCTATATGGAGACAGGGTGGCTGAACGAAGGCGGACATTGGTATTATCTGCATCCGTATTCCGATGGAACCCAGGGCTATATGTATACCGGATGGCATGAGATCGGCGGCAAGTGGTATTTCTTCAATACCGTAAGCGGCGGTCCGTTGGGATCCATGGCAGCTGGGACAACAACTACGGATGGATATACAGTGGGCGCAGATGGCGCATGGATCAGGTAAAGGAGATCCTTTGGAAACCAGAACATGAGAATGGGATGGAAGAATGGAGATGCGGAGAAATCTGCATCTCCGTTTTTTATATCACCAGGAAAGTTCGCCCTATGATATAAAAAATGCTCCGCTAAATAAAAAGCAAGACATATATTTACAAGAAAATCGAAATAAAATATATTATAGATAGATAAAGAAAAAGCGAAAAAGAAAGCAATTCAGTCAGGAAGGAGTGGATCTGAATGAAAAAAGAATATCACCATGAAACTTTCTGGACCAGGTTTTTGACAGCCGCGTTAGTCGTGTACCTGCTCCGGGTGCTCCTGATAGCCGGGGAGGGAAAAGGAGAGCCGGAGGTATCCGTAGGAAGATTTTCAGTGGATGCTGCGTTTTCAGAAACAAAGGAATTTCTTCCGCCTTCGTATCTGGAGGCGGCCAGAGATCCGGAATTTAAAGAGTCGTTGATCTGTCTGGGATACCAGGAGCCGGGAGCGCAGACCGGGACATACAGGTATTGGTTCCAGTATGCCGGTGAGAGAGCGCCGGAGGTCATTTATGTGAAGCGGCCGCCGGTATACGTTCTCCAGGAAATGGAGCCGGTTTCCGCAGAGCTTTCAGATGAACTTCCGGTGCAGATGGAATATGGAGACGGCACAGGCTGGTTTGACGTGACAGAGGTATCCTGTGTCCAGTCCGGGGAAGGCGCTTATGAGATCCGGATCAAGGCCCATATGCTGCGGGATGCGTACCCGGGGACGGTGACACTGGCTCTTGGAGATGCAGTCCTGGCGCGGAAGCCGGAGAGTTCTGAGGATGAGCGGTACGCGGCGGCCCTGTTCGGCCGGGACCATGGGTATTCCTCGGACACGTTTGTATTTGTGTATGAGATGAAGAACGGGAGTACCTATGAAACAGTAACAGAACGGCTGAGAACGGCAGTGCTGTCTGCCGGGAATCCCTATGAGAAGCAGGAAGAGGCAGAATTGGAGATGGGGGCACAGGGAGGCATCCAGGTCCATCTGGTCCCGGCGGCGTAGAGGCGCTGTGTGCCAGCAGGGGGATTTTCCAGCTCACGCTTCTGGAGCTGCTCTGGTGAGGAAACGCAGTCATATCTGCCGGATCATCTGACGTTTGGCAGTACGGGAAGTAATGAGCTGGCTGAACTATGCATAAAAAGTGTCCGGGATTTTTTGAGCAAAAATCCCTCAAAACAGGAAAATTTGGGTACCAGATGCAAAAAAATCCCCAGTGCCCAAAAACAGGAGAAATTTTGGGTACTGGAGAAAAAAGTCCTGGATCCTGCCCAAACGGGCCGGGCCCAGATGGAATTTCAATGTCGGCAGACCCGGGCGAAATACTGGAAACGCCCCCATCCTGGCGGCCGCCGACAGGCGCGTTTTCGGCTTACTGATCGTTGGTCAGCTTCAGCTTATCAAACACGTAGAATACCAGGCTAAGGATCATTCCGGTGACGCAGGCCAGCACCATACCGGTGAGCTGGACGTTTCCAAAGTTCACCTTAATGCCGGAGAGGCCGGTAACGAAGATCACGGCAGTCAGGGCCTGGTTCCGGTTCTTGCCGTAGTCCACCTGGGAATCCACCAGGATCCGCAGGCCGGAGGTGCCGATCATTCCATAAAGCAGGAAGGAGATCCCGCCGATGACCGGGCCGGGGATGGTCTGGATCAGGGCCGACAGCTTTCCGATGAAGGAGCAGATGATGGAAAATACGGCCGCGCCGGCGATGACCTGGACGCTGTATACCTTGGTGACGGCCATAACGCCGATGTTCTCCCCATAGGTGGTGGTGGGAACGGAGCCGATGAGACCAGACAGCATGGTGGAGAAATTATCTCCGAACAGACTGCGGTGGAGTCCCGGTTCCTTTAGGAGATCGCGGTTTACGATCTTGCTGGTGACCACCTGGTGTCCGATGTGCTCGGAGGTGATGACCAGGATCACCGGAAGGATGATCAGGATGGCCTGGAGATCAAACTTTGGAGCAGAAAAGTTTGGCAGGGCAAAGATCGGAGCGGTCATGACAGCGGAAAAGTCCAGGATCCCGGTAATGGCCGCAGCCACGTATCCGGCGATCACGGCGATCAGGATCGGGATCACAGAGAGGAAGCCGCGGAACAGGACGGAGCCGAATACGGCAAAGCCCAGGGTCACGAAAAATACGATGGCATTCCGGGGATCGATGACTTCATCCAGAAGGCCGGCGTTGCTGGCGGCGCTGCCGGAGAGCTCCAGACCGATGAGAGCCACCACAGGGCCCATGGCGGCGGGAGGAAGGACGATGTCGATCCATTTATACCCCACTTTATAAATGATGAACGCCAGGATACAGCCGGCAAACCCCACGGCCACGAAGCCGCCCAGGGCGTATTCATAGCCCCAGTTGGCAATGACGATGCCGGCAGGAGCCAGAAAGGCGAAGCTGGAGCCCAGATAGGCCGGAGCCTTTCCCTTGGTGACCAGAATGAAAAGCAGAGTGCCCAGCCCGTTCATGAAAAGAACGACGGCCGGGTTGATCCCGAACAGGAAGGGGACCAGCACTGACGCGCCGAACATGGCGAACATGTGCTGGATGCTTAAGGGGATCAGAAGCCGGAAGGGGACCTTGTCCTCCACCTGGATGATCGTGTGGTTTTCCATACGAAACCTCCTAAATATAATTTTTGAGAAAATCATGAAATTTCGTGTTTCATTTTAGCATAAGAAAGCGTTTTGTCAAATAGAAAAATCAGAGGAACAGAAGGAACTGCTGCCGGATACTGTAAAAAATCTCACAGCCAGGTTGACAAAATGGCAGGACCCCTATGATAATAGCTATATAATTAGAAAAAGGATGTTCCGGGACCGGCAGAGGGAGCAGTGTTCTGCCGGATCTCCGCGAAAAGGGAACTGGACAATGGCCGCTCTGAGAATGAACGGCGGTGAAGAAAAGGAGGAGAAGGCAATGGAATTTACGGGAAAACAGATCCAGGAGGCCAGGGAACGGATCGCTCCGTTTGTGGATGAGACTCCGCTTCTGAGGCTTAAGGCACTGGATGCATACCTGGGCTGCCAGGTATATGTCAAGGCAGAGTGTATGCAGAAGACCGGGGCATTTAAGCTCCGGGGGGCCATGAACCGGATTCTGACGCTGACAGATGAGGAGCTTTCTCGGGGGATCGTGGCGGCATCTTCGGGGAACCACGGACGGGCCATCGCTTATGGTGCCAGAATGAAGGGGGCCAGGGCGGTGATCGTAATGCCGCGGACGGCTCCGGAGGCTAAGAAAAAAGCTATTATGGAGCTGGGGGCCGAGGTGGTGCTCTGCGAAGCACCGGAGCGGTTCGAGGTGGCGGAGCGGATCTGTATGGAGAGGGGCAGCACCATGATCCCGCCCTATGACGATTACGATGTGATGGCAGGCCAGGGGACTCTGGGCCTGGAACTGATGGAACAGTGTCCGGAGCTTTCCACAGTCATCGTCCCGGCCAGCGGCGGCGGACTCATCGGCGGCGTTTCTGCGGCGGTGAAATCCGTGTCGGATCATACAAAGGTATACGGGGCGGAGCCGTCGGCCCTTCCGCGGTACACGGAGAGCCTGAAGGCCGGGGAACCGGTGCTGGTGCCCATGAAGAAGTCCCTGGCTGATGCCCTGGTGTCCCAGCGGCCGGGCCTTAAAAATTTCCCGGTGGTGAAGGCGTATGTGGACGGCTTCGCATCGGTGGATGATCCGTTCATGCTGAAGGGGATGAAGCTGCTCCTGATGGAGGGGAAGGTCCTGGCGGAGCCGTCGGCCTGTATCGGGATCGGCGCTGTTTTAGAGGGACGGATCCCGGTGGGAAAAGAGGATAAGGTCTGTTTTGTGATCTCGGGCGGAAATCTGGGATTTGAACAGCTGGAGATCCTAAAGGACGCAGCCCAGTTCGCTTAACATCTGAAGATCCGCAGCCGTGGAGATGCCGGAGGTGGTCAGCATATCGCCGGAGATGGCGGCATTGGCGCCGGAAAGGAAACAGCTCCGCCCTTTGTCGGGAAGGAGGCCCCGTCCTCCAGCCAGGCGGATGAAGGCATCTGGAAGAAGGAAGCGGAATACGGCCACGATTCGGCGCATCTGGTCTCCGGTCAGCGGGGCCAGGTGTCCCAAGGGCGTCCCGGGAATGGGGTTCAGCATGTTGACGGGAACCGAGCGGATCCCCAGCTCCCGCAGCGAGAGCGCCATGTCCACCTGGTCCTCTGGGGTCTCGCCCATGCCCACGATCCCGCCGCTGCACACTGTAAGCCCGGCGGCCTGGGCGGCTTTTATGGCGGCCAGCTTCTGGTCAAAGGTGTGGGTGGTACACACATTGGGGAAATTGCTCCGGGAGGTCTCCAGATTGTTGTGGATCCGGGTGACACCTGCTTCCTTCAGCTTTTCATACTGAGACTGGTCCAGGAGACCGAAGGAGGCGCAGACCAGACAGCCGGTTTCTTTCCGGATCCTCTGGATGGCCAGGCACATCCGGTCCACCTCCCTATCGTTTAACTGCCTGCCGGAGGTCACGATAGAAAAGCGGGGAACACTCTGTCTGTGATTCCTTCCAGCTTCCTGGACAATGGTATCAGCATCCAGCAGAGGATATTCCTCTGCGCTGGAAGAAGAATAGGCGGATTGGGCGCAGAACCGGCAATTTTCCGGGCAGCGGCCGCTCTTCCCGTTGATGATGGTACAGAGGTCGAAGCGGTTCTGGCAGAAATGGAGCTGGATCTGGCGGGCGGCGGAGCAGAGCTCCTCCAGGGGAGCCTCATAAAGGGCCAGGGCTTCCTCCCGGGAGATCATGCCGCCGTTTAAGATCCGTGTTTTCAGTTCCTGGATCATGGTCATAGGTTCAGTCATGGGTGCCTCCTAAAGTAAACTAAAAATTTTATATGGTTTACAATATCATAAAAACAGAGAAATGTAAACCATATAATAAATTTGGTTGACAAACAGAGAGAGGAAAACTGCCTTGACAATCCGGCTGAAATTCCGCAAAATAAGAGGAAGAGAGGGGCTGGAGAGTCTGCTTTTCCGGCCCTGGGAAAATACGGAGGGATGGATGCAAATGGGAAAGACCATGGAGGAAAAGGCGTTCCGGGAGCACGTTTCCTGGGTGATGTTTCTGCTCAGTATCCTGGTGATCTGGGCCCACTCCTATAATGCGGAGCTGTTTTCCGGCGGCGCCCCGGTCACAGAGGGGATCTGGCTGACGGTCCACAGGATCCAGGATTTCTTGTCCGCGGCCCTGGGGCTGACGGCAGTGCCGGGATTTTTTATGCTGTCGGCGTACCTTTTTTTCCGCAGCTTTTCCTGGGAGAAGCTTCCGGCAAAATGGAAGAGCCGGGTCCGCAGCGTGGCGGTCCCCTATCTGGCCTGGAATCTTTTTTATTATCTGGGCTATGTGCTGGCAACCCGCATTCCGGCCATTTACCGGCTCATTGGAAAACCGCCGGTGCCATTTAACGGGGAGGAGCTTCTGGCGGCTGTTTTTCATTACCAGTACGCGCCGGTATTCTGGTATCTGTATCAGCTGATGTTCCTGATCCTGCTGTCCCCGGTCCTTTACTGGATCATAAAGAACCGGACCCGGGGGCTGGTCTTTCTGGCAGCTGTCATGGCGGCCGTCCATTTTCATCTGGATACCATGCATCCCAACACCGACGCACTTCTTTACTATTCCTTTGGGATCTTTATGGCCGTCCATGGCCGGGAGCTGGCAGAGGCTTCTTATGGAAAGGGGCGGATCCTGGCGGGCCTGGGGAATCTTTTTCTGGCGGCTGTCTGTTTCTGGAGGACGGGGAAGCCCGGGGCAGATGTTTTGTGGATCGTCATGTTCCGTTTTTTCCTTCCCATATCCATATGGCTTCTGTTTGACAGCGGACGGATGGGAAAGACCAGGCCGTGGATGCGCCAGAGCCTGTTTTTATACGGGATCCATTTTATCCTGGTGCGTGTTTTTAATAAGGCCGGAGCCCTGGTGCTGGGACACGTGCTGGACGGGACGGCCATGGCGGTCTTAGCTGTGGTCTGGTTCCTCCTGCTTCCGGCGGCGGTGGTGGCATCCTCTTACGCGGCGGCCCGGATCCTGGTCCGGTATGCGCCAGCCGTGTGGCGGATTTTTTCCGGAGGGCGGAGCCTGGACGAAGGCTTCCTGAAAAATGAAACAGAGAGGAAATGACAGATGATACTGGAAAAAGAAGACTGGGAGGAGCCAGAGTGCTGCTTCAGACCACATATAGCAGCCGCAGAGGCGGTGCATACAGGGAGCGCGGACGGAGGTCCCTCGGTCCGGGAGGTGATCCAGGGCTTTGACCGGCTCCTGGACCGGGATGCCAAACGGGAGGCGGCCATATATCTGGAGGACTGGATGGCCCGGTATGAGGAAGCCGGGGACTGGGCATCCCAGATCACTATATTGAATGAAATGATGGGCTTTTACCGCAATTCCGGAGAGAGGGAAAAGGGCCTTGCGGCGGTGGAAAAGGGGCTGGCCCTGGTGGGAGATCATGGGCTTTCCCAGACCGTCACCGGCGGCACCACCTGTCTCAATGCCGCCACTACCATGAAGGCTTTTGGAAAGGCAGCAGAGGCCATGCCGTATTACGACCAGGCCTTTAGGGCCTATGGCGGGAGCCTGCCGCCGGGAGACTACCGGTTCGGAGGCCTGTTCAACAACATGGCCCTGGCCTGGGAGGACCTGGGAGAGTATAGAAAGGCGGAGGCATATTATAAGAAAGCCATGGATATCATGGAGGCGCTGCGGCCGGGAAGCCTCCTGGAGATCGCGGTCACCTGGGTGAACCTGGCGGTGCTGTATGAGAAGGCGGGACGGGAGGAGGAGATCGACGGATGTCTGGAAAAGGCAGTGGAGATCTTTCGCTCCGGAGAGGTTCCCAGAGACGGATATTACGCGTTTAATTGCCGGAAATGCGCGGAAACATTCGGACATTTCGGATATTTCAGAATCAAGAAGGAACTTACCGAGGCGGCGGACCGGATCTATCGGGAAGCCGGAGAGGAGCCGGGGAGATGACAGGTGGAAAGAGCAGTGGAAGAGCGGCAGATATGGAGCCGATAGAGGAAGGACAGGACAGGGGAAACGTTATCAGGGGCCTGGAGCTTTCAGAACGGTTTTTTGGCGAATACGGCCTGCCCATGCTCCAGGAGCAGTTTCCCCAGTATATGGATATGATCGCCGCGGGAGTGGCCGGAGAGGGCTCCGACTGCTTTGGTTTTGATGATGCCATATCCCGGGACCATGATTTTGAGGCCGGCTTCTGTCTCTGGATCCCGGACCGGCTGGAGCATGAGCTGGAATTTAAGCTGTCCCGGGCTTATGGGAAGCTGCCGGAGGAGTATCTGGGAGTGAGGCGGGAAAACCAGAGCCTCCTTGGCGGCGGACGCCGGGGCGTTTTGCTCACCGGAGAATTTTACCGCCGGTTCACAGGAAGGCCGGGAGCGCCGGAATCCCTGATGGAATGGCTGTATACGCCGGAGCACAGCCTGGCCTGCACCGTCAATGGAAGGGTGTTTTACGACGGATGCGGGGAGTTTTCTGCCGTGCGCCGGGAGCTGGAGGCCGGATACCCGGAGGACGTGCGCCTGAAGAAAATGGCGGCCCGGGCCGTCCTTATGGCCCAGTCGGGGCAGTATAATTATTCCCGGTGCTTGAGGCGGGGGGAATACGGAGCCGCCGCCATGGCCCTCCACGAATTTGTTTCGGCGGGGCTTTCCATGATCTTTCTTCTGAACCGAAGGTACATGCCGTATTACAAATGGTCGTTCCGGGCCGCCAGGGAGCTGCCGGTGCTCCGTGAGGCTGCCGGGGAGCTGGAGCGGCTGCTGACAGGGGGAGCAGCCGTGCCGGGGGATGCGGCTGGCGTTTATGAGCCAGGGACTACGGAACCAGGGGACAGAAATGGCGTCCGTGGATCCGTGGAGAAGGAAGCAGAGGACACAGAGGGATCCTGCGGACCAGCAAGGAAGCGGCTGGCTGGCGGCCCGGTCCGGACAGAGGAGAGGATCGAAAGGGTCTGCCGGGCTGTGGTACAGGAACTGAAGCGCCAGGGCTTGACCGGCGGGGACTGGGATTATCTGGAGCCCCATGCCATGGAGCTGACGGAGCGAATCCGGGACGGAGAGCTTCGGAACCTTCATGTGATGGAGGGGTAGGGAGCCGTCGGCCAGGATCCGGTTTCAATTTCTCTCTTAGCTGGAGACAGCAGCGGCAGGCAGCTGTCTCCAACTCCATCAGTCCCCGGGTTTGCGAGATCTGACAAATGAATATAAACAGATGACCAGAACGGTAAAAATACCAACGGCCGCAGCGCCTGTCTTCCAATTAAAAGTACCACCCGGATACGTGATTCCGATACCGCCATGGCCAAACAGGCCAGCTTTTCTGGATGCCCGTGCAACGTCGCTGTAATTATATAATGGCATACTGCTGTCATTCTCTTCATTTGAAGCAGAAAGCAGATCCGTATTCTGAGCTGCAGTGGGCCAGTTACCCTCAAAAGTACGGGCTGCTGACGGTTCAGCAGGGATTATAAACTCAGCTTTTTCTTCGCTGTTAAATACGATCGCTGTGGGATATCTTATTCCTGGGATACCTGAAACGATTTCATATGTATAGTTTTTGGGATCATATCCCGCATGCTCCAGTGTATCTTTAATGGTTTCCGCATAGTTTACAGTCTGGCCATCAAAGATATGGATTGCGCCAACATGCCATTGATTTGAATTTTTTTCTAATTCTATCCTCACATCTTTTGGAACATCTTCAGAAATAGAAGTTACTTTTGTAATATCAGCCAGGATTGTATGGATATCTGTATATACAGGAACCTGCCATTTATATTTTGCTTCCTGAAGCGACGACTTCCCCTTTTCTGCCTGATTTAATTCTATATCAGCATACACTTTAAATGCCTGTTCCATTTTGAACTCATCTTCAGAAATATCTTTCCCTGTTTCTGGATGGACCAGGCCATGATTCAGGGAATCCAATATTTCATCGTTCAGAGACAAGATTTCTGAATATTCACGGTCATTCCTGTCTATCAGATGTTCCATGGCGTAAATATTAGAGGTTAATACATTTATCATTAAAATAACAGTAAATACCCCGGATAATTTTTTATTCATGCTTTGCCCCCTCTCATTTGCATTATATCAGTTTTTAGTATCATGCCGCAATAAAACACTGAAAATCAACGCCCGATTTTCAGCGAAAAAACACTTGCACTCAAAAATAAACTATGCTATACTTATTTAGCTGTTCTAAGGGAACAGGTATATAAATAAACGTGACTGTCAGTCATGTACCAAAAAATAAAGAGGTGAAAATCATGAAAGAGGGAATCCACCCAAATTACTATCAGGCCAAGGTCGTTTGCAACTGCGGTAATGAATTTGTAACTGGTTCTACCAAGAAAGACATTCACGTAGAAATCTGTTCCAAATGCCATTCATTCTATACCGGTCAGCAGAAGGCTGCTTCCGCTCGCGGACGTATCGAGATGTTCAACCGTAAGTATGGTGTGAAAGCAGACAAATAAGGTTTGATAAAGCAGGGTTGAGCTTTTGGATATTTCTGAAAACTCAGCCCTTTTTGTTTACCCGGAGGCCAGGCGGAGTGGGAACGCTCCCGGCAGGCCCCGGAGGCAGACGGGCCGGAGACGCGCGTCTGCGGGATCTTACAGACATGGAGGTTTAAAATTGAAATATTCCGGTATCGGGGGACAGGCAGTCTTAGAGGGGATCATGATGAAAAACAAGGATACCTATGCCACCGCCGTCAGAAAGCCTGACGGGGAGATCGTGATCCAGAAAGACACATATGTGAGTATGACGGAAAAAGTGAAAATCTTTTCCCTTCCGTTTGTACGCGGGATTTTCAGCTTTGCGGATTCAATGATCCTGGGGATGAAGACCCTCACCTGGTCGGCCAGCTTTTTTGAGGACGATGAAGAGGACGAGGCTCCGGGAAAATTTGAAAGCTTCCTGATCGATAAATTCGGAGAAAAAATGGAAAGCGTCGTTATGACGGCGGTGATGATCTTTTCCGTGTTCATGGCCATTGGGATCTTTATGGTGCTCCCGCTTCTGATCGCCGGCTTTTTCCGCCGGTTCATTCAGTCGGAAACGGTCATGGCAGTACTGGAGGGAGTGATCCGCATTGGGATCTTTATCGCTTATATTAAGATCATTTCCAGGATGGATGACATCCGCCGCACGTTCATGTACCATGGCTCCGAGCACAAATGCATCAACTGCCTGGAGAACGGGCTGGTATTAAATGTGGAAAACGTCCGGAAGAGCTCTAAGGAGCACAAGCGCTGCGGCACCAGCTTTCTTCTGATCGTTATGGTCATCAGCATCCTGTTCTTTATGGTGGTCCGGGTGGACACCATCTGGCTCCGGATCGTCAGCCGGATCGTACTGATCCCGGTGATCGCGGGCGTATCCTATGAGGTGCTTCGGTTAGCTGGTACCAGCAATTCAAAGATCATGGACATCATAAGCCGCCCCGGCATGTGGATGCAGGGACTGACCACCAAGGAGCCGGACGATTCCATGATCCAGGTGGCCATCGCCGCTGTGGAGGAAGTGTTCGACTGGAAGAAATACCTGGAGGAGAACTTTCCGGAAACGTATCCGGCCGGGTATTTTGAAGAGCAGGAGAAACTGGCATGACCTGGGGGGAGCTGTTAAAACAGGGCCAGGAGCGCTTAAAGAAGGCCGGGATCCAGGAGTATGAGCTGGACGCCTGGTATTTGTTTGAACAGGCATTTTCCATGAGCCGGGCCAGGTATTTCCTGGATGCAAAGGAGGAGGCGGCGCCGGAGGCTCCGGCCCTCAAGGCTTATGAGGACGGCCTGGAGCGGCGTTCCGGCCGGGTGCCCCTCCAGCATATCCTGGGCACACAGGAATTCATGGGCATGGAGTTTTTTGTCAATGCCCATGTGCTGATCCCCAGGCAGGATACAGAGACGCTGGTGGAAACTGTGTTAAATGAGCAGAAAAACAGAAATATTTCCGTGCTGGATATGTGCACCGGCTCCGGCTGCATCGCCGTCAGCTTAAAGGCCCTGGGCGGATACGCCCGGGTGGCAGCGGCAGACATTTCTCCCGAGGCCCTGGAGGTGGCAGAAAAAAACGCCGGAACGTATCCGGTGGAGCTTCACCAGAGCGATATGTTCGCTGCCTTTGAGCCGGGAAGGGACATGTTCGATGTGATCGTTTCCAATCCGCCCTATATCCCCAGTGAGGTGATCCGGGGCCTGGAGCCGGAGGTGCGTGACCATGAGCCTCTGGGAGCCTTAGACGGGAAAGAGGACGGCCTGTATTTTTACAGGATCCTGGCGGAGCAATGCGGGGATTTCTTAAACCAGGGCGGTTCCGTTTATTTTGAGACGGGTCACGACCAGGGGGCGGCGGTGAAGACGCTTTTAGAGTCCCATGGATTTCAGGATACAAAGGTGATAAAGGATCTGGCGGGCATGGACCGGGTAGTGCGCGGAACGTGGCCGGGGCAGATCCGGAAATAAAGAAGGAGGTTTCCTATGTTCGACCGTTTGGAAGACATTGTTAAGCATTACGAAGAGCTGATGTTTGAGTTAAACAATCCGTCCGTGGCAGAGGATCAGAAACGATTCCGGAAGCTGATGAAGGAACAGTCGGATCTGACGCCGCTGGTGGAGACATATAAGGAATATAAGCAGGCAAAGCAGGACGTGGAGGACAGCCTGGCCCTTCTGGAGGAAGAGAGCGACGAGGAGATGCGGGAGATGGCCAAGGAAGAGCTTTCCGATGCGAAAAAAAGGATCGAGGAGCTGGAGCAGCAGCTGAAGATCCTTCTGCTTCCCAAGGACCCCAACGATGATAAGAACGTGATCGTGGAGATCCGCGCAGGCGCAGGCGGAGACGAGGCGGCCCTGTTCGCTTCCGAGCTGTACCGGATGTATGTCCATTACGCAGAGCGCCAGCGCTGGAAGGTGGAGCTGATCAACGTCAGCGAGAGCGGCATCGGCGGCATGAAGGAAGTGGAATTCATGATCACTGGCCAGGGCGCTTATTCCAAGCTGAAATACGAAAGCGGCGTACACCGGGTACAGCGTGTGCCGGAGACTGAGTCCGGCGGCCGGATCCATACGTCTACGGCCACTGTGGCGATCATGCCGGAGGCCGAGGAGTTTGACGTGGTCATCGACGAAAAGGATATCCGCATCGATGTGATGCGTGCCTCCGGAAACGGCGGCCAGTGCGTAAACACCACAGACTCTGCGGTGCGTCTGACCCATATTCCCACGGGGATCGTGATCTACAGCCAGACGGAGAAATCCCAGCTGCAGAACAAGGATAAGGCGTTCCGCCTGCTGCGTTCCAAGCTGTATGACATGGAGCTGGAGCGCCGCCAGAATGAGGAGGCCGAGGCACGCCGCAGCCAGATCGGCACAGGCGACCGGTCCGAAAAGATCCGCACCTACAACTTCCCCCAGGGACGTGTGACCGAGCACCGGATCAAGCTGACCCTTTATAAGATCGACTCCATCATGGACGGCGATCTCCAGGAGCTGATCGACAGCCTGATCGCCGCAGACCAGGCGGCCAAGCTGGCGAAAATGAACGAGAATTAAAAATGGATATGGATATTTACCGCCGCATCGGTCTGGCCTGCAGCCGGATCCCCAGAGGGAGGGTGGCCACTTATGGTCAGATCGCCCTGCTCTGCGGGAAACCGGGGAACTCCAGACAGGTGGGATACGCTTTGAAAAAAGGGCTGGCAGGAGAGGACGTGCCGGCCCACCGGGTGGTGAACGCCGCCGGGATCCTAAGCGGGGCTTCTCATTTTGCGTCCATGGATCTCCAGTGCCTTCTTCTGCGGGAGGAAGGCGTGGAGGTGCTGTGGACCCCTAAGGGATGGAAGACGGATCTGAAGCGTTACGGATGGAAAAATACCATGGAGGAGGCCCTGGAACTGAACCGGGCCTTTTTTTCTATGAACATCTGAATCCCGGAAAATCAGAAGGATTTAAAGAAATCTTAAAGATAATCCAATAGGTTTGTAACATCCGGCCTTTCAATCATCTGGGTTTTATGCTATAATGACGCCATATATACGGGGAAGGTGCGTCCTTTTCCGGCCGCAGGCGGGATCATGCTGTGCGGCGGACGCCCCCCTTTTGCAAAACGGACTAAAACAGCAGAAAAAGAAGGAGAACAGATATGAAAGGTATCATTCTTGCCGGCGGCAGCGGCACACGTCTTTATCCACTGACGAAGGTGACTTCCAAACAGCTTTTACCCATCTATGATAAACCCATGATCTATTATCCCCTTTCCGTTCTGATGAACGCAGGGATCCGGGATATCCTGATCATCTCCACTCCCGACGATACGCCCAGGTTTGAGGCTCTTTTAGGCGACGGCCATCAGTTCGGCATCACCCTCAGCTATGCGGTGCAGCCCAGCCCCGACGGACTGGCCCAGGCCTTTATCATCGGCGCAGATTTCATTGGAAACGATTCCGTGGCCATGGTCCTGGGAGACAATATCTTCCACGGCCAGGGCTTAAAGAAGCGTCTCAGGGAGGCGGCTGCCAGGGAAAAGGGAGCCACTGTATTCGGATATTACGTGGACGATCCGGAGCGGTTCGGCATCGTGGAATTCGATAAGGACGGAAAAGCAGTTTCTATTGAAGAGAAACCAGAAAAGCCCAAGTCCAACTACTGCGTCACCGGCCTGTATTTCTACGACAACCGGGTGGTGGAGTATGCGAAAAACTTAAAGCCCTCTGCGAGAGGCGAGCTGGAGATCACGGACTTAAACCGGATCTATCTGGAAAACGGAGAACTGGATGTGACGCTTTTAGGCCAGGGCTTCACATGGCTGGATACGGGAACCCATGAATCCCTGGTGGAGGCCACCAACTTTGTTAAGACCGTGGAGACCCATGAGCACAGAAAGATCGCCTGTCTGGAGGAGATCGCCTATACCAACGGCTGGATCACCAGGGACGAGGTCATGGAGGCCTATGAGATCTTAAAGAAGAACCAGTACGGCCAGTATCTGAAGGACGTGGTGGACGGCAAGTATATCGACAAGCTGCCGGGCCATGCGGACCGATAAAATGCCCATGCCCGCAGACCGGTAAAACGGCCCTGTCCGGGGAATGGAGTATCTTCCGGCCAGAACGCCGGGGAGTTTGAAGAAAGCGAATAAGGAGAAACAAAAATGAAGATCATCGTAACAGGCGGCGCCGGTTTCATCGGCGGCAACTTCATCCATCATATGGTAAACAAATATCCGGAGTATGACATCGTCAATCTGGATCTGCTCACCTACGCAGGCAATCTGGAGACCTTAAAGCCCGTGGAGGGAAAGCCCAACTATAAATTTGTAAAGGGCGACATTGCGGACCGGAAATTCGTATTCGATCTGTTTGAAAAGGAAAAGCCCGATATGGTCGTAAACTTTGCGGCCGAGAGCCACGTGGACCGCTCCGTGGTGGATCCGGAGAGCTTTGTGCGCACCAACGTGATGGGGACCACCACGCTCTTAGACGCATGTAAGGAATACGGGATCAAGCGGTATCACCAGGTATCCACCGACGAGGTATACGGAGACCTGCCTCTGGACCGTCCGGACCTCTTCTTTACCGAGGAGACTCCGCTCCACACCTCCAGCCCCTATTCCTCCAGTAAGGCCAGCGCTGACCTGTTCGTTATGGCGTACCACAGGACCTTTGGACTGCCGGTGACCATTTCCCGCTGCTCCAACAATTACGGCCCCTACCATTTCCCGGAGAAGCTGATCCCGTTGATGATCAGCCGCGCCCTGGCCGACGAGTCCCTTCCGGTATACGGAACAGGCGAGAATGTGAGAGACTGGCTCCATGTTTCCGACCACTGCGAGGCTATTGATCTGATCATCCACAACGGCCGGGTGGGAGAAGTATATAATGTGGGCGGCCACAACGAGCGCACCAACTTAGAGGTTGTAAAGACCATCTTAAAGGCCCTTCATAAGCCGGAGAGCCTGATCAAATTTGTAACGGACCGTCCGGGCCATGACCGCCGGTATGCCATCGATCCCACAAAGCTGGAGACCGAGCTTGGCTGGAAGCCCAAATACAATTTCGATACCGGCATCCAGCAGACCATCCAGTGGTATCTGGACAACGAGGACTGGTGGAAGCACATCTTAAGCGGCGAGTACAGCAATTATTTCGATAACATGTATGGAAAGAGGCTGGGTGAGAAATAATGAGGATCTTAGTAACAGGCGTCAAGGGCCAGCTGGGCCATGACGTGGTAAATGAAATGGTAAAACGCGGCCTGGAGCCCGTGGGCGTGGACCTGGAGGAGATGGACATCACCGATGCCGGGGCCTGCCGGAAGGTGATCACGGAATCGAAGGTGGACGCTGTGATCCACTGCGCCGCTTATACGGCTGTGGATGCGGCCGAGGATAATGTGGATGTGTGCAGAAAGGTCAACGCAGACGGCACCAGGAACATTGCAGAGGTCTGCCGTGACCTGGATATCAAGATGATGTACATCAGTACGGATTATGTGTTCGACGGCCAGGGGACCCGCCCCTGGGAGCCGGATGACGAGCGCCATCCCTTAAATGTATACGGCCAGACCAAATATGAGGGAGAGCTGGCGGTGGAGGAGCTGGTGAAGAAATTCTTCATCGTCCGCATTGCCTGGGTGTTCGGCGTCAACGGAAAGAACTTCATTAAGACCATGCTCCGCATCGGAAAGGAACGGGGCGCGGCCACGGTGGTGGACGACCAGATCGGCTCTCCCACCTATACCTATGATCTGGCCAGGCTCCTGGTGGATATGATCCAGACCGAGAAATACGGCCGGTACCATGCCACCAACGAGGGCTTATGCTCCTGGTATGAATTTGCCTGCGAGATCTTCCGCCAGGCGGGGATGGATGAGGTAAAGGTGACGCCGGTTCCCACCAGCGGGTACCCGGCCTCCAAGGCGAAGCGGCCCATGAACAGCCGGATCAGCAAGGAGAAGCTCACAGAAAACGGCTTTGAGCGGCTTCCGGACTGGAAGGACGCAGTGGGCCGTTATCTCAAAGAGATCACCTGGTAGGATAAAAATATGGACAGGACCTGCGGCAGAGATCTGCCCGCAGAGGTCCTGGCGGCTTCCATCTGCGGGGGCTGAGTCATAGAATAATACAGGGATCAGGAAGGCGGGGGGAAACCTTTTTCAGGAGGATGAGAAAAATGGGAAAATATTTTGGAACAGACGGCTTCCGGGGAGAGGCCAACGTGGATCTGACGGTGGAGCACGCCTATAAGGTGGGCCGTTTCCTGGGCTGGTATTACGGGCAGAAGGCCAAGGGAGAGCGGTGCCGCATCGTGATCGGAAAGGATACGAGACGGTCCAGCTATATGTTCGAGTACGCCCTGGTTTCCGGCCTTACGGCTTCCGGCGCAGATGCATATCTGTTGCATGTGACCACCACGCCCAGCGTGTCCCATGTGATCCGGACCGAGGACTTTGACTGCGGGATCATGATCTCTGCCAGCCACAATCCCTATTATGACAACGGCATCAAGGTCATGAACGGCAGCGGAGAGAAAATGGAGGAGTCGGTGATCCTGGAGATCGAAAAATACCTGGATGGGGAGATGGGAGAGCTTCCCCTGGCAAAGAGGGACCAGATCGGCCGCACCCAGGATTTCGCAGCCGGAAGGAACCGCTACATCGGATATCTGATCTCCATTGCCACCCGTTCCTTCAAGGGGAAGAAGGTGGGGCTGGACTGCGCCAACGGAAGCGCCTCCTCTGTGGCAAAGAGCGTGTTCGATGCCCTGGGAGCCGATACCTTTGTGATCAATAACGAGCCCGACGGCTTAAATATCAATACGGACTGCGGCTCCACCCACATCGGCAGACTTCAGGCCTTTGTGAAGGAAAATCATCTGGACGTGGGCTTTGCCTACGACGGCGACGCAGACCGCTGCCTGGCGGTGGATGAAAACGGAGAAGTGGTGGACGGCGACCGGATCCTTTATATCTGCGGAAAGTATATGAAGGAGCAGGGAAATTTAAGGAATAATAAGATCGTCACCACAGTCATGTCCAATCTGGGCCTTTATAAGGCTCTGGACCGGGAGGGCATCGGCTACGAAAAGACGGCCGTGGGCGACAAATATGTGTATGAAAACATGTCACAGACCGGAAACTGCCTGGGCGGCGAGCAGTCCGGCCATATTATCTTCAGCAAGTACGCCACCACCGGCGACGGGATCCTGACATCTTTAAAGATCATGGAGGTGATGCTGGAAAAGAAGGAGACTTTGTCCAGACTGGCTTCCGAGGTGACCATCCTGCCCCAGGTCCTTAAGAATGTGCGGGTGGCCGACAAGGCGGCCGCCCTGGGCGACGAGGACGTGAAACAGGAGGCGGCTGATGTGGAGAAGGCTCTGGGCAGCGACGGAAGACTGCTCCTGAGACAGAGCGGAACTGAGCCTCTGATCCGTGTCATGGTGGAGGCCGAATCCACAGAGATCTGCGAGAAGTACGTGGACCAGGTGATCGGTGCTCTCAGAAAAAAAGGCCACGCAGTTTCATAGAACGGCGGCCTTCATAAATAATCCCGGCATAGCTCCCATAATCAAAAGATATGGGAGCTTTTGTTGATATAACAGAAATCAGATGCTATAATGTGTGTTACATAAAATCTGAGCAGAGGACTGATGGATATGGGGTTAGACCTAAGAGCGTAACACAGTTTATCGTAGAGAAATACAGCGTGATTTACCGACTCCGGATTTAATGAGTTCAGAAAGTAAAAACGCCAGAACCGAATATGAATGGAGGAAGCAGATCATGAAAAATGTGGAACGATATCAGAGAGTACCGGTGGTCCATTACCCGGAGCGGGAATGGCCCGGAAAAGAGATACAGAAGGCGCCCGCATGGTGCAGCGTGGATTTAAGGGACGGAAACCAGGCCCTGGTGGAGCCCATGGTGGTAGAGGAAAAGATCGAGATGTTCAATCTCCTGGTGGAAATGGGATTTAAGGAGATCGAGATCGGCTTTCCTGCCGCCTCCCAGATCGAATTTGACTTTTTAAGACAGCTGGTGGACCGGAACCTGATCCCCGACGACGTGATGGTCCAGGTGCTGACCCAGTGCCGGGAACACCTGGTGAAGCGCACCTTCGAGGCCATTCAGGGGATCAAAAAGGCTGTGGTCCACATTTACAATTCCACATCCACTTTACAGCGGGATGTGGTATTCCACATGGACCGGGAGGAGATCAAAAAGATTGCCACAGACGGCGTCGCCATGGTAAAGAACTATATGAAGGACCATGACGGAGAGGTGGTACTGGAGTATTCACCGGAGAGCTTTACAGGCACGGAGCTGGACTTCGCCCTGGATATCTGCAACGCAGTCCAGAGAGCCTGGGGACCGACGCCGGAGCATAAGATGATCATGAATCTGCCATCCACGGTGGAGATGACGACTCCCAACGTGTATGCAGACCAGATCGAATGGATGAACAGGCATCTGGAAAACCGGGAAAGCATTATCTTAAGCGTTCATCCCCATAACGACCGGGGGACCGGAGTGGCGGCCACAGAGCTGGCGCTCCTGGCTGGTGCGGACCGGGTGGAGGGCACCCTGTTCGGAAACGGGGAGCGGACCGGAAATGTGGATATACTGACCCTGGCTTACAATATGTTCTCCCAGGGCATCGATCCGGAGCTGGAGATCTCCGATGTAAAGCGGATCGCAGAGGTGTATGAGCGGTGTACGAAAATGCACATCGATCCCCGTCACCCCTATGCCGGAAAGCTGGTGTTCACCGCCTTCTCCGGTTCCCACCAGGACGCCATCAACAAGGGCATGCATGCACTTTTAGAGCGTCAGAGCAAGGTATGGCAGGTGCCGTATCTCCCCATCGACCCGTCGGATATCGGCCGGGAGTACGAGCCCATCGTCCGTATCAACAGTCAGTCCGGAAAGGGCGGCGTGGCCTTTGTCATGGATACCTTCTTCGGCTTCAAGCTGCCCCGCGGCATGCATAAGGAATTTGCCGACATGATCCAGAAGATCGCCGAGCGGCAGGGAGAGGTGGCTCCCGAGCAGATCATGGAGGAATTCCAGAAAAACTATCTGGACCGGAAGGAACCGTACCACTTCAAAAAGTGCAAGATCACAGATTTCGAGTCTGCCGGAGATTTCACCACCGTGGCCGTGGTCACCTATACCGACCATGGAGTGGAAAAACAGTTTGAGGGCGTTGGAAACGGCCCCATCGACGCCGTCCAGCGCGGCCTGGAGGAAGAGTTGGGCATCAATATCAAGGTCCTGGATTACAGCGAGCACGCCCTGACCTCCGGTTCCGGAGCCCAGGCGGCCTCCTACATCCACATGATGGACCAGGACCGGAAGCGTGTCACCTACGGCGTCGGCATCAGCTCCAACATCACCCGCGCCTCCCTGCGCGGCATCTTCAGCGCCGTCAACCGCTTATACGGAGATAATTGACAGATTCCTTACATTTACATACCCCTTCTTATGGACCGGAAGCTCCCCCCAAAAAGCTCCCGGTCCCTTTTATGCCTAGGAAAGAGAGTCCTGTGACAAAAAAACTCTGTGGAGCCTGACGTCAGAAAACAATGACTGCATGATGGTTCCATGGTATAATGTCCATGAAACGACATTATACCACCTGCTGTTTTAGGCAGAAAAAAGCATACAGAAATGATCGAACATCAGACCAGGGAGGATCAAATGGAAAAGAAAGTTATAAGAAGCGGCATATTTGTAAAAGTCATCGGCATCATCACCACAGCTATATTTTCACTGGTCAGCCTTTTCCTTGCCATAACAGGAAACATCATGGCTTCCATCTGTTTTTTACCATTCGCGGCGCTGGGGATCCTGCTCCTTCTGGCCTATAAAAAAGAAAGGATCCTCGTGGAAGAGGACCGATTGACCTTTTTCCATTTATTCAAACAGCCGAAACAGGTAAAATACAGCGATATCCGATGTCTGCTTCTTGTCCCTCTGGGCAGCCGGACACAGATGGTCCTTGTGGACCGGCAGTATAACCGGCTCGTCACGCTGGACTATGCGCTGGCCGATCTGGAAATATTGTTTGAAGCTCTCCTGGAAAACGACATTCCCAGCGCAGATCTTGGCGAAATGACAGAAAAGGGAGAAAACGTATCCCAATACATAAATGCATTAAATGTCATGGAGAAAAACCATTACAGATCCATTGCAGACGAAACAAAAACGATGGAGATCCTGTCAGAAGGAAACGAGCCCTTTCACATTGCCGGCGCAAAGAAATTTTTAAAAGCAGCAGGCTGGATCCTGATATTTCTGAATGCAGCGGCCTTCCTGGCAGGCGGTAAGCTCATGGTCGCTATCTTCCTTTTTGTACTTCTGGCCGCCTACGGGATCTACCTCTGGTATTACCCATACATCTATATAGAAACCACCACAAAAAAAGGAGAGCAGAACGCGCTCCAGATGCCGGTCCTGGGCCCTGTAATCGCAATGCTTTTATGCCTGAGCGTCTCAAAAAGCTTTGATTACGATCTGGGAAGCCTGCTCAGGATAACCATTTACCTAACAGCTTTGCTGTCCATTCCATACATCATCAGATCAGCAGGCGCAAAGGCGCCCCAGAGACTGTCTCGGAAGCTATCAGTTATTCTGGCTGTCCTTGTTATCTCATTCACGGCCACATTCCCCCTGAACTTCCTGCTGACCTTCGACAAATCGGCCCATGAAACCATATCCGTTACAGACAAAGACATAAGCACCAGCGGCAGCACCACCGATTACTATCTATACGGAAACTGGCACGGAGAACAAACAAAATTTAAGACATCCAGAAGCGTATACAACAACACAGCCATCGGAGACACAAGAAGGATCTGCCTGAGAAAAAGCGCCCTGGGCCTAAAATACCACACAATCCACCAATAGATCCTGCCCCCCTCCCTCCCCGCTTCCTCCCCCTGCTCCCGATATCCCCAGGCCCCGTCCCTCTGCCACTTTTTTGCCATAAATGCTTCATAGAATTGTAATGAAAATGTGAAGAAAAAGTGATGAAAAAAATACAGAAATATGATATACTCCATACAACAGATGAGAAAGAATAATTTTGACAGATTTTTTATAAAGGAGGAAATGATATGAGAAAAGGTTTAATGGTTCTGACACTTGCAGCGGCGTTCACAGCCGGAATGGCAATGACTTCCTTTGCAGGCTGGTCCCAGAAAAATGGAAACTGGTATTACTACAATGATTCCACAGGAAAAATGGTCCAGGACGACTGGGTGAAGGTCAACGAAAAATGGTACTATATGGATTCCAACGGCGTGATGCGGACCAACAGCCTGATCGACGACACCTACTATGTGAACAGCAGCGGCGAAATGGTGCTCAACGAATGGAGAGAGCTGAGCGACAACTGGGATCATGAAGGCGGCTGGAGATACTTCGGAGCCAACGGAAAGGCTTATGAGAACGGCTGGAAGCAGATCCATGACGTATGGTACTATTTCAACAATTCTGTAATGGCCACCGGCTGGCAGGATCTGGACGGAGATATCTATTATCTGGGCAGCTCCGGCGCAATGGCAGCCGGCTGGAAGCAGCTTCCGGATCCCAACGATGACTGGGGTGAGTACTGGTTCTATTTCGGCACCAATGGCAAGATGGTGCGGGAGACAGAAAAGAGCATCGGCGGCACCGCTTATATCTTTGATCATGAGGGACGGATGCTGACCGGATGGGTAAACCCGTCAGACTATACCTCCACAGGCCGCGACGATCTGTCCAGCTCGGATACCGCCCACTTACGGTATTACAGAAGCGGCGGACAGCAGGCGGACGGCTGGCAGTACCTGGCTTCTCCGGACGATGCAGAGGAAAGCTGGTATTACTTCCGTGACGGCCGCGCATACTCCACCGAGTATAAGACCACAGTCATTGGCGGACACTACGGTATGGCGAAGATCAAAGGCGAGACCTACTGCTTCGATACCCAGGGCCGTATGGTGACCGGAATGGTAGAAGTGGAAGACGGCAGAAAGTTCTACTTTAACCCCGATAACGGCGAAATGATGACAGGCCGCGTAGTTGTAAACGACGATGACCATGACAACGAGGTATTCTACTTCACGACCACAGGTTCTCTTGGAAACCGCGGCGACGGCTACACCGGCATCAAGGACGGAGCTCTTTATGAGGAAGGCGTTCTGATCCGGGCAGAAGAAGGAATGAAGTACGAAAAGGTAAGCGTTGACGGCAAGGATTACGTAGTAAACGAGCAGGGTAAGGTAAAGACCAGCGGTACCGTGACCGACGCCGACGGCGTGAAATACAGGATCACAAAACAGAGTGACGGCACATACAAGATTGAAATCACTGATTAACGATCATTTCCTCTTGAAGAGAAAGGGTCCCGGAAACGGGACCTTTTCTTTTTGGAAACAGCGAACAAATGTTTGAATCTGGGAGAGAATCATGGTATAATGTCTGTAAAACAGACATTATACCATGGCGCATCTGGTTTTCGCGTTCACCGCGAAAATCCAGGCGCTCAAATCTCCCGGAGGGGTATCGCAGCCGAAGGGTGCGGTATAATGTCTGTAAAACAGACATTATACCATGGCGCATCTGGCTTCTGCCTTCCTGCAAAATCCCAGATGCCCGGATTTATAGGAGAATGGCAATGCCAAAGCAATATATTAAGATCCGCGGTGCCAATGAGCACAACCTGAAAAATATTTCCGTGGATATCCCGCGGAACGAGCTGGTGGTCTTAACCGGCCTTTCCGGCTCGGGAAAATCCTCCCTGGCCTTTGATACGATCTACGCCGAGGGGCAGAGACGGTATATGGAATCCCTTTCGTCCTATGCCCGCCAGTTCCTGGGGCAGATGGAGAAGCCCGATGTGGAGAGCATCGAGGGACTTTCCCCGGCGATCTCCATCGACCAGAAATCCACCAACAGAAACCCGCGTTCCACAGTGGGAACGGTGACGGAGATCTACGATTACATGCGTCTTTTATATGCCAGAATCGGTATCCCCCACTGTCCAAAATGCGGACGGGAGATCAAAAAGCAGACCGTGGACCAGATGGTGGACCAGATCATGGAGCTGCCGGAGCGCACACGGATCCAGCTTCTGGCGCCCATGGTGCGGGGAAGGAAGGGGCGGCACGAAAAGGTCCTGGAGCAGGCGAAGAAAAGCGGCTATGTCCGTGTCCGCATTGATGGCAACCTTCATGAGCTGACGGAGGAGATCCAGCTTGAGAAGAACATCAAGCATAACATCGAGATCGTGGTGGACCGTCTGGTGGTGAAGGAGGGGATCGAAAAACGTCTGGCCGATTCCATCGAAACAGTGATGAAGCTGTCTGGAGGCCTGATGATCCTGGATGTTTTTGACGGAGAGCCGGTGAATTTCAGCCAGAGCTTTTCCTGCCCCGACTGCGGGATCAGCATCGAGGAGGTGGAGCCCAGGAGCTTTTCCTTCAATAATCCCTTCGGGGCCTGTCCGGAGTGCTTTGGACTGGGATACAAAATGGAATTTGACGAGGATCTGATGATCCCAGATAAGTCCTTAAGCATCAAGGAGGGGGCCATTGCAGTCCTGGGCTGGCAGTCCTGCGCCAAGGAGGGAAGCTTTTCCAGGGCGATCCTGGACGCCCTGGCCAAAGAGTACCATTTTGACCTGGATACTCCCTTTGAGGATTATCCCAAAGAGATCCACGATATCCTGATCTACGGGACCCAGGGGAAAAAGGTGGCGGTCCATTATACGGGGCAGCGCGGCACCGGTGTTTACGACGTGGCCTTTGAGGGACTTATTGAAAATGTGAACCGCAGATACCGGGAAACCTTTTCCCAGGCCAGCAAGGCGGAATATGAGACCTTCATGAGGATCACCCCCTGTACTGCCTGCCATGGAAAGAGGCTTAAAAAGGAATCCCTGGCGGTGACCGTGGGCGGAAAAAATATCTTCGACGCCACAGATATGTCCATTGTGAAGTTTAAGGAGTTCATCGACGGCCTGGAGCTTTCGGAGATGCAGAAGATGATCGGGGAACAGATCCTGAAGGAGATCCGGGCCAGGATCATGTTCCTCATCGACGTGGGACTGGATTACCTTTCCCTGTCCCGGGCCACGGGGACCCTTTCCGGCGGCGAGGCCCAGAGGATCCGTCTGGCTACCCAGATCGGCTCTGGTCTGGTGGGCGTGGCCTATATCCTGGACGAGCCCAGCATCGGCCTCCACCAGAGGGACAATGACAAGCTCTTAAAGACCCTGACCCATCTGCGGGACCTGGGAAACAGCGTGATCGTGGTGGAACATGATGAGGATACCATGATGGCTGCGGACTGTATTGTGGATATCGGTCCCGGAGCGGGAGAGCACGGTGGAAAAGTGGTGGCCGTCGGGACGGCTGAGGAGATCATGAAGTGTGAGGACTCCATCACAGGTGCATATTTAAGCGGCCGGAGGTCCATTCCGGTGCCGTCAGAGAGGCGGCAGCCCACAGGCTGGCTGAAGGTGCGGGGCGCCAGGGAGAATAACCTGAAACATGTGGATGTGGATATCCCCCTGGGAGTGATGACCTGTGTGACAGGCGTGTCCGGCTCGGGAAAGAGCTCTCTGGTCAATGAGATATTGTATAAGTCCCTGGCAAAGAAGCTGAACCGGGCCAGGACCATTGCCGGAGCCCACGACGGCATCGATGGCGTGGACCAGCTGGATAAGATCATCGCCATCGACCAGTCGCCCATCGGCCGGACGCCCAGGTCCAACCCGGCAACGTATACGGGCGTGTTCGATCTGATCCGGGACCTGTTTGCGGCGACGCCCGACGCCAAGGCCAAAGGATACAGCAAGGGCCGGTTCAGCTTTAACGTAAAGGGCGGCCGGTGTGAGGCCTGCAGCGGCGACGGGATCATAAAGATCGAAATGCATTTCCTGCCGGACGTTTACGTTCCATGCGAGGTCTGCGGCGGAAAACGGTACAACCGGGAGACGCTGGAGGTAAAATATAAGGGAAAGAGCATCTACGATGTACTGAACATGACCGTGGAGGAGGCATTGAAGTTCTTTGAAAACGTGCCGTCCATTTCCAGAAAGATCGCTACCTTAAACGATGTGGGGCTTTCCTATATCAGACTGGGGCAGCCGTCCACAGAGCTTTCCGGCGGCGAGGCCCAGAGGATCAAGCTGGCCACGGAGCTTTCCAGAAGAGGAACGGGAAAGACCATTTATGTCCTGGACGAGCCCACCACGGGACTTCATTTTGCGGATGTCCACAAGCTGGTGGAGATCCTGCGCCGTCTGTCTGAGGGCGGAAACACGGTGGTGGTCATCGAGCACAACCTGGATGTGATCAAGACCGCCGACTATATCATCGATATGGGACCCGAGGGCGGCGACCGGGGCGGTACGGTGATCGCAAAGGGAACGCCGGAGCAGGTGGCAGAAAGTCCGGTTTCCTATACGGGAAGGTACGTGAAGAAATATTTGGAAAAGCGGGAGGAAGTATGATACAATGGAGAAAGAGATCCATCGTATCATGGCGCATATCGGTCTCTGTGTTTTTATGAGACCATGCGCTTAAATCGCCCGGAGGGGTATAAAAACAAGGAGGAGCAGATATGCTATTAATCAAAGGGGCAGAGGTGTATGCACCGGAATATCTTGGAAAAAAGGACGTGCTCATCGCCGGTGAAAAGATCGAGCGGATCGGGGAGGATCTTCCGGAATATGAGGGCTGCCAGGTGATCGACGGAACGGGACGGATCGTGGCGCCTGGATTCATTGACCGCCATGTCCATATTACAGGCGGCGGCGGTGAGGGAAGCTTCCACACACAGGCTCCCCAGGTGCAGCTTTCTGATCTGATCAGGGGCGGCGTGACCACAGTGGTGGGCCTTCTGGGAACCGACGGCATCAGCCGGAGCACTGAAAATCTGGTAGCCAAGGCCAAGGCGCTCAAGGAAGAGGGAATTTCTGCCTACTGCTGCTGCGGCGCATACGGACATCCGGGTCCGACCATCACAGGAAGCATCAGCAGGGATATCATGTTCGTGGATGAGATCATCGGCCTTAAGCTGGCAGTCTCTGACCACCGTGCCCCGAACATCACCGTGGACGAGCTGATCCGCCTGGGAAGCGATGTGCGGACAGCCGGCATGTTAAGCGGAAAAGCCGGTTTTGTGTGCCTCCATATGGGCGGCGACGACAGGGCCTTAAGTCCGGTGTTTGAAGCCCTGGAGCGCACCTCGATCCCTGTAAAGACGTTCCAGCCCACCCATGTGGGAAGAGCAAAGAAGCTCCAGGAGGACGCATTCAAGCTGGCAAAGATGGGCGGAACCATCGACTTCACCTGCGGACAGTTTGAGGAAAAGATCAAAGAGCTGGCGGCATCCCTGCGGGTGGCAAAGGAGGCCGGGGTTCCCATGGACAAGGTGACCATCAGCTCCGACGGACAGGGAAGCTGGTCCAACTATGACGCAGCCGGAAATCTTACGGAAATGGGTGTTTCCAGTGTGGATACCATGTACCGTCAGGTGGTATATCAGGTCCAGAATGAAAATATGTCCCTGGAGGAGGCTCTGTCCCTGGGAACCAGAAATGTGGCGAAGGCTCTGGAGGTATATCCCAAAAAGGGAGCCGTCCATGTGGGAAGCGACGCAGACGTGCTGGTGCTCAACGGCGATCTCTCCATGAATACGGTCATTGCCCGCGGCAGCCTGATGATGCAGGACGGCGTATTATTAAAGAAGGGAACCTATGAGGCATAGCTGTTAAAGGGCGCACCGGGACAGCTTGGAAAGACTGGAAACAGATCTATTCCCAGACGGAAAATCTGCCGGATAATCGGGGATTTTTAAACGGATCACTGGTGTTTCTGCTGTTTTTTCCGGACTTACAGTTTTTTTCTTGCAAAGACAAAACCTTTCAATTATAATGATTACAAAATTTTTGTACCTGCTGAAAGCATGCTTTTCGGCAGGTACAGCTTTTCAACAAAGGTTGACAGGAGGCTCTCGATGAATCAGGAAAAAATTATTGTTATTGATTTCGGCGGCCAGTATAACCAGCTTGTGGCCCGCCGTGTCCGCGAGTGCAGCGTATACTGTGAAATTTATTCTTATAAAACAGATCTGGAACAGATCAAGGCCATGAATCCCATGGGGATCATCCTCACGGGAGGCCCCGACAGCTGCTATGAGGAAGGAGCCGCATCCTGCAGCAAAGAATTATTTGAGCTGGGGATCCCGGTGCTGGGCCTGTGCTACGGAGCACAGCTGATGATGCATGTGCTGGGCGGCCATGTATGTAAGGCTCCGGTCCGTGAGTATGGAAAGATCGAAGTGACGGTGGACAAGACCAGCAAGCTGTATGGAGATGTGTCCGAAAAGACCATCTGCTGGATGAGCCATAACGATTATATTGAAAAGGCGGCTCCCGGTTTCCGGATCGTGGCCCATACGGCCGATTGTCCGGTGGCGGCTGCCGAGTGTGTGGAGAAGAAGCTGTATGCGATCCAGTACCATCCGGAGGTCCTTCATACCAAGGAAGGCACGAAGATGCTGCACAATTTCCTTTATGAGGTCTGCGGCTGCTCTGGAACCTGGAAGATGGACGCGTTTGTGGAGAACAGCATCCGGGCGATCCGCGAGAAGGTCGGAAACGGAAAGGTGCTCTGCGCATTATCCGGCGGTGTGGACTCCTCCGTTGCGGCCGTTATGCTGGCCAAGGCCGTGGGCGATCAGCTGACCTGCGTGTTCGTTGACCATGGCCTGCTGCGAAAAAATGAGGGCGATGAGGTGGAAGAGGTATTTGGCCCCAACGGCCCCTATGATCTGAACTTCATCCGTGTAAATGCCCAGCAGCGCTTCTACGATAAGCTGGCCGGTGTGGAAGAGCCGGAGAAAAAGAGAAAGATCATCGGCGAGGAGTTTATCCGCGTGTTTGAGGAAGAGGCGAAGAAGATCGGAGCCGTGGATTTCCTGGTGCAGGGAACCATTTATCCGGATGTGGTGGAAAGCGGCCTGGGCGGTGAATCCGCTGTGATCAAGTCCCACCACAACGTGGGAGGACTGCCGGATTACGTGGATTTCAAGGAGATCATCGAGCCCCTCCGCGATCTGTTCAAGGACGAGGTGAGAAAGGTCGGTCTGGAGCTGGGGATCCCGGAAAAGCTGGTGTACCGTCAGCCGTTCCCGGGCCCGGGACTGGGGATCCGTATCATCGGAGAGGTAACGCCGGAGAAGGTGAAGATGGTCCAGGAGGCGGACGCCATCTACCGGGAAGAGATCGCCAGGGCCGGTCTGGACCGGAGCATTGGCCAGTACTTTGCCGCACTGACCAACATGCGCTCCGTGGGCGTCATGGGCGACGAGAGAACGTATGATTACGCCATCGCGCTGCGGGCCGTGAACACCATTGACTTTATGACCGCCGAGGCAGCGGAGCTGCCCTGGGAAGTGATCGGCAGGGTCTCCAACCGGATCGTAAACGAGGTCCAGCATGTGAACCGGGTGCTGTATGACTGCACGGGGAAGCCGCCGGCGACGATTGAGTTTGAGTGATGAAATGGACTTGGAAAAGCCTTTATTTATGAGGGTTACAAGCGAATTTGTTTAAGTGCTGGCAACGATTTGGCAACATTTAGAGTATCACTCACTGAATAATAGAATACTTCAATAACAGAAAACCTTACTGATTTTCAGAAATAAAGCTGAAAGTCGGTAAGGTTTTTGTGTTGGCAATGAGCTGGGCGAAAGACGGCAAGCGTTAGCTTGGTGGATTTCATCCAGCGAATGCTCATCATCGAGCCGACAGGCGAGATGTGCGTTTCGAGGTTGAAAATTAGTCGGATTCGGGTTTCAAGTCCTGTAAGATAAGGTCGCTGAGTTCTTGTGAGGGAATGACCTTTCTCCATTGTTTTGAGGTGTCTAATTCGGGATATTTGTACCGCCACTGGTCGTATTCTTCTTCGGTTATCTCGCCCTGTTCCAGACGGGCAGCCTGTTCCTGCCATGCATGGAACATATCAAACATAGTGGTGTAGTTTGTTCCGGCAGATTTATCTAACCGCAGACACACTTCTCCGTCAATCTCTCCGATTTTTAAGCCATACATATCTTCCAACGCAAAAAGCGTGTGCATAAGTCCGATATAACTGTCTATTTCCGGCACAGTGATTGCACGAGGACTTACATCGAGGAGATGTGCCATTTCTTTTACAAGGTCTTGTTTCGGTGTTCTGGATTCTGATTCGTATTGTGCCATACGGACATCAGAAGTCTTTCCTAGAAAACCGAGGAGTTCGCCTAACTGTTTCTGTGTCATGCCTTTCCGGTTGCGGAAAAAGCGGATTCTTTTGCCGATTGCCATAATAAAACCTCCGATACTAAACATTTCTGTTGAAGTTAGTATAACATGATGAAATAGGAATAGCAAGCGGGACTTAAATAAAAAAAGTTAAGATTTTTCTGCGAACCACTTGACTTAACGGAATTTATTTAGTATCATAAAAACATAACCTAAACAAAAAGAGTTAAAAATTGAATGACCGTCCAAACCGAACAAACGCCATGACCTTTAAAAAAGAAGCGAGCGTCCCTTATGTAGAGGGACTGGCACAGCGCCGAAAAGGGTTGCCTGTCAGAACGGGAAGGAGAGAACGGCAGGAATTTTAGGGAAAGGAGAGGATATAGATGGCAGAAAAATCATTTATGACGGTAGAAGAAGTGGCAACAGAATTACGGGTATCAAAGTCAAAAGCCTATCAGATTGTGCGGGAACTGAACGCAGAATTACAGAAACAAGGGTATTTGACAGTGGCGGGGCGTGTAAACGCTACTTTCTTTCATAAGAAAGTCTGTTACAGCGATTAAATGGAAGGAGATGATAAGAATGGCTGTATATAAAGACAATGCTACGGGAACGTGGCGAGTGATTTACCGTTTCACGAACTGGAAAGGGGAACGGAAGCAGACACAGAAACGTGGATTTGCAACAAAAAGAGAAGCACAGGCGTGGGAACATGAGGTCATGTTGAAACAGAACTCCAAATTGGATATGACTTTCGCCAGCTTTTTTGAACTTTATGAAGCAGATAAAAAGCAGCGTGTCAAGGAAAGCACATGGGAATCTAAAAGCCATGTAATCCGCACAAAGATTTTGCCTTATTTTGGAAATCGGAAGATAGCGGAGATTGAAGCAAAGGACATTATCGCATGGCAGAATGAACTTATGGCGTATCGGGACGAGAAAGGGAAGCCTTATTCAGCAGATTATCTGAAGACCATACACGCACAGCTTACAGCAATTTTTAATCACGCTGTAAACTTTTATAATCTTCCTTACAATCCGGCAAGGCGGGCTGGCACAATGGGCAATGAGATTCCGAAGGAGATGGACTTCTGGACGAAAGAAGAATATCTGAAATTTTCAGAAGCCATGATGGATAAACCACGTTCCTTTTATGCTTTTGAAATGCTTTACTGGTGTGGTATCCGTTCCGGTGAGCTGTTGGCTCTTACTGCTGCTGATTTTGATTTCCAGAAGCAGACGGTCACGATCAGCAAGACGTACCACCGTTCCAAAGGGCGTGATATTATTACAAGCCCTAAAACAGCGAAAAGCAACCGTACCGTAAAAATGCCCCCGTTTCTCTGCGAAGAAATGCAGGAGTATATCAAAATGTTCTATGACATCAAGCCAGATGAACGGTTGTTTACGGTTACAAAATCTTATCTCAACCATGAGATGGAGCGAGGTGCAAAACAGGCGGGAGTGAAAAAGATTCGGGTGCATGATATTCGGCATAGCCATGTATCGCTGCTGATAAATATGGGATTTTCAGTGCTTGCGATTGGGGAACGGGTAGGACACGAAGCAGAAAAAATCACTTACAGGTATGCACATTTATTTCCAACTGTTCAGACAGAAATGGCAGAAAAGCTGGAAATGGAGCGAATGGAAAAGGAGAACAGCAATGGAAAGAAGTCTTGATTATAAAGGGCGTTGGAGAAATCATACCGTAGCATTTCGGGTATCGGATGAAGAAGCGAAGCTGCTTAATGATTTGGTAGCATTGTCTGGTTTGACAAAGCAGGAATATATCATAAGACGACTGACGTGCAGGGATGTGGTTGTACAGGGAAATACGAGAGTTTATAAGGCATTAAAAAATCAGATGGCAGCTATTCATGAGGAGTTAAAGCGTCTGGAAACAGTAAGCCCGGATAATGATGAACTGCTCTATACGTTGCAGGTAATTGCAATTACGTTAGAGGGATTGAAAGGAGAAGATGAATGATGGAAAAAATGAAAACGACTGCTCCCGTATCATCTGTTGGCGCAGATGGGGTGCAGCCGAATGTAAAAAATCACAATGAAATTATAGCAAATTCACAGGAACAAATCAATCAGCAAGCCACCAAAAACCCAGAGAAATCCGGGAATGGCGGACTGCATACCATGTCCATGCCGGAATTGTATGATACTGTTTTTGTGCCGAGAGTACCGATTGTAGACGGTTTTCTCTATGGTGGCACATATCTATTTGTAGGCGCACCAAAGGTAGGAAAATCATTCTTCATGGCACAGCTTGCCTATCATGTGGCAATGGGGATTCCGTTGTGGGATTATCCGGTGCGGAAAGGAACAGTGCTGTATCTGGCATTGGAAGATGATTATGCAAGACTTCAACGCCGACTGTCTGGTATGTTTGGTGTAGAGTGTGCCGATAATCTGTATTTTGCAACACAGGCAAAGACTTTGAATGAGGGGTTGGACAGGCAATTAGAAGGATTTTTGAAAGAGCATAAGGACGCAAGGCTGATTATTATTGATACGCTCCAGAAAGTGCGTGAAGTTGGCGGGGATAGATACAGCTATTCCAGCGATTATGAGATTGTGACAAAGCTGAAATCATTCAGCGATAAATATGGTATCTGCCTGCTGGTGGTTCATCATACACGCAAGCTGGAATCGGAGGACAGCTTTGATATGATTTCCGGCACAAACGGACTGTTGGGTGCGGCAGATGGAGCGTTTATCATGCACAAAAAGAAACGGACAGACAATGAAGCAGTGATGGATATTGTGGGGCGTGACCAGCCGGATCAGGAACTGACTATAGAATTTGACAGGGAGCGTTGTGTATGGAAATTCAAGAAAGCGGAAACAGAGTTGTGGAAACAGCCACCGAATCCGCTTTTAGAGGCAATCAATGCGTTTCTGATAGAGGACAGACAGGAGTGGGAGGGAACAGCGACAGAACTTGTAAAGCAACTGCCAGATATACAGCTACAGGCGAATGTGCTTTCACGAAGATTGAATACCGTCAACAGCCAGTTACTCAATGACTATGGGATTTTCTATGATAATAAGCGGGGGCATGAAAGAAAAATCATTCTGAAACGTCTTGAAGCAAAGGAATAAAAGCGACGATATGCGTCGGTTGCGACGGTATTTTTGATAGCAGGTAGGTGTAGAAAATATCGACGCTATCGACGCAAACCGACGCAGAAAGGGTGGGAAAATGAAGAATGTGCAGATTCCTTATGAATTGTTTATGATGCTGCTCCGTTATCATCTGGTGGAGGATGATACCTGTTTGGAGGAAATTCGGCAGGGATTGGAAAAGAAACTGGATTCTTTGGTGCAGCATGAACTATATGGGAAATTTAAGACTGCTTCAACGCAGGAGGAACGGGAAAAAGCCAGACAGGAATATCTGGACAGACGTGGAGTGCCGGACAGTTTCCGCTGGTAGTTTTCCTTGATGAGAATAGACAGGGGCGTGTCACGCTCCTGTGGATAACAGACAAAGAGAAAGGTGTGATTGGATGATAATTCAGCCGGAGTGGGGAACTCGGAATGTAAATAAATATTTTTACGAAAGTGAAGCCCGGAGGATTGCTGACCTCAATGAAATCTTCGGAGAGGTAGAACTGACAGTTGATGAAGAAAGGACATTGATATGGCTTGCCGGATGGGATGAATATACGATAGAAAATGTGCTATCGGCTATCCGAAAAGCTATGGCGGCAGAAGCAAAGCGGCTGGAAGCCGCCCGTTCGTAGGGCAGAAAAGGTCTACGCTCCGCTTCGGTCGGTGCAGAGCAGACGTCCCCCGGACGTCTTGCACCCCGGCAGGGCGCAATGGCAGCTTTTGATGGACGGAACGGCTGTCAAAAGTGCTTTTGCGTTACTTTCGACGAAAGTAACAAAGGAGGGGCTTTGCCCCGATACTTCCCGAACTGCTAATGTTTGGGAAGGTTCTTCTATTATGTGCCGTATCCGGCACTGATTACCCCTAAACAGGGAGAAGGGATAAAGATTGAAGCGAACAATTAGTTTTATGACAGGAAAAGGTTCTGTTAATCATAACAGCAGAAAGTTCCATGCAAAAAATATAGATTCGGAAAGAAGTTATCTGAATGTAGAATACTGTAACGAAGATGTCAAAGACGTGTATCATGAATTGTTTGATGAAGCTCTTGTTCGATATAATGAGAAGCAGACCAGAAGTGACCGTAAGATTGATGATTATTATGATAAAATTTGTTTCGGCAAACAGGAGAAGCCGTTCCATGAAATCATTCTGCAAATCGGAGATAAAGACAATATGGGAGCGACAACAGAAAACGGACAGCTTGCTGCAAAGGTGCTTGATGAATATATGCGAGATTTTCAAAGACGTAACCCTACGCTACGGGTATTTTCTGCGTACTTGCACATGGATGAAGCGACACCGCATCTGCATATTGATTTTGTACCATATACGACAGGAAGCAAAAGAGGACTCGATACAAGAGTTTCTTTGAAACAGGCGTTATCGGCTCTTGGGTTTAAAGGGGGCACTAGAAGCGAAACAGAATTAAATCAATGGGTACAGCATGAGAAAAAACAGCTTGCGGAGATTATGTTGGAACGTGGGATCGAATGGGAACAGAAAGGCACACATGAAAAGCATTTATCAGTTTTGGACTTTAAGAAAAAGGAACGGGCAAAGGAAGTTGCGGAGTTGGAAACGAAAAAAGAAAGTCTGGAAGAACATAATGTTGCCATACTGGAAACCAGTGAAAAGTGGTTGGGCGAATTGGAAAATCTTGAACAGGAGATTCACTCCGCACAGAAAATTCGTGAGGAAGCAGATAAAAAAGCAGAAGTGGCTAAGAAAGAAGTGGCAAGATATGAGAAAAAACTGGTGGAGATTGCGCCTATGGTAAAGGATATGGAGCGATTTGCAGTTAAGTATTCGTATGATCCAGAGGAAGTGCTGCCGGAAGCCGGAACATTGGAAGGCGGAAAGTCTTATAGAGAGAAAAAGGCAAAGCCACTGATTGAAAAAATCATAACGGTTCTGCGGTCTGTGTATCGGGCGTACTTGGATATTTCCAGAAATTATGACGATTTGCAAAGGTCATGTGAACGAGCATGGAACAAGGTTAATGCACTTTCTCAATATGTAGAAAAACTTAGGGACGAAAATATTGAAATGAAAGAAAAACTAAAGGATGTTCAATATTTATATCGAGTTATGGGAAAAGAAAAGGTAAATAAAATTATTCAGCAAGGGAAAGAAGCGGAAACAATAGAGAAGATGAAAAGGCAGGCACAAAGAAGAACTCAATGGGAAAGATAAAAGCCTTTACGGAATCGTAGAATGTGTTTATAATTAAGAAAAGATTTTGTATAAGCAGAGAGAGGATACTGTCCTCTCTTTACTTATATTATACCATAAAAATCAAGAATTTTAAAGACTGGAAATGCCATTTAGCTGGTGCTATACTGCTATCACTAATAAAGCGATAGGTGGGATTAACATTGGAAAAAGAGTGGATTCTTATGGTACAGCAGCAGAATCAATTAGGGAACTTGTTGAAAACTAATCAGAAAACAGAAAAATTCGGACTTTCTATAAGCGAACAAGATGCGGAAATGATTTTGCAGGAGAGAAAGAACGCTCTGCAAGAACAGAAAAGAATTGAATTCGGGGAAGGAATTGTTCAAAAAATTATCTATGAGTTCTGTGATTCAGACTACATTGACCAAAACAACTATGTCAATACGATTATCCGCCTTCAAGAAATTTTTTATCTTTATAAAAATGAAATGAATGATGAAATTACTGACGATGAGCTATTGCATTTTATGAAAGAGCAATTTGATAATGTGTGCTTTGGTGATTTGGAATATTTGGAAGGAACATGTCTTTCCATATTTGCACAGGCAATTCGAGCTGGTTATAGAGGATTTCAAAAAACAGAGGGACGACAAGAGTATGAGCAATTTGATGAGGTGCAGCGTTGGGATTACGAATTGTATCTTGAAACTCTGAAAAATTTGTGTTGGGAGTAAAGGTTGACTATGGATTACGGGATGAGTGAATTAGTACCGATTGTGGGAAAGCTGGCGGAAAAATATACAGGACATGAGCATACTTCAATAAGCTACGAGAAGGCAGAACAGTTAATGGAGGCAGTTTTATACTGTATTTGTGAGACAGAAAAGGAAAATACGGAATTCGCTGTTCAAGGAGAAAAATTGGATGCTGAAAGAGTATATTTACTCGGAAAACATCTTGTAGAGGAAAAAGTTAAAAAAAGTCTGGAGTTATACAATCACATTTCTGCGGAGTTTTGTGATTACGGTAATTTCTGTTTGCAAAATATTTTTTTAAAAGATTTACCGTATTTTTTTAAACATTATAATTATCAGTTCGCTCCTCAAGATACAATGATTATTATAAATTATTCAACATGGAACGATGTTTCCAGTGATAAGGGGATTGATAAAATCTGGAACTTTTTGCAATCTGTTTTGTTGGAACAAAAGTTTTTACAGGCTTTCCCGAAACAAGAGATATATCGTGTTTTGATAAAGTACGATATTGCAAATGAAGGGGAAACAGAGAATTTGTGCGAGATTATTTTACGCACTATAATGATGAATATTTTCTTGGGAAAATATCCTTTAGATTCTGAGTTCACAAAAGAGGATTGTATTAGGCTGCAGGAATTGTTCAAAGGTATGAGAGAAGATGAGATAGAAAAACAATTTCAAAAAATAGTACAGAAACTGGTAGAGAATTATTATGGTGGCGATGAGAAGCTGCAAGATTATTTGTGTATTGGTTTGAGAGATATGGCAGTTAGGACAAAGAATGCTGTTCAAAACGAAATGCTTATAGGCTATTTAAAAATAGATTGCACACTCTGGTAAAATGTTCAAAAAGAGCATTGTTAATTCTGAAAACTTTGGTATAATAAAAACGTGGCAACATTTTGGCAACAGAAAATCAGTAAGCCAGAATAAATGATGTAATTGAAGTAAAAAACGGTGTGTATTCACATAAAACCTAAACTAATATAGTTAAGCGCAACGAAGGACACGCCGAGTTTGAATAGTAAACAGAGAGCCGGGAGACCACATAAACAGCGGATCCCCGGCTCGTTGACTTTGAGGACTCCCTTCCAAAACTACCACATAAAAATACGATCAGTTTCCTTCCTCCCCAATCTGTACCATCTTAAATCCCTCTCCATGAACCTCATTGGATTCCAGCACGATCAAAAAGGAATCCGGATCGGCTTTCTTTACAGCCTGCTGCACCTGGAACATTTCTTTGTTGTTGCAGGCGCACATCACGACCTGCTTTTCTTTTCCATGATATCCACCCTGGCCCTTTAAAATGGTGGTTCCCCGTTGACAGCATTCATCGATCACTTCACAGATCTGAGGGCCATGATCTGTAACGATCAATGCAAGCTTCCCGGCATTGATTCCATACATCAACTTATCTACTGCAACAGCAAAAATAAAATTCACAACCATTCCATAAATGATACCGTCTATATCCTGGAATAAAATTCCGCCGACCAGAATGATTCCCACATCAGACCAAAATGCGATTTTTCCAAGAGACAAATGCGGTTTGATGGCTTTCACTGCCATAATAATAAAGTCGGATCCACCGGTAGAGGAGTTTTTTGAATAAATCAATGCATATCCAATACCGCCAAATACACCTGTACAAAGGGCTGCTAATAGCCGGTCACCCTCATACACCGGAAACAATGGTGCCACATAATCGATCATCAAAGAAGAGAGCACCATGCATCGTAAAGAGCTGATGAAGAACTTTTTCCCGAGAAGCCGATAGCAGACAATAGCCAGCGGGATGTTCAGTACAATGGTTGAAAGTCCGATCGGAATATTCAGCAACCGATATAATATGATAGAAATACCTGAAAATCCGGTCATTGGAAATTTTGCCTGCACAGCGAAATTATAAATTCCAGCTGCAATAAAGACACTTCCTATGAATTCCCAGAGTAATTGCGTTGCAAATACTTTTGCCTTTTGCATAGAAAACTGTGTTTTCATAACTTTAATACCTCCATTTCATAAAAAAAGAGCGAAGGCGTATTATATAAAATATAATGCGCTTTCGCTCTTCGGCCACTAGACTAACACTAATATACTGGTTTTGTCAAGTGTTTTTACAAAGACCAGCGAATTCCGATAACAAAATAAAGATCGCCGGTATGGTTACCCTTCCCCATACCGGCGTTCTTATATTTCTTCTTATTCTTTACGCCAAATGCAGCAGATTAATCAGAATGACCCAGGCCAGTCCGTAATAGGTGATCACGGCGACCAGATCGTTTACGGTTGTGATCAGTGGACCGGATGCCACAGCCGGGTCCACCCCGATCTTCTGGAAGAAGATCGGAATAACTGTGCCGGATAAAGAAGAGATCAGCATGGCCAGTATCATGGCTGCGCCGAGACACCCGGAAACTGCAAAGGCAAAGGACAGCCCGTTCCCTTTTAAAACCAGATATCCGCCGATCACAAGGAAGGAGGATATGCCGAGAATAAAGCCGTTGGTCAGGCCGACGCGGGATTCCTTCAGGATCAGTGTCAGCTTCTGCTTTCCGGAGGTCTGTTTGTCCATGAGTACACGGATGGCAACAGCCAGGGACTGGGTGCCCACGTTGCCTGCCATATCCAGGATCAGCGACTGAAAGCTCATGATGACTGGGAGCTGGGCCACGATGGATTCAAAAAGGCCGACGGTTGCGGATACGCCGAGGCCCATGACCAACAGGATAAAAAGCCATGGAAGCCGCTTTTTTACACTGCGGAAGATCGGTTCCTCCAGGTCCTCCTCAGCGGAAAGACCTGCCAGCTTTGCGTAGTCTTCATTGAGCTCATCCCCTACGACCTCAACCAGATCGCGGGCCGTAATAACGCCGATGAGCCGGTTTTCATTGTCCAGCACAGGGATGGAGTCCTCAGAATAATCTCTTAACTGCGGGATACAGTCTTCAATGGGTGACCGTGCGTAAACGTATGGATAGGAGCAGGTCATGACCTCCTTCAGATCGGTCCCCTCCCGGGCAATGATCAGGTCCTTCAGGTCAATGGCGCCATAAAAGGTCTCCCTCTGGTCCACCACATAAATGGTGCTGATGTTGTCGTTTTCGGCAGCCTGGCGGACGAGCTCCGACATGGCCTCTTTGACCGATGCATGGTCCGGGACGGAGATGTAGTTGGTGGACATGACGCTGCCGATCTCGTCCTCGTCGAAGGAACTCAGCAATTTCACATCGGAGCGGACCTGGGGGTCCAGCAGATCCACCAGGGTCTCCCGCTCGCCCTTTTCCAACTGGCGCAGCACCTCCACCACGTCGGATGGCTCCATTTGGGAAAATACATCGACCTTTTTCCGGACGCTCAGCTCCTGTACATATTCTGTAAGATGATCGGAGTATTCCAGGATCCCTGCCAGGGTTTCTGAGTCCAGGATCTGGTATAATTTTGCCCGTTCCGTCTGGGTCAGAAGCTCCAGAGCGGATGCGACATCGTTTTCATGATAAGAAGACAGCTTTTCCTGCATTCTCCGGGGAGTCAAGCTGCTGCGGATCAGTTCTGCGATCTCAGCGCTGTATCCTGCAGGCGCTGTGCTTACGGTTGTGTTTCCTGCCATTTTATTGTCCTCCTTTACAAGTCAGTTGAAAACAAAGGCGGACACAGGAGCCCTGTCTGCAAGGAAAAAAGGGCATAAAAAATCCACTGCCGGTTACAGACAGGATCCCTGCATTCGCATCTGCTTATGTAGTGCTGTACTGGAACGGACAATGGTATCCACTTGTATATATGCAGATAAAGCCAGATCAGACCACAGACAGCCAGGTCGCGTCTGCATTCTGTAACTGCTGGATTACCATATCCGTACTTCGACTACCACTACTGTCCATGATCTCACCTCTCTTTAAATGTTTTTTCTGCTAGATCTCAATGGCCTGTTCATTATAGCGCATTTTTCTGGGAATCACAACCTTTTTCTGATACCGGGAGATGAAAGGAAGAGGAATGGAGGCCCATGAACTCGAAAATAAAAAATTTTGATGGATTTTTTCTCTGGAACAGGTATAATGTAGATAACGCTTAATCTAACATAATTAAAAGGAGAATCAGCATGAAGCAGGATATGATAGTAATTCTGGATCTTGGAAGCACAGAGAATACAGTGATTGCCCGTCAGATCAGGGACCTGGGCGTATACAGCGAGATCCATCCCCATGATATTACGGTGGAGGAGCTTCAGGCTCTGGATAATGTAAAGGGTATTATTTTAAACGGCGGTGAGAACCGCGTGGTGGACGGACAGGAGGTACAGGTCCGGGACGAATTATATGGACTGGGCTATCCGATGATCTCCATTGATTATCCCCAGTCAAAATGTGAGGCACAGTACCAGGAGCTTCCGGACGATGCGGCCATGAAGGCCTTCCTTTTTGAGACATGTAAGGCAGAGGCCAACTGGAACATGAAGAATTTCATCGAGGACCAGGTGGAGCTGATCCGTAAGCAGGTGGGAGATAAAAAGGTTCTTCTGGCACTTTCCGGCGGCGTGGATTCTTCTGTGGTTGCAGCCATGCTGATCAAGGCCATCGGGCAGCAGCTGGTGTGCGTCCATGTAAACCATGGCTTAATGCGTAAGAACGAATCTGAGGGCGTGGTAAAGGTGTTCCGCGACGAGCTGCACGCAAATCTGATCTATGTGGACGCGACAGAGCGGTTCCTTGGAAAGCTGGACGGCGTTGCAGATCCGGAGGAAAAGCGTAAGATCATCGGCGGAGAATTCATCCGTGTGTTTGAGGAAGAGGCAAGAAAGCTGGAGGGGATCGATTTCCTGGGCCAGGGTACCATTTACCCGGATATCATCGAGTCCGGCACAAAAACTGCCAAATGTGTGAAATCCCACCACAATGTGGGCGGTCTTCCGGAGGATCTGCAGTTTGAGCTGGTAGAGCCGTTAAAGCAGCTGTTTAAGGATGAGGTACGCGCCTGCGGTATCGAGCTGGGCCTTCCTGCAGAAATGGTATACCGTCAGCCGTTCCCGGGTCCGGGACTTGGCGTCCGCTGCCTTGGAGCGATCACCCGTGACCGTCTGGAGGCGCTCCGTGAGGCTGACGCGATCCTCCGCGACGAATTTGCCAGGTCCGGTCTGGATAAGACTGTGTGGCAGTACTTTGTAGCGATCCCGGATTTCAAGGCGGTCGGTGTGAGGGATAACGCCAGAAGCATGGGCTATATGGCCGTGATCCGTGCGGTCAACACCATCGATGCCATGACGGCGACCATCGAGCGGATCGACTACGATCTGTTGGAGCGGATCGCAGACCGGATCACTGCTGAGGTGACCAGCATCAACCGGGTGGTATACGAGATCACGAAGAAGCCGGTGGCGACGATTGAATTTGAATAGTTGCTACATCTCTGGAAAGCCTTGATTTATAAGACTTTCCAGAGATTTTTCTTTTTATTGGCTACAAATTGGCTACATCTGCCATTTGGCTACTATCTGGCACTGTTGTTCCGTTGATAGGATTTTTAAGCTGTTGTGCCACTTCGGCTTGTTTGTTGGGATACAGATGACTGTAAGTATTTAAGGTTGTCTGTATTTTTTCATGTCCTAAACGGTCAGCAATCAGAAGTGGCTGGCATCCCGTCTCAATCAAAAGGCGGGCATGGGAGTGACGGAGATCATGCACACGAATTTTCTTCACCCGGATTTTTTACATCCTCTGAGCATTTCATGATTTAGGAGATGTTTGGTGTAAGGGAAAAGTCTGTCGTTAGGCTGAATCTCATAGCACTTATCCATATAAGCTTATAAACAATCAGCAAGTGTCTGGGGGATCGTGATAACCCGGCTGCTTTTCGGTATTTTAGGAGGCCAGACAACATCTTTACCATTGATTCTTTGGAAGGTTTTATTGATGTACCCAAATACATCTCGCAATTGGGGAATTACTGGTTTTCTTTTTTAATAAATTTTTTGTAGTGTATTTGCATGTATGCCTTCATTCGCTCATTCATAGAGATTCTGGCGGATTTAGAAAGATTTAAGGCATTTCGCTGATCATCGTCAATTGATGCTGAAATGCATATATTTCCTGTCTCAGGTTCAAAAGAGATTAAGTGTCTATCAAACAGGGCATCGTGATTAGCACATAAAAGCAAACCATTGTTTGCATCTATGCGTTCTTCTTTGGAGGATTCAGCCCATTCTTTAATATGGCTTGCACGTAATACAGATGTGGCGGAAATATCGCAAAGATTACAGTGATGACGTTCAAGAAGTAACAGCCTGCGGAAAGAGCCTTGCGAAACACGGGTTTTTACAATCTTTTCGACATCTGTACCAGCACATGGGTTATTATTGAGTGTGCGTTGCAAAGTCATGGCTTCAACATCATCGTAACTTACATCATTTGAAATAATATTGTACTGGATCTGATGTGCTAATACTGGGTTATATGAAGGATTCATTGCTACATAGTTTACATTATGGGAACCATGAGTGTCTGTAATAGAGTACAGAATGTTACACAATTCGCATGGAATGAGAATAGCAACATATCTCAGATAATCATATCTTAGCATAACAAGAGCGTCATCCTGGAATGCAAATCTCTGAAGCTGAGTAAAAGCCTCTTCAGAATCTGGAATGTTAATTTGTACCTGGTCACCAGTATGACCATATTTTTTATATGCAGAACTGTGAAGAGAAAAATTGGAATCTGCTAAGTACTTTGGCAGGTTGATATTGGAACGTACATAGTAAGTGTTTCCGTTTGAATCTGTCATGTTAGAGGGCTGGTCGATTTCGTGAAGGTACCTGAAATTGTTATCGTATATATCAATATCAATGCTTTGTACGGAGGTTGTTGCATTATTCAGTTCTTCAAAGAAAAATAACATGCCTTGTTTACCAGTAACGTCAATATGTGTCTGGTTAACTGTTGAAGAAGTATCCCCGGCATTAATTCTTCGCTTATCTTTTATAATATTCTGGTTTGAAAGTTTCTTTACCAATATCCCTTGAAAAGCATCTGAATTAAGTGGTGTGCCAGGAATATGTATATAATTCAGAAACTGGTTTAATTTATCAATAATTTGTCTGTACATGTAATTGTATTCCTTTCTGTAGATTTGTATTTATTATATCAAACAGAAAAGAAAGTGTATATATAAATTTTAATAAAGAATATATTTACACCCTGATAAAAACATTATATAATATGTTTATTAAACGGAGGAGAATGCAATGACTAATAAAAAGAAAAGTAATTGTGGAAGACCGGCAGGTAGAATAAAAACTGCAAAAATAGAAATATCAATTGAACCGGCAGTAAAAGATGAATTTATGACATTATTGCGTAATGAAGGGAAAACTGCCTCTGTGGAAATTGGATTGTGGATTAGAGATTACATAAAAAATAATAAGCTTGAGGAGGAAAAATAAGTGAAAGTAGTTTCATTCTTCAGTGGGCTTGGTGGACTTGATAAAGGGTTTGTAGATACAGGTTATGATATAATATGGGCAAACGATTTTGATAAATATGCTGTGCAGACATATAAGGCTAATTTTGGAGAACATATCGTTCTTGGAGATATAAATGAAATTCCTTTAGAGGAAATACCAGACTGCGATATCCTGATAGGTGGGTTTCCATGCCAGCCGTTTAGTATGATGGGGCAACAAAAAGGGTTTGAAGATACGAGAGGAACATTATTTTTTAGAATAGCAGAGATTGTGGATGATAAAATTAAAAAAGGAAAGAAACCAAAAGCAATTATTCTTGAAAATGTACGATCCTTAAGAACCCATAATAATGGAGAAACATATAAAGAAATATATAGGATATTACATGATGTGCTTGGATATAATGTGTTCTGTGACATATTAAATTCAGCTGATTATGGAGTACCTCAGACACGAAACAGGACATATATTGTATGCTTTGATAATCAGAATGCAAGATTTGAATTTCCAGAAAAGAAAAAACTTAATAAAACATTGCAGGATTTACTGGAACCAGAAGTTAATGACAAATATTTCCTGTCAGATAGAATATTGCCTACAATATTATCAGATGGAACTGGTGGATATAAGGCAAAATCGGAAATAGATCTGAAGATTGCAAGACCTTTGTGTGCAACTATGGCGAAGATGCACAGAGCATGCCAGGACAACTATGTAACCCAGAATGGAAGGGTAAGAAGACTTACTCCGCGTGAGTGTGCAAGATTGCAGGGATTTCAGGATTCATTTGTAATCCCGGTATCTGACAGTCAGGCATATAAACAGTTTGGAAATGCAGTTACAGTCAATGTATCAAAAGCTGTTGCCCAATCGGTAAAGACAACATTAATAAATCTTGGAGAGTGGAAAGACTGATATGGAATACAAAAATGATAAAGGTGAATTTATATCTTTTATAAAGGCTGGATTGGACGATGAGAAGAATAATCATGTAGATGTCTGCCTAAAAAGAGTTACAAAGCCTGTAACAGAGAAGTTCCTTAATGACAGGGCAGATCTGTATAAGACTGATGTGGATAATGATTCGGAACTTATGGAAGCATTTAGAAGACTAGCTTTTATATGCAATGAAAAAGAACAGGAATGCTATAAGTGTCCTGTAAGTAAATATTGTAATACATATATTGAAAATGCCAGAAAAAATGTAAGTGATGATTCGTTAAAGATGATAGATCTGTTTTGCGGGGCAGGTGGCTTGTCATTAGGTTTTACACAGGAAGGATTTGTGACAAGTCTGGCAAATGATATACAGGATTGTTGTGTGGACACATATGCACACAATCATCCAGAGACACCAAGGGATCACATAGTACTAGGTGATATAAAAGATGTGGTAAAAAATCTTGATGAGCTACTGTCAGGCAGGAACATTGATATTGTTGTTGGTGGACCACCATGTCAGGGATTTAGTATGGCTAACAGACAGAGATTGATAGATGATCCTAGAAATTATCTGTATAAGAGTTATGTTGAAGTTGTAAAAAAAGTACACCCTAAATTTTTTGTTATGGAAAATGTTAAGGGAATGTTATCTGTAGCTGAACAGGTAAAAGAAGATTTTCGTGCCATCGGATATTCGGTAGAATGCCATATATTGAATGCCAAGAATTTTGGGGTTCCACAGAACAGGGAAAGACTTATATACATAGGAAATTGCCTGGGAGTAGATAACGAACAAATTTTTAATGAAATATTTGTACTAAGTGAAAATATACCAGAACATAATCTTGAGGACGCGCTATTTGCACTTAGGGAACTGGAGGCTTCAAGAGTAAAAAATTCTACAGAAAGTGGTTCAATAGAGAGCGGATACAAAATAGAAAAAAATAATATTACAGAAACCAATGATTATATTTCATACATTAATCAGGACAGAGTGGTTAATGTAGTATCAAATCATAAAGCGAGATATAATAATGACCGTGATATTGAAATTTATGGCCGCATGGAGCCGGGAGACCGCTCAGATGATCCCAAAATTGCAGATATTATGCCATATGTGAGAAGAAATGGTATTTTTAAAGATAAATATTTCAAACTTGAAAATGACAAGGTTTGTAAAACAATAACAGCACATATGAAGTTCGATTGTAATATGTATATTCATCCAACACAGGCAAGAGGACTCACACCAAGGGAGGCAGCAAGGGTACAGTCTTATCCTGATTATTATTTTTTCAGAGGTGCATATACGAAGACTTATATGCAGATAGGAAATTCTGTTCCTCCACTTCTGGGAAGAGCGATAGCACATGTGATAAAAAGCTATATGAAAGGTGGTAATGACTGATGGAGTTTACAGAGGCAATAGAGATAATAAAGAACATAGTTCCAGAGAGTTCAGTAAATGAATATGATGGAATAATGGTAAAAAGGCTGGAAGCATCTAATACATTGGATGAAGGCAGAACAACGAATCAGACCCATATAGCAATATCAGGAGAACAGATGAATATGTTCCCTTATCTTATGGCAGATGGCTATTTTAAGTGTGATTATAATGACAGGGATGAGCAGTTAAAAAAATATTTTATAACACAGATACCTCTTTATATTTACAAGGATAATGTTATGTATCTTGCAGATGGTGAAGAGAGTGGTATCAGCTTTGGTAATGAAAAAAGCAGGTGTGTGCGTGCAAGTATAGTGAGAAGTAGAAGAAAAGGGCAGGCAGACCAGGTACAGCTATCATTGACTACAATAGATGATCCGGCATTTGTCAGCTTCAGAAGATTATTACATACAGGAGATTATCTGGTAATTCTGAAGCATAAGGAAAAGCTGGTTTATGATTGTATAGGTATTAAAGCAAATGATGAAACTCGGGGAGAGTATAATATTTCAGCACTTAATAATAAGTTTTATAAGCTGCCGACAAATACAAAAGTAGATATAAAGGAACTTATTGAAATTAAAAATGCAGAAATAGAAAACAGGAAATTCACAGTTGATGAATTGGGGACTATTCTTAAAGAAATGTATGGTAATGCAGAAGATAAAATGCAGGTAGCATCTATACATATTTTTGGAATAAAATACGGAAAAAATATAATCGAAAATGAATTCAAGGCACCAGATATTATTAAAACAGCAGGATTGAATGAATCATATTCCACAGAATTACAGAAGGCTTTGAATATATACAGGTGTCTCGATAAAAATACATACGGAATCTCTATTTCTTGTTGTGATAATGCGCTGGAAGAAAATAAAGAGTCTGTTAAGCGTAAAACAGGAGCAGAAAATATTCTTTTTTATGGTGTCCCAGGTGCTGGAAAAAGTCATGAAATAAAGACAAAATATTGTGATGATGAAAAATACATGGAGAGAGTGGTTTTTCATCCGGATTATACATATTCAGATTTTGTGGGACAAATATTGCCGAGAGTGGAAAAGGATAAGGATGGTAACGATAAGTTGAAATATGTATTTACTCCCGGACCATTTACTAAGTTGCTTAAGAATGCACAAAATGATCCTGGTAACTACTATTATCTTGTCATAGAAGAATTAAACAGAGGTAATGCTCCTGCAATATTTGGAGAAGTATTCCAGTTGCTTGACAGAAAAGATGAAGAGGATTTTTCTATTGAAGAGGTGGGCGAAAGTGAATATGGAATTTCAAATTATGAAGTTGCAAAGGAAGTCTATGGGGATGAAAAACACCAGGTAAGAATACCATCAAATATGTTTATTTTGGCAACGATGAATACAGCGGATCAGAATGTATTTACATTGGACACTGCTTTTCAGCGTAGGTGGAATATGAGGCAGATAGAGAATAATTTTGATAAGTCTGAACATTCAAAAGATATAATTGCGGGTACAAAAGTAAGCTGGGGAGCATTTGCTACAGTAATCAATGATATGGTTATTGATATCAATGTTGATATGGCAAGCTCTGAGGATAAGCGGCTTGGAACATATTTTGCCAGAAAGAAAGAGCTGGAGGCAGACAGATTTTCTGAAAAGGTACTTAAATATTTATGGGATGATGCCTTTAAAATGGACAAGACAGCTATATTTAATGAAAATTGTAAGTCTCTTGAAGATGTGGTTATTACATATGAGACTGCAACATCAGATAAACTGGCAGCGGTATTGAGAACGAGCGTTTATGAGAAAATGCTTTTAAAAATGCAACAAAAGAATACAGATAATAATGAAAACTAGGTGGTGATTTTTTGAGGAAAGTTGATATTCGGAGTAAATGCAGAGTGAATTCTAATCGTGAAATGGATACGTTTGTAGGGTTAAGATGTAATGATGGTGACATAAGTATCAATTTTCCGCTTGGATATCATATATCGGAAGATGACAATGAGCTTCGTAAGGATATAATACTCTTGCTTACAACACTTTCAGCTAACACAGAACGAAAAGAGTCAGAAATTCTTAAGCGAGGTAATGTTTTTGATGAAGTAGAATTTCCATTGCAGTCATATATGTATCTTATTAAGGACTTTTTTGTACGAGGTTATTATAAGGAGCAGGAAGTTTTATATAAAGTTGCCAAATCGGGGAAAATCAATTGGAACAGGACAATAAAAACCCAGAAACCATATGTACAGGATATGGACGTGTTTTATCTTGATTTCGTTACAAAGAAGAATAGTGTAAAAGAGAATGAACTGATTACATTAATACATGAGTATTGTGTATATGAAAGCTTTGAACGAATAGGCTGGCTCTATACGGAAATGATGCCGAAGAAACCGGTAATTGTTAAACAGGAAAGATTATTCCGTTCTATTCTAAAAGATAAGATTGCCAATACCTTTAATGATAAAAACAGAATGCTATTCCGGCATATGCTTGCGATTATTGATTTTGAAGGAGATAAAGATTCTGATAAGAACTACAGATATGGAACATATCGTTTTGAATATATATGGGAGAAAATGATTGATAAGGTATTTGGCATTGAAAACAAAGCAGATTATTTCCCAAAAACAACGTGGTATGTTAATGGAAGTAAATATGATAATGCTTCACTTGAACCAGATACGATTATGTTATATGGAACAGATGTATATGTGCTTGATGCAAAATATTATAAATATGGGGTAACAGGAAAGACCTGGGATCTGCCAGAATCTACATCAATAAACAAACAGATTACATATGGTGAATATATAGCAAAAGAGGATAAATTCAAGAAAAAGCATGGAGAAAATATGAAAGTATATAATGCTTTTCTTATGCCTTTTGATTCGTTAAAAAGTAAGTATCCAGATAATGCAAATATGCTCAAAGTGGGTGGAGCAGTAAGTAACTGGAAAGATAATACTGAGGAATATCAGAAAATTCAAGGTATTCTTATTGATGTAAAGACTCTTATGAGTATAAATGTCAGACAGGAAATGAAAGAGATAGAAAAACTGGCAAAGTTGATTGAAAACTGATTGTTGAGGTGATTTTGTGGCGGATGTTTTAACAAAAGAACAGCGGCATAAGAATATGAAAAATATTCATGGAAAGGATACCAAAATAGAAGTTATATTGAGAAAGGCTTTATGGAGCAAAGGATACCGGTATCGTAAGAATTATAAAAAATTGCCAGGCAGACCGGATATTGCACTGACAAAGTATAAGATTGCTATTTTCTGTGATGGAGAATTCTTTCATGGGAAAGATTGGGATGCTTTAAAACAGAGACTGGAAAAGATCAATAATAGTGAGTTCTGGATTAATAAAATTTCCCGTAACATAGAGCGGGATGATGAGATAAATAAAAAATTGGACTTTAAGGGCTGGACAGTAATCCGGTTCTGGGGTGAAGATATAAAGAAACATACAGATGAGTGTGTTAAGGTTGTGGAAGAAACAATTTTTGATATAACCTTTGAAAAAGATGATTTAGGATAGAAGGAAACTGAGATTGATATGAAGATATTTTCATTTTTTGCAGGTGTTGGAATGCTTGATTTGGGGTTTCAAGAAGCTGGCTATGAAGTTGTTTTTGTGAATGAATATAAACAGGAATTTATGAATGCATATCGTTATGCGAGAAGAGGACGCAATTATAATCAACCTGTATATGGGTATCATGTAACTGATATTAATTATTTTTTAAATGGTATAGGAGAACATAATTTTCAGCAATACATTAACAATGAAAGACATAATAACGAGTTGGTTGGTTTTATAGGGGGTCCACCTTGCCCAGATTTTTCTATAGGAGCTTCCTGTATAATAAAAAGCGTAGACGTTGAAAATTGAAAATACCTCAGAGTACAATAAGACTACTGACTGGCAGGTTAGTAAAAATCTTATTGAACAGAGAGGTATCTACAATGAAGTCTAACACACAGAATGCAAAAATTGAAGCTATTACAGAAAAAACTTTGGTACTCGGAATTGATGTCGGAAGTGAAACGCACTATGCCAGAGCTTTTGATTACAGAGGAATCGAGTATTCGAAGAAACCATTTAAGTTTAGCAACACAGAGGCTGGATTTGTGACATTTAAGGAATGGATCCTGGATCTCAAAGAAAGACATGAGAAGGATAAGGTGATTCCAGGTATGGAACCAACTGGGCACTACTGGTTTAATCTTGGAAAGTTTCTACAGGATAATGAAATGAAACCGATTCTTGTAAATCCTCACCATGTGAAAAAATCAAAAGAACTCGACGATAATAATCCAACTAAAAATGACCGTAAGGATCCGAAAGTTATAGCAGGATTAGTGAGAGAGGGACGTTACATGATCCCATACCTGCCGGATGGTGTTTACGCTGATCTTAGAACAGCATCAAACATAAGATTCCAGTTACAGGCGGAACTTACAAGAATTCAAAACAGGATCAGTCGTTGGTTCAATATATATTTTCCTGAATATAAGACGGTATACGGAAAGCCGGATGCCAAGAGCGGAATGCTGATCCTTAAAGCAGCACCACTTCCTGAAGATATCCTGATGTTAGGTATCGATGGAGTGAACCAGATCTGGCGGGATGCGAAGTTAAGAGCAGTTGGAAAAGCGAGGGCGAAGACCCTGATAGAAGCTGCTGGGCACAGCGTTGGAAGCAAAGAAGGTGCGGTGTCTGCAAGAATGGAAATCCGAATGCTTCTGGAGGACTATGAATCCAGAAATACGCGTCTACAGGAAGTTATGGTTCTAATTGAAGAACTGGTAAAAGGGATTCCGATGGCTGAAAAGCTGTTAGAGATCAAAGGTGTGGGAATCAGGACAGTGTCAGGGTTCCTTGCAGAAGTAGGTGATATCAGCCGCTTCAACAATCCGAAGGAACTGCAGAAGCTTGCAGGATTGGCATTGGTTGAAAATAGTTCTGGAAAGCACAAGGGCGAGACAACAATAAGCAGACGAGGTCGAAAGAGACTCAGATACCTGCTCTTTGAGGCTGCAATGTCGCTTGTGGCGAAGAACCCGGAGTTTAGGGAACTCCATAATTATTACACAACCAGGAGGCTGAATCCATTGAAGAAAATGCAGTCGCTTATGGTAATTGCAACTAAGCTGATACGAGTCTTTTATGCCATGTTGACTAAAGGTGCGGATTATGATCCGAAAAAGATGGTCAGTGACATCAAGAGACCGGCAGTTTATCTACAGGCTGTGTAAGAAAGACAAGTAACTATAATGGAGGCTGTCATGTGGACAGCCACTGAATCAAGCGGAATGTAACAGATAACGTCCACTGATCACAGTGCTGGAACAGGAAGCGAGTCAGTAATCAATAATACAAAGAATGAGCCAGTAGTCGGAAGGAATATTTTCCATGGGGTGAGACCCCGTATAGGAGCATGGCTGACACCCTGGTTATGGGCAGGCAGGACGAAGGAAGTTAGGACCTCTGGAGACAGAGATGATCCTGGTGGATATAGGAGGTTAGCTGCCATAGAGGGAAGGGTATACACAAGGCCAGTAAAACGAAAACAAAGACGTTTTATTTCGTATACCATTCAACCGCTATTTCAGTACCTGATACATCGAAATGCTCATAGCTGTGGCTTATTCGCTGAGATATGAAAGGTTGAAAAACCTTGAATTTTCAATAAAAAACACTTGATTATATGAGGAGGCAAAAATAAAGGTAGAGAAGGGGAAAATGGAAAATTGGCAAAAAGTTATATTGATATGATTTGTCGCTTTCAACCAGATTTCTTTTTATTTGAAAATGTAAAAGGGTTGGTAAAAACACAAAAGCATCGAGAATATTTTGAAGAGCTTAAATTCGAATTGAAAAGTAATGGATATATAATATCTGAACAATTGATGAATTCATTGGAATTTGGAGTGCCTCAAGATAGAGACCGAATTTTTATGATGGGGGTTTTGAAAGGAAATGAATTAGCTAGAAAAGTAATAAGTGTGAATGATACATTCGCTTTTCCGTGGAATGCAGATTTGCCGTATGACTCCGCGTTGGTGAAGAAGATGAATTGTTAAAGTAATATGGATGATTTTCAATCGATATTTGCAATAATAAAATGGTAATGCAATCCCTTGAAAAGAGCTTATAAAACATTTGAATCATGGTATCACAATCTTTTTGTTGCAGAAATAGTGACAAGAAGTTATAATTTCCATAGGTGGACAAGCAAGCCAGCAGAAAAATATTCTGTGAATAAAAAACAGACAAGCAAGCCCCCGAAACTACACACAATAATGAAAAAATGCAATGGTACTGGATTGGTATTAAAAATATGTGAAATGAAAAATAATGTTTGGAAAAGATGCAAGTTATCAATATAAAAAAGTATAGATAAATATGTTGAAATAACCTAAAACAAACTAGATTCTGCGAATTCGAATAAAAAGAAAAGAGCCGGGAAGCCCCATGAAACAGCGGGCTTCCCGGCTCCTTTCATATAAAAACCCCCTACACAGACTTATTCCATATAAAACTGCGGCTCATACCAGTGGGACAGGTGATACGGATGGTCCGGCTCCAGGTACATCCCGGAATACAGGAACTGGAGGAGGTCAGAATCCCCGAACAGGTCGAAGATCCAGTCCCCGGAGGTTTCGTCTCCGATCTCATAGAATTTTCCGCTGAGCTCAATCAGGGCCGATGCCTCCTGCTCGCAGAAAGTGACCAGCAGCTCTTCGGCCACACTGTGTGCTCTCAGAGGAAGGCCGCTTTGGGCGCGGGTCCGCATGCTGTATAAGCTGCATTTCATGCGGTAAAGGAACTCATAGGTATAATGCATAAGAAACTGCCGGGGCAGGAATCCGTCTATAAAAGAGATCTCCAGCTGTCCGATATGGGACCCGGCCGGCATAGCTGCAAGCTCATCCATATCCTCCTGGAGATGGTCAAGGAGCAGATCGCTGCCTATGGCAAAGGAAAGGGCAGCCCGGGTCCCGAATTCATCCTCCAGAAACCTGGACCACGCTTCATGGTCCTTATATTCTTCAAGGGAGAACTCTGTGGGCGTTCCGGCTTCCTGGCCTGGGAGGCTGAGCCAGTTCAGTGCTTTACAGACGCCTTTGCATTTATCGCTGCGGATGGATTCTCCTGCCTCATACCGGCACCAGGTCTTTGTCCCTACTCCCGCTCGGGAGGCGGCTTCCTCAATGGTCAGTCCCAGCTCGCTGCGCCTGAGCCGGATCTGTTTAGCCAGATCTGCATTTCCCTGGATCGTTTTCAGTGTCATGATCATTCCTCCTTACTCAATGACTGGTCATTATATAGTCATTATGTCATAATGAAAGAACCCTGTCAACCGCTTTTTTGCCTGATGAAGAGATCGCAGTGGATTTCAGAGGAACAGTTTCATGGCTGTTATGGAGCAAATGTAAAAGGAGAATTTATACTGCGAAGGAATCAGTCAGCGGGAGATGGAAAGAGACAGCTGGTATATGTGTAAAAAGCCCACAGAACAGTTTGAAGATTATGCGTAAAGGGAGAGGAAAAACAAAATATGTATAAATATACAATGAGGGTTTTACTCAGAGCACGTTCATACCCGTTAGGGACCGGAAGCGGAGGAAAAGAAGAGTGAGGATTTTTGCGTGGGAAAACAGTATGTGGAGGCAGAGGGTGAAACCTGGTTGACCCAATGGGAGAAAATGATAGGATGGTTTATTTCTTTTTAATATAGAAAGAGGGGCATAGACCGATTATGGAGGCTGTACGGGCTGCAGCCTTTTTTATTTTGGGAAAGTGGCGGAGCTGGATAACTGCAGCTCTGGTAAAATATATATGCCGGAGAGTTTTCAAAGATTGTCGGAAAATGTGAAAATAGGAGACGGGAACGAACATTTGTGGAAGAGAAGAGTGAAATGATTTTAAATGTCTGATCTGCTCCAGGGGTTAGGGCAGGGGCTTTTGTATGGAACATCAGATGTATAATGGGTATGCGGTAAAATATGGTTATACCTAAAAATGAAGACGAATCCGGGCGGAATGATCAAGCTGGGGAAGAATAATTATCTGCTTTAAACGGAAAAAGTAAAACTGAAAAGACAGAAAAACGACTAAAAAGTATTATTTGAGAATAAAAATTGAAAATTATGAAAAATTAACAAATAAAATCTAAATATTTTATAAAATATTCATAATTTACAAAAAATATAAATGCATGTAAGATACTACTATAAGAAAAAACGGAAAAATAACATCGCGGGACGCTAAAAACAGAAGGAGGTGGAATAGAACAGCCGTGAGTGATTCCCGCAAGAACCAGTAGCCTCCTAAAGGGGAAGCTTCATGTATCAGAAAGTGGTACGGGAAAGGAGTGCAGGCTATGGATCTGAGAGAGCAGATCGATGCGTATATCGAAAAATACAAGTTTGAGATCGTGTCAAGAACGTGTGATTTTGTTAAGATCCCCAGCGTGAGCACCAGCGATGATTCGGGAAGGCCCTACGGCCTGGAATGTGCCAGAGCCCTGGATTTCTGTGATGCGCTGTGCAGGGAAAAGGGTCTGTTTACGAAGAATTACGACTATTATTGCCTGGAGGCCTCCTGTGAGAAAGAGCAGAAGGGAAAACGTCTCGTTCTTGTGACCCACGCGGATGTGGTTCCGGTGGGAGAGGATACGATCTATGAACCGTTTGCCGGGACTGTATATGGAGATTATATCCTGGGAAGGGGATGCGTAGATGATAAGGGGCCGTTGATCGCTACCCTGTACGCGCTCGCATTTTTTAAGGAGAATCATATTCCGCTGAAAAATGATATCCGTCTCGTTTTTGGCAGCAATGAAGAACGCACCATGGATGATATTGAGTATTATCTGGAGAGAGCCGGACAGCCGGACTGGGCCCTGGCGGCAGACGGGGATTTTCCGGCGGAGAATGGCGAGATGGGAAGGATCGATTTTACGGTTTCCGCGCCAAAGGCCAGCCGGGTGGAATACATACGGTCCCGCGGAACAGGCCAGAGTCTGGTACAGGAGGCCTGTGAATCCTTGATCGAGAACCGGAGCATAACCATCCGGAAAACGCCGTCCAGAGAGGGAGCGGAGGGGGTGGAAAACCCTGTCGCCTATATGATCCTGAACCAGGAGGGGGCGGTCTTTAAAAATGATGCAGATGAAAAACATATGCGGGAGCTTTTGGCAGACGGCAATGGGGCGTCCATGGGAGTTTCATGCTCAGACGAGATCTTTGATGAATCGATCCTGCGGGTCTATAAAGCTGAGACAGAGGGGGAAAATATTAAGCTGAGCTTTGATCTGAGGATCCCGCATTGCGTGGATCTGGAGGAAACGGCGGAAAAGATCCGAAGGTATGGGGAAGAAAAAGCGATCGCAATTGAGATCGGGAAGATCAGTAAGGGATATTACGAGAGCCCGGATGAGGGGATCGTAAAAATGCTGACAGACCTTTATAATCATGAGATGCATATGGACGAAAAGCCCTGTGTACTGCATACGGCGGCAACGTATACACGGCTGTTTGAGCATGGATGTGATTTCGGCGCAGGGAACTGCCAGGAGGTAAAGCCGTTCCCGCCGGGACATGGCTCTGTCCATGGCTTAGATGAGGCGCAGAATATAGGCGTTCTCCTGGACGCGGTGAAAATGTATATTCTTGGAATAAAAGCCATCGACGATCTCTGGTCCTGATGACCGTATGTGATTAAAGTGAAAAAGGAGGAGTACTATGTCAGAACAGGCAGCTCTGGATAAAAAAGCCATAAGAAAAGAAATACTGGCCCTTATCATTCCCATTATTCTTGAGAGTATTTTTGTATACCTGGCGGGAATCGTTTCTGCCTCTCTTGTAGGCCATTTGTCGGGTCTGGCCGTTGCTACCCAGGGTCTTGCAAACCGTATTACAGGTCTCTTGAACGTGGTATGGGGCGCAGTCCGTATCGGTTCCATGGTTTACTATGTAAATCTTATTGGCGAAGGCAAATATGGAGAATTGAAACAGGGCTTTAAAAATATCTGTACAGTAACCCTGGGGATTGCCATTGGGTTTGTACTGATCCTGTTCCTGTTCCCATCCCAGATCCTGTCATTCTTTACAGAGGATGTGGAGCTGATCGCGTCGGCAAAAAGCTATCTGCATATTACGCTGCTGGCTCTGCCGCTGTGGGTTATGACCAAGATGAACTCCGCGATGTTTAACGCCATGGGCGATACAAAGACACCGATGTACCTCCAGGTGCTGATCAATGTGGTGAACATTGCATTAGGATATCTGCTTATTTTCATCCTGAAATGGGATTTCTACGGTGCTGCCATAGCCACGGCAGTTTCCCAGATCGCCGGCGGAGGCGTTGGAATTATTCTTTTAAACCGCAAGGAATATTTCAGACAGGCAGGAAAGACGGGATGGGGGATTTCCGATAAGGAATCCATTAAAGAAACTCTTCTGAAATCCATTCCTGTTGGTCTGGAAGATGGAATGTGGCAGATCTACGCGATCATCATGACCAAGTTCCTCCTTACTTATGGTACCAATGCATATGCAGGCTTCCAGCTTGCCACGGCTGCTGAGGAGATCACAGAGCTTCCAGTCATTGGATTCACCGTTGCAGCAACAACACTGGCAGGCCGGGCCAAGAGCCAGAAAAGCGGCCCGCTGTTCAGGGAATATTTTAAGCAGCAGCTCTGGATGAACGGAACCATAAGTGCGCTCTGCACGCTTGCAATGATCTGTCTGCCATACGGGTTCATGTCTATCGTGACCAATGACCCGGCTCTCAAAGAGGTCGGCGCAGTATATCTGATGATCATGGGAGCGATCCTGATCCCCCAGAACCTACAGCGTACTCTGACTGGAACTATTTACGGCGGTATTGGCAATACAAAGGCTACCATGATCATTACAGTGATCGGTACCTGGTGTATCCGTATCCCCATGGCGGCTCTTGCGACATATGTATTTAAGTGGCCGTTATGGACCCTGTGGATGTTCGTGGGTGCTGACCAGGTTGCCCGTTTCCTGATGATGGCATTCTATGTGAAACGCAACAAGGTCCTCTACTGTATCGAAAACGGAACGGGAGAGAAGAAGGAAGATAATAATTAAACGGACAATGAATATAGAAGGAAAGCCCCCCAGTCATGGAAACATGACCAGGGGGGCTTTTTATAACTTGGGATTCCTTTATGACTGGCTGGCTGCAGGAGCCTTATAATGCACGTGCAGCAGTTCCCCGGCCCGATCCTTTAATACGCCGTCTTCGTACAGCTTGGTCACCACCGGGTTTTCATCAGAACGCTTGACCAGGGCGCTCTTGTCGGCGGTGTAGAGTCCGGAGGAACGCTTTTTCTTGTCCTCCAGGAAGCTTTCCGGCTGTCCCGCGCCGCCGATGCAGCCAGTGGGGCAGGCCATGACCTCTACAAAGTCAAAGTGCTCTTCTCCGCTTTCGATCAGCTGGATCAGCTTCTCTGCGTTGCCCAGTCCGCTGACCACGGCCGTGTGGACGGCCTTGCCGCCGATCTCAATGGTGAATTTCTTGATCCCCTCCAGGCCGCGGACGCCGGAGTAACGGATCTCCTGGAGCGCCGGATTGGTGCGCTCTGCCAGACGGCGGAGGGCTGCTTCTGTGACGCCGCCGCTGGTGCCGAAGATCACGCCGCCGCCGGAGCGGATGGAGAACGGGGTGTCGGGGGCCGTTGGCTCCAGATCTGCAAACTGGATCCCCAGTTCCCGGATCATGGAGGCCAGCTCCTTGGTGGTGAGGACGGCGTCGATGTCCGGCTTCCCGTTCCGGATGAATTCCTCCCGCTCGGCTTCCATCTTCTTTGCCGTACACGGCATGATGGCCACGTTGAAGGTCTCCAGGCCGCATTCCTCGTCGGAGGGCTTATAATATTCCTTTAAGACTGCGCCGAACATCTCCATGGGAGATTTGCTGGTGGAGATGTAGGGCAGCAGCTGGGGATGCTTGTTTTCCACATATCTGACCCAGGCTGGGCAGCAGGAGGTGAATAGCGGATACCTGCACTCCTCATTCCGGCTTAAGATCTCCGCCAGCTCATTGGTCTCCTCGATGATGGTCATGTCGGCGCTGACGCTGGTATCAAAGCAAAGGTCAAAGCCGATCATATGGAGGGCTGTGTAGATCTTATAAATGCTGTTTTCACCGGGAGCCATGCCGAACTCTTCACCGAGGGCCACCCGGACGGCTGGAGCCACCTGGGCGATGACCCGTTTGGTGGGATCGAACAGGGCGTTCCAGACCTTTCCCTTGGACTTTTTGATGGTGATGGCGCCTGTGGGACAGACAGCTGCACACTGGCCGCAGTTGACGCATTCCGTTTCCGAAAGCTTCCGGTTAAAGGCCGGGGATACGATCATATTGGAGCCCCGGTTGACGAAGTCGATGGCTCCCACATGCTGGATCTCGTTGCACATGCGGACGCAGTCGCCGCAGAGGATGCATTTGTTCATATCCCGGACAATGGCGGGAGAGGAGTCGTCGATCTCGTAATTGGGCCGGTTGTTCTTAAAGCGGATATCGTAAAGGCCGAACCGGCGGGCCAGGGCCTGGAGCTGGCATTTCTGGTTCTTTTCACAGATGGTGCAGTCCCGGCAGTGGGAGGCCAGCAGAAGCTCCAGGATCATTTTCCTGTGGTGGTGCAGCTTGGGCGTATTGGTGCGGATCACCATTTTATCCTTGGGCGGTGTGGAGCAGGAGGCGATGATATTTCCCTTGTCGTCCTCCACCACGCACATACGGCAGGCGCCGTAAATGGAAAGATCCGTATAGTAGCAGAAGGTGGGGATGTGGATCCCGACGTTCCGGATCACCTGAAGGATATTTTTTTCGTCTGTGAACTCTGCGCGGAGTCCGTCTACGATCATATATTTAGCCATGTGTCTCCCCTCCTTATACTTCTTTTACTGCGCCGAAGCTGCAGCCGTCCAGGCATGCGCGGCACTTGATGCACTTATGGGTGTCGATGACATGGGGCTGCTTCACAGAACCGGAAATAGCTCCCACCGGACACAGTCTGGCGCACTTGGTGCAGCCGCGGCAGAGCTCCGGATCGATCTGCAGGGTCACCAGGGCCTTGCACTGGCCGGCCGGACACTTTTTGTCCACCACATGGGCCAGGTATTCGTCGCGGAAGTATTTCAGGGTGCTGCTGACAGGAGACGGAGCCGATTTTCCCAGGCCGCAGAGGGCTGTCTCGGAGATGGTGGAGGAAAGCTCCTCCAGTAGCTTAATGTGCTCCAGGGTGCCGCGTCCCTCGGTGATATCTGTCAGGATCTCCAGCATCCGTTTGGTACCCTCCCGGCAGGGAACGCATTTGCCGCAGGATTCATTCTGGGTGAAGTTCATGAAGAACCGGGCCACCTCTACCATACAGCTCTTGTCGTTCATTACCACCAGGCCGCCGGAGCCGATCATGGCTCCCACCTTTTTTAAGGAGTCGAAGTCCAGGTGCATATCCAGATGGTCCTCGGTGGCGCTGAGGCAGAGACAGCCTCCGGAGGGGCCGCCGATCTGTACAGCCTTGAATTCACCGTCCTTGACGCCGCCGCCGATGTCGAAGATGACCTTCCGGAGAGGCGTACCCATGGGAACCTCGATGAGTCCGGTATTGTTGACGTTTCCGGTAAGGGCGAAGGCCTTGGTGCCGTGGTTGTTTTCCGGGCCAATGGTCTTATACCAGGCGGCTCCCTTCTGGATGATGGGGGCCACGTTGCAGTAGGTCTCCACATTATTTAAGACCGTGGGACTGTCAAACAGGCCGTGCTCCACGGTACGGGGCGGTTTTACTCTGGGCATGCCGCGGTTTCCTTCGATGGATGCGGTGAGAGCGCTTCCCTCTCCGCATACGAAGGCTCCTGCGCCCTGGCTGATATGGATATCGAAATCAAAGCCGGAATCCAGGATGTTTTTACCCAGAAGGCCGCGCTGTCTGGCCTGGTCGATGGCCATGGACAGACGTTCCACGGCCAGTGGGTATTCCGCCCGGACATAAATATACCCCTGGTGGGCCTGGGTGGCGATGCCGGCGATGATCATGCCCTCCAGGACACGGTGGGGATCGCCTTCCATCATAGAGCGGTCCATGAACGCGCCCGGATCGCCCTCATCTCCGTTGCAGACCACATATTTATCGGGACCGGGCTGACGCAGCACCTGCTCCCATTTTTTTCCTGTGGGGAAGCCGCCGCCGCCGCGTCCCCGGAGACCGGCCTCGGAGATCTCCTTTACGATCCCTTCCGGCGTCATGTCGAACAGGGCCTTTGCCACAGCGCTGTAACCGCCCATGGCGATGTATTCCCGGATGGATTCGGCGTTGATGTGGCCGCAGTGCTCTAAGGCCACCCGGGTCTGCTGCTTATAAAAGGGGATATCGTCCTGCCTCTGGTAGGGGGTGCCGTCCTTATCCCGGTACACCAGACGATCCACCACCTGGTCGCCCAGGATACTCTGCTCGATGATATCCTCACAGTCCTCCACCTTTACCTTAATATACAGCCATCCCATGGGCTCGATCCTCAGCAGGGGGCCCATTTCGCAGAAACCGTGGCAGCCGCTTTTTTTCAGGCCGATGCTGTGGTCGTGGGGCTCCTCCTCCAGCTGCACGGTACAGGCAATGTCCCTTTCTTCCATTAATTCCTTCAGACGGTCGTAGATCTTTAAAGAGCCTCCGGCCACACAGCCGGTGCCGCCGCAGATCAGGATCTGCTTATCCTGGGTGGCCAGGCACTGGATGAAGTGTTCCCGCTTCTGTTCAAGCTCGGCTCTTGTATTGATTCTTTTTATCTCACTCATGCGTCCAGGCCCTCCTTCCTGCGGATCTCACGGATCATTTCTCTGGCTTTTTCCGGCGTCATGGCCGGATACACATGATCATTGACGGTACAGACGGGAGCCAGGCCGCAGGCTCCCAGACAGGATACAGTCTCCACGGTGAACAGCATGTCGTCGGTGGTGGGTTTCTTTTCGGTGACGTTGAGCTGCTTGCGGATCTCCTCCAGGATGGGAACAGATTTCCGCACATGGCAGGCAGTCCCGTCGCAGACCTTTATTACATATTTTCCCTTTGGCTCAAGGGAGAAGTTTTCGTAGAAGGTGGCAACACCATAGATCTTGGCGTCGCTGATGCCCAGCTTTCTGGCAGTGTAGCAGAGGGCGGATTCCGGAAGGTAGTGGTATTCCTTCTGGATATCCTGCATGATGGCGATGACCTGGGATGGATCGCACTGGTGCTTTTCAAGGATCGCATCCAGCGTTTCAAGGTGAATCTGGCTCAAGATCGTTTCTCCTTTCTTCTGTCAGCCCCGGATGGGAATGAATGTTATTTGTAAATTCTACCATAATCCCGATAATATATTCAATAAAACTATACATAATAAACAAAAGTATTTGGGCCGATAAAGTAATAAAATTAAGTCTTTGAAAATGTTGGGAAATTTCCTTGACATGTTGACACGGGCATGATAATATGAAATGTGCACTATTGTGGTATCTTGCGCGTAAGGGTACCATTATGCCCAAAAATAGAGTTGATATAGAAAGAAAACAGGGGTGAAACGTCAATGGAGAAAAGCAGAATACGTCCGGTGCCGGCCGGTAAAAGCGTAAGGATGAGCTACTCGAGACAGAAGGAAGTTCTTGAGATGCCGAACCTGATCGAAATCCAGAAAGATTCCTATCAGTGGTTCCTGGATGAGGGCCTGAAAGAGGTCTTCGAGGATATCTCTCCCATCGCGGACTTTGCTGGTCATCTGAGTCTGGAGTTTGTGGACTTCACACTTTGCAAAGATGATATCAAGTACACGATCGAAGAGTGCAAAGAGCGGGATGCCACTTACGCAGCACCTTTAAAAGTAAAGGTGAGACTCTGCAACAAAGATAAAGATGAAATCAATGAACACGAGATCTTCATGGGTGATCTTCCATTAATGACCGATACAGGTTCCTTCGTCATCAACGGAGCAGAGCGTGTTATCGTCAGCCAGCTGGTACGTTCCCCCGGAATCTATTATGGGATCGATCATGATAAGATCGGAAAGGAATTATATTCCTGTACCGTGATCCCCAACCGCGGCGCATGGCTGGAGTACGAAACAGACTCCAACGACGTGTTCTATGTCCGCGTAGACCGTACAAGAAAGGTCCCGGTGACAGTCCTGATCCGTGCCCTGGGTTACGGCACCAATGCAGAGATCACCGAGTTATTCGGAGAAGAGCCCAAGCTGTTAGCCAGCTTTGGAAAGGATACCTCCGATAACTATCAGGACGGCCTTCTTGAATTATATAAAAAGATCCGTCCCGGCGAGCCGCTTTCCGTGGACAGCGCTGAGAGCCTGCTGAACAGCATGTTCTTCGACCCCAGAAGATATGATCTGGCAAAGGTCGGCAGATATAAATTTAATAAGAAGCTTCACTTTAAGAACCGTATCACGGGTCAGATCCTGGCAGAGGATGTGGTGGATACCACAACCGGCGAAATCCTTGCCGAGGCTGGAAAGACCGTGACCATGGAGCAGGCAGAAGCCATCCAGAATGCGGCTGTTCCCTATGTATGGGTACAGACCGAGGAGAGGAACGTGAAGGTCCTTTCCAATATGATGGTGGATCTGGCTGCCTATGTGGGCTTTGATCCGGAAGAGGCCGGCGTTACGGAGTTAGTATTCTACCCGGTGCTGGCCGATATCCTGGAAAAAGCAGGCGATATGGGAGAGGATGAGTTAAAGGCAGAGATCCGCCGCCACATCCACGACCTGATCCCCAAGCACATCACAAAGGAAGACATCATTGCTTCCATTAACTATAATATGCATCTGGAGTTCGGCGTTGGTACGAAGGACGATATCGACCACCTTGGAAACCGTAGGATCCGTGCCGTGGGCGAGCTCTTACAGAACCAGTACCGCATCGGCCTTTCCAGAATGGAGCGTGTGGTAAGAGAACGTATGACCACACAGGATATGGAGGGTATCACTCCCCAGTCTCTGATCAACATCAAGCCGGTGACGGCTGCGGTGAAGGAGTTCTTCGGAAGCTCCCAGCTGTCCCAGTTCATGGACCAGAACAACCCGCTGTCTGAGCTGACCCACAAGAGACGTCTTTCTGCATTGGGCCCCGGCGGTCTGTCCAGAGAGCGTGCCGGATTCGAGGTCCGCGACGTACACTACACCCACTACGGACGTATGTGTCCCATCGAGACCCCTGAGGGTCCCAACATCGGTCTGATCAACTCCCTGGCCTGCTACGCCAGAGTGAACCAGTACGGCTTTGTGGAGGCTCCGTACCGGGTATTGGATAAATCCGATCCGGCTAACCCCATCGTAACCGACGATGTGGTATACCTGACTGCCGATGAAGAGGATAACTATGTGGTTGCCCAGGCCAACGAGCCCTTAGACGAGGAAGGCCACTTTGTCCACAACAATATTTCCGGACGTTTCCGTGAGGAGACATCCTCCTTCCAGAAGCGCTCCATCGATTTAATGGACGTATCCCCGAAGATGGTATTCTCCGTGGCTACATCCATGATCCCGTTCCTGGAGAACGACGACGCCAACCGTGCGCTGATGGGCTCCAACATGCAGCGTCAGGCTGTGCCGCTGCTTTCCACCGAGGCTCCCGTTGTGGGAACTGGTATCGAGGCCAAGGCGGCTGTTGACTCCGGCGTCTGCGTCGTTGCAAAGAATGCCGGCGTGGTCGAGCGTTCCGCCTCCAACGAGATCATCATCAAGAGAGATTCTGACGGTATGAAGGATGTGTACCGTCTGACCAAATTTGCAAGAAGCAACCAGTCCAACTGCTACAACCAGAAGCCCATCGTTTACAAGGGAGACCATGTGGAAAAGGGTGAGGTGATCGCAGACGGCCCGTCCACAAAGAACGGTGAGATCGCCCTTGGAAAGAACCCGCTGATCGGCTTCATGACCTGGGAGGGCTACAACTACGAGGACGCCGTACTGTTAAGTGAGAAGCTGGTCCAGAACGACGTATATACCTCCGTCCATATCGAGGAGTATGAGGCAGAGGCCAGAGACACCAAGTTAGGACCGGAAGAGATCACCAGAGACGTTCCCGGCGTTGGCGACGATGCCTTAAAGGATCTGGACGAGCGCGGCATCATCCGCATCGGCGCAGAGGTCCGTGCCGGCGATATCCTGGTAGGTAAGGTAACTCCCAAGGGAGAGACTGAGCTGACCGCAGAAGAAAAGCTCCTCCGCGCCATCTTCGGCGAGAAGGCAAGAGAGGTCCGCGACACCTCCCTTAAGGTGCCCCACGGCGCTTACGGCATCATCGTGGACGCCAAGGTATTCACAAGAGAGAACGGCGACGAGCTGGCTCCCGGCGTGAACCAGTCCGTAAGGATCTACATTGCCCAGAAGAGAAAGATCTCCGTGGGCGATAAGATGGCCGGCCGTCACGGAAACAAGGGTGTTGTTTCCCGTGTGCTCCCGGTTGAGGATATGCCGTTCTTACCCAACGGCCGTCCGCTGGATATCGTATTGAACCCCCTGGGCGTGCCGTCCCGTATGAACATCGGACAGGTGCTGGAGATCCACTTAAGCCTGGCTGCCAAGGCCCTGGGCTTCAATGTGTCCACGCCGGTCTTCGACGGAGCCAACGAGGATGATATCCAGGACACCCTGGAGCTGGCCAACGATTATGTAAATATGGAATGGGATGCATTCCATGAGAAATATGCAGATCTGATCAAGCCGGAGGTCATGGAATATCTGGGAACCCACTTAGAGCACCGCGGTCTCTGGAAGGGCGTGCCCATCAGCCGTACCGGTAAGGTGCAGCTGCGCGACGGCCGTACCGGAGAACCCTTTGACAGCCCCACCACCATCGGACACATGCATTACTTAAAGCTCCACCATCTGGTAGACGATAAGATCCATGCACGTTCTACTGGTCCATATGCACTGGTTACCCAGCAGCCTCTCGGCGGTAAGGCCCAGTTCGGCGGACAGCGTTTCGGTGAGATGGAGGTATGGGCCCTGGAGGCATACGGTGCATCCTATACGCTCCAGGAGATCCTGACCGTGAAGTCCGATGACGTTGTGGGCCGTGTGAAGACCTACGAGGCCATCATCAAGGGCGAGAACATTCCGGAGCCGGGTATCCCCGAGTCCTTCAAGGTACTCTTAAAGGAACTCCAGTCCCTGGGTCTGGACGTGAGAGTCCTGAAAGACAACGGCGAGGAAGTGGAGATGTCCGAGAACATCGATTACGCAGACACCGACCTGGATCTGCGCTCCATCATCGAAGGCGACAGACGTTACGACGAGAAAGAGGAATCCTTCGGCAGCTACGGCTTCCAGAAGCAGGAGTTCAAGGACGGAGAGCTGGTGGATTCTGAGGATGACGACTATATCGACGGGCCGGAGGAAGAGGACGGCTACATCGATGACGACTATTCTGAAAAAGATAATTAATAGAAGGGAGTACCGTTCATGCCTGAGACAAATGAAACTTATCAGCCGATGACATTTGACGCGATCCGTATCGGACTTGCTTCTCCGGAAAAGATCCTGGAATGGTCCCACGGCGAGGTAAAAAAGCCGGAGACCATCAATTACAGGACCTTAAAGCCGGAAAAGGACGGCCTGTACTGTGAAAGAATCTTCGGGCCCAGCAAGGACTGGGAGTGTCATTGTGGTAAATACAAGAAGATCAGATATAAGGGCGTTATCTGCGACCGATGCGGCGTTGAGGTTACCAAGTCCAGTGTGCGCCGTGAGCGTATCGGCCATATCGCTCTGGCCGCTCCGGTTTCCCACATCTGGTATTTCAAGGGTATCCCGAGCCGTATGGGACTGATCCTGGACATCTCTCCGAGGGTCCTGGAGAAGGTACTGTACTTCGCTTCTTATATCGTGCTGGATCCGGGCGATACCGGTCTCCAGTTAAAGCAGGTGCTTTCTGAGAAGGAGTACCGCGACGCAGTTGACAAATATGGCTACGGCACCTTCCGTGTAGGAATGGGTGCCGAGGCCATCCAGGAGCTTTTGAGGTCTATTGACCTGGAGAAGGATTCTGAGGAGTTAAGAAAGGCTCTTCAGGAGTCCTCCGGACAGAAGCGTGCCCGTATCATTAAGCGCCTGGAGGTGGTGGACGCCTTCCGCCAGTCCGGAAACAAGCCGGAATGGATGATCATGAACGTGATCCCGGTGATCCCGCCGGATATCCGTCCCATGGTACAGCTGGACGGCGGCCGTTTCGCCACATCGGACTTAAACGACTTATACAGAAGGATCATCAACCGCAACAACCGTCTGGCAAGACTTCTGGAATTGGGCGCTCCGGACATCATCGTCCGCAATGAGAAGCGTATGCTCCAGGAGGCTGTGGACGCCCTGATCGACAACGGCAGACGGGGAAGACCTGTAACAGGTCCCGGAAACCGTGCCTTAAAATCCCTTTCCGATATGTTAAAGGGTAAACAGGGCCGCTTCCGTCAGAACCTTCTGGGTAAGCGAGTGGACTATTCCGGCCGTTCCGTTATCGTTGTTGGACCGGAGCTCAAGATCTACCAGTGCGGTCTCCCCAAGGAGATGGCCATCGAGCTCTTCAAGCCCTTTGTTATGAAGGAACTGGTTGCCAACGGAACTGCCCATAACATCAAAAACGCCAAAAAGATGGTGGAACGCCTCCAGACAGAGGTGTGGGACGTACTGGAGGATGTAATTAAAGAGCATCCCGTTATGTTAAACCGTGCTCCTACACTCCACAGACTTGGTATCCAGGCCTTCGAGCCCATTCTGGTCGAAGGTAAGGCCATCAAGCTCCATCCCCTGGTATGTACAGCCTTCAACGCCGACTTCGACGGTGACCAGATGGCCGTACACCTTCCCCTTTCCATGGAAGCCCAGGCGGAGTGCAGATTCCTTCTGCTTTCTCCCAACAACCTGTTAAAGCCGTCCGACGGCGGCCCCGTGGCCGTTCCGTCCCAGGATATGGTTCTGGGTATCTATTACCTGACCCAGGAAAGACCGGGAGCTCCGGGAGAAGGAAAATACTTTAAGAGCAAAAATGAAGCGATCCTGGCCTATGAAAACGGCGTTGTGACCCTTCATGCAAGGATCAAGGTGCGCGTATCCAGGACCATGGCTGACGGCACCGAGATGACCGGCATCGTGGAGACCACCGTGGGCCGTATCCTCTTTAACGAGATCATCCCCCAGGACCTGGGCTTTGTGGACCGGACCATCCCGGGCAACGAGTTAAAGCCGGAGATCGACTTCCTTGTAAAGAAGAAACAGTTAAAACAGATCCTTGAGAAGGTCATCAACACTCACGGGGCAATGCAGACTGCCATTACCCTGGATGACATCAAGGCCATTGGTTATAAATATTCCACAAGAGCGGCCATGACCGTATCCATTTCCGATATGACCGTTCCGGCCTCCAAGAAACAGCTTTTAGCGGATGCAGAGGCCACTGTGGACCGGATCGCCAAGAACTTCCGCCGCGGTCTTATCACCGAGGAGGAGCGTTATAAAGAGGTGATCGATACCTGGAAGGAGACGGACGATCAGCTGACCCACGATCTGCTGACTGGCCTGGATAAGTACAACAACATCTTCATGATGGCTGACTCCGGAGCCCGAGGTTCTGATAAGCAGATCAAGCAGCTGGCTGGAATGCGAGGCCTTATGGCCGATACTACCGGTCACACCATCGAGCTTCCCATTAAGTCCAACTTCCGTGAAGGTCTGGACGTACTGGAGTACTTCATCTCTGCCCATGGAGCCCGTAAGGGTCTGTCCGATACGGCTCTGCGTACCGCCGACTCTGGTTATCTGACCAGACGTCTGGTAGACGTATCCCAGGATCTGATCATCCGTGAGACAGACTGCTGTGAAGGAAAGGGAGAGATCCCCTACATGGAGATCGAGGCCTTTGCCGACGGCAAGGAGACCATCGAGAGCCTGGAGGAGCGTCTCACCGGCAGATACATCGCCGAGGATATCGTGGATCCGGATACAGGAGAGGTAGTCGTAAAGGCCAACCATATGTGTACGCCCAAGCGTGCGGCTGCCGTTATGAAGGTCCTGGATAAGTTAGGAAGAAAGACCGTTAAGATCCGTACTGTACTGACCTGTAAGTGTCACATCGGTGTCTGCGCAAAATGCTACGGCGCCAATATGGCCACCGGCCAGCCGGTACAGGTGGGCGAGGCAGTCGGGATCATCGCGGCCCAGTCCATCGGTGAGCCGGGTACCCAGCTGACCATGCGTACCTTCCATACAGGCGGCGTTGCCGGCGGCGATATCACACAGGGTCTTCCCCGTGTCGAGGAGCTGTTTGAGGCAAGACGGCCCAAGGGACTTGCCATCATCGCTGAGTTCGGCGGTGTGGTCACCATTAAGGATACAAAGAAGAAGCGCGAGATCATCGTTACGGATACAGAGACCGGAAACTCCAAGACCTACCTGATCCCCTATGGATCCAGGATCAAGGTGCTGGACGGACAGGTACTGGAGGCCGGCGACGTACTCACCGAGGGTTCCATCAACCCCCACGATCTTCTGAAGGTAAAGGGCGTCCGTGCCGTACAGGATTATATGATCCGCGAGGTACAGCGTGTATACCGTTTACAGGGCGTAGAGATCAACGACAAGCACGTTGAGATGATCGTCCGCCAGATGTTAAAGAAGATCCGCGTGGAAGAGAGCGGAGACTCTGAGGTGCTTCCGGGAACCTCCATGGACGTTCTGGACTTCAACGAGATGAACGAGAAGCTCATCGCTGAAGGAAAGAAACCGGCAGAAGGTAAGCAGGTGATGCTGGGTATCACAAAGGCATCCCTGGCTACGGATTCCTTCTTATCTGCGGCTTCCTTCCAGGAGACCACCAAGGTCCTCACAGAGGCTGCCATCAACGGCAAGGTGGACCATCTGATCGGTCTGAAGGAGAACGTGATCATCGGTAAGCTGATCCCGGCAGGTACGGGAATGAAGCGCTACCGTGACATCCACCTGGGAACAGACGCAGAATTCGAGGCCCAGCAGGCTGAGGCCATGGCCCAGCTCCAGCCCGAGGAAGACGCTCCTATTGAGGAAGCGGAGGAGATCATCTTAAATGAAGATGATACCCAGGAGGCTGAGGAGAACTTCGATGATATGGAGAGCTCCGAGCCCGAAGAGGTTGTGGACACCGAGGAATAAAATAAAGAAAATGAATTGCGGCGGGGGAGCAGAAGGCTCCCTCGCTGTTTCACATTTTGGAGAGTTAGGAAGAGAAAACCATATGATCACGTTATTGTCCAGAATTTTTATTAAGAACCATGACCAGGCAGAGGACCAGGGAGTCCGCCGGGCCTATGGGATGCTGTGCAGCATTGTGGGGATCGGCCTGAATGTGCTGCTTTTTATGGGGAAATACCTGGCAGGCGTTTTAAGCGGCTCCATTGCCATCACCGCCGACGCCTTCAACAACCTGTCGGACGCAGGTTCTTCGTTTATTACTCTGGTGGGCTTCCGGTTTTCCGGCATGAAGCCCGATGCGGACCATCCCTTTGGCCACGGGCGGTTTGAGTACATATCCGGCTTTGGCGTTTCCATGGTCATCATGCTCATGGGCTTCGAGCTTTTAAAAACGTCCATTGAGAAGATCCGTACGCCGGAGCCGGTGGAGGCCGGAGTCCTTCCGGTGCTGATCCTCTGCGTATCCATCTGTGTGAAGCTTTATATGAGCTATTATAACAGGAAGATCGGGACCAGGATCGATTCAGAGGCCATGAAGGCCACGGCCATGGACAGCTTAAGCGACTCGGTGGCGACCCTGGCAGTGCTGTTCTCTATGATGGTTGCCCACTTTACCGGCTACAACATCGACGGCTGGTGCGGCTGCATCGTGGCCTGCTTCGTACTCTATGCCGGTTACAGCGCCGCCCGGGATACGTTAAATCCGCTTCTGGGACAGCCGCCGTCTCCGGAGTTCGTGGAGGAGATCAAGAAGCTGGTCCTGGCCCATGAGGAGATCATCGGGATCCACGATCTGGTGGTCCATGACTATGGCCCCGGAAGACGGATGATCTCTCTTCACGGCGAGGTTCCGGGAAACAGCGACATTTTTGAGATCCACGACGTCATCGACCGGATCGAGAAGGAGCTGAACCAGAAGCTGGGCTGCGAGGCGGTGATCCATATGGATCCCATTGAAGTGAATAATGAGAAGGTGGCAGAGATCCGCAGAATTCTGGCTTTGAAGATCGCGGAGCGGCTGGAGGGAGTGACCATCCATGATCTGCGGATGGTACAGGGGCCGACTCATACGAATCTGGTCTTTGATGCAGTGGTTCCCTATGGCTTCCACAGGACCCATGCCCAGGTGAAGGAGGAGATCGAGAAGATCGTTCAGGAGACCTGGGAGAACTATTATGCGGTGATCCAGGTGGAACAGTCGTATATCTGACAATAAAATAGTGGAATGTGCACAAAGACATACGGAAAAATCATGAAAAAAACTTGAATATTGCCATAAAAATTGATATAATATCGTCACATATTACAATATATTATTTTTCAGGAGGACGACGATATGAGAAATTGGAAGAAGATCTTATTGGCAGTGGTTCCGGCGGCTATGATGTTTTCCTTTACTGCGTTTGCAGGCCAGTGGCATCAGGATATGAACGGCTGGTGGTATGAGAACGAGGACGGCTCCTACTGCAAGAACGGCTGGTTCTGGCTGGATGGAAATGGGGACGGCGAGGCAGAGTGCTATTGCTTCGATAACGATGGTTATGCTCTCGTTTCCCTTTATAACCTGACCAGTAAGGCTGCCGGTTATGATGTAAATATGGATGGTGCCTGGGTTGAGAATGGAGAAGTTCAGGTACAGCCTGTAATGGAATAGTATTCATATAATAAGGAAGGAAATAAGCTATGAAAAATTGGAAAAAGCTTCTGTTGACAGTCGTTCCAGCCACCCTGGCCGTTTCCTTTACCGCATTTGCAGGCCAGTGGAGCCAGGATATGAACGGCTGGCGGTACGAGAATGACGACGGCTCCTACTGCAGGAACGGATGGTACTGGCTGGACGGAAACCAGGACGGCATTGCAGAGTGTTATATTTTTGATAACGACGGCTATGCACAGGTTTCCCTTTATAATCTGACGGCCAAGGCCGGCGGTTATGAGGTCAATGACCAGGGCGCCTGGGTCGTAGACGGAGTGGTCCAGGAAAAGAAGGTGGAGGTCCCGGCGGCAGAGATCCAGCCGGCTGAGGAAGTGAAGCCCGACGCGTCCAATGACCCGGCGGCTCTGGAGGCGTATCTGGCGGCCCAGGAAAAGACAAATACCTTAGACAGCATGGATGCCCAGGCAGATATGAAGATGTCCATGACCATGGAAGGCGTTTCCATTGACACCAACATGGATATGAACATGAAGGTCCGCGGAGCCCAGACCGGAAACCTGGAGTTCGTGGCTGACGGAAGCATGACCATGTTGGGAAGCGATATCCCGTTCCAGATGTTCTATACAGACAATATGTACTATATGGACATGATGGGCATGAAGATGAAACAGGAAATGCCCCTGGACGAGGCCCTGGACCAGGTTGCCAGCAATCTGGAGAGCGTGGATATGGATCTGGCTATGATGAATGATATGGCCATGACCACTGAGGATGGAAATACAGTCCTTACATACGGCATCAATACGGACAATATGAACTCCTTTTTAAACGGCATCGTTGGAGATATGGATACCCTTTACAACGGATATACGGTTTCCTACAATATCCGCAGCGCATCCGGCAAGGCCATTGTGGATGAGAACGGCTATTATGTCAAAGAGGATATGAGCCTGGATATGGATATGGTCATGACCGACAGCGAGACTGGGGAGTCTGAAACCGTTTCGTATGTGATGGAAATGCATATGAACATCAATAATCCGGGACAGGAAGTGAAATTTGAGCTTCCGTCCACAGAGGGCTACGAGGACCTGGGCAGCGCTCTGGTATAAGATTTAAAAAAGAAAATAAAAATTCCCGGCGGCGTTTTACACGCTTCCGGGAATTTTTTTCTGGAATGGGGAAAAACGGCTGACAGCAGACGCTCTCTGTGGAAAAGCAGGCCTACATCACGTTCTGGGGCGTGCCCTTTAACCACTTGTCCACATTGTCAAAAACGATAACGGCACGTTTTTCCAGAGCCTCCTTTGTGGCGAAGGCCACATGGGGAGTGGCGATGACATTTTTTGCTGTGAGGAGGGGATGGTCCTTGGCGATGGGAGGCTCAGCCTCAAATACATCGATCCCGGCTCCGGCCAGGCGGCCATTATTTAAGGCGTCTGCCAGGGCGGCGCTGTCCACCACAGGACCGCGGGAGGTGTTGATGAGGATGGCCGACGGTTTCATTTTTGCCAGCTCCTCTTTTCCAATGAGTCCTCTGGTATCGGAATTTAAAGGAGTGTGGAGGGAAACGATATCACAGGAAGAGAGGAGCGTATCCATATCCACATAGGTGATCCCGGGGATATCCTTTTTCGTGCGGCTGTACGCCAGGACCTGGCAGCCGAAGGCGTTTGCGATGGCGGCAGTGCGGAGGCCGATGGCTCCGGTACCGATGACACCGAATTTTTTGCCCTCCAGCTCAAAGCCCACCAGTCCGTCCTTGGTGCCTTCCTTCCGCACCACGTCGTTGCAGGGGATCATGTTCCGGTACAGGGCAATGATCATGCCAAATACCAGGTCGGCCACGGCGGCGGTGGAGTAGCCCGCGCAGTTGCTGACCAGAACGCCGTTGGCCTTACATGCGTCCATGGCGATATGGTCCACGCCGGTGAAGGCCACAGACAGCATCTTTAAGTTTTTACAGCCATTGATCACGTCGGCGTTCATGGGAAGGTTGGACACGGCGATGATGTCCGCATCACGGCCCCGTTCAATGAGGGTCTCCGTATCGGTGACGCGGGTATTGTAATATACGATCTCCAGGTCTGCAGGCAGCATGTCCTTTGCCATGGACAGCAGCTTTTCATCGTTAACGCCCAGGGGCTCGATGATCACGAGTTTCATATCAGGTTCCTCCTTGTGGACCGGAGCTTTCTGGCTCCGGCGTCGTTTTCATGGTTTTATTGTAAGTCTTTTTTGGGAAACATTCAACTGTTTTCGCACGGGACATATACTGGCAGTAAAACCGTGTGAAAGCGGGGCGTGGCTGTGGTCTCCGTGAGTCTTTGCATGATCGTAAAAAATGAAGAGGAGGTGCTGGGGCGGTGTCTGGACAGTGTGGCCGGGTTCCCGGATGAGATCCTTGTGGCGGATACCGGATCCACAGACGGAACGAAGGCGGCCGCCATGGAGCGCGGAGCCAGGGTCTTTGATTTTCCGTGGCGGGACGACTTTGCCGCCGCCAGGAATTTCTCATTTTCCCAGGGCCGGGGGACGTATCTGTTCTGGATGGATGCCGACGATGTGGTGCGGCCGGACCAGCGGAGGAAGCTGCTGGATCTGAAGGAGCGGCTGGGCCGGGCAGACTGTCTTCCGGATGTGGTGATGATGAAGTATGCGGCAGCGTTCCGCCGGGACGGTTCCCTGGCCGCAGCCTTTTACCGGGAGCGGCTGATCCGCAGAGGGACTGGGGCCGTATGGAAGGGCCGGGTCCACGAAACAGTGAAGCCCTTTGGTATTATATGGAAGGAAGACATCTGGATCGAACACCGGAAAATGAGGATCCGGGACCCGGAGCGGAATCTGAGGATCCTGGAGTCCATGAGGAAAAATGGAGAGGAGTTTGGCCCCAGGGAACAGTATTATTATGAAATGGAACGGGCTTTCGCCCGGAGATGCCGGGAGGCAGCCCTGGAAAACGGGCAGCTCCTGACCCAGCCGAGGAATGAAAGGTTTGTAAACGGCAGATACTTATGGTAAGATGTTAGGGTTAAAATACCCGGCCTGGAGCCGGAGACAGAAAGGAAACCACATGGCAGAAGAAAAGAATTGTATCAATGCAGACGAATACCTGGCAAATAATCCATTCATGCGCCATAACCATATGAAGATCGAAAGAATCTCCACCGAGTGCAGCGAGATCTCCATGGAGGTCCATCCGGACGGGCTCAACATCATGGGCATGATCCACGGAGGGCTGCTCTACTCCCTGGCGGATGTGGTAACGGGGCTGACTGCCCGGGCGGACGGGAGAAAATATGTGACCCAGAGCGCCCATGTGAACTTTATCGGCAACGTGTCCCAGGGGAGGGTGACAGCCCGGGGGATCCTGGTGCGCCGGGGCCGGGTCATCACCATCGTCCGGGGCGAGGTGACTGATGAGAACGGGAAGCTGCTGGCAGATGTGACAGCGGATATGTTCTGTGTAGGCCAGGAAAAGTCAGACTAGAAAGGGCGCCGGAGTCATACCGGCTCCTTTCCTGAAAAGACAGCGGAAGCAAGGTCGATGAAGCGGCGTTCAATGGGAGTCAGGCGGCTGTTTTTATGACGCACGGTCATGCACCATTGGGCGAGAGGGTCATCGGAATAGAGATAGAGCAGCTCAGGATGATTTTCCGGTTTTGTTACATAAATAGCAGGGAGAAAAGCAATGGCAAGACCGCATTCGGCCATGGCGATATTTGTTTTGCGGTTTTGAACAGGAACCAGCGAAAGGTTGTTAAGCCTGTATTTCGTGATGATCTGGCTGATATCCTCACATATTTTCTGACCGGGAATACCGGAGACCAGGGTCTGGTTTTCCAGATGATGAAGAGAAAATTTCTGGGGATTTTCGACGGAATTTTTTTCCGGGCGCGCGACAAGGCTGGCCAGGGGATGGGATCGGGAAATCATGAAAAGCCGTGGGGCACGGGCAAGGACTTTGACAAAGCGGTTGGAAGCCACATCTGCTCCGGAAGCGACCAGCACGGACAGGTCCAGCTCGCCCTTTTCCATTCGGGACAGAAGATGGATATGGATATCCTCGGTCAGGGACAGCTCCACATCGGGGTATTCCCTGTGGAGTATGGGGAAAACCTTCTCAGCCAGAAAGGGACTGGTGATGGAGCCTGCTCCGATCCTCAGAGTCTGTTTCTGGGGAAGCAAAAGAGAGGAAAGATCATTTGAAAAGCGGGATTCCAATCCCTTTAAGCTGGCAATATACTGGAAAAACAGTTCTCCTGCCGGCGTAGGGGACAGGATCCCGTTATTTCGTATAAAAAGCGGAGTACCCAGTTCTTTTTCCAGTCCGGTGAGAAAACGGCTTAAGGACGGCTGGGAAATATAAAGAGATCGTGCGGCCCGGGAAATATTTTTTTCCCGGGCAATTGTTATGAAATACTGGCAGGTGCGTTCATCGGGGATCATAGGATTCCTCCTTATGGGGATTCGGTAAGGTATATTTATTTTGGGATATTGTATCATAGAATATAGAATGTCTGCAATGGATAGATATAGTGTTTTATGTATACCGTATGGATAAAAAGGTATTTTACAAAAACTTCATAAAAAATTATAATATTTTCATAATTATAAATTTATATGGAAAAAGGAGGAAAATATGGCTGATGTAATGGAACTTATAAAACAGCACGAGGCGGATATGATCGGAATCCGAAGACATATCCATGCAAATCCGGAGCTGAGCAACGAAGAGAACCGGACGACAGCCTTGATCCGGGAAAAGCTGGAGGAATACGGGATCGAGATCATGGAGATCGGCCTGAAGACCGGCGTGGTCGGTTTCCTGAAGGGAGGAAGACCAGGGAAAACCGTTGCGATCCGGGAGGACATAGACGCCCTGCCCATGTCTGAAAAAACGGGTCTTCCGTATGCCTCCTCTGTGGACGGCGTCTGCCATTCCTGCGGACACGATATCCATACCACAGTCCTCCTGTTTTGTGCCAGGGTCCTTTCGGAGCTCCGGGATCAGCTGAGCGGAAATGTACTGTTCCTATTCCAGCCGGCGGAGGAGCGCGGCACTGGGGCCAGGCAGCTTCTGGACTGTAAATTTTATGAGCCGGTGAAGCCGGATGTGCTGGTGGGGCTTCATGTGTCCCCGGAATACCCGGCTGGCTCCATTGGACTCAAGGAGGGACCGGCCAACGCCTCCTGCGATACCTTCTATATTAAGGTAAGCGGCAAGGGAGGCCACGGAGCCCATCCGGAAAACTGCATCGATCCCATCGCCATCAGCGGCTACATAATGGCCCAGCTTCAGACCGTCGTGTCCCGTGAGAACCATCCGGTCTATCCGGCGGTTATGACCATAGGCAGCATTCACGGAGGAAAAGCACCCAATGTGATCCCGGACTTTGTGGAAATGAGCGGGACCCTGCGGAGCCTGAACGCAGAGAGCAGGGAGAAAATGCAGGCGGCCATTGACCGGATCTGTATTTCCTGTGCGGAGGCTATGAGAGGAAGCGCAGAAATCCGGTGGGAAAAGGGAATGCCGCCGCTGGTAAATGACAGGAATGTGATCGAAGGACTGCGGACTGCCGCAGAGAAGACCATTGGAGCGGACCATGTGATCACAGTTCAGAATCCGTCTCTGGGATCAGAGGATTTTTCCTTCCTGTTCCCGCTTCTGGCTCCTGGCGCCCAGTTCCGGCTGGGGTCTGGAAACGATGTGGATCCCAATACACGTCATGGGCTGCACAACTCAAAAAATATTTTTGACGACAGCTGCATTGCGGCCGGGACAGCCGTTCTCGTCCAGTATACAAAAGACTTTTTAAAATAACAAAGGAGCTTACTATGGAAAAAAAGAAAAAATTTCAGATCCCGACCACATGTGCTCTGTTATTCATGCTTATGATCGTATGCGCGGTCCTGACCTGGATCGTCCCTGCCGGCGCCTATGAAACAGAAAAGGTGGGGAACCTAAATAAGGTCATTGCCGGGACGTATCATGTGATCGACAGCACGCCGGTGGGTCCCTGGGGCGTTCTCATGGCAGTTATGGCAGGCTTTTACAAGTCAGCCAAGCTGATCTTCATGATCATGTTCTGCGGAGGCGCCGTTGCGGTACTTGAAAAAAGTGGATCCATCAACGCGGCCTTTGGACGGCTGGCTTCCAATAAGAAGCTCAACGCCCATGTCCTGGCTCTTCTGATCCTGGCGTTTATGTCTGTGGGCGGCGCAGCAGGTGTGTTTGCCAATCCGGTTGTCGCTCTGGTCCCCATTGGGATCATTCTCGCAACCAGCCTTGGATACGACGCGTTTACTGGCTTCCTGTTTGTTTACATGGGCGCTTACTCCGGCTTTAATGTAGGATGGGCCAATGCAACTACCATCGGTGTGGCGCATCCCATTGCGGAGCTTCCCATCTTTTCTGGATTTGAGGTCCGCGTCCTGCTGAATATCATTAATTTTGCCATCTGCTATTTCTTCACGGTGCGTTATATGAAAACGATCCGGAAGGATCCCATGAAGAGCCTGAACTATGAGGAAGGCATGTCCGTGGCTGATTTTATGGGAGCAAAAGGTGAAACTACGGAAACGATCCACGCTTCCATGTCCTGGAAGCATATGGTCAGCCTTCTGGGGCTGGTGGCAGCCATCGCGGTGATCGTGATCGGCTCCATTAAATTTTCCTGGAGCTATGACCAGATGGCGGCAACCTTCTTTGTCCTGGCCGTAGGCTGTGGTCTGCTCAACGGAATGGGCGTCAACGGGACCACGAAGGAATTTATCAATGGCTGCGCCAAAATGACCAATGCGGCGTTTATTGTTGGATTTGCCAATGGCATCGGTGTGATCCTGTCCCAGGGCCAGATCCTGAATACCATCGTCAACTGGCTTTCCATTCCGATCTCCAGCATGGGATCTGTAATGGGTGCGAACTTCATGTTCATTGCCAATCTTCTGATCAACTTCCTGATCCCTCCGGATCTGGCCAGGCGGCAGCGGTAATGCCCTTAATGGTTCCCATCGCGGACCTGGTCGGCATCACAAGACAGGTTGCGGTCCAGGCCTTCCAGTTTGGAGACGGCTTCTCCAACTGCCTGTATCCCACAGCAGGGACCCTCATGGGAGCCCTGGCCATTGCAAAGGTGGACTGGGCCAGATACGCCAAATGGCTGATGCCTCTTCTGGGATGCCAGATCGCGATGTCCTTTGCCACTCTGACGATCCTTCAGGCCATTGGCTGGACCGGACTATAAGAAACTGGGGCAGTATTCCAAGGAATACTGCCCCAGCTTCTGTATATGGACGAAATCTTTATATGTGGGCTTCAGCCCCCAGCATGCGGACTAGCCCGGGGAGTTCTGCCATATTCTGGATGACAAAATGTGCGCCTGCATTCCGGAAGGAAGCCTCGGCTCTCTTTGCAGCGGCCGTTTTTTCACTGGCAGAAAGACGTTCCCATTCCTTTTCACTGAATCCCAGTTCAGAGCTGCCTTCGATAATTCCGACAGACCAGGCTCCGGCATTGACTCCTTCTTTAATGTCAGATACCGTATCTCCGGCCTTTACGATGGCTTTGACAGAAGAAAGCCGCAGCTGTTCCATGTTCCGGAAGATCATATAGGGATAGGGACGGCCTGCTCCTCCGGTACTGTCCGGACTGAACCAGCAGTCCGGGCAATATCCCTGTTTTGCGGCCTCGGGTACCACGATCTCCATCATTTTATCGGTGTACCCAGTGGTGGAGCCGATCTTCAGCCCCATCCGGCGCAATTCAGCCACAGCATCCAGGACAAAGGGCTTCGGAGAGGAGCAGCGGTCCAGAATGGAAAGCAGCTTTGGCTCAAACTGTTCATAAATCGCATGTACATCCTCATCAGTCCAGGCGCGCCTGTGTGTTTCTTCCCATAATTTTGCGATCCGGTCCATTTTGAGCATGGCACGGATGTGGTCGATCTTAAGCATTCCCATGGGCCTGCGGGTCTCTTCCATGGTCACCTCGATGCCGAAATGTCCAAAAGCCTCCATAAAAGCCTGCACAGGTGCAAAGCAGCCGTAATCTACCGTTGTTCCTGCCCAGTCAAAAATAACTGCTTCGATCATTTGTTACTCCCCCCTTTTCTCTGCAAGAAACGATCCAATGATCTGGACCAGCTTCTCGATATCTTCCTGATAGATCTCTCCAATATTACCAATACGGAAGGTATCCAGGTCAGTCAGCTTTCCGGGATAGATCGCGTAGCCGCGTTCCTTGATGTACTGATAAAACTCCGGAAACTGAAAGGAGACATTGGAGGGATAGAAGAAGGTGGTAATGATCGGTCCCTGGTGAGTGCTGTCAATATAGGTGGTGAAGCCGAGCGCCTTCATTTTCTGGATCAGCAGACGGTTATTTTCTGTGTACCGCTTGCAGCGGGCAGGGATCCCGCCCTCGGCATCCAGCTCCTTCAGTGCCTGGGCGAAGGCCAGGACCACATGGGTGGGGGAGGTATAACGCCATTTTCCATCTTTTTCCATACATTTCCACTGGTCCAGAAGATCCAGGGAGAGAGAACGCGCCTTGCCTTCACTGGCCAGCAGCTGGTCGCGGCGGCAGATAATGAAGGAAAAACCAGGAACCCCCTGGATGCATTTATTGGCGCTGGAAACAAGGAAATCGATCCCCCACTCTGCCACAGGAATCTCCATTCCTCCAAAGGATGACATGGCATCTACGATAAAGGTGCGTCCGGCAGCCTTGACTGCTTTTCCCACAGACTGGATATCGTTCAGGATGCCGCTGGTGGTTTCACTGTGCACCATTGCCACATGGGTGATGGACGGATCCTCTGCCAGACGGCGGGCCACCTCTGAGGCGTCCGGAACCTTGTCGTATACCTGCTGGTAGTGGACGTAGGCAATACGGTTACGGTCACAGATCTGGGTCATGCGCTCTCCATAGGCGCCGTTGGAACAGATCAGCACCTTTTCGTGATCCCCAATTACGCTGGAAAAAATACTTTCCACGCCAAAGGTACCGCTGCCCTGCATCAATACGGTTGTATATTCCTGATCGGAAACACCCGCAAGCTTTAAGAGCCTGCGGCGGATGTCCTGGGTGACCGCCTTGTAATCATCATCCCAGGTGCATCGGTCTGCCATCATTTCTTTTTTGACAGAGTCTGTGGTTGTAAGGGGACCGGGGGTTAATAATTTGTATTGATTCATTGTTCTATTTCCTTTCTTAAGTGATCCTGGATCTGAATGGTCTACTGTTTGGCATCTTCAGAGAGCTGCTGGTGTTTCTGGAACAGTTCAAAGGTCAGAGGCTCCGGAAAAGTTTTGGGATAGGCAGATTTATTGGCGGAATCAGAGCTTTCTCCCTTGTAGAGAGGGTTCGGATAGGTCTGCTGAAGCTCCTTGCGGCTGTTTTCAATGATGCACTGTGCCATATCCATTGCCAGCGGATTTGTTTTGCCACCTTTGTCCAGTACTGCGACAGATTCGGTGAGGGAGAAGTTTCCCTCGGTAGGATCTACAAAATCAATGGGAAGTCCATCTGCCTTATCTGCGACAGCCTGATGCCTCAGGCCGAAGCCAATGGCGACCTCGCCTGCGCGGCAGAGCTTCAGTGGGCCAGAGCCGGAGGTTTCGATGTGATCGCCGGCATTTTTATAGATATCTGCCAGGATCTTCTCTGCCCCGTCCTCACCATAAGCGTCAGCCAGAGCCTGGATCAGCAGCCACGCTGTGGAAGAGGATTGGATGTCGGTAACAGCCAGCTGGCCTTCATATACTGGAGAAGCCAGATCCTTGATGCTGGCGGGACGGGGGAGTCCCTCCTGCTCCATCAGCTCCGTATTTAAAAGGATAGCGCCTTCCTGGGAGGTGATGGGCGCGCAATAATCCGGAAATTCCTCCAGGGTATTCACTTCAAAATCCAGAGGCAGGAACATGCTGTTGGCATCCTGGGCGCTCTGGAGATAAAAGGTGCTCATGGTGACCAGATCCGCTTCCAGGTTTTTCCCCTCTGCCAGCAGTTTTCCGCCGAGCTCAGAGGTGCCGAAGCCCTGTACGATGTATTTTCCTTCATAACCATTGGAGTCCAGGGCGTTTTTGATGGCCGTAAGCGCTTCATCATCGGCATTGGAGTAAATAACGACCTGTTCATCGCTTCCGGATGCGCTTCCTCCTGCGGAACTGCATCCGGCCAGAAGGGATACTGCCGCGGCTGCCGTCAGGCAGCAGGCTAAAGATTTTCTCATTTTCATTTCTGTGTCTCTCCTATTTTATTTATTTCTTCTTTTCTGCCAATTTTTTCGCGAGCAGCGAGAACAGGGCCTTCGCGATCAGATTGGTGATCAGGATCAGCAGGGATAATACAAATACTTCATTAAACTTATTGATATACTGCAGCTGTTTGATCTTTGTGGTCAGGACCATGGTCCTTGCTCCTGCGATAAATACCAGGGCGCTGATGGTGACCATCGCATTGATGAAATAGTAGCTGAATACCTCCAGAAGACTGGAAAGGGCATTGGGAGTTACCACCCGGATGATGGTTTTGAGCCAGCTGTCCCCCATGAGCATGGCCGTTGTCTCCCACCCGGCATTCATTTTAGAAAGGGAATTTTTCATCATCAGGTATGGGGTGGAAAAATAATGGACAATGTTGCACAGCACCATAAGGGTCAGCGTGTTCTGAAGCGGAGTTCCCGGAAACAGAAACATATAAGCAACGCCCAGTACCATGCCGGGGATCGCGTTTGTGACCAGGGAAATACTGTCGATGGCGCGTTTATAACGGTCCGGCAGTGTGCTCCGGGCTGTGATCAGGGCTGCGCCGTATGCCAGCAGCGTTCCGAACAAGGCGGTGCAGGCTGCCATGGTGATGGAATGGGAATAGGAATCCAGCAGCTCATGATCCAGAAAGGCATTCCGGATGTGGTCCATGGAAAAGCCGGTTTTATAGGGCCATTCTTCGACCATGGGGACCACAAAGATCACCGCGAAAATGGACAATATCAGAATGGACAGGACCGAACCGGCGGTTCCCCAGCTGATATCCCGGGCTGGATCTTTTTTTAGGTCGATATCGGAAATGCGGTTATACCGGATATTGAACCGTTCAAGGATGCGGAGGATACAGATGCTTCCGATGGATGGAATGAGCATGATGACTGCCACAACAGCTCCCCGGTTGAAATCGGGGATGCCGCCGATCATTTTGTTATAAAGGATGGCAGCGACCACGTCATAGCTGCCGCCCACAGAGGCGGGAATGCCAAAATCAGTAAAGCTCAGGAAAAAAGCCTGGATAAAGGCTCCGGCCAGTGTACCCAGCAGCGGGCGGACCACTGCGATCCAGAAGGTTGAAAACGTTCCGTCGCCCATTACCTTTGATACAACAAGAGTCTTCTTGTCAATGTAGCCCATGGTATTATGGATCAGAAGAAAAGCCACCGGGATCGTATAGATCACATATCCGGTCATCAGCCCCATGAAGCCATACAGATCAAAAAGCTGGGTCCCCAAGAGCCGGGTGATCAGTCCCTGTTTTCCAAAGGAATAAATGATGGCGAAGCCATATGTGATGGTCGGAAGGAACATTGGCAGCATGGCGGCGGCCCGGACTGCCTGCTTGATCCACAGGGGCACGTTTGTGTAATGGATCATATAGGCCAGCACAAAGGCAATGACCGTTGCTGCAAGGGCCGCGGCTGCGGCCACCAGGAAGCTGTTCCCCAGTGCGGGAAGAAATTTCCGGTCAGCGATGACGGACCTGTAAAATTCCAGGGTTACGCCCTGGTCTCCCACAAAGGACCTGCCCAGGAGCACCAGCAGCGGGAAAGCCAAAAACAGGGAGAAGACAGCTGCGATGGTCCAGAAAATGATTTTTAATTCAATATTTTTTCGTGTGTCCATGCTTCGCCTATACCGCCTGTGCCGCTGGAACTGTGAGCTGGTCCCCAAATAGTGCGTAAATATTATTGCGTTTGATCTCCAGCTGGTTTAAAATGAATTTCCGTACAAAATCATTTTTGGGGGTGTGGATAATGCTCTCTGGACGTGCGTACTGGGAGATCATGCCGCCTTCGATGATCAGCACCCGGTCAGAGAGTGTGAGCGCCTCTTCCGGGTCGTGGGTCACAATGATCGTCGTTAAGTTATATTCCCTTGCAATGGTCCGGATCCGGTCTTTGATGGATTCCTTGATCACGCCGTCCAGAGCAGAAAGCGGCTCATCCAGCAGCAGGATCCGGGGCTTCATGACCATCGTGCGTGCCAGCGCTACCCGCTGCTTCTGGCCGCCGGAAAGCTGCTCAATATTCTTATTAAGATGCTCTCGGAGTCCAAGAAGACCGATCAGCTCCTCGACCTCCTCCTTACTGGAAATATCCGGCCGGTTCTTTAAGCCATAGGTAATGTTTTTGTAGACATTCAGATTGGGGAAAAGGGCATAATCCTGAAAGACAATGTTAAATCCCCGCTTTTCCATGGATACTTCCGTTAAATCCTCACCGTCGTAAAGGATCTGTCCGCTGTCTGCTTTGATAATTCCGAGGATCAGATTGAGCAGCGTCGTTTTTCCGCAGCCGGAAGGTCCTAAGATAGAAATGATCTCTCCATCGTTTACCTGGATGGAAATATCCTTCAGAACAGGAGTCCCATCAAAGGACTTCTGGATATTTTTTAATTCCAACATACTGTTTTCCTCCTTGTGTGCTTTTCCTGTCGTACCGCACCTACCATAGCACAGCCGTTTGGATTACAAATACCATGCAACGGTAAATTCTGTGTTATTTTTTTGTAAGCCCATGTAAAGTAATGTAAAAGAATGCAAATAAAGCTGAAAAAATCTTATTATCAGATATATTTCTTCTTTCGTACTGTGGGATGGACGGTCCCGGAGGGGAGAGAAAATCTGAGACAACTGATCCAGGTGTGTCATAGGGGCCAAAACTGTACTTTTCAAGGAAAATTTGAGGTTTTTCCTTGACAGCCGGAAAAAGACTATATATAATAATGGGGCGTGCATGGGGTACGCCCCATTTTTGTGCGCAGAATCAAGCTGAACCAAACAGCAACCACAGACAATATCACAGGAGGTGAAAAGGATGCCTACATTTAACCAGTTAGTAAGAAAAGGAAGGCAGACCACAGCAAAGAAGTCCACAGCTCCGGCTCTTCAGAAAGGATATAACTCCCTTCAGAAGAAAGCAACAGACATTTCCGCTCCGCAGAAGAGAGGCGTTTGTACAGCTGTTAAGACTGCAACCCCGAAGAAGCCGAACTCCGCTCTTAGAAAGATCGCCAGAGTTCGTCTTTCCAACGGTATCGAAGTAACAAGCTATATCCCGGGTGAGGGCCACAACCTTCAGGAGCACTCTGTTGTTCTGATCCGCGGCGGCCGTGTAAAGGACCTTCCGGGTACCAGATACCACATCATCAGAGGTACTCTTGATACTGCCGGCGTAGCCAACAGAAAGCAGGCCCGTTCCAAATACGGCGCAAAGAGACCGAAAGACAAAAAGTAATCGCAAAGCGATTACTGCTACCCAAACGTAGCAAAGCGGAGTTTGGGTTTCCCGCCCCAACGAGCGGCAGCCAGAAGCTCCACAAAATTTGGACCCACTAACAGCAGTAAAGTGTATACGGAAACCGGATTTCCGTAATTTAGTGCCGGTGATATTGGACCTGTCGGTTGCAGGACACAGATATAGACCCGCGCGCGAACACATTTTATGGAAACATGTGAGTACCGATGAGCTAATCAATTATGTATGATTAAGGAGGGAAGTAACGTGCCACGTAAAGGACATACCCAGAAAAGAGACGTATTAGCAGATCCCCTGTACAACAACAAGGTTGTTACAAAGCTGATCAACAACATCATGTTAGACGGCAAGAGGGGCGTTGCTCAGAAGATCGTTTACGGCGCTTTTGAGGAAGTTGCAGCAAAGACCGGAAAAGACGCAGTAGAGGTTTTTGAGGAAGCCATGAACAACATCATGCCTGTTCTGGAAGTTAAGGCAAAACGTATCGGCGGCGCCACCTACCAGGTACCGATCGAGGTTAAGCCGGAGAGAAGACAGGCTCTGGGACTTCGCTGGATCACTCTCTATTCCAGAAAGAGATCTGAAAAGACCCAGATCGAAAGACTCGCAAACGAAATTATGGATGCAGCAAACAACACCGGTGCATCTGTAAAGAAGAAAGAGGAAATGCACAAGATGGCAGAGGCCAACAAGGCATTTGCTCATTACAGATTCTAAAAGGAGGACAAATCCTTGGCTGGAAGAGAATATCCGTTGGAGAGAACCAGAAATATCGGAATTATGGCTCATATCGATGCCGGTAAGACAACGACCACTGAGCGTATCCTGTATTACACTGGTATTAACTATAAAATTGGTGATACTCACGAAGGCACAGCTACCATGGACTGGATGGAGCAGGAGCAGGAGAGAGGCATCACGATCACATCAGCCGCTACCACCTGCCACTGGACTCTTCAGGAAAAGACGAAGCCCAAGGCAGGCGCTCTGGAGCACCGTATCAACATCATTGATACCCCAGGCCACGTAGACTTCACTGTTGAGGTTGAGCGTTCCCTGCGTGTTCTGGACGGCGCTGTCGGCGTTTTCTGTGCAAAGGGCGGTGTTGAGCCCCAGTCCGAGAACGTATGGCGTCAGGCTGATACCTACAACGTACCGAGAATGGCATTCATCAACAAGATGGATATCCTGGGTGCAAACTTCTACGGCTGCGTAGACCAGATCCGTACCCGTCTCGGAAAGAACGCCATCTGCTTACAGCTCCCGATCGGTAAGGAAGACGAGTTCAAGGGAATCATCGACCTGTTTGAGATGCAGGCTTACATCTACAACGATGATAAGGGCGATGACATCACCGTAACCGATATTCCGGAAGATATGAAGGACGATGCAGAGCTTTACAGAACCGAGCTGGTTGAGAAGATCTGCGAGCTGGATGACGATCTGATGATGATGTATCTGGATGGCGAGGAGCCGTCCGTTGAAGAACTGAAAAAGGTTCTCCGTAAGGCTACCTGCGAATGCCAGGCGATCCCGGTATGCTGCGGTACTGCTTACAGAAACAAGGGCGTTCAGAAGCTTCTGGATGCTGTGATCGAGTTCATGCCGTCTCCCCTTGACATCCCGCCCATCAAAGGCGTTGACATGGATGGCAACGAGATCGTGCGTCACTCCTCCGACGACGAGCCGTTCTCTGCTCTTGCATTCAAGATCATGACCGACCCGTTCGTTGGTAAGCTGGCATTCTTCCGTGTGTATTCCGGTACAATGAACTCCGGTTCCTATGTACTGAATGCAACAAAGAATAAAAAAGAGCGTGTTGGCCGTATCCTTCAGATGCATGCCAACAAGAGACAGGAACTGGACAAAGTTTACTCTGGTGATATCGCCGCTGCCGTTGGATTCAAGACAACTTCCACCGGTGATACCATCTGTGATGAGCAGCATCCGGTAATCCTGGAGTCCATGGAGTTCCCGGAGCCGGTTATCGACATCGCCATCGAGCCCAAGACCAAGGCTGGTCAGGACAAGATGGGCGAGGCTTTAGTAAAGCTGGCAGAGGAGGATCCCACCTTCCGTGTTCATACCGACAAAGAGACTGGCCAGACCATCATCTCCGGTATGGGCGAGCTGCATCTTGAGATCATCGTTGACCGTCTGCTTCGTGAGTTCAAGGTAGAGGCCAATGTGGGCGCTCCCCAGGTTGCTTACAAAGAGACCTTCACAAAGGCTGTGGATGTGGACAGCAAGTACGCAAAACAGTCTGGCGGACGTGGTCAGTACGGTCACTGTAAAGTACACTTCACACCGATGGATCCCAACGGCGAAGAGACCTTCAAGTTTACTTCCTCCGTTGTGGGCGGTGCGATTCCGAAGGAATACATCCCGGCTGTCGGCGAGGGTATCGAAGAGGCCACAAAGGCTGGTATCCTTGGCGGATTCCCGGTACTGGGCGTATGCGCAGATGTATTCGACGGTTCCTACCATGAGGTCGACTCCTCTGAGATGGCATTCCACATTGCCGGATCCATGGCGTTCAAGGATGCTATGGCAAAGGCAGGCGCAGTGCTTCTTGAGCCGATCATGAAGGTAGAGGTAACGATGCCTGAGGAATACATGGGCGACGTTATCGGCGACATCAACTCCCGCCGCGGCCGTATCGAGGGCTTCGAGGACATTGGCGGAGGAAAGCTTGTAAAAGCATTCGTGCCGCTGGCAGAGATGTTCGGTTACTCCACAGACCTTCGTTCCAGCACACAGGGACGTGGTAACTACTCCATGTTCTTTGAGAAATACGAGCAGGTACCGAAGAGCGTTCAGGAGAAGATCATCGCTGAAAGAAAAGGTGCGAAATAGGCTTGAAAAACATTTCTGAATAGAATATAATATTATTCAGCCTAGTTAAATAGAATAGCCCAATGGGCGCAAATTAAGGAGGACGTTTTAAAATGGCAAAAGCTAAGTTTGACAGAACTAAACCGCATTGTAACATTGGTACCATTGGACACGTTGACCATGGTAAAACAACTTTAACAGCAGCTATTACAAAGGTACTTGCAGAGAGAGTTGCCGGTAACACAGCTACTGATTTTGAAAATATCGATAAGGCTCCGGAAGAGAGAGAGCGTGGTATCACAATTTCCACTTCCCACGTAGAGTACGAGACAGAGAAGAGACACTATGCACACGTTGACTGCCCAGGCCATGCTGACTATGTAAAGAACATGATCACTGGTGCTGCCCAGATGGATGGCGCTATCCTTGTAGTTGCTGCTACTGATGGTGTTATGGCTCAGACAAGAGAGCACATCCTTCTTTCCCGTCAGGTAGGCGTTCCGTACATTGTTGTATTCATGAACAAGTGCGATATGGTTGACGACGCTGAGTTACTTGAGCTGGTTGAGATGGAGATCAGAGATCTTCTGAACGAGTATGAGTTCCCGGGCGACGACACACCGATCATCCAGGGTTCCGCTCTGAAGGCTCTTGAGGATCCGCACGGACCGTGGGGCGACAAGGTTATGGAGTTAATGGATGCTGTTGACAGCTACATTCCGGATCCCATTCGTGACACAGATAAGCCGTTCCTTATGCCGGTCGAGGACGTATTTACAATCACAGGCCGTGGTACTGTTGCAACAGGCCGTGTAGAGCGTGGTACTCTGAAGCTCAACGACGAGGTTGAGATCGTTGGTATTCATGAGGAGACTCGTAAGACCGTTGTAACTGGTATCGAGATGTTCCGTAAGCTCCTGGATCAGGCTCAGGCTGGTGACAACATCGGCGCTCTGCTTCGTGGTGTTCAGAGAACTGATATCCAGAGAGGTCAGTGTCTTGTAAAACCGGGTTCTGTAAAGTGCCATAAGAAATTCACAGCTCAGGTTTACGTTCTGACAAAAGACGAGGGCGGCCGTCATACACCGTTCTTCAACAACTATCGTCCGCAGTTCTACTTCAGAACAACTGACGTTACAGGCGTTTGCGAACTCCCGGCTGGTACCGAGATGTGCATGCCTGGTGATAACGTAGAAATGACGATCGAGCTGATTCATCCGGTAGCTATGGAGCAGGGTCTCCGTTTCGCTATCCGTGAGGGCGGCAGAACCGTAGGTTCCGGCAGAGTTGCTACAATCATCGAGTAATTCTAGGTAAAAATCCATAGGCGCTGATGTGCGCCTGTGAAAATAAATAGTCCGAAGGTATCCCAGGCGGGATACCGGTGTCCAAGCGTAAGGGAACCCCGGAGCCGAAAGGCTGCCGGGGTTTTTCTGTTGAGTGGAGCTGGGAACGGCTGCATGGGAGCAGAAAAATGTTTTTAGGGAAGGAAAGCATGAAAGGTAAAAAAATTACAGGAGCGGCCATCCTGCTTTTCGCTGGCCTGGCATTGGCGCTGTATTTTCTAAAAAAAGACCCTCTCCGGGAGGTCCATGCTCTCTGGGAGGAGACCATGAGCCGCACAGAGGGAGCCTATGTCCAGACGGTCACGGGAAGCGCCTGGGAGACAAAAGACGCTCCGGGCAGCGAAAATGGGGAGAGACCCGGGGGTACGGAATCATCCACGGCTGTCACAAAGGTATGGTACGGTACGGATGAACGGGGGTTCTGGTACCGGATGGAGCTGTTTCAGAAGGAAGAGGATGGGAGCCTGACGCTTCTTCATAGAACGGAGGAGGATGCCGGAGGAAGGACCATGCAGCTGGCGGGATATCCCGATAAGTCCCCTATGGAGCCTTCTGTAAAGGAAGGAGAGACCCTGTCCCTTAAGACGCTTCTGGGAGGCCTGTGGACGGAACCGGCGGAAACGAAGGTCCAGAAGGTGGAGAAATACCAGGAGGACCATGGCCTTAGGTATGTGATCCGCCATAAGGTCTTACAGAGCGTATTTCCGGGAACCGAGGGAAAGGAGCTGACCGGGACCATAAACCGGACGGATACGGTAAGGACCGGGCCCGATGGGACGGTAAAGGAATTTGTGATCCAGGCAGACAGCGTATACGATGTGTATGAGGAAATGGGAGCCGTTGTGGAATACCGGATCGAATTTTTCAGCGGTGATGAAGCCGGAAATATGGAGCTGGGATCCGGGACAGGGCCGTCAGAATAGGGGCCTGTAATCAGAATAACCATAAATAAAAGCAGCGGACGCCTGGGAGGCAGGGCCGCTGCTTTTTTTAAAAGAAACAGGAGAAAACGGTCTTAGACCGCCTGCATGGGCTGCACCGCCTGGACCAGCCGGAATACCTGCTCGGCTGTGTCAGCCATATTTTTTCTGGCGTTTTCTGGATCCATGGCCTCCTCCAGGGTGACGACGGAGCGGAGGATCGGGAAAAAGGCGTCGATCCCGGCATCGTTGCAGGCTGCCGCTTCTCTGGTGACGCTGCCGGAAAAGGCAAGGACCGGCTTATGGAATTCTTTGGCGATCCGGGCCACGCCCACAGGGGCCTTTCCCATGACAGTCTGCCCGTCCAGACGGCCCTCTCCGGTGATCACCAGGTCGGCGTCCTTCACATACTCCCGCAGCCTCGTTTCCTCCAGAAGGATCTGGATCCCGGATTCCAGGACTGCGCTGGTGAAGGTTAAAAAGGCAAAGCCCAGTCCGCCGGCGGCTCCTGTGCCTGGAAACTCCGGGTCTGCCTTGGGATTCCATTTCCCGGCGATCTCTGCAAAATGGGCAAGTCCCCGGTCCATGACCTGGACCATGGCTTCATCGGCTCCCTTCTGGGGACCATAGACGGCGCTGGCTCCCCTGGGGCCGCAGAGGGGGTTATTGACGTCGCAGGCGATCCGGAAGGTACATTCCGAAAGCTCCGGCAGGACGTGCTCGGAGGAGATGGATGCGATCTGTGCCAGCCCCTGGGCTCCCGGAGGGATCTGGTTTCCGTCCCGGTCCAGGATCCCATATCCCAGGGCCTGGAGCATTCCTGCGCCTCCGTCATTGGTGGCGCTGCCGCCGATGCCCACGATGAATCTGCGGCAGCCTTTCTGGATGGCAGCCCGGATCACCTCACCGACCCCAAAGGTGGTGGTTTTCATGGGATCCTTTTCTGCATCCGGAACCAGGGTGATCCCGGCGGCTCCAGACATTTCAATGATAGCCGTGCCGCTTTCCGGAAGGATGCCATACTGGCAGTCCACAGGCCTTCCCATGGGACCGGTGACGGTTACTGTTTCCAGGGTGCCTCCCATGCCGCAGGCCAGGGCCTCCACGGTCCCTTCCCCTCCGTCGGCCAAAGGCCGGACGTTTACAGCGGCGTCTTTGTATACACGCCGGATCCCTTCTTCAATGGCATGGCCGGCCTCCAGGGAAGAGAGGCTGCCCTTCAGGGAATCAATGGCAATGGTAATATTCATAATACTCTCCTTAAGATTGGTGCTTTTCCATAACAAAGTTGGTAAGTAGGATGCCCTGGCGTTCCACCTGCTGTTCCTTTATGAGCCGGTAGCCCCGTTTTTCAAAAAAGGGTCTGGCGGTGATGGAAGCGTGGGTGGTGATGAGACCGGAAACAGACGACTCCAGCCGGTCGCAGAGGACAGAGGCAATGCCTTTTCCCTGGAAATCCCTGTGGACGTACAGCCGGTCCAGGTATCCGGAGGGATCCATGTCTCCAAATCCGGTAATAACGCCGTTTTCCTCAGCCACCAGAGTAAAATGCGCCGTCAATGAGCGGTCCCACGCTTCCAGGTCTACGTTTCCCGTTGCCCATACGTCCAACTGGGCTTTTGTGTAATCCTTTGCGTTGACCGTGTGGACCGTATCATAAAATAAGCGGGCCAGGGCCTCGCAGTCCGCTGTCTGATAGGGACGGATGCTCATGGCTTTACCTCCTTTTGCGCACGGCCCGCATTTTTTTGCAGGCCGTGAGAATGGATCCTAATATGTATCCAGTGGAGGCATTACGCTGTCCGGCAGCGGGCAGGTGTAATGGCCGCCGTTGCGTTTTGTGACCTCCTTTTTGGCCGCTTCGATGACGTCCGGACGGTCCATGGTGCGGACACAGGCCAGAGCCATGACCTTGGCGGCGGTCAAAAGGCCCTTATGGGCCAGAGGGCTGCAGGTCTGGGCAACCATCTGCCAGGAATGGCCCACATTGCCGATGCAGGCTGTGGCGATGTTGATATTCAGGGTGGGAGCCGCATAGCCCACATCGCCCACATCGGTGGAGCCGGCAGTCAGCTTGATCTTGTCGGGATTAAAGGGATGGATCTCTGAATCCAGGGGCCGTTCCAGGATCTCCTCCAGCCGGTCCTCACCGAAGACCTCGATGATCTGGCTTTTGATGTTTTCCATGGTCACCGGCGGGTAGGTATTTAAAAATTCCCGGGCCATGGCGTAGTCGTCCTCATCCCATTTAGGCGCGCCTACCTCCTTCATACATTCATCGGCGACGGCGGCCAGGGCGTTGTTGGGGATATATTCGGTGAAGGCCATGGCCAGCTCGCAGTCCACAGTGGTATCGGTCATAATGGAGGCGCCCCGGGCCACGTTTTTCACACGCTCAAACAGATCCTTTACCTGGGAGACCCATGGAGAACGGACCTCATAGCGGATCACGGCATGGTCCTGGACCACGTTGGGGGCAGTCCCTCCTGCGTCAATGTAGGCGTAGTGGATCCTGGCCTCCGGGATCATATGCTCCCGCAGATAATTGCAGCCCACGTTCATGAGCTCCGCGGCATCCAGGGCGCTGCGGCCCAGATGGGGAGAACCGCCGGCATGGGAGGAGACGCCTTTAAACTCAAAGTTTGCTCCCATGATGGCGTTGCTGTGATTGCATTCCACGGCGTTGATGGTGGCTGGATGCCAGGTGTATACAAAATCCACGTTGTCGAACATCCCGGCCCGGGCCATGAACTGCTTGGATCCGGCGCCTTCCTCGGCGGGGCAGCCGAAGTAGATGATGGTGCCGTCCTTTTTATTTTCCACCAGATATTCCTTTACAGCCAGTACGGCGGCCAGGGAACCGGTGCCCAGGGCGCTGTGTCCGCAGCCGTGGCCGGGTGCTCCTGCTTCCACCGGCTCCTTCCGGGGGGAGGCGGCCTTCTGGCTCAGGGAGGAGAGAGCGTCATATTCCCCCAGGATGCCCATGACCGGCTTTCCGGAGCCGTAGGAAAAGGTCCCTGTGAAGCAGGTGGGGATCCCGGCGTCGCCGGTGGTGACTGAAAAGCCCTCGTCCTTCAGGATCTGGCAGAGGAGGTCCGCAGAACGGGTCTCATGGTATGCAAGCTCTGCGTATTCCCAGATCCTGTCGTTGGCGTCCAGGATCATCTGGGATTTCTGGTCGATGACATGTTCGAGAAACTCCAGGTCTTTCATCATATATTCCGTCCTTTCTGTACGCATTATAGAGTCTATTATAAAACCAGATCCATGTTAAGTAAATAATAAGATGAAACTTTCAATCGGCTTTCAATAGGCCTGCGGATGAGGCTGTTTACTGGTCCGCCAGTGAGCGGCGGCAGGATTTCTGACAATTCAGCTCCGGACCGCTGCGGCGATTTCTGCGGCAATCCTGCGGCAGCCATTTACCATGGACTGCCAAAATGGTATAATGTATGTTATGACATTATACCATCGCGCATCTGGTTTCTGCGTGCACCGCAGGAATCCAGGCGTATAATTCTCCCGGAGGGGGTACCGTGTCCAATGGATGGACAGATAGGAGCCGGCTCTGGAAAAAGGAGGAATGCCAATGGCAAAACGGATCTACGTGGCTGACGATGAAAAAAATATCTGCTTTCTGATCCAGAATTTTCTGGAAAAAGAGGGCTTCGAGGTAAGATGCTTTGAGGACGGGGAATCGATCCTGGCAGCCTGCGAGGAGCAGATGCCGGATCTCTGTATCCTGGATGTGATGATGCCGGGAATGGACGGGCTGACCGTATGCACCAGGATCCGGCAGAAGAGTCATGTGCCGATCATCATTGTATCGGCCAAGGACTCTCCTCTGGACCGGATCACCGGGATCACCCTGGGAAGTGACGATTATCTGGTGAAGCCGTTTCTTCCGCTGGAGCTGGTCACCCGGGTCAAGGCCCTGTTCCGCCGGGTGGACGCTTTTTCCGGCCAGGAGGAGGAAAACAGCGAGAACCTGGAGCTGGGGGACATCGTCCTGTTCCCGGGCAGGAGGACTGCCAGTCTTAAGGGAGAGGAGTTTGCCCTGACTCCCCTGGAATTCGACTTCCTGCGCCATATGCTGGAGCATCCGGAGCACGCCGCCAGCCGTGATGACTTATTAAAGGCCTTGTGGAAGGTGGACAGCAAAGAGGTGGATACCAGAGCTGTGGACGACATGGTAAAGCGCCTGAGGAAAAAGCTGAAGGAGCAGAAGAGCTTGGTAAAGATCGAAACCGTATGGGGATATGGGTTCAGACTGACGGCCGGAGGCGATGAATGAAGCTGAGTATCCGCATGAAGATCTTCCTCCCGGTGGTGATCCTTCTGATCGGCTTTCCTCTGGCTACCTGGGCGACACTCCGGTATTCCCTGGAGGTCCATATGAACTTCAACGCCCGCAGGGACCTGGAGGCGATGGTAAGGACTGTGGATGGGGTCCTGGAGGAGCCGGAGGACGGCGAAGAAGGGGATACGGTCTTAAGCCGTCTGAGGGATGCGGTCCAGACCGGAGCCGGGGAGGCCCGGATGCTTGTGGTCAGTGAGAAATACCGGGTGGTATATCCAAAAAACTTTGACGACCAGGCGGATATGTCCCAGATCTACTCGGCCTTTCTGAATGCGGCCACAGATGATGAAAGCTTCTGGGAGCAGGATAAGATCCTGGAGGAGACCATAGAGGAAAAGGAATATCTTCTATATTATAAGTATGTGACGCCTTCAGAACGGGAAAAGGACCAGAAGGTGCGCCACATCCTCCTGTACTGTCCGGTCCATGACACAACGGCCATGATGGATCAGATCACCCGGGTGGTGCTTCTGACCATGAGCGTCATCGCCGCCGCTGCCATCGCCTTATTCTGGCTGGTGGCCGGCAGTATTTCCGTACCGGTCCAGCGGCTCTGTGAAGCCGCCAGGGGGATCGGTGAGAAAAAATTCAAGAGAGTGGAGACCGGGGCCACGGTGAAGGAGCTGTGCGAGCTGGAGGGCGAGATCAACCATATGCAGGAGAAGCTGGCCCAGGCAGACCAGGCGGAGCGCACATTTTTCCAGAACGCTTCCCATGAGCTCCGGACGCCGCTCATGTCCATCAGCGGCTATGCCCAGGGGATCCAGTGCGGGGTATTTGAGGATGTGGCCCAGGCGGCCTCCGTGATCCTGGATGAGAGCACCCGGCTCACAGAGGTAGTGGACGGGATCCTTACGCTGACCAGGATGGACCAGCTCAGATACCAGGTGGTTCCGGTGGAGCTGGCAGTCAATGGCTTCATCGAAGAGCGGCTGGAGTGCCTGGAGGGCTTTGCCTACTCAAAAAACATAAAACTGGTATTTCAGCCGGGGGAGGAGCATAAGATCATTACTGACGCCATGCTCCTGGAGCGGGCGTTCTCCAATGTGATGTCCAACTGTATCCGGTATGCCGGGACCCAGGTGGCTGTGGCGGTGCGGGAAAAGGAGGGAGATATCCTTATTACGGTGACCGACGACGGGCCTGGGTTTCCAGAGGGCGGTACGGAGCATCTGTTTGACCGGTTCTACAAGGGCAAGGGCGGAAACCATGGACTGGGTCTGGCCATTGCAAGGTGTTCCCTGGAGTACATGGGCGGCAGCGTGCGTGCGGCAGACACACAGAAGGGCGCAGAATTTGAGATCACACTGCCGCAGGATTGCCGCAGCTTTGCCCCAGACGAGAGAACAGAAATGTGATACTATGGAACATATAAAGGAGGAAGCGGAATGAAAAGGATATTCTTTATTTTCAGCCTGTTGCTCTGCCTTCTTTCTGTTCCTGTTACCGGATTCGCAGCGGAGACGGATGAGGAACAGGTAAAATACGAGGATGCGACTGCCGATAATATGAAAGAGATGTTAAAGGGCAGTATCGCACTGGATAAGATCAGCGCAGAGAACAAGGAGTCCCTTTTAAACTGGCTGGAAGCAGAAAACAAACCCGAAGAGGCGAAAAAGCTGGTGGATAAGATCCAGAAGCTCCAGGAGGACCAGGAAAAGGACCAGGAGAGTATGGATCCGTATACCAAGGCGAAAAAGACCTGTGATAAGAAGCTGAATGCGGAGGGAGCCAATGCGGCTCTGGAGAATATCATCCGGATCCAGAAAGACCGGCTGGAGGATCAGGAAGAGGTAAAAAAGCTCTGGAAGGACGTGGAAAAGCTGCTGAAAAAGTAGCCCGAGACAGAACAGAGCGGATACTGAAAAGATAAAATGGCTGTGGAGTGGCGGCACTCTGCGGCCATTTTGTGTATTCCGCACAATTTTATCTCTTAAAACACTGGAAATATAAGACAAAGTATGATTAAATAGAAGTAGCGCAGTATCCGGCCGGCCGGAAGGAGGACCGCCTGCGGCGCATGCAGATAAGAAGAAAGAAGGTAACAGTATGGAAACAATGGACGATTTCAGGGAAGAGCTGGAAGCCTCCTTTAAGAAAATACGAGTGGGCGACGTGGTCACAGGTACAGTGATCGACGTGACCGAGGACCAGGTGATCGTGGACCTTAAGACCTACGCGGACGGAGTGATCCGGAAAGAGGATCTGAGCGAGGATCCGGATTTTAATATGCAGGAAGCGGTCCACCCCGGAGATGAGATCACCGCAACGGTGATGGCTACCAACGACGGCGAAGGAAATATGGTCCTTTCAAAGAAAGAGGCCAACGCAGTCCTGGCCTGGGATAAATTAAAGAAGCTGATGGAGGAGCGTACCGTTGTTAAGGTAAAGATCAGCGAGGTGGTCAATGCCGGAGCCGTTGCGTATCTGGAGGGGATCCGCGGCTTTATCCCCGCGTCCCGTCTGTCCGACGAGTATGTGGAGGACTTAAAGGAGTGGGATGGAAAGACCATTGAGGTGACAGTGATCACTGCTGATGAGGAGGAACGCCGTCTGGTGCTTTCTGGACGGGAACCGGCCCGGGAGAAAAAACAGGCGGAAACAAACAGGAAGATCGAAAAGTGTGAGGTGGGAGCCGTTATGAACGGTACAGTGGAGACCATAAAGCCCTACGGCGCCTTCGTGGCCCTGGAGAACGGCCTCACAGGCCTGCTCCATATCTCCCAGATCAGCACCCAGAGGATCAAGCATCCGGGAGCTGTCTTAAAGGAAGGCCAGGAGGTAAGGGTGAAGATCCTTTCCACCGCTGACAATAAGATCAGCCTCAGCATGAAGGTACTGGCAGAGGAAACGGCAGAGGCTGAATCCCACAGCACCTACGATTATAAAGAAGAAGGCCAGGCAAGCACAGGCCTTGCCGCTCTTTTAAAGAATATCAAGTTATAAGACCAGGAAACAGAATATAAGAAAATAGGAAGCAGTTTCCTGCCCTGTGCAGAGAGGGGGCAGCAGTATGACAAAAGATCCAAAATCCTTTGAACAGGTGGACCAGTGGAAAACGACCATGTTTTTATACAGCTCTGCGCTGAAATCGATCAACACCAAGATCGAGATCCTGAACAATGAGTTCATCCAGTTGTATAATTATAACCCCATCGAACATATCACATCCCGATTGAAAACGCCGTCCAGTATTGTGAAAAAGCTTCAGAACGACGGCATCGACGTTACCATCGATAATATGGTGGAATACTTAAACGATATCGCAGGGATCCGGATCATCTGCTCATTCATGTCGGATATTTATCCCATTGCGGATATGATCGCCCGGCAGGCAGATATCACGGTGCTCCATGTGAAGGACTACATCAAGTATCCCAAATCCAACGGCTACAAGAGCTATCATATGGTGGTGACGATCCCGGTATATCTGACCGATGGAAAGATGGATACAAAGGTCGAGATCCAGATCCGCACCATTGCAATGGATTTCTGGGCTTCCCTGGAGCACAAGATCGCATATAAATTTGAAGGAAACCCGCCGGATTATCTGGAAACAGAGCTGAAGGCCTGCGCCGATATGGTGGATATGCTGGATGCAAAAATGTTTTCCCTGAACCAGGCGATCATGGAGATCGGCCGGACCCGGAGAGAAGAGGCCGAAAAGAAGCTGGAGGAAGAGCGTCTCCAGGAGGAGGCCAGGCAGCAGGCCCAGCGGGCGCGGGAGATCGTGGAAGGACAGAAGGCGGGACAGGGCACGGAACCGGAAAACGGAGGAAAGGCATGAAGGCTGTACTTCAGAGAGTTACGGAAGCGTCCGTCCGCGTGGACGGGGAGGTGATCGGATCCATTGGAAAGGGATTTTTTATCCTCCTTGGCGTATCCGACGAGGACGACGAGGCCGTCGCAGATAAAATGGCAGATAAGATCTGTAAATTAAGGATCTTTGAGGATGAAAATGGAAAGACCAACCTGTCCTTAAAGGATGTGGGAGGGGAGGTGCTGGTGGTGAGCCAGTTCACCCTGTATGCAGACTGCCGGAAGGGAAACCGTCCCAGCTTCATCGGAGCGGGAGCGCCGGCAGAGGCAGACCGGCTTTATGAATATTTCATGGACCGGTGCCGGACCCATGTGGATAGGGTGGAGCATGGAAGATTCGGCGCAGATATGAAGGTATCCCTGGTGAACGACGGGCCCTTCACACTGATGCTGGACAGCAGGGAGCTGTTTAAATAGCGGTCTGGCGGGTCTGCACACAGCTTGTGCGGACCATAAGAACATACAGGTTACGATCCAGATAAAGAGAAAAGAGGAGAGAGCATCATGAATGGAAAAGATTTAGAGAAAGAGCTTTTATGGGAAGCCCCCCACATTGCAAAGGAGGCTCCCGCAGAGAGAGAGGAGGCTTCCGCCTTCTGTGAGGGCTATAAGGCGTTCTTAAACGCCGGAAAGACTGAAAGAGAATGCGTAAAGGCCGCAGTGGAGCTTTTAGAAAAGGCCGGCTACCGGGAATTTGATTCCAAGGCCTCCTACAAGGCTGGAGACAAGGTATACTGGAACAACCGGAAAAAAGCTCTGGCCGCAGCCACCTTTGGAACCCTGGGGATGGAGGAGGGCCTCAGAATGAACGGCGCCCACATCGATTCCCCCAGACTGGACTTAAAGCCCAATCCGCTGTTTGAGCAGGCTGATATCGCCTACTTAAAGCCTCACTACTACGGCGGGATCCGCAAATACCAGTGGGGGGCCACTCCGCTGGCTATGCACGGCGTGGTTGGAAAGAAGAACGGCGAGATGGTGGAGATCTCCATCGGTGAAAAAGAAGGAGAGCCCCAGTTCTGCATCACAGACCTTCTCCCCCACCTGGCCTCTGAGCAGAATGGAAGAAAGCTGGGCGAGGGCTTAAAGGGCGAAGAGTTAAACATCATTGTCGGCTCCATCCCGTTCATGGGCGAGGATGACGAGAAGATCAAGACTCCCGTAAAGCTTATGGCCATGAAGCTGTTAAATGAAATGTACGGGATCACAGAAAAAGACTTTACAAGAGCGGAGATCGAAATGGTACCGGCTTACAAGGCTGTGGATGTGGGCCTGGACAGGAGCCTGGTGGGCGCTTACGGACAGGATGACAGAGTCTGCGCCTATACGGCTCTGATGGCAGAAACGGAGACAAAGGCCCCGGCCCATACGACGCTGACGATCCTGGCTGACAAGGAGGAGATCGGTTCTGCCGGAAACACTGGCCTCAATTCCGATTTCGTGCTCCATATCATTGAGGATCTGTGCCAGACAGCCGGTGCAGATCTGAAAACAGTTTTAAGGGCGTCCCTGTGCCTGTCCTCCGATGTGAACGCAGCATACGATCCCACCTTTGCCTCCGTATACGAGGAGAGAAACTCCAGCGCCATCAATAAGGGCTGTGTTCTCACAAAATATACAGGAGCCAGAGGAAAATCCGGCAGCAACGACGCCAGCGCAGAGACCATGGCCAAGGTGATCCAGATCATGGATGAAAACGGCGTATACTGGCAGACCGGCGAGCTGGGAGCCGTGGACGTGGGAGGCGGCGGAACCATCGCCCAGTTTGTGGCCCATATGGATGTGGATGTGGTGGATCTGGGAGTTCCGATCCTTTCCATGCACGCTCCCTTTGAGCTGGCCTCTAAGCTGGATGTTTACAACACTTATAAAGCATTTAAGGCATTCTACAAATAAGACGGGACATATGCCCCTCCCCGAGGACGACTCTTTTCCTCTGGGGAGGGGATCTGTTTCTGAATGCGGCAGTTCAGCTGTGTATCTTAAAATTCTATGAAATCCCTTTATTTCCCTTTCTGTTTATGGTAAAATCGGCTGAACAGCCATGAAAGGAATTGAGAAAAATGATAAAAAGAAAACTTATAACAGCCGGTTTTGTGATCGCCATGGCAGCCATGGTCATGTCTGGATGCAAGAGCGGAGGTACGGATAAAGAGACAACGGCGGCAGCGGCCGGAGAGACGGCGGGAAGCCAGGAGAGCGGGACTGCCTCTGGTGAAACAAAATCGGAGGAGGAGCTGACCGATGAGGCCAGCCTGGAGCTGGGAAATTATAAGGGTCTGACCCTTACGGCCGTGAAGGCTGGAGTGACCGACGAGGACCTGGAGGCGGAGCTGGAAAACCTGAAGGGACAGTATCCGGCGGAGGTCACCGGACGTGCAGCTAAACTGGGCGATGTGGCCAATATCGACTACGTAGGGACCAAGGACGGCGAGGCCTTTTCCGGCGGGACTGCGGAGGGCTTTGACCTGGCCCTGGGAAGCGGCACCTTCATCGACGGTTTTGAGGACGGCGTTGTGGGAATGAACGTGGGAGAGGAAAAAGACCTGAACCTCACATTCCCGGAAAATTATAAGAGTGCAGATCTGGCCGGACAGGAAGTGGTATTCCATGTGACCCTGAATGCCATTAAGAACGCAGAGGAGACCGCCATTGATGATGCTCTGGCAAAAAGAGCCATGGACGACGAGAACGCTACCCTGGACCAGTTAAGGAGCCAGGTGTATGGCGGCCTCGAAAACCAGGCGGAGAGCAATTTCTTTAATGAGGCTGGAAGCGAGCTCTTAAACCAGGCCATTGAAAATTCCAAGGTCACCTGCGATCCTGACGCTGTGGACGATATGTATGACCAGCTTGTGACCACATACACTGCCTATGCAGGCCAGTATGGAATGGAGCTGGAGGAGTTCTTAAGTATGTTCCTTCAGACCGATAAGGCGGGCTTACGGGCCACTGCGGAGAACCTGGTGAAGCAGGAGATGGTGCTCAACGCCATTATTGAAGCCGAGGGGATCAAGGCTACGGATGAGGAAAAGGATAAGCTGGCCCAGATGAATTATTTTGCCGACGCCGAAGAGATGGTCTCCACCTACGGGGAGGAGTCTGCCAACCGTCTGTTCCAGATGGGAGCCGCGTATTACTATCTGATCGACAATGCCGTACAGGGAGCGCCTGCCGGGGCAGGGGAGACTGTGGAAGGCCATACAGAATCCCAGGCAGCAGAGACGACGGCTCCTTAGGAAATGGATGCGGATACCATATGAAAAGAAAAGCCTTATTTTTTGATATTGACGGAACGCTTCTGAGCGATCATAAAAAGGAGCTGCCGGAAAGCGCGGCCCGGGTCATTGCCCAGGCGCGCCGGGCGGGCCATCTGGTATTTATCAATTCTGGACGGGCCAGGTGCCTGATGCAGGAGGTGGAGGCGGCTCTTCCGGTGGATGGTTACCTCTGCGGCTGCGGTACTTACCTGGAGATCCAGGGGAAAAAGGTCCTCCACCATGTGATCGGGAGAGAGCGGAGGCTGGAGCTCCAGAAGAGCATCCTGGCCCATGATCTGGATGGGATCCTGGAAGGGCCGGAGGGCTGTGCCGTACAGAGCCAGGTTTCCCGTCTGGAGGAGATGGAGCGGGTCAAGGAGCTGTTTATAAAAAGTGGTGTGGTCCGTCCGTGGGACTGGAAGAAGGAAGCGGCGGAGTTTGATAAATTCTGTGTTCTGGCAGATGAAAAGAGTGATGTGGACGGATTCTTAAGATCCCTGGCTCCGGATATGGCGTACATAGACCGGGGACGCGGGCTTTATGAATGTGTACCCGCAGGCTATGACAAGGCCACGGCCATGGAATTTATCCTGAAGTATTTCCGGATCCCCCGGGAGGAATCCTATGCCTTTGGAGACAGCGCCAACGATCTGGCTATGATCCAGTATGCCGGACATTCGGTGATCATGGGGCAGCATGACAGGATCCTGGAACCCTATGCATCTTTTATCACGAAAAATGTGGAAGATGATGGAATTGCATTCGCTTTCGAGAAACTTAAAATTGTCTAATTTCAATAAAAAAATATAATTTATGTCGAAAATTGCGAGCGATTTTCCTTCACTTAATGAAAGAAATGTATTAAGATAGGCTTGCGCACATGACGAATGCGAAGGGGGCCAGACGATGAGAATGGAGGAACGGCTTGCTGCCCTGGAGTATGAGAACAGAAAACTCCGGGCAGACAACGAAAAGCTTCATGCCATCCTGAAACAGATGCAGATCACGCTGAACCGGCTGATCAGTTGCTATATTGTTGAAGCCAGACGATGAATGACTGAAATGGGAAAAGGGGCGCTGACCTGTATGGCAGCAGCCCCTTTCTGGAACGGATCAGCGGATGATCCCGTTGGTATCGGTGACCCAGATCTTTCCGTTGGCGTCTTTGAAGTCTTTATGCCCCCGTCCCAGCTCCGGCTTTTCAGAGGAGGTGGAGGAAGAGGAGGCTTTCTGGATATTTCCGGTGGTATTAACAAGATAAGAGGTTCCGTTTAAGTCTGCGGGAGCATACCGCTGGTCCGCAGGCGCGTCCTGGCGTTTTCCGTAGACATAGAGCACGTTGTCCTTCAGTCCGTGGTAGCCCTGGCCCTTTTTCTCGCCATCCGTGTGGAAGAGCCAGCTTTCGGTCTCTCCAGTTTCTTCATTATAGATATTCTGCTTTCCTGTCTTCATGACGCCGTCGTCGCCAAAGAAGAAGTTGGCGATGGAGTCTCCTTCCAGGTTTACGACCTGGCGGCCAGTCTGCATTTCACCCAGCTCGTTGAACGCATATTTTTTTCCCTGGATCGTAAAAAGCTCGTTTCCTTTTCTGGAGGCGTGATATGGGCGGCCTTCTTTAAAATAGAAGGTAAAGGTCTCGTCTGTCTGATGGATCCCCTGGATCCCTTCCATGATCCGCCATCCCTCGGCACGTTTTCCGTCGCCGTCCTTTCCATAATACTGATAATCCGCAATGGAGGCGGAGGCGGCGTTGCTGTCTGTGGAAACCTCTGTTTCCGGCATCTTCACCCAGCCCGTCTGCATCTTCCCGTCGATGAAGGTATAATAGTCGTCGCCGATCTTTTTGTCATACTGGTTTTCTACCATCCTTCCATCGGAATTAAAATAATGCCAGCTTTCGGAGGCTCCGGGACTGGAAGCGTTTTCCTCCAGCTTCACCCAGCCGGTCTTCATGCGTCCGTCGGTTTCACCGCCCAGGTAATAGACGGCTCCATCGATGACGGTCTTACCAGTGGCCATGTGGCCGGATTCGTTGAAATAATACCAATTTTCATTTAATTTTATCCATTTAGAAATAACAGATTTTCCGTTTTTATCAAAATAGTACCAATACGAAGCCGGAGTTTCCGGGGAGTCCATTTCGTCCTCATTCTGGAGCTCCACCCAGGTGTTTTTCACCATTTTTCCGTCTTCCCCCACGTAATAATCGTCGATCTTCTGGTTTCTGGCGATGGAGCCCTCCTCGTCCAGATAATACCAGTCGTCTCCGTTCTTTCTCCAGGAATCCGTGGTGAGATACCCGTCCTCATCGTAGTAGGCCAGCTGGCCATTTTCCTCAGTCCAGCCATAAGAAGCGGCCAGTACCCTGCCTGTGTGGTCCAGGCCGGAAAAGGCAGGGGTCAGGGCCATAATGGCAGCGGCAGACAGGACTGCAAAATATTTTGTCTGTTTTTTCATAATCGATTCTCTCCTTTTTGTGGTCCGCACCAGAAAATGCGGGCGGTTGTTCCTTACGCGGTGATTATAACAGCGTTTTATGGGAGAAATCCAGTGAGGGTTGCTGGCAGAGCTGCCAGTCTGTGACAGATACCGGGAGCCCCTGCAATGAATGACTGGACTGGACGGGTGTGATGTGGTACAATGTCTGCAAAGCGGGCATTGTACCACGGCGCATACCGGTTTCTGCGTTCGCCGCAGAAATCCGGGCGCACAGATCCCCCGGAGGGGTGCTGCATCGTGCCGATGCAGTACAATGTCTGAAGGAAAAGAAGACATTGTACCACGTGTCTGAAGGAACAGGTATATCATGTACAGGCGCAGTGCGCTGGAGAGGAGTATACGTTTTTATGAGAATGAAAGTTTCCGACTACATTGCAAGGAAGCTGGTGGATGAGGGGATTTCTGATGTATTTATGGTCACCGGAGGCGGGGCCATGCATCTGGACGACGGCCTGGGCCATGAGCCGGGCCTCCACTGCACCTTTAACCACCATGAGCAGGCGTGTGCCATTGCGGCGGAATGCTACGCCAGGATCCACAATAAGATCGCTGCGGTCTGCGTGACCACAGGACCAGGCGGGACCAACGCCATCACCGGCGTGGTGGGCGGCTGGCTGGATTCCATCCCCATGCTGATCCTGTCCGGACAGGTCCGCTACGATACCACAGCCAGGAGCACAGGCCTTGGGATCCGTGCACTGGGAGACCAGGAGTTTGAGATCACAAAGGCCATTGACTGCATGACAAAATATTGTGAAATGGTCATTGATCCCATGCGGATCCGCTTCTGCCTGGAAAAGGCCCTGTATCTGGCCCAGACCGGAAGACCCGGTCCCTGCTGGCTGGATATCCCCTTAAACGTCCAGGGAGCATATGTGGAGACAGAGGAGCTTTTAGGCTTTGATAAAAACGATTACGAGGCAGGCGGCACCGGCTGGTCCGTCCATGGCTCCGGCTGCGACGGCTGCGGTCTCTGTGCAGGAAAGCTGATCCAGGGAAAACCTGCCATGATCCCAGAGGATGAAGCTGGAAAAGGTGAAAAGAGAGAGCTGCTTCCGCCGTCCGTATCCCTGGATCTGGCCAGAGAGATCGTGAAAAAGGTGAGAGAGGCCAAGCGTCCTGTGATCAATGCCGGAAACGGCATCCGTATCGGAAAGGCCTTCGACGTATTCCAGAGAGTGGTTGAAATGCTGGGAATCCCGGTGGTCACCGGCTGGAACAGCCTGGACTGCATGTACGACTCCCATCCCCTTTATGTGGGCCGGGCGGGCCATATGGGCGACCGTCCCGGAAACTTTGCCGTACAAAATTGTGATCTTCTCCTGTCCCTGGGAAGCCGTCTTTCCATCCGTCAGGTGGGTTACAACTATCCGACCTGGGCACGGGAAGCCTATGTGATCTATAATGATATCGATGCAGAGGAATTAAAGAAGCCCACAGTCCATGTGGATATGCCGGTCCATGCCGATGTAAAGGATCTTCTGGAGAAGATGGAAATGGTCCTGGAGGTAGAGGCTGTGTCCGCAGACGGAGGCCCCAAAGATAAGGAAGCTGTGGACTGGTGGATCTCCCGCTGCCAGCAGTGGAAGGAAAAATATCCGGTGGTGCTCCCGAAGCACTATGAAGCCGGAGAGGATCAGCCGGCCAACATCTATGCCGCCATCAAGGAGATCAGCAGAAGGGCTGAGGAGGATCAGATCACTGTGGTCGGAAACGGCTCCCCCTGCGTGGTGGGCGGTCATGCCTACGAGATGAAGAAGGGGCAGCGGTTCATCAGCAACTCTGCCATCGCTTCCATGGGCTATGACCTTCCGGCGGCCATCGGCACCTGTCTGGCAGACCATACAAAGGATATCATCCTGGTGACCGGCGACGGCAGCATCCAGATGAACCTGCAGGAGCTGCAGACCATCATCCACAACCATCTGCCAATTAAGATCTTCTTGATCAACAACGGCGGCTATCATTCCATCCGCCAGACCCAGAAGACCCACTTCCATGAGCCGTTGGTGGGCATCGGCGTGGACAGCGGAGACTTAAGCTTCCCGTCCATGGAGAAGCTGGCCTGGGCATACGGCTATCCATACGTGGCCGCCCATCACAATTCCCAGCTGGGAGAAGCCGTGGAACAGACTCTGGCCACAGATGGTCCTGTGATCTGTGAGATCTTTGTGGATATGGAGCAGAATTTTGAACCCAAGGCTGCTGCCAAGATGCTGCCGGACGGAACCATGGTCTCCGTGCCTCTGGAGGATCTGGCCCCCTTCCTTCCGGAAGAGGAGCTGGCAGAAAACATGATCATTCCCATGATCAAGCCCCAGTAAAGCCCCATTAGGAGAAGTATATGAGAATCGTTATCACCGGCGCCACAAGTTTTGTTGGCGCCGCTGCCATTCAGGAACTTTTAGAAAACGGCCATGAGGTGTACGCCGTGGTCCGTCCGTCCTCCAGGAAGCTGGAGACACTGACCGGCCAGGAAGCCGGGAAAAATGCCTTAAGGGAGGGGCATCTGCACATTGTGGAAAATGACCTTTCCGTCCCGGAGCTTCTGACAGAGAAGATCCAGGGCTCCTGCGACGCCTTCTGTCATTTTGGCTGGGGCGGATCCGGAAGCGGGGCCAGGACCGGGGAGCAGCTCCAGGAGGAAAATCTGCGGGCCTCCCTGGATACGGTCCGGGCTGCAAAGGCGCTGGGCTGCCGGCGGTTCCTGTTTTCCGGCTCCCAGGCGGAGTACGGAATGCATCAGACCAGGATGACGGAGGAAACGGAATGCGCGCCCAGATCGGCCTATGGAGAAGCCAAGCTCCGGATGCGGAGACAGGGAGAGGCGCTTTGTAAGGAGCTGGGGATGCGCTATATCCACCTCAGGATCTTCAGTGCCTACGGTCCTGGCGACCATCCGTGGACGCTGGTGGAATCCTGCCTGGACGCCTTTACTGGAAATGCGGCCCTTTCTCTGGGGGCCTGCACCCAGAAATGGAATTTTATTTACATTACCGATCTGGCAAAGGCGGTGCGGGCGCTTTTGGAGATGCCGGAAGCGGCCTTTGAGGGACTCGGAAATCCGGTCTTTAACGTGGCCGGGGACGATACCAGGCCATTAAAAGAGTTCGTGGAGGAGATCCACAGGCTCTGCAAAGGAGGCGGAAGCTGCCTGTACGGAGACAGGAAGGAGAACGCCGAAGGGGCCGTTAATCTGATCCCGGATATTGGAAAGATCTGCCGGATCACCGGCTGGAAACCGGAGACGGCCTTTGGAGAAGGGATAAAAAAGACCCTGGAAAGCCGATAAATATTGACAAATCCTTTTTTTTGGATACAATGATAAAAGCTAAAGGTACTAAACGGCGAAACGCCGAGTAAAAGAAAGAGACAGACACAAAATGAAAAAAATCAGCGTATTGATCCCATGCTACAACGAAGAAGAAAACGTGGGACCCATCAGCGATGCCGTCATCGACATCATTACCCGCGAACTTCCCATGTACGACTACGAGCTGGTGTTCATTGACAACGACTCCACGGACAGCACAAGACCTCTTCTGCGGGAGCTGTGCAAAAAGAACCCGAAGATCAAGGCTATTTTCAATGCCCGGAATTTCGGTCAGTTCAATTCGCCGTATTATGGGATCCTCCAGGTGACAGGCGACTGTGTGATCTCCATGGTGGCAGACTTCCAGGATCCGGTGGAGCTGATCCCCCAGTATGTCCACGAGTGGGAGAACGGCTATAAGATCGTCATCGGCATCAAGACCAGCAGCAAGGAGAATCCGTTCATGTACTGGCTCAGGAGCTGCTACTATAAGCTGATCCGCCGTCTTTCTGACGTGGAGCAGATCGAGCACTTCACCGGCTCCGGCCTTTACGACCGCCAGTTCATCGAGGTGTTAAGGAACCTGGACGACCCGACGCCGTTTTTGCGCGGCATCGTGGCGGAGCTGGGCTTTAAGCGGAAGGAGATCCCCTACGAACAGCCGAAACGCCGGGCCGGAAAGACCCATAACAATTTTTACCGCCTGTTTGATGCGGCCATGCTGAGCTTCACTTCTTATACGAAGGCAGGGCTGCGGCTGGCGACGTTCTTTGGCGGGTTCTGTGCGGCTGCAAGCTTCGTTATCGGCATCATCTACCTGGTGATGAAGCTGTTATACTGGGATCGTTTTGCTGCCGGCATGGCGCCGCTTCTCATCGGCGTGTGCTTCCTGGGATCAGTACAGATCTTTTTCATTGGCCTTCTGGGCGAATATATCATGAGCATCAACACCCGCGTCATGCACCGTCCTCTGGTGATCGAGGAGGAGCGGATCAACTTCGGCGGCGGACAGGACGGGGAAGCAGGATCAGAGGAGTAATATGAAATATAGCGTAGACGTGGTGCGTATCCGCGAGAACGCCATCCAGCTCAACGGATGGGCCATAGGAAAAACGCCGGAATCAAAGATCACATATGAGGTAGAGGATGGGGACCACAGGCCCCTGGATTTCAAATACGTGTCCACCAGGCGGGATGACGTGAGCCAGATCTACTTTAAAAAGACCGTGGACCAGGACCTGGGCTTTGACATCCAGTTTCCCTATGAGAGAGGACGGGACTATTATCTGGTCATCAGCGGCGACGGAAGGAAGGTCCGGGTAAGGTATAACGAGGAGCTGATCGCAAAGCGTTCCAGCGTGGCCCATAAGAGACGCCAGAAGATCCTGGACCTGATGAACATGGAAACGGTCCATGTGGCCTGGGATTTCTTTAAGGAAAACGGATTAAAGGCCCTGATCGTGAAATCAAAGCATAAGCTCCAGGGGATCGACAGCGATTATGATTACAGCGAGTGGCAGGAGCTGACAAAGCCCTCAGCGGAGGAGCTGGAGGCCCAGCGGAAGGCCGTATTCCCGTATATGCCGAAGTTTTCCATTGTGATCCCCGTTTATAAGACTCCGGAAAAATATCTGAAGGAAATGCTGGACTCCATCCTGTCCCAGACCTATGGAAACTGGGAGCTCTGCATCGCCGACGGAAGTCCGGCCGGAGAGAGCGTGGAGCGGATCTTAAAGGCATATGCCAGAAAGGACTCCAGGATCCGGTATAAAATCCTGGGAGAGAACCTGGGCATCTCCGGAAACACCAACGCGGCCCTGGAGATAGCAGAGGGAGATTACATCGTCCTGGCGGACCATGACGATATCGTAACAGAAAATGCCCTGTATGAGTGCGCGAAGGCGGTGAACGAAAATCCGGGGGCAGATGTGCTCTATTCCGACGAGGACAAGCTGGATATGGACGGCGGAGCCTTATTTGATCCCCATTTTAAGCCGGATTTCAACCCGGACCTTTTAACCAGCGTCAACTATATCTGCCACCTGTTCTTAGCAAAGAGGGAGCTGGTGGAAAAGACCGGGGGCTTTTGTCAGGAGTTTGACGGGGCCCAGGATTATGATTTCATTTTCCGCTGCACGGAGCAGGCAGAGCGGATCGTCCACATCCCCATGGTCTTATATCACTGGCGCTGTCACCAGGATTCCACGGCCAGCAACCCGGAGAGCAAGCTCTATGCCTTTGAGGCAGGAGCCCGCGCCATCATGGCCCATTATGAGCGGATGGGGATAAAAGCGGAAAAGGTAGAAAAGGGTGTGGATTACGGGATCTATCACACCACGTTCCAGCTGGACGGAGAGCCCCTGGTATCGGTGATCATCCCCAATAAGGACCACCGGGCAGACCTGGACGCCTGTATCCGTCCCATGCTCCAGAAGGGGACGTATAAAAACCTGGAAATTATCGTGGTGGAAAATAACAGCGCAGAGCCGGAGACCTTCCAGTATTATGAGGAGATCCAGAAGGAGTTTTCCAATGTCCATGTGGTGCGCTGGGAGCGGGAGTTCAACTATTCCGCCATCAACAACTTCGGAGTGACCTTTGCAAAGGGAGAATATCTCCTGTTCATGAACAACGACATCGGGATGATCGCGGAGAACTTTGTGGAAGAGATGCTGGGCTTCTGCCAGCGGGGCGACGTGGGGATCGTGGGAGCCAGACTCCTTTATGAGGACGACACGATCCAGCACGCCGGCGTGGTCATCGGCTTCGGCGGCATCGCCGGCCATACATTCATCGGCCTCCATAAGGCGGAAAACAGCTATTTCCACCGGGCCATGTGCGCCCAGGATTACAGCGCCGTCACTGCGGCCTGTATGATGAGCAAAAAATCAGTGTTTGAGGCAGTGGGCGGCTTCACTGAGGAGCTGGCTGTGGCCTTCAATGATATCGATTACTGCATGAAGGTGCGGGAACAGGGAAAGCTGGTGGTATACGCTCCCTACGCGGTGCTGCACCATTACGAGTCCAAGTCCCGGGGCCTGGAGGATACGCCGGAGAAGGTGGCCAGATTCAACCGGGAGGTGGCTGTCTTTGCCAGGAGATGGCCGGAGATCCTGAAAAACGGGGATCCGTACTATAATCCCAATCTGACTCTGCGGAAATCTGATTTTTCCCTGCGGGATCTGAAAAAGGAGAAGATCGGAGAGCCGTATAAGCTGGAGCTGCCGGAATCCGCAGAGTAGCGGGAATTTTTGGAGACCAGCGGACAGAAAGGACAATATGGAGATAAAGACAACCATTATCATTCCCAATTACAACGGCCTTTCCTTCATGGAGCCGTGCTTTGAGTCCTTAAAGGAGCAGACCGTCAGGGATTTCAAGGTCCTGGTGGTGGACAACGGTTCCACAGACGGCAGTGTGGAGTGGCTTAAGGAGCACCGGGTCCCGTCGATTTTCCTTAAGGAAAATACAGGGTTTTCCGGCGCAGTCAATACGGGGATCCGGGCGGCGGACACGCCCTATGTGCTTCTTTTGAACAACGATACCCGGGTGGAGCCGGGCTTTGTGGCAGCCATGGAGCGGGCCATGGACCAGTCGCCGAAGATCTTTTCCGTCAGCAGCCGGATGATCCAGATGTATCATCCGGAGCTTCTGGACGATGCCGGAGACATGTACAGTATCCTGGGCTGGGCGTATCAGAGAGGTGTGGGCCGTTCTGTAAACCTTTACCAGAAGTCCTGCCGGGTCTTCAGCGCCTGTGCCGGAGCGGCCATTTACCGCCGTGCTGTGTTTGATGAGATCGGCCTCTTTGACGAGCTGCATTTTGCCTATCTGGAGGATATCGACGTGGGCTGGAGGGCGAAGCTCTACGGCTATGACAACGTTTACTGTCCGGATGCAGCAGTATATCATGTGGGCAGCGGCACCAGCGGCTCCAGATATAATTCCTTTAAGGTCCGCCTGGCGGCCAGAAACTGCATCTATTTAAATTATAAAAATATGCCGGGCTGGCAGATCCTCTTAAATGCGCCGTTCCTGCTGGCTGGAATTTTCGTGAAATATCTGTTTTTTGTGAAAAACGGATTTGGCGGGGATTATGTTTCCGGTCTGAAGGAAGGGATCCGTACCAGAAAACAATGCCGCCGGGTGCCGGGGCTTTTGAAGCGTTTCGGTGCGGAGCTTAAGGTCCAGTTTGAGATGATCTGCGGCACCGGGCTTTACGTTTACGAGTTCCTCAGACGTCAGGCAGCCAAAAGAAAATGACGTTTTTCCAAAAATCTTAGACATTCTTAAGAAATCGTTTATAGGAAATGGCTCCCCGTTCATGCTATACTGTTGATAATTGCGGGGCAGTCATGTGATTACAGGGATCGGTGAACAATATGATCAAGGATAATCAGTCGGGCCTGAACCGGCTGCATGTGGTCCTGGACGCACTGGTAACGGTGGTTTCCTACCTTTTGGCATGGTACATCGTCATCGGCAGCGGATGGGCAAGGCAGCTGGGAAAGCAGACCCTGGAGATGGAATTTTACCTGGGCGCGCTCATTGTGATCGTCCCAGGTTATCTGCTTTTATATTCATTCTTTAATCTTTACACCCCCAAACGGGTCCTGGGACGGAGAAATGAATTCGGAAAGATCTTAAAGGCCAACACCATCGGTCTTCTGATCTTCGGACTGGTGCTGTATTTTGGAAGAAAAGAGCCGCATCTGTTCAACTTTTCCCAGCGTCTGGTCGTCTATTTTTATGGGATCAATGTTCTGATGATCACTGCGGAGCGCAATGCGATCCGTATGGTGCTCCGGTCCATGCGGACCAGGGGCTATAACCAGAAGCACATCCTTCTGGTGGGATATTCCGGTGCGGCCGAGGGCTTTGTGGACCGGGTGCGGTCCAATCCCCAGTGGGGCTACAACATCCGCGGGATCCTGGATGACAACCGGGAACGGGGCAGCCAGTACGACGGCGTGAAGATCATAGGCACCATCGACGATCTGGAGTATATCCTGGAGCAGAACTCCCTGGATGAGATCGCCATTACCCTGAGCCTGGGAGAATACGAAAAGCTCAGACGGATCGTGGCCCTATGTGAAAAGGCCGGGGTCCACACGAAATTTATCCCGGATTACGGGAATATCATTCCCACGATCCCCTATATGGAAGACCTCCAGGGTCTTCCGATCATCCACATCCGCCATGTGCCCTTAAACAGCCTTCCCAACGCCATGGTGAAGCGGGCGGTGGATATTTTCGGCGCCCTGGTGGGGATCATCCTGTTTTCTCCCATCATGCTGGTGACAGCCATTGCCATCAAGCTCACGTCGCCGGGGCCCATTATTTTCTGCCAGGAACGGGTGGGGCTCCATAACCGGCCCTTTAAGATGTACAAGTTCCGTTCCATGACCGTCCAGGATCCAGGCAAGGAAAAAAGCCGCTGGACAACTCCGGGGGATTCCCGGGTAACCACAGTCGGAAAGATCATCCGGAGGACAAGCATCGATGAGACTCCCCAGTTTTTTAATATCCTTATGGGAGATATGAGTCTTGTGGGCCCCAGACCGGAACGGCCGTTTTTTGTTGAGAAATTTAAGGAGGAAATCCCCAGATACATGATCAAGCACCAGGTACGTCCCGGTCTTACGGGCTGGGCCCAGGTCAACGGATACCGGGGGGATACGTCGATCATCAAAAGGATCGAGCACGATCTCTACTATATCGAGAACTGGACCCTGGGTTTTGATTTCAAGATCCTGTTTTTAACGGTATTTAAGGGATTTATCAATAAAAACGCATATTAAACGAGGACAGAAAAATGAATTATGAAGACGAATTAGAGCGCTCCCGGGCAAGAAAGAGCCGGAGGCGTGAAAGCACGGTACATGAAAGGGAGTCCAGAGGAAGCTCTGCGGATCTCTGGAGCGCCACTGCGGAGCCGGGAAGCCGGGCCAGCAGGAGCCGGGCGGCCTCCGCAGGACCGGGCCACAGCAGCCACGGAAGCCACGGCCATAACAGCCACAGGCGGCGGAAAAATTCCCAGAAGAAAAAGATCATCATCGGGGTCCTTGTGGGGATCCTGGCGCTGGTCGCCGTGATCCTGGGCGCGGCCTACGCCTATCTGGACCACCATATGGACATCGCCAACAAGAGCGACTTCGATAAGTCGGATGTGACAAACCTGGAGCTTTCCCAGGAGACCAGGGACAAGATGGAGGAGGGCTTCTGGACCATCGCCATCTTCGGCGTGGATTCCAGGGACAATTCCACCGGCAAGGGAAACCAGTCGGATGTGATCATGATCGCCAACATTGACCGGAAGACCGGAGAGATCAAGCTGGTGTCCGTATACAGAGATACGTATCTGAACATCAACGACAGGAACGTATATAATAAGATCAACGCGGCCTACGCCGAGGGCGGCCCCCAGCAGGCCATCAAGGCCATCAATAAAAACCTGGATCTGAATATCACCCAGTATGTGACCTTTAACTGGAAGGCCGTGGCCACAGGGATCAATATCCTGGGCGGCGTGGACATTGAGATCAGCAAGGCCGAGCACTACTATATCAACGCCTTCATTACAGAGACTGTAAAGGGCACCGGTATTGGTTCCGTACAGATCAAGAAGCCGGGTATGTGTCATATGGACGGCGTTCAGGCCGTGGCCTACGGCCGTCTCCGTCTCATGGACAGCGACTACGCCCGTACAGAGCGTCAGCGCCTGGTGATCCAGAAGGCCTTCGAGAAGGCTGTAAAGTCCGATCTGGCTACCTTAAACAGCCTTGTGGGCAACATGGCGGCCATGTGCGAGACGAATATTGAGACCAATGACGTTCTCGCCATGGTAAAGAATGTGACCAAATACCACCTGGGCGAGACCATGGGCTTCCCGGCGGCCAGGGGAGAGGAGCGGGTGAAGATCGGAAAGAACCGTCTGGCCTGCGTGATCCCCCAGACTCTGGTGAGCAATGTGACCAGCCTCCACAGCTTCTTATTCGGCGAGGAGGACTATACGCCCTCCAGTACGGTCCAGACCATCAGCAAGAAGATCTCCGATGTCAGTGGCCTTCATAAGGCAGGCGAGGAGATCGGCCACGTGGCCACAGATAAGGGATACGTTCCCAAGCCCACCACCACGGCGGCTCCCGAGACGGAAAGCGCAGAGAGCAGCACCGCAGATGAGAGCGCAGAAAGCAGCTCAGGCTCCGAGGGAGAGACCTCTGAAGGAGAGACGCAGGAGTCCTCTGAGGGTGAATCCGGCTCCTCCGGTGAGTCTGGTATGCACGCCGGAGGCTGGGAGAGCCAGGCCACGGACAGTGAAGGAAATCCGGTGCGTCCGTCGGGTCCGGCCCATGAATCCACCGGCAGCCTTCCGGAGGAGTCCAGCCGTCCCCAGAGTCCTCTGGATGTCACAAGGCCCAGTGAAAATTATGGTCCGGGCTTTGAAAGTGAGTCGGTGACCGAGGCCACCACGGCAGGCCGCGAGCCTTCACAGCCCTCTTCCCCGGCGGGAGGAGGACCGGCTGGCGAGGCCACGGTCCAGAGCACGGAAAACAACACGTCGGTGATCATCGTATCGCCCACCAGGGGGAACGAGCCGTCCCAGGCCGCCCCGTCGTCTCCGGCGGACATGACCCTGCCCCAGGGAAACACGGGCGGGCCGTCCGGACAGTAAGATAAATATGGAAAAAGCGCTTCCCGGAGGGATCCGGGGGCGCTTTTTTTGTACCGTGGGGGATCGCCATGGGACGGCTTTTTGCTGACCTGGCTTTACATTTCCCCTGTTTTTCCTATTTTCTTTTTACATAAATCTTACAAACATGTTACCGGATCATGGTTTTTAAAACTCTGGATCCGTGGTAAAAATTTAGTGTACATGAGAGATGAAAAAAAGAAATGGAAATGCGAAAGCAAGAGGAGGAAAATTATTATGAAAACAAGAAAGATGATCATGTTTACAGGCGCAGCCATCATGGCAGCAGGAATGATGGCAGGATGCGGAAGCAATACAAAGGAGACCACAGCGGCCCCCACAACTGCGGCACCCACAACAGCGGCAGAGACCACAAAGGAAACTGCGGCAGAGACAGAAAAGACCACAGAGGCAGCAGGCGCAGAGTTATCCGGATCCATTTCCATGTCCGGCTCCACTTCTATGGAGAAGTTTGGAAACGCTCTGGCGGAGAGCTTCATGGAAAAATATCCGGATGTGACCGTTACCGTAGAGTTTACAGGATCCTCCGCCGGCGTGGAGGCAGCTCTTTCAGGAGCCAGCGACATCGGAAACTCCTCCAGAAACTTAAAGGATGAGGAAAAGAGCGCGGGCGCGGTGGAGAATATCGTAGCCATTGACGGCATTGCCGTTGCGGTGGATCCCAAGAACACCGTCACAGACCTGACAAAGGACCAGCTGATCTCCATTTATACCGGAGAAGTAAAGAACTGGAGCGACCTGGGCGGTGAGAATATGCCTATCGTTGTGGTAGGCCGTGAGGCTGGTTCCGGTACAAGAGGAGCGTTTGAAGAGATCCTGGGGATCGAGGATAAGTGCGTATACGCCAACGAGCTGGACAGCACCGGCGCTGTAATGGCAAAGGTCGCTTCCACACCGGGTGCCATCGGCTATATCTCCCTGGATGCAGTGGATGACAGTGTCATCGCCTTAAAGCTGGAGGGCGTGGCTCCGTCTGCTGAGACCATCAAATCCGGTGAGTACTTCTTAAGCCGCCCGTTCGTAATGGCGACCAAGGGTGAGATCAGCGAGCAGAATGAGCTGGTGAAAGCGCTGTTCGACTATGTATACTCCGAAGAGGGCCAGGAGCTGGCTGCCAGCGTGGGGCTGATCACCGTTAAGTAAGGAAACTGAACGCAGAATCTAAGGGCCGGAGCTGCCGATGAAGCGGTTCCGGCCCGGTTTTTGAAGAAAGTTGAGAGATTATGGCTGAAAAACAAAGCTTTTCCATCAAGGGAAACCGAAAAAACAAGGCGCTGGTGGAGCATGTTGCTGAGGCTGTTTTTACGGTCTGCGCCCTTCTGGCGGTGGTGGCTGTGGCATCCATTACCGTGTATATGATCATAAACGGGACCCCGGCACTTTTTAAAGTGGGGATCAAAGAGATCCTGTTCGGCACTGTGTGGCAGCCGGCGGCCAAGGATCCGTCCTTCGGGATCCTGTACGTGATCCTGACCTCCATCGTTGGTACCACCGCTGCTGTACTGATCGGAGCCCCGGTGGGGATCCTGACGGCGGTGTTCATTGAGGAGATCGCGTCCCCGAGACTGGCGGCTATTGTGAAACCGGCAGTGGAGCTCTTAGCCGGGATCCCGTCGGTGATCTATGGACTTCTGGGTATTTATCTTTTGAATCCGATGATGTATAAGCTGGAGATCGCTCTTTTTGCCGATGCACCGGACCACCAGTTTACCGGAGGTGCAAACCTGATCTCCGCAGTCATCGTCCTGGCGGTGATGATCCTTCCTACGGTGATCAACGTGACGGTCTCTGCCCTTCATGCGGTGCCGAAGCAGCAGAAGGCCGCTTCCCTGGCCATGGGAGCCACCAGGATCCAGACCATTTTTAAGGTCCTCCTTCCCAGCGCCAGATCCGGCATTGCGGCGGCGGTGGTCCTGGGAACGGGCCGTGCCATCGGCGAGGCCATGGCCATTACCCTGGTATCGGGAAGCTCCGTGAACATGCCGCTTCCGTTCAATTCCGTCCGCTTCCTGACCACGGCCATTGTTGCGGAGATGGGATATGCTGCGGGACTCCACAGACAGGTACTGTTTACCATTGGGCTGGTGTTGTTTGTCTTCATTATGTTCATTAACATCAGTCTTACAAAGATTTTAAAAGGCAGGGAGGACTCCTGATGGAACACGCGAGCATCATGAATAAAAAGAGGCGTGTCTCGGACCAGCTTCTGGAGGCGCTGATCTATCTGTGTGCATTTCTGGCCGTGGGCCTGCTTCTGGGGATCATCGGCTATGTATTCTGGAGGGGATTCCGTACCGTGAACTGGTCATTCCTGGTGACGGAGCAGAGCCCCACCAAGGGGATCATGGGTATTGCCGGAAATATTGTGAATACCCTGTATATTGTGGTCCTGACGCTTTTAGCAGCTACGCCCATCGGCGTAGGAGGAGCCATTTATTTAAATGAATACGCAAAACCGGGAAAATTTGTTTCCCTGGTCCAGTTTACCATTGAGACTCTGACGGGGATCCCGTCCATTATCTTCGGTCTGTTTGGGAACGTGTTTTTCGGTAAGATCTTCGGCTATTCCATGCTCACCGGAGCGCTTACCCTGACCATTATGGTACTGCCCCTGATCGCCAGGAATACCCAGGAGGCCCTGCGGACCGTGCCGGACAGTTATAGGAGCGGAGCCCTGGGCATTGGAGCCACCAAGTGGTACATGATCCGGACCATCCTTCTTCCCAGCGCCATGCCTGGGATCCTCACGGGAGTGATCTTAGCCATTGGCCGTATCGTGGGAGAGTCGGCGGCTCTTCTGTTCACTGCAGGCAGCGGCTATTACCTTCCCAAGGGAGGCATGGGCCTGTTCAGAAAGCTGTTTGAATCCGGCGGTACCATGACCATTGAGCTGTATTTACAGATGGCCAAGGGAAAATACGACGTGGCCTTCGGCATTGCCTGCGTCCTTCTGGCGCTGGTACTGCTCTTGAACCTGCTGACCAAGTATCTGGCCGGACGGCTGAATGTGGAAAATAGAAAGTAAAGGGAGAAAACATGCAGGATAGTAAAATCAGCGTAAGCGGTCTCAATCTCTTTTATGGTGAGAACCACGCTTTAAAGGATATTAATATTAAGATCCGTGAAAACACGGTCATGGCCCTGATCGGGCCCTCGGGCTGCGGCAAGTCTACATTTTTAAAATGCTTAAACCGTATGAACGATCTGGTGGACGGCGTGAAGGTGGACGGAAAGGTGCTCCTGGACGGAGAGGATATTTACGATCCCGGCGTGGACACCACGCTTTTAAGGAAGAAGGTGGGCATGGTATTCCAGCAGCCCAATCCCTTCCCAATGAGTATTTATGACAACATCGCCTATGGGCCCAGGATCCACGGGATCAAGAATAAGAGCCGCCTGGACGAGATCGTGGAGAATGCCCTGAAGGGGGCGGCCATCTTTGATGAGGTAAAGGACCGGCTGAAGGCCCCGGCCCTGGGGCTTTCCGGAGGCCAGCAGCAGAGGCTCTGCATCGCCAGGGCCCTGGCAGTGGAGCCGGAGGTGCTTTTAATGGACGAGCCCACATCCGCCCTGGATCCCATCTCCACCTTAAAGATCGAGGAGCTGATGAACGATCTGAAAAAGCGGTACACAGTGGTGGTGGTCACCCACAATATGCAGCAGGCGGCCCGCGTGTCCGATGAAACGGCGTTCTTCCTTCTGGGAGAGCTGGTGGAGGCCGACGAGACCATGAACATCTTCGGGCATCCAAAGGATAAGCGGACTGAGGATTATATTACCGGCCGGTTTGGCTGATGGGGAGGTAGCATATGTCACCAAGAAAATTATTTGAACAGGAGCTGGAGGAACTGCGCCAGGATGTGCTCCAGATGGCGGAATGGGTACAGGACGGATATGACTGCCTGTTTGCGGCTCTGGAAAAAAAGGATGGAGACCAGATGCGGAGGTACGTCCGTCATGACCGGACCATTGAAGATATGCAGAGGAACATCGAGTCCCAGTGCCTGAGCCTGCTTACCAGGCAGACGCCGGTGGCCAGGGATCTTCGTACAGTTTCCGCAGCCCTTAAGGTGGTGACGGATCTGGAGCGGATCGGCAATCATCTGTCGGATATGGCGGAGCTGTTTGTCCGCATGGACCTGCCGGAGCTTTCCAGATATTCGCCTGCCTTTCCGGATATGGTCCGGGAGACCAGGACCCTCATTGGGAAGGCCGCCAGAGCGTTTGTGGAGCGGAATATGGCCATGGGACAGGAGGCCATTGATGCCGACGATGGTATTGACGATTTCTTTAACCGGATCAAGGAGGACCTGGTAAAGGAACTGAAAAAGGACGGAAGTGATGCCGACGGCTGTGTAGATGCCCTGATGACCGCCAAATATCTGGAAAAGATCGGAGATCATGGAGTCAACATCGGCCAGTGGGAGATCTTCCAGGAAACCGGGGAGATCGACGAGATCCGGCTTTTATAGGAATGACATTTTATATAGAGAAACCGGTCAGTCCAGGGGGTGTGACAGATCCCTCCAGACTGGCCGGTATTCTTTTGGAAGGCCGGGCCGCTGCCCCGCCCTGGAAGCCATATGCCCGGAGCGTGGCCGGGATGGCGTCTTTCCGGCCGGACGGTTACAGATCTGCCATCCGGTGCTTCAAAAGGGGAAGCTGTTCCCGCACCTGCTCCACCTCATCCAGATTGATGGAGGTGATCTGCATTCCTCCTTCTGCCTCCATCTGGTTTAAAACAGTCCCCCAGGGAGAGACAGCGATGGAATGGCCCCAGGAGTGGTAGGAAGCGTCCATATCCCTGGCAGGAGCTGTGCCGAAGGTAAAGACCTGGTTGTCCACAGCCCTGGAACGGAATAAAATCTCCCAGTGGGCCGGGCCTGTGGTCATATTAAAGGCTGCCGGGACCAGGATCACCCGTGCCCCGTCCAGCACCATGCGCCTGGCCAGCTCGGGGAAACGGAAATCATAGCAGATGCAGAGCCCCATGGGGCCGAATTCTGTGCCGAAGACAGTGGACTTATCCCCGGCAGTGAGCGTATCGGATTCCTTGAAGCGCTGTCCGCCCTTTACGTCGATATCGAATAGGTGGACCTTGCGGTGCTTTGCGATCTGGCGTCCCTCCCGGTCGAAGACATAGGCCGTATTATAGACATTTCCGGCCTTGTCGGATTCTGGGACGGACCCGGCGGACAGATAGACCTGGTACCGCTTAGCCAGCCTGGAAAGGGTCTGCCAGGAGGGGCCGCCGCTGGGCTCTGCGTAGACGGGGAAATTTGGTGTTTCATAGGGGCAGGAAAACATCTCCGGCAGGCAGATCATGTCTGCGCCGGCATCCTTTGCCTGGCAGAACAGACCGTCAAGGAGAGAAAGGTTGGTTTCTTTTTGGGCATACACCCGGGTCTGGAGCTGGGCAACAGTCAGAAGTTTCATGGATATTCCTCCGTTTAAATGTATGATAGATCCAGTATACCCCCTTTTATTGGAGTTGTCTATAATCCGGGAAACACTTGCAAGATCCAAAAAAATGTGGTAATATTCCCCTTGCACATACAGATGTATCATGCAGACGCACAAAAACAGCAAAATCGGATAAAGAGGACCATACCATGGAAAAAAGCAAGTATTATGTCGTGCGGGACAAGGCTCTGCCGGAGGTGCTCCAGAAGGTGGCCGAGGCGAAACAGCTTCTGGATAAGAACCGGTCTATGACCGTCCAGGAGGCCACAGAGCGCCTGGGCTTAAGCCGCAGCTCTTTTTATAAATATAAAGATGACATCGCTCCCTTTTCGGACAATACCCGGGGGAAGACGGTGACCCTGGTGATCCAGATGGAGGATGAGCCTGGGCTTTTATCGGATCTGCTCCATGTGGTCTCCGACTATCGGGCCAATATCCTGACGATCCATCAGACCATTCCGGTCAATGGCATAGCCACTGTGACCCTGAGCGTGGAGGTACGGGATAATACCGGCGATATGTCCGGGCTGGTGGAGGAGATCGAAAATATGACGGGAATTCAGAACATCAAGATACTGGGAGTAGAAAGATAGATGAAAGCAGCGATCATGGGATTCGGGACCGTAGGTTCCGGCGTTTATGAGGTATTGGACAGAAACAGAGAGACAGTAAGAAAAAAGGCCGGGGAACCCATTGAGATAAAATACATCCTGAACCGGAGGGACCTGCCCGGCAGCCCGGTGGAAGAGCTGGTGGTCCATGAGATCGGGACGATCCTGGAGGATCCCGAAACGGGGCTTGTGGTGGAGACCATGGGAGGCACGTCTCCGGCCTATGAATACGTGAAATGCTGTCTCCAGGCGGGAAAGCATGTGGTCACCTCCAATAAAAACCTGGTGGCGGCCCATGGGACGGAGCTTCTGGCCATTGCCAGAGAAAAGCGGGTCAGCTTCCTTTTTGAAGCCAGCGTAGGCGGCGGGATCCCCATTATCCGCACCATCAACGAGAGCCTGGCGGGAGATGTGGTGGAGGAGATCTCCGGGATCTTAAACGGTACCACCAACTATATCCTGACAAAGATGTACGAGGAGGGCTGGGGATTTGACGAGGCCCTTAAGATGGCCCAGAAGCTGGGATATGCAGAGCGGAATCCGGAGGCGGATATCGAGGGATACGATACCTGCCGGAAGATCGCCATCCTGACAGCGGCGGCCTCCGGCCAGGAGGTGGATTATGAGCAGATCCCCACGGAGGGGATCACGAAGCTGACGGACGTGGATTTCAGCTATGCCGCCAGGCTGGGCGCTTCCATTAAGCTGTTTGGTACCAGCATATGCAGGAACGGCAGGTATTACCTGGAGGTGGCACCGGTATTCATCAATGCCAGAAATCCCCTGTATTCTGTCAGCGGCGTGTTCAACGGGATCCTTTTAAACAGCAATATGCTGGGAGAGTCCATGTATTACGGCAGCGGAGCCGGAAAGCTTCCCACTGCCAGCGCTGTTGTGGGAGACATGATCGCAGCGGTGCAGCTGAAGGACCGTCCGGCGGCCCTGGGCTGGACCGGGCAGCGGCTGGAGGTGCTTCCGGTCCGTCAGCTTCCCTGGAAATATTTTGCCAGGTTTAAGGGCAGCAGGGAAGAAAAGAAAACGCTGACAGAGGAGCTGTTTGGAAAGGTGCGCTGGCTGGAGCTGGCGGGGCTGGATGAGTTTGCCATTCTCACCGGCCCCATGACCGGCGAGGAGTTTGACCGGGCGGCCGGGCAGCTTGGCGGTCTGCGCCGGGCGATCCGGGCCCAGGTATAGGAGGAGAGACAATGGAGCATCTGATCTGGATCCTCAGGGAGGGCAGGATCCCCTGCCTCTTCCATGAGCTCACAGGCTTTTATTGTCCGGGCTGCGGAGGCACCAGAGCTGTTCTGGCCCTGCTGGCCGGCCATCCGGTCTTAAGCTTCCTGTACCATCCCCTGGTGCCCTACTGCGCCCTGGTGGCCCTGGTCTTTGCGGTTTCCTATGCCATATACTGGAAAACAAAAGATCCCAGGTTCCGGCTGTACTTAAGCGATACTTATGTACATGTGGGACTTGGGATCATTGTCGTTAATTTTCTTGTAAAAAACTATCTGCTGGCCGCAAAGGGCATCGATATCCTGGAACAGCTGCCGGGCTGGTAGGCAGCAGGAGCCCGTCCGGATGCCTGGAGCCTCTCCGGGCCTACACCGTCGGCAGAGACTGGCCCTGCTGCTGCAGCTGCTGTTCCAGCTGTTCCATGAACTCATTGATCAGAGCCGCATTGGCTGGATCCTTTACCAGGCTGGAAAGAGCCATAAAGTAGACGAACTCGCCGATCCCTAACACCACGGCGATGACACCTAAGACGATGCCAAAGATGGCGGTGGCGTAAAAGGGCTGCCCCCGTTTGGAGATGATGGCAAAGCAGACGGCCCCCACGCCCAGGATGATGGCCAGGGGAAAGGCAAAGCAGCAGAGGCAGAGGATCCCGAAGATCCCGCAGATCATGGAGACAGTGGCATAGCCGTTTCTGGGCCTGGGCTGGTCCTGCCTCATGGGATCCGGCGCTCCAGGACCGCCGGGGTACTGGTTCTGGCCGCCCGGCCCCTGTGTCCACTGTCCCTGGTTTCCGTTATTATAATCTGACATAAGATTTCCTCCGTGTGGTATATTCCCGGAAGGAGCTTCCGGGATCGTCAGTCACCATTTTATCATGAACAGTTCCTGTTGTCCATATGGGATCCGGTCCCGGCCGCCTGCGCCGGACCGGATATTTTAAGTTGCACATCTCCTGCCTTTGAATTATAATAGTCCTTGAGCCCTGTCTGGGAAAAACAGCAGGCAGAGACTGTGATCATTAGGAGAGACAACATGGATATCATTGCATCACTGACCAGTGAACTGAACGTGGGCCGCGGACAGGTGGAAGCGGCCGTAAAGCTCATAGATGAAGGAAATACCATCCCGTTCATCGCCAGATACCGGAAGGAGGCCACCGGCTCCTTAAACGATGAGGTATTAAGGACCCTGGATGAACGGCTGCGATATCTCAGGGGACTGGAGGAAAAGAAGGCCCAGGTGATGGCCTCCATTGCCGATCAGGGAAAGCTGACCGGAGAGTTAAAAAAGAAGATCGGGGAAGCCCGGACCATGGTGGCGGTGGACGACCTTTATCTGCCCTACCGTCCCAAGAGAAAGACACGGGCCAGCATGGCCAGGGAACGGGGACTGGAGCCCCTGGCAGACTGGATCGCCTCCCAGAACGCAGGAACCTCTCTGGAGGACGCGGCAAAGCCCTATGTTTCAGAGGAAAAGGGCGTGGATTCCGTAAAGACGGCCATTGCCGGGGCAAAGGATATCCTGGCCGAGCGGATCGCTGAGGATGCGGGATACCGCACCTGGGTCCGGGAGATCACCATGAACGAGGGAAGGATCGCTTCCGAGGTCCGCGGCGAGGAGGATCCGGAGTCCGTATATGAAAAATACTTTCACCACGAGGAACCGGCAAAGAGCTGCCCCGGCCACCGTGTCCTGGCCTTAAACCGGGGGGAAAAGGAGAAGATCCTGACGGTGAAGGTGGAAGCGCCGGAGGAAAAGATCCTCCAGTATCTGGAGGCCCATGTGATCACCGGGAAGGATCCGGTGACGTCTCTGGTCCTTAAAGAGGTGGTAAAGGACAGCTATGGCCGCCTTATGGCTCCGGCCATCGAGCGGGAGATCCGGAACGCTGTCACAGAAAAGGCAGAAAACGGAGCGTTCCAGGTGTTTAAAAAGACTTTGAACCAGCTTCTTATGGAGCCTCCCATCAGCGGCCAGGTGGTCCTGGGCTGGGATCCGGCTTTCCGTACCGGCTGCAAGCTGGCGGTGGTGGATCCCACCGGAAAGGTGCTGGATACGGTGGTCATCTATCCGACAGCGCCCCAGAATAAGGTGGAGCAGGCGAAGAAGGTCTTAAAGGATCTGATCGAAAAATATCATGTTACGCTGATCTCTCTGGGAAACGGAACGGCGTCCCGGGAGTCAGAGCAGATCATCGCGGACTTTTTAAAGGAGATCCCCGAGGATGTGCGCTATGTGATCGTAAACGAGGCAGGGGCGTCGGTATATTCGGCCAGTAAGCTGGCCACAGAGGAATTCCCTGGCTTTGACGTGGGACAGAGGAGCGCCGTTTCCATTGCCAGAAGGCTCCAGGACCCGCTGGCAGAGCTGGTGAAGATCGATCCTAAGTCCATCGGCGTCGGCCAGTATCAGCACGATCTGAACCAGAAGCGCCTGGACGAGGTGCTGGGCTCTGTGGTGGAGGATTGTGTAAACCGGGTGGACGTGGACTTAAATACTGCGTCTGTATCCCTGTTGGAGCACATTTCCGGCATATCCAGGACAATTGCAAAAAATATTGTGGCCTACCGGGAGGAAAACGGGGCCTTTACTGATCGGAAGCAGCTTTTAAAGGTTCCGAAGCTGGGGCCCAAGGCCTTTGAGCAGTGCGCCGGGTTCATGCGTATCTCGGGCGGCGCGGATCCTCTGGATGCCACCTCGGTCCATCCCGAGAGCTACCGGGCGGCCAGGGAGCTTCTGGAGCGTCTGGGCCTGGAGCTGGATCCCGCGGGCTTTAAGGGAATGGCCGGTTTAGGGAGAAAGGTAAAGGACCGGAAGTCCATGGCAGAGGCACTGGGGATCGGTGAGATCACCCTGGACGATATTATTTCTGAGCTGGAGAAGCCGGCCCGGGATCCCAGAGAGGAGATGCCAAGGCCCATCCTGCGGACCGATGTGCTGGATATGAAGGACTTAAAGCCCGGCATGGTCCTGAAGGGAACGGTCCGGAACATCACAGATTTTGGAGCCTTTGTGGATATCGGCGTCCATCAGGACGGCCTTGTACATATATCTGAAATGTCAGAAAAATTCATCCGCCACCCCCTGGATGCAGTCAGCATCGGGGACATCGTGGACGTGAAGGTCCTGGATGTGAATATGGCGAAGCGGCGGATCGCCCTCAGCATGAAGCTTTAATAACCTAAGGCTATAAACAATTATGGAATGGAGGAAGCAGAAATGAAGTACAATTTTGATGAGATCATCGACCGGACCGGAACTTCCGCAACAAAGATGGAGAGCCTTCCCAAGGGCTGTCCGGACGACGCCCTGCCGTTATGGGTGGCCGACATGGATTTTGCCTGCGCAGAGCCCATTTTAAAAGCCCTGCATGAGAGGATCGACAAAAAGATCTTCGGCTACACCATGTACGACACCGACGAGTGCCTGGGCGCAGTCCTGAACTGGTATAAAAAACGCTACGGCTGGGAAGAGCAGAAGGAGAACCTGTTTTTCTGCGGCGGCATCGTATCCGCTTACGCCGTGCTCTTAAACCTTCTGACAAAGGAAGGCGAGGGCGTGGTGATCCAGCGTCCCATTTATTATCCATTTACCATGAAGGCCAACAGCAACGGCCGTCAGATCGTGGACAGCCCGCTGATCTACGCAGACGGGAACTATACCATCGATTTTGACGATCTGGATAAAAAGATGGCGGAGCCCAACAATAAGGTACTGGTATTCTGCAGCCCCCACAACCCGGCTGGCCGCGTATGGACCGAGGAGGAGATCCGGAAGGTCGTGGATATCTGTAAAAAATACGATAAATGGATCATCTGCGACGAGATCCACTGCGACCTCTTACGCTGCGGCATGACCTTCCATCCGATCCTTAAGGTAGCACCTGATTACGCTGACCGGATCGCTGTCTGCACTGCGCCCAGCAAGACCTTTAACCTGGCGGGAATGAAGACATCCAATATCGTGATCCATAATAAAGAGCTCCAGGCCGCCTGGAAGGAGCTGATCGGAGGCAAGCTCTCCATGAACGGCGCAGGAACCCTGGGCCTCACTGCCATGATCGCCGCCTACAACGAGGGCGAGGAGTGGCTGGAGCAGTTAAAGGAATATCTGGACGGCAACTTTGCCTATATCGACGCCTTCCTAAAAGAACACCTTCCCAAGGCTCATATGGTTCCGTCGGAGGGAACGTATCTGGCATGGATCGACTTCAACGGATATGTGGACGGCGATGCGGAGAAGTTAGAGGAGATCATGCAGAAAAAGGCCAGGGTGGCTCTGGATGAGGGCTATATCTTCGGCGATGCCGGAAGAGGCTTTGAGCGGATCAATATCGCTACGCCCAGAAGCGTGGTGGAGGACTGCATGGACCGGATCCTCAAGGCGTTTAAAGAAGAAAAGTTAGTATAAAGGAATCCTGCAACATGAAAATCAGTGTAACAATGACTGCCAGGGACCTGTTCCAGTTTTCCCTGTATAATTCTTACAGTGGATTTTCCGGGGCGTTCAACGTGATCTTTACGTTGGGCGCCCTGGCGATCCTTGCGGTCACCTGGAACTGGGAGACCATCAATGTGTATCAGAGGATCCTTCTGGTATTCTGTGCCCTGATCTTTACGGTGGTGCAGCCTCTGATGCTGGACCGGAAGGCGAAGCAGCAGGCCGGGGCCATCGGTTTTTCCGCGCCCTTAAACCTGACCCTGGGAGACGAAAAGATCGACGTGGAAAAGGCCGGGATGACCGGAGAGCTTTTCTGGAACCAGGTATGGAAGGTAGTCCGCATTAAGAGCATGTACATCATCAAAACAGGCCCTGTCCACGGCTATCTGATCCCCAACCGCTCCATTGAGGGACGGGAGCAGGAGCTGGTGGAGATACTTAAAAAGAATCTGCCGGAATCCAAACGGAAAGGACTGAGACCATGATCGCAACGAGCTTTGGGCCGGAGGATACGTATGCCCTGGGAAAACGCCTGGGAGAGGCGGCGAAGGCCGGGGACGTATTCTGCTTAAACGGTGATCTGGGCGTGGGAAAGACAGTATTTACCCAGGGCTTTGCCTGCGGACTGGGGATCACAGAGCCGGTGAACAGCCCTACCTTTACCATTGTCCAGGAGTATGACGGAGGACGGCTCCCACTGTATCATTTTGACGTATACCGCATCGGCGATGTCAGCGAAATGGACGAGGTGGGCTATGAGGACTATTTTTATGGAGGCGGGGTCACGCTCATCGAGTGGTCCAGCCTGATCAGCGAGATCCTTCCGCCCCATGTGACAGAGGTGACCATTGAAAAGGACCTGTCCCAGGGCTTTGATTACAGAAAGATCACGGTGGAGGAGACATAAATGCGGATTTTAGGGATCGAAAGCTCGTCCCTGGTGGCCTCTGTGGCCATCGTGGAGGACGATATCACCATGGCGGAGTTTACCGCCGATTTTAAGAAGACTCATTCCCAGACCCTGCTTCCCATGATCGACGACATGGTAAAGCTTCTGGGGATCGAGCTGTCCACAGTGGACGCCATTGCGGTTTCCGGCGGCCCGGGTTCCTTTACGGGCTTAAGGATCGGTTCAGCCACGGCCAAGGGGCTGGGGCTGGCTCTTGATAAGCCGCTGATCCATGTGCCGACCCTGGACGCCACAGCCTACAACCTGTACGGGGCCGGCGCTCTGATCTGCCCTATCATGGATGCCAGGAGAAACCAGGTCTATACGGGGGTCTACCGGTTCCGGGAAGAATTTGAGATCCTCCGGGAACAGGACGCCATGGACATGGGAGAGCTTCTGGAGGTGTTAAACGGCCTGGGAGAGCCGGTGATCTTCCTGGGAGACGGAGTGCCTGTTTTTAAATGCCAGATCAGGGAAAGGCTCACAGTTCCGTTTTCCTTTGCTCCGGCCCATGTGAACCGCCAGAGAGCCGCCGCCGTAGCGGCCCTGGGCGCCCGTTATTTTGCGGAAGGGAAAATGGAAAGCTCCGATGACCACAGGCCGGACTACCTGAGAAAATCCCAGGCGGAGCGGGAGAGAGAAGAGAGAGAAGCAAACGGTTGAATAAAATTAAAAGGTACTACAATAAATGTTGGGGTGTGTGATTGAAAAATCATGAACCCTGACATTTTTTCTTTAGGATAATAAAAGCTACAAGTATCGTTTAACCAGTAAAAAAGATGTGAAGGTGTAAAAAGTGTGAAGTGTGAAGCAATGAGCCGAAAATAGACCATAAACGTCCCTTGTGTGGAAAATCTGGTTTTTAAGATTTATCCAGAATGAACAGCACATTGCTGTTGAAGGAGTTTTAGTGTTTCCGGATCAGCTCCCTGCTCTCCGAGGAACTGAATTACGTTATCAAGTGTAAGTGCAACTTTTTCAGGTTTTGATGGATGGATGATGGCTTCGTAATCATCTGGTTTCCATTCTTCATTATTAAGAATCATGTGATAAATGCTTGTAAGCATCATTCGGGCTATGGCAATGATTGCTTTTTTCCTGCCACGCCGTTTCGCCAGTCGATTATATTTGATGGCGTAATAAGGATTTTTCCTGCTTTTTACAGCAGCAAGTGCACACTGGATGAGTAAAGGCTTTAGATATTGACCGGCTTTTGAACAACGGGTAGATTTCTTTTTGTTGGCACTCTCATTATTCGCAGGGGTAAGACCAGCCCAGGAACAAAGATGTTTATCCGATTCAAAAACCCCCATATCAGCACCGATTTCTGAAATGACAAACAAAGCAGAACGCTCAGTAAAACCAGCGATTCTTGAAATACGTTTGATTACTTCATCGTACGGGCGGCTGAGGCGGAATAATTCGGTTTCAATTTCATCCATATAGGAGCTGAGAAGTTCCATGTGCTGTTTTGCGTGGGACATCTTAAAGCGTTGCTCCGATAATATCTCAAAACCGCGTATGCTGTCAAAAATCTCTTCATTAGAAACTTTGATGCCACCATGAATCAGTTTTGCACATTCCTTTTCGTCAAAAGGAACGTCTGAAAGAAGATAATTCATAATGGATGAGGCGGTTTTTCCAAATGGATCAGTGAGGACACAGTCAATACGGATACGTGAAATAGTCATACTATTCTGGTAGCGGTTTTTCTCAGCGGAACGCATATAGGAAAGTTTGAGACGATATCTGGAAAGCTCACGGAGAGCCCTGATATCAGCAGGTGGAATAAAAGAAGCTTTAACGATATCAAAGCGAAAAAGATTGGCAATCCATTTTGCATCACGTTTGTCAGTTTTCTTACCCTTTATGGCTTTGACATACTTGGGATGAGTAAGGATAACGTGCATATGCGGCTCAAGGATGTTAAAAACAGGGATCCAGTATTTACCGGTGGATTCCATGCAGACATGCAGACAGTTATACGAGAGAAGCCAGTCACGCATAGCTGCAATCTGTGAATTGTTGGTGGAGAAGGATTTCACTTTATAAGTTGCTTCCAAAGTGACAGGATCCGTAATGCAGACAGCAGCAACAACCGTTTTTTTGTGAACATCCAGCCCAGCACAGATAAGGTGTTTCACTTCAAAATCCATGTGATACCTCCTTTCAAAGAGAGCAAAAAGAGACATCAGCATTGACTGTCATCCAAGCGAAAAGACTTATCATGGAAACGGGGTTTCCAGAGGCATCAAGTGCCAACGTCTAAAATGATAAGTGTACGGGCTCGAAGTCCCAATTGTTTGTGCTTAAAAGAGGATGACGGCACATATATAAATGCGGGATAAGATGGTCTTTCACCACTCCCTCAGTCGTGCTCTGTAGTATACTGATATCTCTAACTGGATTTTAACACAAAATGAAATAAAAAGTAACCCGTAAACAAAGATTCATGCATTGTTTGTGCCGAAGGCAGGAACGACGCAAGGAGGGCATGCCACAACGGTATGTTTAAATAAATGAATAAGGTACTTTAGGATTTTTGTCGACAGGTTGGGAAATGCTGGTAGATAGAAATCCTAGTATGAGGCGAAGGTTTTTGACTGTGATTTATGGAGATTCTATATTAAACTGGCGTTTGTGTTCTTTTCCAAAGTTTCTGCTGTGAGCGAAAAGTGCCATTTCAACCAGTCAGGTAATCTGAAGTATTGAAAACGTAGGTAAAAAGCCTTTAGAAGACTATGCAGACTTCTCTATGTAAGTATTACCAATTATAGCAGGTTCTTAATTCTGCTCTGTTATACCAAGAAACGATTTTACTGGGGATATCAGAGTCCAAGATATACCAAACAGTGAAAAGTATTCACAGAATGGATTATAACGGCAGAACATTTCTAAATCCTTACGTACGAATACATAAAAATAGGGAGGTATTCTTGAGAATCCTCCCTAGAAAATAATAACATAGATCCCAAATTTATCTAATGTAAATTTTCCAATATGAAATATCAGGTATATATACTGAAGTGGTAAAAGGAAAGGACTAAGATTGCCGGTTTGTGGATTTATCTTGGTGAAACTTTTTTAGGTGTTTTATTTTTGCAGAATTCCTGGTATTTGCTTATAAAATCCAAAACTACCGGATTAGGATTATCTTTCCAGTAATATGTCCGAAAACAGCGAGAATGATAGGGCGGTAGCGTTTTTTTCATCACAATGTTTTGATATCGGCCTGCAACAGGAAAGATAAATGGGGGAGCAAAAGCCACACCTAAATTGGCATTTGCCATAACAAGTTTTGAGTCAAAAGAATTAACAAACATGGTATCCTTGATTAAAAAATCTTTTTCAAAAAATTTTTTAACATGAGCAACACTTCCTGGTTGCATGCTTAGTAGTGTTTGGTTTTCCAGTTCTTTAAGGGGAACTATGTCATATTGGGCTAGTGGATTATTCCGGTGAAGAATTAAGTACCAGTCTTCGTCATATATTGTGAACATTCCTAGATTTTTCGAATCAAAATTCAGCAAAGATTCTTCCATTTGATCGGTAGAAATCATTACATCGATTAGCCTTTCTTCAAAATCTTTTGCCAATGTAGGATAGGGTGCTTGAATGCAGTTGATTTTTACTTTTATTTGAAGAGTGCTTACATATTTGCCTAGAAATTGATTTAACAAAACATGATCATAAACGCCCACTCCTATGCGCAGTTCCGATTGGAAATCGCTTTGGATATCTTGAACCTGTTTTACCGTATCATCGTATAAATGGATAATTTCCTTAGCTCGTATATAAAAATCCTGTCCAGCAGCAGTCAGCTCTACTTGTCTCGTATCTCTATAAACAAGATAAACATCAAGTTCTTTTTCAAGAGCGCTGATTTTTCTGCTCATGGCAGTTTGTGTGATATGTTCTTTTTTTGCAGCACGGGTAAAATTTAGGCATTCAGCGAGGCTGATAAAACAACGGATGTTATCAAAATTCATGATTTATGTGCGTCCTTTCCAGTGGTGTTTAGATAGCTTCTATGATGATTTGTCATGAGTTCAGCCATTTTTTTCGTTTCACAAATTTGTGAAAAAACTGTATAATTTAACTCAAATATAACTCACGATTTCAAACTGAAGCTTATTATATCAAATAAAAATGTCGAATACAAGAGAGGAGCGAGGAAAAAGATGGAATTTACAGAAGAAATCAGAGCCAGATTTATGAAGGTATCGCCGGCAGCCATTGGCCATCATATTTCCAATGGATTCATGAAAGCAGAAATTAAACCAGTGAAGGATGAAATGAAAGTAGTCGGCCCAGCGTATACGGTCCGGCTAACAGAACGGGATAGTTCAGCGTTGTATTATGCTTTACAGAAAGCGCCAAAGGGTTCCGTTCTTGTGATTGACCGGTCTGGAGACCATACATTTGCCTGTGTGGGAGAATTTCTGGCAGAGATGGCTAAAGGATGCGGTATGGCTGGAATTGTGATCGATGGTCCGGCAACTGATAAGCTGGCTTTAAAGAAAAGCAGTTTTCCGGTATTTTGTACAGGTTTTTCTCCAGTTACCAGTGTTGTGACTGGCACAAGTGGAGAAGTGGAAGTGGATATTGAATGCGGCGGAGCAGTTGTTCGTACTGGTGATATCATTTTAGGAGATGCGGATGGAGTAATTGTTGTGCCAGAGGATTTTATGCCCTATCTTGAGGATGCAGAAAAAAAGGAAGCCAGTGAATCGGAAAAAAGAGAGCAACTGAAAAACGGTTTGGTTTACAATCGGAGAGAAGATTTTGATATAATAAAATTCTTTGAATTTGGCGTGAATCAAGCTATTGCAGAAGCGAAAAAGAATGAGTGTGGATACTAGGAGGTGCGAAAAATGGAGTTTACAAAGGAACTGAAGGAACGACTTCTGGGAGTTGCGCCAGCTCAGTTTGGACATCATATTGAGCATGGATATATGCATCCGCGGATTAAACCGGTGGAGACATTTATGAAAGTGGCTGGTCCGGCCTATACGGTTCGGGCAACTGAGCGTGATGGTTCGGCTTTGTATTATGCGATTATGAAAGCACCTAAGGGTTCCGTTGTTGTTGTAGATCGTGGCCGGGAAGACATTTTCGCCATTGCCGGAGACCAGCTTGTTTTGATGATGAAGCACAGAGAATTAGGAGGGTTGGTGATTGACGGTCCCGCAACAGATCGGATTGGCCTTGGAAGACTTGGTTTCCCGGTATTTTGCACTGGATTTTCTCCGGTGACGACCCTCTGCAAAGGAACAAATGGAGAGGTTGACATTCCGATTCAGTGTGGAGGAGCGGTAGTTCATCCTGGAGATATTATCTTGGGAGATGCAGATGGCGTGATTTGTCTGCCTCCAGAGTTGTTGACGGAAGAATTGCTTGTAACGGCTGAGAATATGACGAAAAGTGAGATTCAGAGGGCAGAGAAGATTGAAAAAGAAGGTTATCGATTCTTACAGAGAGATGATATGGATGTGGTAAAGTTTTTTGAATATGACAAAGCAGCGTTGATTGAACGGATTAAGAAAGAGTGTGCCTACACTGACTAGGAAGGAGGGGGAAGATGGAAGAAATTATAGGACGTCGGATATTTTTAAACATTAAACGTCCGAAAAAGCAATTGATTGATCAGTTTCGGGGAATCCCTTCCAGTAACATTGGGGATGTGGCAGAACGACTCTTTTGTACCAATTCCAGTCTTCGTCCTATGAATAAGGCACCGATGGCAGGAACTGCTTTTACAGTGAAGTGTCCAGCTGGTGATAATATGATGTTCCATATGGCCATGGATCTGGCACAGCCGGGAGATATCCTTGTGGTCGATGGACAGGGATCTATGGAACGTGCTTTGGCAGGGGAAATAATGATGAGGTACTGCAAGGCGCGAGGCCTGGCAGGTGTAGTTGTTGAAGGGTGTATACGAGATAAGGAGGCCATTCAGGGAATGGATTTCCCGGTTTACTGCAAGGGAATTACGCCTCAAGGGCCATATAAAAATGGACCGGGTGAAATCAATGTTCCAGTCTGCGCTGGAGGCCAGGTGATTCTTCCGGGAGATATCCTAATTGGAGATCAAGATGGAATTGTTGTAATTCATCCGGAGGATGGACAGAAGCTACTTCGGGAACTGAAGGAAAAGGTTGCTCTGGAGGAAAGATTAATTTCAAGCTATAAAACTGGAATTTTGGATCGTGAAGAGCACGAAAGTCTATATCGGCAAAAATTGGAAGCTCTTGGATATCAGTACTATGACGAAAATTAAATCAAAGGAGGAATGATTATGAGAAAAAAAACGTTGAGACTTGCATGTGCAGCTGTTGCAGCGATGATGCTTTTGACGGCTTGCAGTGCCTCCGCAGATAAGGCAGAGACAGCAGCGGGAGGAACTGGGGGGGCAGCTTCAGCAGGTGCTGCAGGATCTGTAAAGGATACGATTACTAAAAGACAGATTGCCGATCAGACCACCTTTGATCCGTATAAGTCTGCTGATCAGAATAGCTGGGAGCTCATGTATGATATTTATGATACATTGTTTCGTGAGGAAGCAGATGGCTCTTATGTACCTAATCTTTGTACGGAATATTCCTTTAATGAGGATGGCACTGAGTTGACTATGAAACTTGTAGAAGGTGTAAAATTCCAGAATGGTGACGTGATGACAGTTGATGACGTAGTATTTTCTTTAAATACCTCCATTGCGTCATCTTTTACAACGAAATTTACCAGTAGCATGAAGGAGGCTGTTAAGGTAGATGACAATACAGTAAAACTTGTTTTGAAATATGCATACGCACCGGTTATCGGTAGTTTGGTTAATGCTACAACTTCTATTGTTCCGAAGCGCGTTTATGAGGCGGATCCGGAAGGTTTTGCTCAGAATCCGGTTGGATCCGGTCCATACATGTTGAAGGAGGTTGTAAAGGGTGAAAAGTATGTTTTTGAAGCATTTCCGGATTACTTCAGAGGAGAAGCTTCGATTAAAAACATGATATGCCGTGTAATTCCGGATAACAATGCAGCTCTCATGGCCTTGGAAAGCGGAGAACTTGATGTTATGCAGCCCAATCAGGATTATTCAGACAGACAAGCAATAGAAGATAATCCAAATTTGGAATATTATACAGCTCCACAGGCTTGTACCTTCTTGATTGCATTCAACAATGCTAAGGGAATCTTCTCTGATAAAAGAATGAGAGAAGCTGTTGCAATTGCAATTGATAAAGAAGAAATTGCGCTTGGAGCAACCAATGGTTATGCGACCCCGACAGAAGCTGGAATTACTCCGCTTTGTCCACAGGCACCCAAGGATTTCAAGGGGCTGGAAAGGGATGTGGAGCGTGCAAAACAGCTGGTTGCCGAAGCAGGATATCCAAATGGGGTTGACATCACTATGCGAATTATCGGAGCAAGCAACTATACCAAACCGGCAGAGGTTGTACAGGCCCAATTGAAGGAAATTGGAATTAATCTTTCAATTGAACCGATGGAGCGTGCTTCCTGGTTTGATCTTTGCTATACCGGTGGTGATTATGAGATTTCTATTTATGCAAATGCAGTTCAGGTTCTTGATGCAGATTTTGGAGCATATCCGTTCCTGCACAGCAGTGAGTTAAACGGTGGAAATAACTATATGGCGATTAACAATCCAGAACTGGATGAGTTATTGGATAAGGCAAGAATCTCTGATGACGAACCAGAAAGGGAAAAATTGTACTTAAGAGTTTGTGAGATAATTCGTGACGAAAGTCTCTTTGTACCCATGTACACTGGTGAAAGAACATATGCGGCCGTTAAAGAACTGAAAGGAGTCAAAGCGGATCCAATGATGAGATACTATACTTACAATTATAGTTGGGAATAAAAGAAGTTCCGTGTATTGATGAGACAGATTGACCGGAGACGACGCGGAGAAATCCAAGAAGTCTCCGGTCAATTTTAGAAGGAGGTAACATGCTAAAGTATATCGGGAAACGTCTTTTGTGGATGCTTCCAGTTGTTCTGGGCATCTCATTTATTTTATTTACGATTATGGATTTAACACCGGGAGATCCGGCTAGAGTCATTCTGGGGGAATATGCCAGTCAGGAAGATGTGGATGCATTGCGTGAGGAAATGGGTTTGAATGATAATTTTTTTGTACGTTATGGAAAATACATAGTCTCCGCAGTAACAGGTGATCTTGGCCAGTCTTATCGTACTGGAGTTCCCGTGGTAGAGGAGATTGCTGCCCGTTTTCCAGTAACATTGAAAATTGCAGTTATGGCCATGTTTATTGCTGTGTTTATTGGAATTCCAGTTGGGATTATATCAGCGGTGAGACAGTATTCCTTTGCCGATATTGTAGCAACAATGTCAGCGCTGGCATTTACTTCTATTCCCGCATTCTGGCTTGGTCTCCTATTAATTCTACTTTTATCCGTTCAGCTTCATCTTTTGCCAGCAATAGGTTCAGATTCTTGGAAACATTTGATCATGCCCTCTGTTTCGCTGGCAGCCGCTCAGATGGCAACGATTATGCGTATGACCCGTTCTACCATGCTGGAGGTTATACGGCAGGATTATATTCGTACGGCTAAAGCTAAGGGAGCGGAACCTCGTCGGATTATTTTTCATCATGCTATTAAAAATGCCTTGCTTCCAGTTATCACAACTGTAGGACTTAGTATCAGTAATCTGCTGGGAGGAGCCTTGATTATTGAAAATGTATTTGGAATATCCGGTCTTGGAACTTTAATGGTTAACTCAGTAAAATCTAAGGATGCACCGATGCTGATTGGAAGCGTCATGTTTGCGGCGGTGGTTGCCGGTCTTGTTAATTTAAGTGTTGATGTTCTTTATACATATATTGACCCCAGGATTAAAGCTCAATTCGTAAAAAGGAGGAAGTAGGTGGAACATATGGCAACAAAAAAAGTTAAAAAGCGCAGCCAGTTGAAATCCATCTGGTTTCGGTTTAAAAAAAATAAACTGGCCATGTTTGGCTTGGTTTTATTTCTTACTCTGGTAATTCTTGCAGTGGGGGCAGGTATCTTTTTTGACTATGATACAGAAGTTATTGGACAACATATGAAAGAACGTTTGCAGTTCCCAAGTCGAGACCATTGGTTTGGTACAGATCAATATGGCCGCGATGTGTTTGCAAGAATTATTTATGGTTCTAGAATCTCTCTTGTAGTGGGATTGTTTACCGTAGGAATTGCTATGTTGGTAGGAGGTGGTATAGGAGCGCTTTCAGGTTACTATGGTGGAAAAACCGATATGATTCTAATGCGTATAATGGATATTTTCCTTGCCCTTCCGGGGACGATTCTGGCAGTGGCTATTGTTGGTGCATTGGGGCCGGGCTTGTTTAATGTCCTTCTTGCAATGAGCATTTGCCGAATACCTCAGTTTGCTCGAATTGTTCGCTCTTCCGTGATTTCTCTTCGTGGACAGGAGTTTATTGAGGCTGCCAGGGCCTGTGGAACGAAGGATGTCAGAATTATTGTAAGACATATTCTGCCCAATGCCATCGGACCTTTGGTTGTTCAGGCAACTCTAAATATGGCAACGACAATTCTTGGTGTTGCAGGACTTAGTTTTATTGGTCTGGGAATTGAAGCACCAATTCCTGAGTGGGGATCTATGCTTTCCGAAGCCAGAGACCAGATGCGTTATTATCCATATTTAATGATATTCCCTGGAATCTCTATTATGTTGGCGGTTCTGTCTTTGAACTTGATTGGAGATGGATTACGTGATGCTTTGGATCCCAGAATGAAAAATTAGGAGGCAGATATGGAACGGTTATTGGAAATCAAAGATCTGTATGTGGAGTATCAGACAGATGATGCCCGGGTTTTTGCTGTGAATGGAATCAATCTGAAAGTTGGGAAAGGCGAGACGTTGGGATTGGTGGGAGAAACTGGTGCTGGTAAGACAACAACTGCCCTTAGCATTATGAGGCTTCTTCCTAAAAAAGTAGGAAAAATCAAGGGTGGAACTATCATTTTGAATGGAAAAGATGTGACGGCTGCGACAGAGGCTGATATGCGTCTTCTTCGAGGCGAAACTGTTTCTATGATTTTTCAGGATCCTATGACGAGTTTGAATCCCGTATTGACAGTAGGGGATCAGATTGCAGAGGTGTTGGATCTTCATAAAAAATATAGAAATAAAGAGGAAGTGGAGAGTCGTGTTGATGAAATCTTAAAGATGGTAGGTCTTCCGCCAGAACGAAAAAATGATTATCCGCACCAGTTTTCTGGTGGAATGAAGCAGAGAATTGTAATTGCGATTGCACTTGCCTGTGAGCCACTCCTTCTCCTGGCAGACGAACCAACGACGGCCCTGGATGTGACGATTCAAGCCCAGGTATTGGCACTGATGGATGAATTAAAACAAAATCTTAATACGGCTATGATTTTAATTACTCATGATTTAGGAGTTGTTGCTAAGTCATGTGACAGGGTTGCAATTATGTATGCTGGAGAAATTATTGAAACTGGAACAGTAGAGCAGATTTTCTCTGGAGACCATCACCATCCCTATACGGTTGGACTTTTTGAGTCAATTCCGGACTTAAAGAAAAAGACAAGAAGGCTTCATCCGATTGACGGTTTGATGCCGGATCCAACAGATCTTCCAGAAGGCTGTAAATTTCATACCAGATGCCCCCAATGTATGGATATTTGCAAAAATAAAATTCCATCGCCTATGGAAAAGGAGGGGCATGTAATCTGTTGCCATCTGTATAATGAGACGACTGATTAGGGGAGGAATAAAATGAATACGCCTTTGATAGAAACAAGACATTTAAAGAAATATTTTGAGACATCCAGTGGACTGCTTCATGCAGTAGATGATGTAAATCTGACAATTGGGAGGGGCCAGACTCTTGGAGTTGTGGGAGAATCAGGTTGTGGAAAATCAACATTTGGTCGAGTCGTACTTCGTCTTCTGGAAGCAACTTCAGGAGAAGTTTTGTATGATGGAGAAAATATTCTGAAGTATTCTAGGACAGAAATGGATCGAATGCGCCAGAAAATGCAGATTATTTTTCAGGATCCTTATGCGTCTTTAAATCCTCGTATGACAGTTAGCGATATTATTGCAGAACCTATTCGTGTGTGTAAAACCATGAAAAATAAAACAGAGATTATGGATAAGGTAGACGAATTGATGCAGATAGTTGGTCTTGCGGATCGCTTTGTGAATACATATCCTCACGAACTGGATGGAGGAAGAAGACAGAGAATCGGAATTGCTCGGGCGTTGGCATTAAATCCAGAGTTTATTGTCTGTGATGAGCCGGTGTCAGCTCTGGATGTTTCCATTCAGGCACAGGTGCTGAATCTGCTTATGGATCTGCAAGAGGAGCGCGGTCTGACTTATATGTTTGTTACTCATAACTTAAGCGTTGTAAAGCATATTAGTGATGAAATTGCTGTTATGTATCTGGGACAGTGTGTAGAACGGTGTTCTTCAGACGAATTGTTTGAAAATCCCCTTCATCCATATACCCGCGCTTTGTTGTCTGCGATTCCGGAGCCAAGTTTGGAAGCCAGAAATAAAAAGCAGGAAATAATTCGGGGTGAGGTTACAAGTCCAATCAATCCAAAGCCTGGATGCCGATTTGCGGCCAGGTGCCCGTTTGCAAAGCCGGAGTGCATGGAAAAAGATCTGGAGTTTAAAGAAGTAAGTTCGGGACATTTCGTTGCTTGCATTTTGCATCAGCAATAATTGTGTGGTAACCATAGATCTAGATTGCAAGATAGGAGGAATAAAATGACAATTTTAGAACGGATTGAAGAAAAAAAAGAAGAGTTTGTCGGACTTCGGCGTCGGATTCATGAATATCCGGAACTTTCTATGCAGGAGATTGAGACGACCAAGCTGGTTCGTGAATATCTGGATCATTTGAGGATTGAAAATTATCCCAATGGGAATCAAACAGGAGCAGTAGCAATCTTAAAAGGAGCAAAGCCTGGACCGGTAATCGGGCTGCGGGCTGATATGGATGCTCTGAAACTTACAGAAAATACAAACCTTCCGTTTGCTTCAAAAAATGCGGGAGTTTGCCATGCTTGTGGTCATGATCTGCATACGGCGGTTCTATTGGGAACGGCTTGTTTGTTAAAAGATTATCAGCCTGAGCTTTGTGGGACTGTAAAATTTCTGTTTCAGCCAGCGGAGGAAGGTTATGGAGGAGCAAAGTCTATGATTGCCAATGGGGCTCTTGAAAACCCGTGTCTGGATTATATTCTTGCGTGCCATACCTGGCCGGAAATGCCAGCGGGAACCATTGGTGTTCGAAAAGGAGCGATGCTTGGGGCATCAGATTCGTTTAAAATTACTGTAAAAGGCAAGGGGGGGCATGCGGCCCATCCACATAAAGGTATTGATCCAGTAGTGGTTGCGGCACATATAATTACGGAGATTCAAACCATTGTGTCCCGCCGTGTGGCACCAGTGGATCCGGTGGTTATTACCGTGGGACATCTGACGGCGGGAACTGTAAGTAATATAATTCCCGGTGAAGCGGTGATGGAGGGAACGGTGCGGACCCAAAATCCAGAGACCAGAATCCAGGTTTCTGAATATTTAAAGCAACTGGCAGTAGGAACAGCCTACGCCATGGGGGCAGAAGCAGAGGTGGAATATGATTTTGGGTATCCGCCCACCATGAATGACCCAAAAGTAATCGATTGGATCAGTGAGGCGGTAACAGAAATTTTGGGACCGGAACGCCTTCTTCAGGTTCCAGTTTCTTCTATGGGTTCAGAGGATTTTTCTTTTTATTTAGAAAAGGTTCCGGGAGCCTTGTTCCGTATTGGAACTTACGATGAAACACCAGAATCCAAATGGGCTCTGCATAACCCGGCAATTATATTCAATGAGCAGGCAATTCTGACAGGGATTGCAGGCATGGTAAGCAGTGTGTTTAAAATCAGCGGATCGGATATGAACGTATTAAAGGGATAGCCAATTGACCTTTTTTTAATGTTTTGTTATAATTCCTTTTATCTCTATGAAAGAAAAGGGAGCGAAGATTCATGGAAACTTGTCTGCGAGTCATGAATTCTCAGGATACGAAAGCGGTGATGGCCCTTGAGGCAGCCTGCTTTTCTGATCCGTGGACATGGGGGATTATAAAAGATCTGCCAGACAGTCCTTGGGATGAGACCTGGCTTTTGGAGGATGAAAGAGGCACACTTCTCGGTTATCTTACATGTCGCTTTTTGGCAGGAGAAGGAGAATTGATGCGGATTGCAGTTTTTCCTGAGTTTCGGGGGCAGGGCTATTCCAGAGAACTGATGGATCGAATGGAAAAATCAGCCGCAGAAAAGGCCGTTAACGCTTTGAGTTTGGAGGTACGGGCTGGTAACGAGGTGGCCCTCGGACTTTATCAATCCTACGGTTTTCGGGAGGAAGCGCGGCGCAAAAACTACTATCAGCAGCCAGTGGAAGATGCTGTTATTATGTGGTTGCGAAATATCCCAGTCGTTTCCACTTAAAATTCTCAAATTTTCATGTATACTGGTATCGCGATCCTGGAGCCCCCGGAGAATGCCTGAGGGCCCCTGCCTTTTTAAATATACAAGCGCAGGGAGGATATTAGGAAGCGGAAAGGTGAGGATTACATGAGAAAGTACGGGAAAACAGGGAAGCTGGAGACAGTGATCTGCAATATGTGCGGAAAAAAGATCGTCGTTAAAGATGGGATCGTCCGGGAAGGGGCGGCTGCGTTCGACCACGCGTGGGATTATTTTTCAGAAAAAGACGGAGAGGTCCATCATTTCGATCTGTGCGAATCGTGCTACGATGAGCTGGTGGGCGGGTTCCGGATCCCGGTGGACGTGGAGGAGCAGACAGAGCTTCTTTAGAAAATATGCAGGAATGTACAGGAGGGCGCAGGTAAAATCATATTTTTACCGCGCCCTCTCTTGCGTCCCTGCGGCGGTTTGTGATATGATTCGTAAGAGCATATAAGGACTGAAAGAAACTGGTTTAGGAAATGAGGAATTTAGAATGTTAGATATCTGTTTACTGGGAACAGGCGGCATGCAGCCGCTCCCCTACCGCTGGCTCACCTCTATGATGGCCCGCTGCGACGGCAGCAATCTGCTGATCGACTGCGGCGAGGGGACACAGGTGGCCCTGAAGGAGAAGGGATGGAGCCCCAAGCCGGTGGACGTGATCTGCTTTACCCACTATCATGCGGATCATATCAGCGGTTTGCCGGGATTCCTTCTGACCATGGGAAATGCCGAGCGGGTGGAGCCGGTGCTCCTGGCCGGCCCCAGAGGCCTGGAGCGGGTCGTGGGAGCCTTAAGGACCATTGCGCCGGAGCTTCCGTTTCCTCTGGTGTTCCGGGAGCTGTCGGAACCCAGGGAGCAGTTCCAGGCAGGCCCCTTTGTGATCGATGCCTTTAAGGTGAACCACAATGTGGCCTGCTACGGATACAGGATCTCCATTCCCAGAAAGGGCCGTTTTGATGTGGAACGGGCAAAGGCACAGGGGATCCCCCAGAAGATGTGGAGCCGGCTCCAGAAGGGGGAGACCCTGGAGCATGAAGGGCGGATCCTAACGCCGGATATGGTCCTGGGAGAGACCAGGAGGGGCCTTTCCGTTACATATTCCACGGATACCAGGCCGGTGCCGGTGATCGCGGAATACGCAAAGGACAACGATCTGTTTATCTGCGAGGGCATGTACGGAGAAAAGGAGAAGGCGGCCAAGGCCAGGGAATATAAGCATATGACGTTCCAGGAGGCGGCAAGGCTGGGCCGGGAGGCTGCGCCCAGGGAGATGTGGCTGACCCATTACAGCCCGTCCCTGATCAGGCCGGAGGACTATCTGGAGGAGATCCGGGAGATCTTCCCAAGGATCAAAACAGCCCGGGACGGCTGGTCCATGGAACTGGGCTTTGACGAAGAGTAAAGCCGGAAAGAGGTTTTGAAACAATCATGAAGATACGTAAAACGGATGAAGATGTATATATTCTTGCCATAGAGAGCTCCTGCGATGAGACGGCGGCGGCTGTGGTGAAGAACGGCAGGGAAGTCCTGTCCAATGTGATCTCCTCCCAGATCGCCCTCCATACCCTGTACGGAGGCGTGGTGCCGGAGATCGCATCCAGAAAGCATATTGAAAAGATCAACCAGGTGATCCGGGAGGCCTTAAAGGAGGCGTCCATGACCCTGGAGGAGATGACGGCCATTGCTGTGACCTATGGTCCCGGTCTTGTGGGCGCTCTTCTGGTGGGAGTGGCAGAGGCCAAGGCCATCGCCTACGCGGCGAAAAAGCCCTTGGTGGGCGTCCACCATATCGAAGGCCACGTTTCGGCCAATTTTATCGAGCATCCGGATCTGGAGCCTCCCTTTGTGTGTCTGATCGTCTCCGGCGGACATACCCATCTGGTGATCGTGAAGGATTACGGGGAATTTGAGATCATTGGCCGCACCATGGACGATGCGGCGGGAGAGGCCTTTGATAAGGTGGCCCGCGCCGTGGGACTGGGATATCCCGGCGGTCCTAAGGTGGACAAGGCGGCAAAGGAAGGAAATCCCCATGCCATGGAATTCCCCAGGGCAAAGGTTGGTGGATCTGCCTATGACTTCAGCTTCAGCGGCATGAAATCCGCTGTCCTGAACTACATCAACCAGGCCCAGATGAAGGGAGAGGAGATCTGCGTGCCGGATCTGGCTGCCTCGTTCCAGAATGCGGTGGTGGATGTGCTGGTGTCCCGGGCTGTGGCGGCGGCGAAGGAATACGGCTATGATAAGCTGGCCATTGCCGGCGGAGTGGCCTCCAATTCTGCCTTGAGGGCAGGAATGAAGGCAGCCTGTGAAAAAGAGGGGATCCGGTTTTATTATCCATCCCCGATCTTTTGTACAGATAATGCGGCAATGATCGGCGCTGCCGGTTATTATGAATATATCAATGGCGCCAGAGCCGGGTGGGATCTCAATGCGGTCCCCAATTTAAAGCTGGGAGAGCGGTAGGCGCTGTCTGAAGGGAGAAACTATGATGGGAGAAAAGGGGGAGAGGACTGCGGCTGTGGTCCTGGCGGCTGGCCAGGGGAAGCGGATGCAGTCCGGCGTGGCGAAGCAGTACCTTCTTCTGAAGGAGAGACCTGTGATCTGGTATTCCCTGGAGGCCTTTGAAAAAAGTCCGGTGGATGAGGTGATCCTGGTAACCGGAAAAGAGGAAACAGACTGGGTACGGGAACATATTGTGGACCGGTATGGGTTTAAAAAGGTCAGGGCAGTGGTCGCCGGAGGCGCAGAACGGTATCATTCTGTTTGCCGGGGATTGTCCGCCCTGGACGGACAGGATCAGAGACCAGATCTGGTCCTGATCCATGACGGAGCCAGGCCCCTGATCTCGGAAGAGGTGATCCGGAGGACCATAGAGGCGGCCCGGGAGTACGGGGCCTGCGTGGCAGCCGTTCCGGTGAAGGATACGGTGAAGGTCGCCGACGGGGATCAGTTTGCAGAAACGACCCTGGACCGGAGCCTGTTATGGCAGATCCAGACGCCCCAGGCGTTCCGGTACGGTCTGGTGAAGGGGGCCTATGACAGCCTTATGGCAGATCCGGCTCTCCAGAAGGGGATCACCGACGATGCCATGGTGGTAGAGCGCATGACCAATGAGAAGGTGAAACTGGTCATGGGAGACTACCGGAATATCAAGGTGACAACACCGGAGGATATGACTGTGGCAGCGGCTTTTTTGGATGATCTGAAAAAGATGTAAAAAAAAGTAAAAAAAGTTTTGAAAAGCGCTTGACAAAAACGCAAGTATCGTATAGAATGTAAAAGCACATTTGAGAGAGCGCTTTGGAGAGATATCGAAGTGGTCATAACGAGGCGGTCTTGAAAACCGTTTGTCCGCAAGGGCGCGTGGGTTCGAATCCCACTCTCTCCGCTACTGTATCGCGGAGTCGGGTAGGACCGGATCCGGTGCAGCAAACTGAATATCGGATTCCTTAAAGGAATGTGATTCAGCCATAAATGCAGAAGTACCCAAGTGGCTGAAGGGGCTCCCCTGGAAAGGGAGTAGGTCGTTAGTAGCGGCGCGAGGGTTCAAATCCCTCCTTCTGCGTTTGAAGTTCAAAGATGCTGAGCGCTGAAAGAAACTTCAAAAAAGTTTAAAAAAACTCTTGACAAACAGAAAGAGTTGTGATAAACTTGCTAAGCTGTCGCTGAGAAAGACAAGAACAGCACAGAACCTTGAAAACTGAACAGTATGTAAAACCCTGAAAATTCTTATAAAATGGCCAAAAGGTTTCGGCCATGAATGAGAACATTCAGAACAAAAACCTAAACAACAGTAGAACGGTTTAAAGATTAGCCAAGCGAATTTTTGAACTGGACAAACACTTGAACAT
>QFCE01001393.1_pt1 | contig 163600 bp, 157 predicted proteins | sample 5346091 | NCBI WGS metagenome assembly QFCE01 (sample SAMN09062252, study PRJNA434731) | Human gut metagenome, whole genome shotgun sequencing project. | isolation source: stool timepoint A chromium assembly | host: Homo sapiens | collected 2015
CTATTCAGCATTGTAATGGTAGCTGGACTCCTGCCTGCCACAGCACTGGCAGCGGAACCCACAGTCTACGACATCTGGGTAGACGGCGTACAGGTCACGTCTGAGAATAAGGATAATCTTTGCAGCGGAACAGTAAGCTATGACCCGACCACTCACACCTTGTCTTTGAACAATGCTACCCTTGACAGCGACACCATGTCAGACTACGGTATTAAAACGACTATCCCCAGTACGTTGAAGATACGGTTGACCGGGACAAATAGTATTACCCGAACCTATTCCGGCGGAGGAATAGCAATAGCCCCCAATTCCGGCAATTCTGTCGAGATTACCGGTGATGGAACACTGGTAATCAATGTTAACGGAAGTACCTACGATGGAATTAGCGCAGGGGCTGACGTCAAGATTTCCGATAAAGCAAAGGTCGTAATAAACGCTGAAGGCGGATTGGGCATAGTCGGAAGATCGGTCGAAATTGACGGGGCAAAAGTGGATTCCATCGGCTTGTATGCCGGAATCGATGCCCATAGGCTGAAGATTGTAAACGACGCCGATGTTACGCTTAAGGCAACCCAGGACGGACGCAACGGAGCATATATCTGGAAAGATCAAGAAGGGAACGGCGGCGATATTGAACTTGCTGCATCTAAAGTTAAAGCAACAAGCTATTATCCCGGTCTGTATGCTGCAGGTGATCTGACGGTTAACGGAGGCGAGGTAAACTGTACCTCTACTGCGGACGGTGCAATATGGGCAAAAGGCAATATTCTGATCAAAGGAGGCGCCAAAGTAACCACTGACGGTAAATTCCCGATGGGCGGTAACGGTACTTTTACCGTAGAAGAAGCAGAGAGTGATGCAAAGAATACGAATGAGAATAATATCCCTGCAATTTTCGATGAATGTGTGCCTGTGATAGCCGATGGCTATCATCTGAACTATGCAAAAGCTGTAGACTCGGAAGGAACAGAAATTGACCTGCTTTCCAGCGGTACTCAGTACTTTGCACTTTATAAAAATGTTCATTTTATCACAAAGGCTGTCTATCCGGTTTCTTTCGTTGTAACGCCAGACGGTCTGACCAATGTTGTTGTTAAAGTGAATGGTCAGGAGGTTACCGGCTCTGTCAGTTTGGAAGCAGGAACTTACCCTGTTGAAGTAACAGCCGATAACTGCAAAGCATACACCGGCAATATAACGATTACCGCCGATGTGGCAACGCATACGCAGACGGTTGCAATGACTTATTTACCTGCCGACTACACTAAGGTCGACGAAGCCATTGCCAAGGCAAATACACTGAACAAGGACAACTACAAGGACTTCACCGCCGTGGAAGCTGCCGTCAAAGCTGTTGTCCGTGACAAGAACATCACTGAACAGAGCGAAGTTGACGCAATGGCGAAGGCTATTGAAGATGCCATTGCTGCCCTGCAATACAAGGGTGCTGACTACACTAAGGTTGATGCAGCCATTGCCAAAGCAAATGCACTAAACAAGAATGACTACAAGGATTTCTCCAGTGTGGAAGCTGCTGTCAAGGCTGTTGTCCGTGGTAAAAATATTACGGAGCAATCCGAAGTAGACAAGATGGCAAAGACTATCGAAGATGCGATTGCTGCTCTTGAGAAAAAACCTGCCAGTACCAAACCGGGAACATCCGATAAGAGTCCCCAGACCGGCGATACAAGCAACCTTGCACTGTGGATTGCCCTGTTGTTCATCAGCGGCTGTGCAGCCATTGGCACAACGGTTGTAAGCAGGAAGAAAAAGTACAACAGATAATTGAATAGCGTTCCCTTGCTCCATCTTACGAGCAAGACAAAAGCGTCGTAGCAATACGGCGCTTTTTTGTTACCGGGAAGTGACAAACAGCGGCTTTTGAATGGTTGGCGGTAAAGGATATCGCCGCTAAAACAAAGCCGCTCATATCGAAAGAAAACGCCCAAAATCGCCCCGAAACCATACAGCGGGGTCAGGTTTTGGGCGTTTCTGCGTTTCGGGAGCAAATCGGCAATTAGGCAGCGAAAAGGAGGTGCCCGCTATGCCCCGTATGCCGAAATACCTCAAGAGAGAATGGGCGTTCTTTCTTGATGAGCGTGGCAGGAAGAAATACAACGAGCTTTGCAGGAAATGCGAAAGGAGCTGCAAGCAGAGCTTTGTCAACTTGCCCTTTGAGAGAGGAAAAATCCTTTTCTCAAAGGGCTTTTTCTATTTGTACGGATATTCGCAAACTACAAGATAAATCCAAAACTTCATATACAGACTTAGGTAGCACCTGAAATACAAAAGAGATTGCTTCTGTCAAGACTAGAAGCAGAAAGCCTGAAAGAGCGTGATATTCTCTGCCCGACTTGCGGGTTCAGGATACAGAGAGTTTTTTCAGACGCAACCGGACATTTGAGTGTGAAGTGTCAGAAATGCAAGCAATTTATTTGCTAAACTACCAAGCACCGTACGAAGCCGGATAAGTGAAGAATGTCAAACGAATTGTATTAGTTAATCTGGATCTTCTTGATGAATATCTGGAAGCATTCCGTGATGAAGAATTTTGATGAAAGAACAGGAGAAACAACATATGTGTAAAGTGATATCCATTACAAACCAGAAAGGCGGAGTAAACGTACCCAGATTTATCTGTACAATAACCAGTTCAAGGAAGCTATGCTGATCAATGGATTCTGGCCGAGAGATTCGAGCGAATTGAACTGGGTATTTCATATTCAGGCAAGCTCTCCGGCAATCAGGACACAGGCAGATGGTTATCCTGGTATCCCAATCATTGGACGTCAGGAACTAAATGAGTACAGAAAGAAAAAGCTGTGCTGATTGTATTTTTATTGTACTTGCCTCAATTGTAATCCAAGATTCCATACCCACTATCTTAGATAAGTGCATCGAAATAAGTGAAATATCAATACAATTGTATTGAATTAGCAATAAAATGGCATTATAATGAAGAAAAAAGGAGGTATCTAAAATGGCAAGTACAATTCAGATCAGGGTAGACGATGACTTAAAAAATAAATCAGATCAGCTTTTTAAAGATCTTGGAACTGATACGACATCAGCAATAAGGATGTTTTTAACGCAGGCGGTTGCATATAATGGATTTCCATTTGAAATAAAACGAACTGTGCATAATCCTTATACATCTATGACAGAAGAAGAGATGCTTCAAAGACTGGAACAATCCAGAGAATCTTCAAAAAAGGGAAATTACCGAAATGCGGAAGATGTGATTTCAGATATGAGAGGAAAATATGGATTATAAAGTAGTTGTAACAGATGAAGCAGAAGAAGACTTGAATCAGTTTATACAGTATCTGCTTTTCGCCAAGAAAAATAAACAGGCAGCAAGAAATGTGCTTGATGATTTTGAGGATACTGTAAAAAGGTTAAAGTATGTAGCGAGTAGTTTGAAAATATGTGACAATCCACATTTACAGAGTTTTGGATATCGTCGAATAAATTTTCAACAGCACAGATATTTTATGTTGTACAGAATAGAAAATGATGTTGTATATGTGGATGATATTTTCCATGAGTTACAAGATTATGAAAACAGAATAATATAAATTGAATCTTGGCAATAAAAAGATCATTTACTGTAAAACCGTAGAGGGTCTTTTTTTGTACCTTTTTGGGAAGGAGGAGAGATTTATAGCCGAAAAAGAATTTAAAGGTAAAGGCTGAACCAGAGACTGTAACAGATGATTCGGCTGTGGCGGCTCCTGATATCAGCAATAGCTTCGGAAAATGGTCTTGTATTGCCTGTGGAAATATCGTCCATGACGGATGGAACCAGGGTGAAGCATATGCATCTGCAGAAATAACGAGAAAGTCTGTCTGCATGAATTAAGATATCGGAGAATTCCTGAAAGAACTGTAGACTTGTGCAGAAGGAGAAGAAGTGTCTACAGACCAAGAGGAAGATGTAAAAACCAGAAAACCGCGAATATGGTGGATGCAGATTTGTTGTAGAGCTACCAAAGCAGAAAGATGAGATTACCTGACATATATGAAAAATTTTATTGCAAAGCTATACTATATGTGTTATTCTAACGTCACGCGGATGACGATTCTTGTTATCTGCCAAAGGTATCTATTTAATTTCATTCATTTCGGAGGCTTAGAGTATCGGGCGTTATTCCAAAGTGATGAACGTGTGACAAGTGAATATAGGCTGGGAAGAAACCTGGTGCGACACAGAATGTTATTTGAAGAATAGCATATCCAACTGGAATATACTATTAATATATGGTAAAATATCTTTAGATAATCTTTTCTCAGACTATAGGAAGTTGTCGGAGAGGAGAGTATATGTCAAAAAGAACAGGAACTAAGGTACAAAAGAACCGCACAGATGACGAGTTTATCATGCTTCCAACCGTGGATTTTTGTTTCAAAGAACTGATGAGAAATGAAAAGGTACGAAAAGGAATTATTGCAGCGTTGTTGGGAGTAAGACCGGAAGAAATCAAGGAGACAAGATTATTGCCGACCGTACTCAGAAAAGAGTATGAAGATGATAAATATGGGGTTTTGGATGTGCGTGTTGAAATGCATGATGGTACACAGATAGACTTTGAGATGCAGGTGGCAGAATTTGATTTCTGGAAAAAGCGCATTGTGTTTTATCTGAGCAAGATGGTCACAGATCAGATTCATAAAGGCGATGATTATGACAAAATTCAGAAATGCATCCATGTCAGTATCCTGGATTTTGTACATTTCCCGGAGGATAGCAGGTGCTATCGGAAGATTACATTTTGTGATACCAAGACGGGAGAAGTTTATACAGATGTTATGGAGATTCATGTGTTGGAATTGGGAAAATTACCACCGGAAGATCAAAATGAAGAAGGGATCATAAGGTGGATGCGATTCCTTAATGCAAAGAGCCGGAAGGAGTTAAAAGAGATGGCAAAGCAGGACGAGTATTTTGGAGAAGCGTATGAAGAACTGGACAGACTCAGTGCGGACGAGAAGAAGCGTCTGGAGTATGAGACGAGATTGAAGTATAAACGGGATAAGTATGCGCAGCTCCATTATGCGACCAGGATTGGAAGAGAAGAAGGCGAGCAAATTGGCAGGGAAGAAGGTGCAAAACAGATTAATGAATTGCATAAGCGGTTGATAGAACTTGGAAGAATAGATGATTTAAAACGAGCCGTCGAGGATTCTGATTATCAGGGGCGGTTGTTAAAGGAGTTGAAATTGTAGCACGCAGATAGACTTTGAGATACAGGTGGCAGAATTTGATTAATAACAATATTGTGTCGCAGAGTGTTGCACTCTGCGACACATAAATCCTCTATTTTGGCTTTAGAATAGCTCATTTGAGAGCGATACACAATCTTTTTTCGACTAAAAATCTGTTAGAAACGGTTGCTTTTCTGGCTCCCCGGCAAGTATAATAAAGAAACGTGATATACGTTAAAAAATACAGTTGGGAGAATATTATCAGCTCCACAATTTCCATGAATTCTATCAAAGAGCTTGGGTTTGAAGTTGGAAAGGCAGCTTACGCAGTTATTGAAGCAACATCTGTAATGGTTGGAATCGATGACTAATAAAAAATTTCATGTATCTGTGTAAAGAATTTTTATATAAAAGCTCATTTTACAGGGATTACAGGGCACTCTACCACTGGTAGGGTGCTTTTTTAGAGCCTGTCTGCTAGAATTTATTTACAGGATAACGAAGGAGGTTGTGATATGGCGAACTCAAAAGCGACCGGAACATTTATTGCAGAGTGTAGGAAAGAAAAAGGGCTTACACAGAAGGCTCTCGGGGAAAAGCTGAATGTAACAGACCGGGCAGTATCGAAGTGGGAGACCGGTAGATCATTTCCGGATGTGGCAATTCTGGAAGACCTTTGTCAGGAACTTGGAATTAGTGTGAGTGAACTGCTGGCGGGGAAAAAAATTGAGGCAGAGCATTACCAGGAAGAGACAGAAAAAATATTAGTTTCCTCCATCAGTAAAGCGCAAATGTATGGATATCAGATCGCTCTTTATGGGTTGCTATTGGCAGTAATGCTATTAATTTACGTGCCTGTTTTCATATTAAAAAACAGACTGAATATGGGAATTTATATGATCATTGCTGTGTCAGTTATCGTTTTCGTGAGCATGGTATATCTGAATCACAAAATTCCGGGAAAAGAATTCAGAAATTCTAATATTTGGCTGGAAGGCTTCCGTGGAGGAATTGTTTTTGCTGTGATTATGGGGATGGATTTCGCTGTACAAGATAGTCTGGGTGGAGTGAGCCGAAATGACATGCTTGCAATTGGAATTATCTGTGCGATTGGATTGTTTATCAGTATAGGAGCAGGCATACTTGGCGCAGAAATCAGAAGACAGAATATGAAGATAAAATAGAGATTTTTTTCAGAATTTTGAACAAAATAAAATTGCTTATTTTTATATAATAAAGCTGTAATAAATATGATGCATTTATTACAGCTTTATTATTTGAAGAAATTGATGGAGGTATTAAAATGATTAAATTTTCAAGAAGTAATGAAAAATATGGTTGTTTTAGTAATTTTTATCCATGTTCTGTAGAGTATGGAGGTATTGTATATCCTAATTCAGAATGTGCATGGCAATCACTTAAAACATTGGATATGGAGAAGAGAAAGAAATTTGCAACATATAAGGCGGCTGGTGCCAAGAAAATGGGAAGACGGGTTGAGCTTCGTTCGGACTGGGAAGAAGTAAAATATCAGCTTATGGTCAATGTGTGTTATGCAAAATTTTCTCAGAATAAGGAATTGAAAAGTATATTGCAAGCGACAGGAGAGGAAGAACTTATTGAGAACACAACTGCATGGCATGATAATGTTTGGGGAAATTGTGAGTGTGAACGTTGTAAAGAAACAGAAGGAAAAAATCTTTTGGGAAAGGCACTGATGGAAGTAAGAAGTAAGTTAAAATAAGAAAGGCTGAATGTTATGAAAATATAGAGTATAATAAAAAGTAGTTTTTCAACGTTAAGTGAATTTTCAATTATGATAGCGGAGGGTTTATACTATGAGAAAAAAATATAATGAATCGGATATTAGAAATGACTACAGAAGGCTGACAAAACTTTTGATTGAGCGGGGAATGACAATTTCGACTATGGAATCTGCGACTTCTGGGCAGATTGCATCGCTGATTACAGACACAGAAGGCTCTTCGGCAGTGTTAAAGGGGGCATTTGTTACATACTGTAATGAGGCGAAGATTATGCAGGGTGTGCCGGCTGAGATTCTGGAGAAGTATACGGTATACTCAAAAGAGACGGCAGAGGCAATGGCGAAAGCCTGTGCGAAAGTGTACGAGGCAAATATTGGAATCGGAGTGACCGGAACGATGGGAAATGTGGATCCTGCGAATCCGGAGGCATCTGTGCCAGGGCAGGTATATTTTGCAATTACCTTAAATGGAGAAGCGAAGTCTTATTATATTGAATTGCAGCCGCAGCCTACAAGGCTGGCTTATAAGCTGGCGGTTGCGAAAGAAATTTATGATTCACTGATGGAGAGATTAGAAGATTAACTTTTATGTCATGCATTTGCATGACGCGTACCTCGTAACAAGAATACCAAGACATTCTTGAATAGTAAGGAATAGTTGTGGTGTGAGATAAGGAGGCAGGCTGTTAAGAAGAAAGAATATGAAAAATGTATTGAAAAAGTTGATAATGAAAAGATGAAAGAGGCTTTGATTCAGGCGTTTGATAAGGATTTCCCAAGAATTATTGAATTGTGTGATGATGATTATACTGTAGTGCAGATATTTGTCTCTCTTTTTGAAATGCTTGGAGAAGTCCAAAAAGTTGGAATGGAAAATGTGTCATTTGAAAAATATGTAATTGGAAAAGCGTTTCCGGATTATTTAAAATTATTAGTTGGCTGGCTGGATTGTATTTCATCGAAAGAAGAGAAGGATAAAATTTTTGAAATATTTGATTATGTAATAAGAGATATTGTAGTTGAGTTTACTTGTAAGGGATTGAAAAAAGGAAGTATTACAAGAGAGATGGTGAGGCAGTGGATTTCAGGAACGGATGAAAAGGAAAAGATTGAGAGAGCGTGTGAAAAAGGAAATGCTTATAAGAATTTGTTAGAGAGCTTTCATGATTTGGATGAGGAAGACAAACTAGAAGAGATCATAAAAGGTGTTTTTGAGTTACGTGATTTTTTAGAGATAGTAAATAAAAAATATGATGAGAACAATGAAATGTTAGATGTACTTGAAGTGACGGACACGGATGAATTTAGCGATAAACTGGATGTTATCTATTCTTATGTGACTTCAATTAAAGAAGAGGTTGCAAAGTTATTCGAGATTGCGAATAGTTACAGTAAAAGCTTTGATATCTAGGCAAACACGATTCGGAAAAGAATAGAAGTCATTAAAAGTGGGATGCTCCCACAGGCGTTGGTCTTTTTGCAATGGTAACGATGAATACAAAAGTTCTTTACGTTATAAAAAGTACCCTTGTGATACCAATCTGAAATCCGGTGAGCACGAACTTCTTTAGATATAGTTGTTGGATCTTTACATAGAAATGCTGCAATGTCTTTAAAGGGAGTCCCTTTTGCCAGTTCATTTTCAATATAGAGCCGATCATTTAAAGTAAGATGTTTCTGGTTCCCTGGTATATAATTACTCATAATGATTCTCCTTCTACTGCTGTCAGAAGGAGTACTAACTATAACATGATTGTATGAAAGAGTAAATATCTACTGTGCGAGAGTAAATTCCACCGTCCAATGGAACGATGGAATTTAGAAATTCATTTTAGGTTTTGTAAATTGTTAAAAGAATTATATTGTTATATGATTTCGTAAGTGATATACTTAAACATAAGGAAAACCGTGTGAAATTACAGTTTGCTTTTTGCACGGTTTCTTTTATACATGACGGTTAGTTAAAACTAATAAGAGAACGATGTGAAAGTACTTTTGACTATACAGAAAGGAATACATAATGCTAATGAATGTTTTTGAAGGTATACTGATTCCATTTGTTGGAACAACGCTAGGTGCAGCATGCGTGTTTTTATGAGAAAAACACTTAGCAAGTTACTGCAACGTGCACTTGCTTTATCACTTGGAATTGCTATCCAGAATTTTCCAGAAGGAGCGATTATATCCATGCCGCTTAGGGCAGAGGGTGAAAGTAAGAGAAAGGCATTTCTGGGAGGTGTACTTTCAGGAGTCGTTGAACCGATTGGAGCAGTAATGACGATTCTTGTCGCACAGCTGGTAATCCCGGTATTACCATATTTACTCAGCTTTGCAGCAGGAGTTATGTTATAGTCGTGGTTGAAGAACTAATTCCGGAAATGTCTCAGGGACAGCACTCGAATATCGGTACGCTTTTCTTTGCACTTGGATTTAGTTTGATGATGATCTTGGATGTGGCACTGGGGTAAGAGGAGAGGAATGATTCTTATGAGAATATTGATTTATGGTGCTGGTGTGATTGGATCCTTGTATGCGGCTTTATTTGCAGAAGCCGGTTATGATACAAATATTTATGCCAGAGGTAAAAGACTTGAGGCTTTAAGAAATAATGGATTGCAATATAAGAAAAATCAGGAAGTAATAAAGGCAGAGATTAGGATTCTTGGAGAACTACCAAACAATGATATTTATGATTTTGTCTTGCTTACTGTCCGGGAAAACCAGCTGTATGAAGCACTTACTGAATTGAAAAATAATAAAAGTAATACGATTGTTACAATGATAAATTCACTGGACAGTTACAATAAATGGGAAGACATTGTCGGAAAAGGAAGAATATTACCGGCTTTTCCAGGAGCAGGCGGAAGTATAAATGATGATGGTATCCTTGATGCAGCACTTACTCCAAGGTTGATTCAGCCGACAACATTTGCAGAAATATCAGGAAATAAATCCGAAAGAACTAAGCAGTTTTCAGAGATATTGAGGCATGCTCATATACCATACCAGAAAGTAACGGATATGCATCTATGGCAGCTTTGTCATCTTGCTATGGTGGTACCGATTGCGGATGCGTATTATGAATCAGACGATCCGGAGAAAGTAGAAAAAGAATGGAAAATCATGAGGAAAACAGCAGAAAGGCTGAAAAGAAATTTTAATTTTTTGCGAAAACAAAAGGGTAAACTGTCACCATGGAAAATGAATATTTTTCGCTTTTTACCCTTGCCAATTTTAGCGAATATGCTGGTAGTTACATTTGGAAGCAGTTTTGGAGATAAATTTATGTATCAACATGCTATGAAGGCACCAGATGAAATGAGGGAATTGCATAAGCAGTTTTATGCTTATATGAAAAAAATGAAGAAATGCGGATGCAAGGCGAAAAAGGTACAGTGATTGGAGAAAAAAGCATGAAAAATGAAGAATATAAAAAATTGTCAATTAAAGAGTTTACAAAAGCAGCAGGAAGATATGAAAGTAACCATGCTGGCATTTACGAAATGTGCAAGAAAGATTATCCGGATATTCTGGAAGAATTAGAGAAGGAGCCATTTAGAGATTTATTAGATGCAGGCTGCGGACCTGCTCCGATGATTTCTTTATTAGCAGAAAAATATCCAGACCGGCATTATACAGGACTGGATTTGACTCCGGCAATGATTGAACAGGCAAAAAAGAAAAATATTCCAAATGCAACATTTGTTGTAGGAGACTGTGAGAACTTTCCTTTTGAAAAGGATTCATTTGATGCAATTATTTGTTCTATGAGCTTCCATCATTATCCGGATCCACAGGCATTTTTTGACAGTGTGAAAAGATGTCTTCGCCCAAATGGAAGATTGATACTGAGAGATGTGACCAGTGACAATAAAGTATTGGTATGGCTAATGAATACATTGGAAATGCCGTTGGCAAATATATGCGGACATGGAGATGTCCAAGTGCCAACAAGAGATGTGGTCATAAAATGTTGCAAAAAAGCAGGATTAAAAGTAGAAAAATTTGAAATTCGTAAAGGTATGCGAATGCATTGTGTTGTGAGAAAACCTATGGGAAAGGCGATAGGAAATGAAAGATAAGTATCTTAGGGAAACACGAATGGTTGATTTTTCTAATCCGGCAATTCAAAAACTTATTCAAAATATGAAATGGAAGGAAATGGGTGAATTTGAAAGGATTAAGGCAATCTACAACTATGTAAGAGATGATGTTTTATTTGGATATAATATTGATGACGGAATTTCAGCTTCAAAAGTACTTGCAGATGGTTATGGACAATGTAATACAAAAGGAACTTTATTTATGGCACTTTTACGTGCCTGCAATATTCCATGCAGAGTACATGGTTTTACGATTGATAAAAGATTGCAGAAAGGGGCTATGACCGGGTTTGTTTACCGTAATGCTCCAAAAAGTATTTTCCATAGCTGGGTAGAAATTAATTTCGAAAATCAGTGGTACGAACTGGAAGCTTTCATTTTGGATAAAACCTACATAAAGAAGTTACAGGAACAAAATTCGGAATGTACAGGTGCATTTTGCGGTTATGGAGTAGCAGTCAAGGATTTCAGAAATCTCATTATTGAGTTTGATAGGAACAATACTTATATTCAGAGCGAGGGAATCAATCAGGATTTTGGTGTTTATGATTGTCCAGATGAACTGTTGAAGGAACATCATCAAGAAATTTCAGCCTTTAAAGCATTTGCTTATAGACATATTGGAAGACACCTCATGAATCGTAATATTAGGAAGATTAGAGAACGATAGTTTTAAGCTTTTAGATACCGTTGTCAGTATGAATGGTTTTCATGCATTTCCTGACAAGCAAAAAGCATTTCATGAAATATGGCGTGTTTTGAAACCAGGCGGCGATTTCATTGCCTGTTTTTATATCAGGGGAAAATCGAAACGGACAGATTGGCTGGTAAAAAATATTCTTGCAAAGAAAGGGTGGTTTTCGCCACCGTTTCAGACGGAGAAAGAACTGAGAGATATCCTTCAAAAACTATATAAAGAAACGGATATCCATGTTGACGGTTCTATGGTATATTTCCGTTGTGTGAAGTAATGCAATGATGCTGGATTTATAATAAAGTTTCAGATAATAAGTCTGGAACTTTATTTTTGTCTAAATGGATTATTGCCGTCCGTTCAGGTCTGGATAATGCTCGATTCTCATGTTAAGATAATAGAAAAGGTTTCCCTAAAATTGTGGTAAGAAAAGATATGGGGAAGCGTTGGTATGATGATAACGGCATTTTGAACATCAATGTGATTGATCTGGAGACATTTCGGATTGCGTAGGGAACAGAAGAAAATCGTGGAAGGACGAAAAATAGGGATTGCCCATTTTTAAAACAAACAGAAATACAAATCGTTAATTTGTAAGAATAGAAAGGATAAAGAAATGACGGTTCAACAATTAAAATATATTTTGAAGGTAGCAGAAGTTGGCTCTATTACCGAAGCTGCGAAACTACTTTTTATATCACAGCCAAGTCTCTCCAATTCCATCAAAGAAACGGAAACAGAAGCTGGAATCACCATCTTTCTTCGTAGCAGGACCGGAATTACTCTGACAAAAGATGGTGCTGAATTTCTCGGTTATGCCCGTCAAGTGATACAGCAGATGGAACTGCTGGAGGATCGGTATGTTACAAATCTTCCGGGAAAAGTGACATTTGGAGTATCTTCTCAGCACTATACTTTTACGGAAAACGCTTTTGTGGAGTTAGTTAAGCGTTTTGGACAAGAACGATACGCTTTTTATTATAATGAAACCGGAACACATCAGATATTGGATGATGTGAAAAATCGTGTCTGTGATTTAGGCATCCTTTATTTATCGCATGAAAACGAAGTCGTCATGCGGAAAGTGATAGAGGAAAACCATCTGATGTTTACCGAGTTATTTTCAGCAAAGCCTCATGTTTTTTTGCAAAAAGATCACCCATTGGCATCGAAAAAAGTAGTTTCCGTCCATGACCTTGCACCTTATCCGCGGCTAAACTTTGTACAGGGAGAGTATGAATCTGTCTATTTTTCAGAGGAACTATTCAGCTCCATCCCGGTGGATAAGGAAATTCGGGTCAATGACAGAGGGGCTATTGTCAACTTCATGCTCGGACTGAATGCCTATACTATTTCAAGTGGCATTTTCCCGAAATATTTGAACGGAGAAAATATCATCTCCGTTCCGCTTGCAGAAAATGAAACAATGCATATTGGATATGTGTTGAATGAAAATCAGGAATTAAGTGAACTTGGAAAAAGCTATCTGGAAGAATTACGGAAATATGCTCCAGCCAATCCATAGTCATAGGCTATGGATAATCATATAAAATAGGTGTTATGTATGTACCGCTGTTTGCTGATATAATAACAGCAGAAAGGTGGTTGATGATTATGCCTATGGTGGTACTGAGCAATTTTCTGATTTATTGCGTTATAAATGCCTTTACTCCGTGACCGGGAAATATTCTGGCATTAAATACCGTAACATACTATGGATATAAAAAAGGAAAGCCACTGTTCTTTGGAATTTTTGCAGGCTACTATGTAGTACAAATCTTATGCGCAATTTTTGTATATGGAGTTAATTCTTTGCTTCCAAATGTAATGGAAGTGATGAAGTACATCGGAGCAGCCTATATCCTGTGGCTTGCGATTCATATTGCTTTCAGTAAGCCGTCAACAGAAAACGCAGAGCAATCGGCATCGTTTCTGCAAGGCTTCATGCTGCAATTTGTCAATGTGAAGATCTATATGTTCGGAGTTACCGCACTAACGGGTTATGTTGTAGGATATATGTTCTCTTTTCCGGCTTTGCTGTTTTTTGAGTTGGTTATTGCAACGATTGGAACAATCGCAACCTGTACTTGGATTGGCTTAGGCGTGCTGATTCAGAAGTTTTATCTGCGGCATTTCCGTGTTATTAACATTATCCTTGCACTAACATTACTGGAGTGTATTTGGGGAATGTTAAGATAATTGTTGTTTGGACTTGGAGCCGTGTTTGTACTGGTTATAGCAGGAGCGGCTTTTTATAAGGGAATGTACTAAAAAAGGAACCTGCAAAAAACAGATTTCTTAAATGAGGGAAAATCCATGTCGAAGAATAACCGGATCATCTACCAGACGGAACTTCTGTGGCAGGTTGGCTAACTTTGTTATGAAATCAATGAATATACAATTAATGCTAGCAAGATAAATGCAACTATTATCAGGAAGGAATAAAAAGTCAGAATGAATATAATGAAAAAAATATATAAAGAATCAGACATTAGAAATGATTACAAAAAACTGACGAAGCTCTTGATTGAGCGGGATATGACGATTACAACAATGGAATCTGCGACTTCAGGGCAGATTGCGTCACTGATTACGGATACCGAAGGCTCATCGGCAGTGTTAAAAGGAGCTTTTGTCACCTATTGCAACGAAGCAAAAATCATGCAGGGCGTTCCTGCCGAGATTCTGGAGAAGTATACGGTATATTCGAAAGAGACCGCAGAAGCAATGGCGAAGGCCTGTACAAAAGCGTATAAGGCCAATATCGGAATCGGTGTGACCGGAACAATGGGGAATGTAGATCCGGCGAATCTGGAAGCATCTGTGCCGGGGCAGGTATATTTTGCAATTGAACTTAATGGAGAGGTTATGTCTTATTATTTTGAATTGCAGCCACAGCCTACAAGACTTGCTTATAAGCTGGCGGTTGCAAAGGAAATTTATGATGCCTTGATGGAGAGATTATAGGATTGTGGGAGTACGCTTGCGAACAATCCGTGGGTATCATAGTAGGGAGCTCTTGATCCCTGACATTGGATATTAAAAAAGGAAGGATTTCTTCTGCTATAGCAGAAGAACCTTCCTTTTGCACGTACTTTTTTGATATTATTTATTCAACTTCTTCCGGTTCCATGCTTCGAATATGTTCCTCAATTTTTATGAGTTCATATTTCTGACTATATTCTGCCAGATAGGTCTTATATTCTTTCGTGTCGGAAGGATATACTCTTGAGTTGTGAATGTGGATATCCACAGGCTCTTCGCTGTTCTTTGACAGTGCTACCATTGCGCTTGCGCAGTGGGCAGAGATACGTGTGAAGCTGTTCAGGATATCCGAATATACCGTCCCTTCTTCCAGGCCACAGGCTCCGTTGCTCATGCGTTCAACGTGGCGGATCTTGAGTTCATCGCACAAAGTTGTAATGACCATTCCAAGTGGCGCAACTCTCTGGGAGAGTTCTTTATCATTTTCCAAAAACGCTTTGCAAGTTGTATTAATCTCCTCGCGGACAGCTTCCATAACAACATTCAGTTCATCCCATGCTTCTTCGGAAAATTGTGTTTTGTTCTCATTCATCTCATTAGACATATGGGCGATGCATGCAGCATGGTCTCCAATCTGTTCGAAGTCATTAATCATATGTAGATAAAGAGAAACCTGTCTTGTCTGAACAGAATTCATCGGATGCTTGGTAAGCTTAATCAGATAGTCACCCAGACGGGATTCATAGCGGTCGATCAGGTCTTCTTTTCTCTGTACCTTATCGAACTTGCCAAGTTGGAAATCATTCAAAAGGTTCATGGCGCGGTTTACATTTTTACGAAGTTTTCTTGCCATACCGCTCATAGCACGGTGACACTGTCCGAGTGCAAGTGCAGGGTAGTCAAGAAGACGCTCCTCAAGAAGATCAAAGTCTGCTTCATCTTCCAGTTCTTCCGCACTGTCTTTAACGAACCAGCATACAAGCTGCTCCAGTTTTGGGATAAATGGAAACAAAATACAGACTGTTACAAGACGGAAAACCGTATTTAAAAGTGCGATGGCCACTGGCGTCATAATCGTATTCAGGAATGAAAAATGTACAAATGCATTGATGATATAGAATCCGATTGACCAAAGCAACATTCCAAAGGTATCATTCAGCAAGTATACAAGAGCAGTTCTTTTACCATTTTTATTCGCTCCGATTGCGGAAATCAGAACCGGGCAGGAAGCTCCGACACCGATACCGAGGATAATCGGAAATGCACTGGAAAATGTAAGCAGTCCTGTTACAGATAAAGCCTGCAATACACCGACTGTTGCTGAGGCACTCTGCAGGATGGCGGTAAATACAATACCTACCAGGATACCAATGACTGGGTTTGAAAATGTTGTTAACAGATCCATAAATACTTTGCTTTCTCGAAGCGGTGCGACGGCTCCGCTCATGGTCTGCATACCGGTCATGAGGATCGCAAATCCAAGCATGATGTTCCCGATATTCCGGTGGACGGTTCTTTTGCTCGCCATTCTAAGAATAATACCGATAACTGCTACAACCGCAGCGATTGTGGCAGATGACAGGATACTTGCAATTCCGTTAGATCCTTCTATATAAGAAAGACATAAGATCCAACCGGTAATACTGGTTCCGATGTTGGCTCCCATGATGATACCGATGGCCTGGCGAAGCTTCATCATACCAGAGTTAACAAAACCGATAACCATGACAGTCGTTGCTCCGGAAGACTGGATAACGCTTGTAACGGCTGTACCAAGTGCGACTCCCTTCAGTGGCGTATTGGTCATTTTGTAGAGAAATGCTTCCAGTTTATTACCGGCAACCAGTTTGAGTCCATCCCCCATCAAAGACATACCGAACAGGAATAAAGCAACTCCGCTTAACAATGACAATACCATAGAAAATATTCCCATAATTTCTCCTTTGTCGTCAGTTATTTACATACACTTAACTTTCTTTTTAAATTTTCTTAACACTACCTTTCTATTATGTCACGTTAAAACCGGAATTACAATTTAATCTTATTGAAAGAATAAAAAAATGTAAGATTATACAAAAAAATACCTGCTCACAGGGAACAGGTATGACAAAATCATGAGATATTTTGCTCGAAAATATGTTGTTTTACGATAATGCCGAGGCATTCTTGAATTTTAACGTGTCAGAATCTTTACAGATGTATCTTCATATCCTTGCGCCAATGAAAATATATCCTTTAATCCATCTGTGATGTAAACAGTTCCATCGGTTGCCACGAACACGGCTTCGAAGTCATCACTTTCTGCCCAGAGGTCATACGCTTTATCCAGACCCATAACAAATAGCGAAGTGGAGAGGGCATCGCAAATTCCTCCTTTGTCCCCTACGACTGTGACGGACAGAAGCCCGCTCTTGGCAGGGTGTCCGGTAGCAGGATTCATAATATGCCAGTAAGTATGCCCGTCCTGTTCAAAATAACGCTCGTAACCGCCGGAGGTCACAACGGCCTGGTCGGTGACGGACAGTCCCATCATGGCAGTGTCTGGATTTTTCGGGTCCTTGATGCCGATGATCCAGGCGGATCCGTCCGGCTTAGAACCGATCGTCTGTACATTTCCGCCAAGGTTCAGAAGCGCGGAAGTGACACCTTTGTCGCGCAATGTCCGGGCTGCAAGTTCACCTGCATAGCCCTTGGCAATACTGCCAAGATCAATGGTCATACCTTCCGAAATTGTGACATTTCCAGATGCTTCGTCATATTGGATCTGTGTGTAATCTACTTTAGTCAGAAGCGTCTGAATTGTCTCCTCGTCAGGAACCTGATAGCTTCCGGTTGTAAATCCCCATGCTTTTACGATTGGGTAGATGGAAATATCCAGAACACCGTTGGTACGCCGGCACATTTCAAGAGCATTTTTCATCAGAGTGTCAGCTTCACCGCTTAGAATTCCGGAACCATTTTCATTGATTTTATAAATCTCACTGTCAGAATCTGTGACAGACACTTTCTTTTCCAGATCTGTGATAACATTCTGCGCGTCCTGTAAAAGACTTTTATCACCGTAAATACGAAAATCCATAGTCGTATCCATGGCGAAAAATGTATCTGAAACCGGCTCAGATGTTGATTCCTGAGCCTGCTTGGAACATCCGCATATTAATATTGTAAGCATAAGTAACACAGGTATGCACTTTTTCATGTCACGTCTCCTTAGAGTAAAATAAAACGAAATAATATTGTTACAATGTAAATTATAAAATAAACAAAGAAATATATATGTTTAATTAAGAATAATTATCAATAAATAAATATAAAATTGACAGTTATGGGAATTATTGGTAGCATTTTGTATTGTAGTTAGAATCTACTAACAAAGCTTTGATTAATATAGCATGAAAGGAGGATTACGGCAATATATTTTGTGTGATTAAAACGAAAAAAATTATCAACAAAATTCAGAAAATAATGAAGGAGAGACAAATGAAAAAGAATTGGAAAAGAATTGCATCACTGTTTCTGTCAGTGTTACTTTTACTGTCCATGACAGTTACTCCTGTAATGGCAGCAGAGGGGAAAGCAGCACCGACGGAAGTAAAATCATGTACGGTAACTGGCTTTATGCCAGAGTATATGGCTTTGGAATTTGAAGATACAGACTGGATGAATAAGATCAGCAGCGTCACAGTAAATGAGATAGAATATACAAAAGGTACGCTTGGCTGGGGAAGCAGTGGAAATCTATGGGAAGTAGGAAGTGCTATGGGAGTATATGGAAGCTATACCGCGTTAAAACTTACCAACCCTTCTTATCCAGCGACCATTAAAATAACAGCAGAGGGGTATCAAGACTTAAACTTAGAAGTGACGAAAGATACTTCAACATATCCGTATGTGTACACAGCAACTGTAAAGAAAGATACAACTGGCGGAAATACAGAGGCTACATACACAGCGATGGCAAAGAAAGCTTCTAACGGTACAGTAGCACTGGATAAAGATAAAGACCTGAAAGCAGGAGATACAGTGACTGTAACAGCAACACCGGCTGAAAACTACGAGATTGATGCAGTGACAGTAACAACTGAGAACAATAAAAATGTTGACGTGACCGGTTTTGGAGAAACTTATACATTTACAATGCCGGCAGAAAATGTCACAGTATCCGCGGCATTTAAGGAGAAAACACCGGTACAGAATGGTGTAATTGAATTAAGCCAGGTCAGCATTGGAACAGATTACTTTGGGAATAACTGGGAACTTGAATTCAAAAATGCAGATGGTTATGTAGGAAAAATTACAGATGTGAAGGTAAATACTACAGCATGGGAAGAGAGGTCCTATAGCTTGTCAGCAGGTGGAGCATACAAAAAAGATACAGATAACAATAAACTTATCTTTGCAACAAAAGACTTTGTCGCTAATCCTGAAATTCCAGCATTGAAGAGCGGAGATGTAGTTGCAATTTCTGCAAATGGATATGATGATCTGACATTTAAGCTTGTCATTGATACAAATGGAAACGCTTCTCTTGTAGAAGATGATGGCAAGGGAGATCCATACGAGCTTCATGTAAAAATCGAAGGAGAATTTGAGGCGGCAATCGTAGGACAGAAAGATTATGATGGAGTGTCCAGCGCCAGTGTCGGCGGTTCCTCAAGCAATAAGAACAGTGCAGTGAAAGTATACGGCGCACTGGTAGAAAAAGGAAAAGACGTTGCTGACAAGGATTGGGAAGAGCTGGATAATATGGCTAAGATTAAATTGAATGGAAGCAAATGCAGTGTTAGCATCGTTCCGGACACAGAAAAAGGAACATCTGCAGACAGTGACAGCGGTATGCAGGGCGTATATATGACGATCAGCAGTGATCTGACACTTAGCGGTACGCCAAAAGATCCTGGAAGTTATCTGGTTTCCGTGTCTATTGAGGATCAGCAGGGACGTAGCGCAGTCAGCAACACACTGCCATTCAGAATTTACAGCGGCGAGGAAACGCTTGCAGACCAGATGAAGAAAGAGAATTTTAAAGATTATGGAAATGGACTCTATGCATGGGATATTATGGAACCATGGGCAATCAGTAAATTTGGAAGTAATGTAAACGGTGAGGAAGAGAGCGTCCGTGTGCCAGCGTATTTGGAAGCATGGTTCGGTTCCCACGAGAGCGGAACTTACGGATATCTGGGGTATGACATTCCGTGGAAGCAGGTCGTAGCTGGAAATATTCCTCAGACACTTTATATTCCGAGTGGCTGCAATCTGACACTGACAAATATGGAAGTACTCAGCAGTGTACATATTATTGTAGAAAATGGTGGTAAACTGACGCTTTCTGATTCTGTTGTACAGGGAATTATCGATGTACAGAGCGGAGGAACATTTTCTATGAACTATGATTCTTTCAACAACGAATTTACAACAGGAGCGTCTCTGTGTGGACAACTTCGTCTTGCAGACGGTGCTGCTTTGGAAAATGCAGCAATTTACTCTCACGCAAATTATCTTGCAAACGGAGATCTGACAGACCGTACAACTTCTGAGCCGGTTGCAGTGGCAAATGGAAATGTAACCGTAAAGGGTACGGTAGCTATATTAGGTGATGATGGCGGAAGCGATATCGGACAGACGGCACTCCGTGTAAATGGAACATTAACTCTGGCAGATAAGGACACAACACTTGTAGCTTACGGCGGAAGCGGAAAGACTTTGCTTTATACAGACGGTGGAACAGCCATTGACATTACAGAAGGCAGCCAGATTACAGGAGATGGAAAGTTAGTTGCAATCGGTGGAGATGTTCTCTGGGGAAATGGTGGAAATGCTGTATCCGGAAAAGGAACAATTGCAACGAAAAATGTATTCCTTCAGGGAGCAACAGCTAATACATCGAAAAAAGCAGAGGCTGGAAAAGCTATTGATGGAAATGTAAAAGTTATCAGTTCAAGCACTCATATTGAAGACGGAACAATGATCAGCGGTGCTGAGAATGATCCGTTAGCCGATTTGTACTGGAAAGCTGGAATTAATGTACTGCCTCCATTAGAGAAATTTACAACAACAGATAACGGAAATAATGGTTCCGATAATGGCGATAACGGGGATAACGGAAATAACGGTTCCGATAATGGCGATAACGGGGATAACGGAAATAACGGTTCCGGCAACGGAAATACTGGCAATAATAGTAACTCCGGAAACAATGGTAACACAGGTAATAGTGGTGATTCTGGAAATAATGGAAAGATTACATCAGCAACTAAGACTGCAGCAAATGTGAATACAGTTAAGACAGGAGATACAAACAATGTATTACTCTGGGCTGCACTCTTTGTAGTTTCCTGTGCAGGAATGGCAGGTATTACAGTAGTTGCTAAGAAAAGAAAATAGTATACAGCAGATGTAAATTTGCTAATATAAAAATGCGACCGGCATGAATGTCGGTCGCAAAAATATTCTATACTAGAAGTCCTTCCTGATTTGCTAATGAGAAAGCAGTGCTTGCATAGCCTAAAATATTAGCCGGTGATTTTTGATTCTCTGTAAGTATGTATCAACAGTGGTAATTCTGCTACCAGCATTCCAATCCAGCCTGCCAGGTAGGAGAATGGCAGTGCTTCAATTCCAAATCCACATACAAGAACGAGCGGTGCGGCAACAAGAACCCGAAGTCCCATATTGACAAAACTGCTGATCAGGGTAATCTTCAAATCACCGATTCCACGGAAGAATCCCTGAAGTCCATTGGTGATAGCCGGCAAGATATACATTATGGAAATCAGGTGCAGATAAGTAACACCGTGCCCGATAACTTCCTCATCTTTCACAAAGAGCATCATCAGATGTCTTGCGAAAACAAAACAGACAATAAAAATGAGGATGCCGTAAATGGTCTCCAGTACCAGTCCACATCGGAAGCCTTCACGCATCCGGTCATTTCTTTTCGCCCCCTTATTCTGCGCCATAAGTGCTGTCATGGCGTGGGCTATATTCTGCTCCGGGGTATAGGCAAAGTCATCAATCCGGTTGACCGCGGTAAATGCAGCGGCAACAGACACACCCATAGTATTAACAATTGCCTGAACACCGATTTTTCCGAGCTGTACAGTTGCCTGTTGCATTGCAGATGCCCAGCCGTATGCAATTGTACGCTTTAACAGGGAACGATCGAAAATGAGCCATTTCTTTCCTAATTGAAGGAGTGGTACTTTTTTCTGCACATAGATCATACAGAAAATACAACACAGTGCCTCACTGATAACAGTGGAAACAGCGCAGCCATTACTTCCTGCTTTCAGTACAATGATAAAAAACAAATCTCCGAAAACATTAAGAATCGCACTTATGATCAAAAAATACAGTGGTGAATTACTGTCTCCGAGGGCTCTTAATGTACTGGAGAAAAAATTATATAAAAATGTAAACATAAGTCCTACAAATATGATGCGAAGGTAAGAAGTCGTCATATCCAAAATAGATGCGTCTACCTGTAGCAATCTGAGAAGTGATTTCGCAATTCCAATACTGAGAATGGTTAGAATTACAGAAAATACAGATCCTGAAATCATAGTCGTACTGATCTGGCGTGAGAGAGTATCGTAATCTTTCGCCCCGTAATACGTGCCGATCAGAATACTCGCGCCCATGCACAGACCATTCAGAAACAGAATGACCAATGTCGTGACCGGATTGCAGATACCGACCGCAGCCAGTGCCTCTTTTCCGATAAAATGTCCCACAATAATGCTGTCTACGGCGTTGTAAGTAAGCTGGAACAGATTTCCCAGTACAAGTGGAATTGTAAATCTAATAAGCATGGGCATAATCTTACCCTTCGTCATATCCTGTGTCATAATATCTCTCCCTGGTGTAAAACTAAACAGCGCAGGATATCCGCTCATATAAATGAAACAGTTTTCCTGCGCTTTTGATGATATTACTTCCATGTCTATTCGTCAATTGAAATCTTTACCTGAGATGAATCCCATTTATTAATCATTGATCATAATCCGAATGATTTCTTCATTTGTCTCTTTCATGCCGTCTTTTCCGAGACGTCCTACATTATCAATGGTTCCCTCGATTCCTTTTGTGATGATGCCATCACCGGCGTAGAACTGCTGCCCCTGCAGGTACATATTGTAACCAAGTATTCCAGCATCTACGGAAGCTGCGATTTTGGCTGCACAGGAAGCTTTTGCTCCGTCGCAGACCATACCGGATACGATCGCGAGTGCGTTGACAACAGTATGGATCACTTCTTCATATCCACCGCCGCACAAGTATGCAATCCCGGCTCCGGCAGCGGCTCCGGCGCTGACAGCTCCGCAGTAAGCAGAGAGGCGCCCGATTCCGGTTTTCTGGTGGATTGCGATCAGATTGGAAAGTGCCAGTGCGCGGTAAGTCTTATCTTCGCTAACATGTAGCTCTTTTGCATATTCCAGAACAGGGAGAGAACAGGTCATTCCCTGATTTCCACTTCCGGAGTTGATAACGACCGGAAGCTCACAGCCATTCATTCGCGCATCAGATCCAGCAGCAGCGCGAGCTTTTGCGCGTGTGCGGACGTCGTTGCCGTAAGTATTAAGAAGTACAGTTCCAATATTTGCACCGTAATTTCCGGCGAGTCCTTCATCGGCGATTGCGCTGTTATACTCAATCTGACGGGACAGGACTTCACGGATATCGTCGATGTCAGCCATATTAATAAAATCCCAGATAGACTTTACATCCAAAAGAGTACGGTCAGTCAGTCCTTCTTCGCTTGCACCTTCAACTGGTACATAGTGAAGGATTTTTCCATTTTTTTCAATTCTTACAATGTTTGTATGATAGTTGGCAATACGGACTTTAGCAGAATCCTTTCCGGCAAATACTTCAACGATGATGTCGAAGATACAGCCGTTATCAATATGCTCGACGGTAATCTCAGTTTCTTCGAGATACTTTGCCATTTCTTTTGTCTGTGCTTCTGTTACATCAGAGATAACTTCCAGTTCTTTAGAAGCATCTCCGGCAATGATTCCGGCTGTAGCAGCGGCCGGGATTCCTTTTAAATGATTCGTGTTCGGAACGATTACACTTTTTACATTTTTAATAATGCTTCCGCTTGCTCCGATATGTACGCGCTCCGGTATGCAGCCCAGCACTTCACGGGCTTTGGCAGCAGCGTAAGCCAGAGCAATTGGCTCGGTACACCCCATAGCCGGTATTAATTCTTCTTTTAATATCTGGATATATGCCTGATATTTAATATCTTCTTTTGTCATGAAAACCTCCAAATGCCAGTTTTCTCCTGGCAATAATAAAAAAATGTGTTATTTTATTGAACCATATTTTCGGAGAAAATGCACCTGTTATTTAAAAATTTGATGAAATTAAATGTTGTAAGAAATACTGATGATATTCTTGAATTATTTATATTCACTTTTGGGATAGATTTTTCACTATTGATTAACTTGGAGCTGACAGTTATGCTAAAAAGTGATATACTATATATGATATTATAACATATTTTTCTGCATATTTCTGCAATCCATATCGCAGCAATGGTGGTAATGATAGATTAGAGATAATTCGAGATAATTATAGGGTGTGAGGATATAACTATGACAGAGGGGAAAATGATAAGGAACAGACAGATGAATATGCTGATAATGATTGCAATTATTGTTGGAATCTGTATTCCGCTTTTCTTTACCGCGATTCAGATCGGCGTATTTGCGAAAGAGCCAGTCGTAGAAGCCAGGCAGGAAGTGACAGATGAGAGTGCTCCGGTACTCCGCGTGGCGGTTGATGATGGGTTTTGCCCAATGTCATTTTATGATGCGGACGGGAATTTATCTGGTCTTAACGTGGAGTTGATCACGATGGTTGCTAATCAGCTTGGAATGCGGCTGGAATTCGAGTGTGGTGACTGGATGACGTGCCGGCAGAATCTGGAGGAGGGAAAAGCAGATGCAATTCTCGGTCTGGAGACATTTTCAAATATGCAGCATGTATTAAAGACAGTTCCGGTGACAACAGACCAGCTTAATATATATGGAAAGAATAAGATTGAGAGTATCGGTGCTCTTGCGAACAAGAAAGTTGCAGTGATGGCAAGATCTGTAATTATGACAATGTTTGATCTGCAGTGCGAGTATGTGGAGTACAACACGAATTCAGAGATTTTGAAAGCAGTCGAAAATGGTGAGGTGGATTATGGAATCTGCCATGAGGCTGTTGCAGAGAAGATTATCGAGAAAGAAAATCTGAGTGTTGTACCAAGCCTTACGATCATGAACAGCTTCCTGACATTTGGCGTGTGGGAAGACAAAGAAGAATTAAGAGACCAGATGAATACGATCCTTAAGTATTATGCGAATCAGGGAACGCTTGCAAGACTGGAAAATAAATGGATCGTGAACTATTCAAGAAATCGTTCCCTTAGTTATGTTATAGAGCAGAATAAAGTCTTTTATGTAGCATATCTGATCACATGGTTATTTGTTATGTTTCTTCTGAGCATACTAAAAGCAGACTATTCTAGGAAGCAGCATTACATTGCGACGCTTCTGGAATATCAGTCAGAATTAGAAAAATCCAGCCAGGAAGTCATGCGGGCAAATCAGGCGAAGAGCGACTTTCTGTCACATATGACCCACGATATACGGACGCCGATCAATGGCATAATGGGAATGGCCGAGGTTATCAAAAAGAATTGTTCCGACCAGAATAAGGTAGATGAATGCCTGGATAAAATTCAAAAAGCCTCCGGACACCTGTTGGACCTCCTTAATGATGTGCTGGATATGAGCAAACTGGAGAGTGGTAAGATTCAGTTAGAACAGATTCCATTTGAACTGGAAAAGGAGATGAAAGAACTTCAGACCATTATGGAGACTCAGGCAGAAGAAAAAGGATTGACGGTTTTTTGGGATATGACGGGAATATGCCATAATGAGCTGATCGGAAGCCCGTTACATATGAGAAGAATACTTCTGAACCTGCTCAGTAATGCGGTCAAATATAATAAAAAGGGTGGAGAGATACATCTGACTGTAAACGAAATTATGCAGAACGATAAGACTGCTATGTTTGAGTTCAAGGTCGCAGACAATGGAATCGGTATGAGTGAATCTTTCATAGAAGATAAATTATTCCAGCCGTTCGTACAAGGAACGGGAGAAGCCAGAACAAAGTATCAGGGAACCGGACTTGGAATGTCCATTGTCCAGAGAATTGTCCGGGAAATGACAGGCTCTATTGATGTCGAGAGTAAAGAAGGAGAAGGAACCACATTTACTGTAACATTGCCATTTGCGATTAATCGCAGTGAAAATGTGCCAAAGACCATAGAGGAACAGAAACCAGACATTAGTGGAATGAAGATCCTGGTCGTAGAGGATAATGACCTGAATCTGGAGATCGCCCAGTTTATGCTGGAGGAAGATAAGGCAGTCGTAGAGGTCGCAAGAGATGGACTTCAGGCAGTAGAAGCATTTAAAAACAGCCGGGAGGGCGAACTCGAAGTAATCCTTATGGATATTATGATGCCGAATATGGATGGAATTGAGGCAACAAAGACGATTCGAAGTCTTGACCGTGCTGATGCAAAAAGTATCCCAATCATTGCCATGACAGCAAATGCATTTGTAGAAGACATGAGAAAGACAAAAGAAGCAGGTATGAATGAACATCTGACAAAACCTGTAGATGGTGAAAAATTACTTCAGGTACTTTACAAGTATAAAAAAACAGGGCTTTAATGTAAAAGAACAGGAATAACACCGGCACAGATACCGGTGTGAGAGGAGAGATTTATGAGCCACATAGCAGACTGGCTTACGGCAATCGGACATAATTATTTCAAATTGAAGCTGAAGTGTTGAGAGATGGCAAGAACCGGAAAGTAAAAATTATGCTTCGTTATGAGTGGATTTACAGAAAGCCTGAAAAAATTAGATAAAAATGTATTTAAGTTTTAGTATATCCATGTATTGACATGAGGTTATAATATTTATAAAATACAGACAGAAAGGGAGCGTGAAAAAAATGAAAATCGCATTATTAGAACCAATTGGAGTATCAAAAGAAGTTATTGATGAGTTATCAGCACCGATTACAGAAAAGGGACATGAATTCGTATATTATGATACCAAAACAACAGATCCGGCAGAACTTGCCAAGAGAAGTGAAGGCTGCGACATTGTTATGATTGCTAACAATCCGTATCCGACAGAGGTTGTAGAGAAAGCGGACGCACTGAAGATGTTATCTGTAGCATTTACAGGAATTGACCACATCGGAACAGACAAGTGTAAAGAGAAAAATATTATGATCTGTAATGCAGCAGGGTACTCAAACCAGACAGTTGCCGAGCTTATCATTGGTATGGCGATTGACGCATTAAGACATGTAGTAAAAGCTGACGGACTTGTAAGAAATGGTGGAACAAGTGCAGGCCTTGGCGGAAAAGAAATCTGCGGAAGAACGGTCGGAATTATCGGACTTGGACAGATCGGACTCATGGCAGCAAAATTATTCCAGGCATTTGGCGCTAAAGTTATCGCTTACAACAGAAGTGAGTCTGAGGAAGCAAAAGCACTTGGAATCGAGTATAAATCATTAGAGGAAGTATTATCAACAAGTGATATCGTATCACTGAACCTTCCACTGAATGCAGAGACGAGAGGATTCCTGTCAGCAGATAAGATTGCACTTATGAATGAGAACACAATCTTCATCAACTGTGCAAGAGGACCGATCGTAGACAACGAGGCACTTGCGAAAGCGCTGAATGATGGCAAGCTTGGATATGCATGCGTTGACGTATTTGATATGGAGCCGCCGATTCCGGCAGATTATCCATTGCTTCAGGCTAAGAATACATTATTGACACCTCATCAGGCATTTATCTCCGAGGAGTCTATGGTAAGAAGAGCAAAGATTGTATTCGATAACGTGACTGCTTATCTTGACGGCAAGCCGGTCAACGTATGTAAGTTGTAAGAATAAAAAGACATAAAAATAGAGAATGATATAGTACTTTGATAATTTCACATATTTACAAAGTTCTAAGTATGAAAGGCAGTTTCGTAAAAGTCAGCCAAATAGGGCAGACTTACCGAAACTGCCTTTTGTTGCCAAGCATACGACAAAAAGGTCCGGTGGACCTTTTTTAGTTTGAAATCTGTACTAAAAGTTTGAAAATTCAGTTTATATGTTACGAAAAGATGTAAACGCTTACACAAATAAAAATTAAAACTTCTAAAACTATAAAGGAAAATGAAAACAGCCAAGAACTTGTGGATATTGTACAAAAATCGATACAATAATTTGTCGGAAAAGTCAATAAAAACGCCCTTGATTTCGTCAAGATTTTGACATATACTTGATAACAGAATGTAAGCCCTTACACAATGAAGGGGTGAGAGGCTGAAAAAATATAACAGTTAACCAGAAAAGCATGGTATCGAAAGGAGACTCCAAAGATGATGAAATGGAAACGAATTGTCAGTGCAGCTGTCTGTGTATGCATGGCAGGAATGCTGATAACGGGATGTGGAAGCAAATCGGATTCCTCTTCAAAGAAGCGTATTATCCGTGTGGCTCTTTCACAGTCTGAGGAACACCCTGAGTACAAGGGTATGGAGACATTTAAAAAGTATGTCGAGGAGAAACTCGGTGACAAGTATGAAGTTCAGCTTTATCCAAATGAGCTTCTTGGTGGACAGACAAAAGCAATTGAGCTGACTCAGACTGGTGCGATTGACTTTACGATTGCCGGAACACCGAACCTTGAAATATTTGCCGATGTATATGAAGTATTCAGTATGCCGTATCTGTTTACATCTGAGGACGCTTATTTTGCAGCTATGAATGATACAGATTACATGAATAAAATTTATGCATCTACAGAGGATACAGGACTTCAGGTTGTAACATGGTACAACGTAGGTACAAGAAACTTCTATGCAAAGAAAGCAATCAATACACCAGATGACCTGAAAGGTCTGAAGATGCGTGTACAGCAGAGCCCGGCAAGTATCAAGATGTGTAATGCATTTGGCGCAGCTGCATCTCCGATGTCATTTGGAGAGGTATATACAGCAATTCAGCAGGGAGTTATTGACGGAGCAGAGAACAATGAGCTTGCTCTGACAGATAATAAGCACGGTGAGGTTGCAAAATATTACAGCTACACGATGCATCAGATGATTCCGGATGTTCTGATTGCAAACTACAAGCTCCTCAATGACATGAGCGAGGAAGACAGAGAAGTATTTGAGGAAGCTGCAAGACTTTCTACAGAGACAGAGCTCAAAGATTGGGAGACAGATGTAGAGGCCGCTAAGAAGACAGCAGAAGAAGATATGGGCGTTCAATTTCTTTATCCGGACATCAGTCTTTTCAAAGATAAAGTAAAGAACGTACAGAAAGAAATGCTGGAAGACAATCCGAATATCAAGGATCTGTATGAGCATATTCAGAAATATAACAAACAATACGAAGGGGAGGGAAAATAAATGGAAACATTACATACAATCAGAAAATGGTTAGATAAAATTGTTGGAACCATTTGTATATTCCTCTTTGCATTAATGGTAGTTGTAGGAAGCTATCAGATTATCACAAGATTCATATTTAATAACCCGAGTACCATTTCCGAAGAGCTTCTGACATATTCATTTGCATGGATGGCCATGTTTGCAACAGCTTATGTATTCGGAAAACGTGACCACATGAGAATGACATTTGTCGTAGACAAGCTGGCACCTGCACAGAGAAAAGTGTTGGAAATCGTGCTGGAAGTCCTTGTCGTTGCATTTGCAGCCATCGTACTGATCTATGGCGGATTTAACATTATGGGACTGACTATGACTCAGAAGACAGCTTCCCTTGGAGTTATGATGGGACAGGTATATGCAGTCGTTCCGATTTCCGGAATCCTGATTGCGATTTATGGAATTTTAAATGTAGTTGATCTGTGTAAAGGTTACGAAAGAAAAGAAGAGGGGGAGAAATAATTATGAACACTGCACTTGTATCCGGACTGATTATTTTAGTTCTCTTGATTATCATGCTGATTGCCGGTGTGCCGATCGCAGTAGCACTTGGTGTATCTTCCGTATGTGCAATTCTTCCAATCATGGATTTGAATGTAGCCGTACTGACCGGATGCCAGAGAATCTTCTCCGGTATCTCTGTATTCAGCCTGCTTGCTATCCCGTTCTTTATTCTTGCAGGAAATATTATGAATAAAGGTGGTATCGCCGTAAGACTGATTAACTTTGCAAAATTAATTACAGGACGCGCTCCTGGAGCACTTGCTCAGACAAACATCCTTGCAAATATGTTATTCGGTTCTATTTCCGGATCTGGTACAGCAGCGGCTTCTGCTATGGGATCTATCATCGGACCAATCGAGAAAGAAGAGGGATATGACCCGAACTTCTCAGCAGCAGTTAACATTGCAACTGCACCGACAGGACTTCTGATCCCGCCAAGTAACGTAATGATCACATACTCACTGGTCAGCGGAGGAACTTCCGTAGCAGCACTTTTCATGGCTGGTTACATTCCGGGAATCCTCTGGGGACTTGCTTGTATGCTAGTAGTATATGTGATTGCCAAGAAAAAAGGCTACCGTGCAAAAAAACGTTTTACAGCATCTGAAGCTGGAAAGATCATCCTTCAGGCTCTGCCTTGTCTGCTTCTGATTGTAATCGTAATCGGTGGAATCATCTTTGGTATCTTCACTGCAACAGAAGGTTCCGTAGTGGCCGTAGTATACAGCCTGCTTCTGTCATTATTTGTATACAAATCAATCAAGATCAAAGAACTGCCAAAGATTCTTCTGGACAGTGCTGAAATGACAGGTATCATCATTTTCCTGATCGGTGTATCCAGCATCATGTCATGGGTTATGGCATTTACCAATATTCCGGAACTGGTATCTACAGCACTGCTTTCCGTAAGCAGCAACAAGTTTGTTATCTTGTTCCTGATCAATATTATTCTTCTGATCGTCGGAACATTTATGGATATGACACCGGCCTGCCTGATCTTCACACCGATCTTCCTGCCGGTATGTACTGCACTTGGAATGACAACAATCCATTTCGGTATCATGATGATCTTCAACCTGTGTATCGGAACAATCACACCACCGGTTGGAACAACACTGTTTGTTGGTGTTAAAGTAGGTAAAGTACAGATTGAGACAGTATTCAGACAGTTGCTCGTATACTTTGCGGCAATCTTTATAGTACTGATGCTCGTAACATATATTCCGAACTTAAGCCTGTGGCTGCCGAAATTGATGGGATACATCTAGGATAAAAAATACTATATAAAACAATAAAAACTGCACAGACCTGGATTATTTTTCTATGGTTGCTGCGCCGCATATTATTGATTTTCTGCGCAAACTCGCCTAAAGGACAGGCTCAGACAAAGCTGCGAAAATCAAGCTATGCTCGCAACCATGACGAAAAATATTCCATAGGTCTGTGCAATTTTTATTGTCTTGATTTATTGTTTTTTATGAGGGGATGTGGCGTGGGTTGTGATGCATGTGATTCGCTTATGAAATTGTTAATGCGTTGAATAAACAGCGAAATATGTAATCTTAGTATATGAGGGTGAATTGTATGTATTTGAGACGGAAAATAGATGATTATTTGAAGAATGGAAAAATAGTGAGGTAAAGGCAACCAATGGACGGTCAAAGTCTTTACGGACATTAATCAAAAGTGAAAATTACCCGGATAGTTTGCTAAAAACTATGTCCCTAAATGAGCGTCTTTAATTGATGTCTTTCTGGAAATATGGTATATTTAACTTATCTGATGCCGTAGGCATCTTACATATGAAAAGAAGCAAAAAAGAATATGAGTCAGGAGTGGTAGAATATGTATCAGGATGATTACAAACGTTGGATGGAGGCTGATCTGGAGGATGCGGATCTGAAGCCGGAACTGGCGAGAATCGAAGAAAATGACGAGGAGATCAAGGAGCGTTTTGCAGTTGCGCTTAAGTTTGGAACTGCAGGACTTCGAGGTGTTCTTGGAGCAGGTACGAACCGGATGAATATCTATGTTGTACGTCAGGCTACGCAAGGGCTGGCGAACTGGGTAAAGACACAGGGTGGAACGCAGACAGTAGCAATCAGCTATGACAGCCGTATTAAAAGTGATATATTTGCGAAAAATGCGGCAAGTGTATTGGCAGCGAATGGAATCAAGGTTCGGATCTATGATGCATTGATGCCTGTACCGGCTCTTTCATTTGCAACACGTTATTATAATTGTAATGCAGGTGTTATGGTAACAGCATCTCATAATCCAGCGAAATATAATGGATATAAAGCATATGGTCCGGATGGATGTCAGATGACAGATGATGCGGCAGCAATTGTTTATGAAGAGATTCAGAAAACGGATGTTCTGACTGGTGCAAAATACATGCCATTTGCACAGGGCGTTGAAGAGGGACTGATTCGTTTTGTGGGCGATGATTGTAAGAGAGCTCTTTATGATGCAATCGAGGACAGACAGGTTCGCCCAGGACTTTGCAAGACAGCAGGATTGAAGCTTGTATATAGTCCGCTCAATGGTTCAGGACTTGTTCCTGTCACACAGGTATTGAAAGACATTGGAATTACAGACATCACAATTGTTCCTGAGCAGGAGTATCCAAATGGATATTTCACAACATGTAGTTATCCGAACCCGGAGATTTTCGAGGCACTTGAGAAGGGACTGAACCTTGCAAAGGAGACTGGCGCAGACTTGATGCTTGCAACTGACCCGGATGCAGACCGTGTTGGTATTGCAATGAAGTGTCCGGATGGTTCTTACGAACTCGTCAGTGGAAATGAAGTCGGAGTTCTGCTTCTTGACTACATTTGTGCAGGACGTATAGAGAAAGGTACGATGCCAAAGAATCCGGTAGCAGTGAAATCTATCGTATCAACACCACTTGCAGATGCAGTTGCAGAGCATTATGGAGTAGAGCTTCGAAGTGTACTGACAGGATTTAAATGGATTGGAGATCAGATTGCAGGTCTTGAGGCAGCAGGCGAAGTTGACCGTTTCATTTTCGGATTTGAGGAGAGCTATGGATATCTGGCTGGTCCATATGTACGTGATAAAGATGCTATTATCGGATCTATGTTGATTTGCGAGATGGCTGCTTATTATAGAAGCATCGGAAGTTCTCTGAAGCAGAGAATGGAAGAAATCTATTCCGAGTATGGACGTTATTTGAATAAGATCGACAGCTTTGAATTCCCGGGACTTAGTGGTATGGATCGTATGTCTGAGATCATGCAGGGATTAAGAGACAAGCCGCTTGAGAAGATTGCAGGCTACAAAGTTGTAAAAGTTACAGATTACAAGAAACCAGAAGAGACAGGTCTTCCGGCTGCAAATGTACTTATTTATAAGCTGGAGAACAACGAGACAGTTATCGTTCGTCCTTCCGGAACGGAGCCGAAGATTAAGATTTATTACACAACGCTTGGTAAGGATCTTGCGGAGGCGCAGGCTGAAAAAGATAAATTATCTGAGGCGTTAAAGCCAATTATGAAATAAAAACCATTAGAATGAGAATGTATATCAGGTGGAAGGAAACTTTCATCTGATATATGCTATATGGGAACAACAATAAATCTAAGTCTGTCAGATGGATTTGACATGCCAGACAGACTCGGATTGCTTCCACGGGACTTATGAGCAAGTCCTGAAATCTTGGGGTATGACTGCACGGAAAATAAAAAATGTATGTGCGGATCAGATAAAAGGAGGTATGTCATTATGTTGCATGAAGTATCATTTGCGTCTTTTAACGGACGCGATCAGGTTCAAGGGTGGATTTATGTTCCGGCTTGTAAGCCGAAGGGAATCGTTCAGGTGATTCATGGATTCGGCGAACATTCCAGACGTTATCTACATATGATTTCTGCATTTTTAGATGCAGGGTATATTGTGGCAGCAGACGATCATGTCGGACATGGAAAAACTGCGATGGTCAATGAGGTATGGGGCGATTGGGGAGACAAAGGGCCGCATACCATGATGGAAGATGAGCACACATTAAAAGGAATTGTGTGTGAAAAATATCCAGACTTGCCATATTTCTTATTTGGTCACAGCATGGGCTCTTTTATCACAAGAGATTTCATCTCCAAATATGGTGAAGAACTAACAGGGGCAACTATTTGCGGTACAACCGGAATCTTCCGCGGAGCAAAAGAAGTGGGAGAAAAGCTGAAAGAAGTAATTGATGCCGGACATGGCGAGGAATTCAATCCAGAATTTGCAGGGGAACTGATGGGCTGGATGTGCGAGCGGTGCGGCGAGATCAGTATCGGAAATGAATGGATCTGCGCAGACCCTTATGTACAACGCGACCATGCAGAAGACCCATTTGACGCATTTACAAGACCGACAAGTAACCGCTCAATCTATGATTTCATACAGATGATGGAACAGATCGAAGGAACCAAGTGGGCGGAAAAAGTTCCAATCGACCTGCCAATTTACAACATTGCGGGAGATCAGGACCCAGTCGGCGAATACGGAGTCGGCGTCTATCAGGTAAGTAACTGGCTGATACAGACCGGTCATACAGTAACAACAAAACTATATTCCGGATATCGTCACGAAATCCATAATTACGCAGAGATAAAAAATGAAGTCGAAGCAGGAATTATCGCATTCATGGATGGAATATTAAGTTAAAAATTAATGGGGTGGGGACGTAGTAAAATGTTAAAATGCTACGTCCCAAATTGCATTTTGCAGCGTCCCTTTTTGTGAATCAGGGTGTCCCTGATTGGATACAGAATTATGTGGGAATAAAAATATGAATGAGGAATTATAAAAAATGAGTGGGAAATTATATGGTGTCGGTGTTGGTCCGGGAGATCCTAAGTTAATGACGTATTTGGCAGTGGAGACGATTAAGAATTGTCCGGTAATCGCAGTGCCTGCTGATGGAAAAGAACATGCAATCAGTTATAAAATTGCATCTGGAATTGTGAAGGATATGGATCAGAAAGAATGTCTGGGACTGTCTTCACCGATGACGAAAGACCGGAAAATTTTAGAAAAGAATTATCAAAAAGTATCAGAAGAAATCATAAAGAAACTGGATGAAGGTAAAAATGTGGCATACTTGACACTTGGAGATCCAACGGTTTATTCCACTTATATTTATATCCAGCGTATTGTAAAAAAGTGTGGATATGATGCAGAGATTATTAATGGAGTTCCATCATTTTGTGCAGTTGCAGCCAAACTGGGAGACAGCCTTGCAGACCGATCCGAGCAGCTTCATATTATTCCATCTAACTATGATATCAAAGAGGCGTTGAAGCTTCCGGGAAATAAGATTCTTATGAAGGCAGCTTCAAAATTGTCGGATGTGAAGAAAGTTCTGAAAGAACAGGGGCAGAAGGCATGGATGATTGAAAATTGTGGCATGGAAGAAGAAAAAATCTATCACAGTGTAGATGAAATGCCGGAGAAGGCGACGTACTATACGACATTGCTGGTGAAAGAGGAAATTGATAAAAACAGTTAAAGAAAAGCAACGGTGAGAGAAAATAAAAGCGAGTAGAGGTTAATTATAACATGATTAACCAACTACCCGCTTTTTTGATGCCAGGCATATGATAAAAAGATTCAGTAGACTGACCTTTTCTAGCTGCCGAGCATACGATAAAAGATTACTTAGTAAAAATTATTCAGTTATGACATTTTTTTCTACTGCATTCTCTTTATTTGAAAACATTTTTCCAAAGATAAAACGGATACATGGTCCGCAGTAGAACATCTGCCAGAAAAATGCAACAGGAAAATTGAAAAACGTGGTCTGGAACCATGTCGAAATAATGTTTGAACCAGCATTTTTGAAAAGTACAGTTGCAATCAGACTCATGACTGGACACATAATGCAGATGATCATAGCTGAAATAGCAAGTGTAATAACAATCGGTCTGTCATTTGGTGTGACCATGCGAAATGCAAGTGCATGGGCAAGCTTATCTACGATAAAGAATTCCAGTAAAAATGCGACTGGCCACATGATCTTCATTTCGCCAAAAGCCATAAGGAAGACTTTGTTACTCATTCCACCAATATTGAGGGAAATGTTGTAGCAAATCATTACATAGACCATAAGGAATGACATCATCAGTGTAAAAATAATATTTTGAAATAAATTTTTTGGCATAATTGGTGCTCCTTTTTCTTTGAAATATTTTGTGATTAGTTAAAAAAGAGTACAAAAAAGACACTTGTGTTGTTCGTTATCAAGCATACACTTGTGTCGTTTCCAATTATACCATAGTTCTATATAAAATTTCGTACAGTTATGGAGTATAGCAAAAAAAATGAAAAATTGCAAGTGTTAAAAAATAAACAGGGGACGTAGCAAAACGTCAAAGCAATGTCATTAAGTTAAGGATTTTAGTAGTGTGAAAAGTAGTTTTTTACTTTTTGCACTACTTTTTTTGCCTAAAAGCTTGACAAAACTTCACAAAAGTGTGGCGAAGCCATTTGAATATATTCTTTTTTAGGAGGTTCAAATGGCAAATATTTCTTTTATTGTAAAGCAAAAACTGGAGTCTGCTATAAAAATATTATGCAGAGATTTTTCATCACACGTAAAGCGTCCGGGAAAAGACTTTTCTAGGAATCGTAAACTTCCATTTGAAGAGGTGATTCGATTCCTTCTCCCTCTGCAAGGACAATGTATGGATCAGGAATTATTCCGCCACTTTTCAAAGAAACCACTCTTCTTTTCAACAGACTATTCGGGTATTCCGCATAGTTCCGCTATGATTCAGGCTCGGCAAAAACTTTCAGATTCTGCAATGCCGGCCTTGTTCCATTCGTTTACAGAGACTTGTAAAAAAGGTGCGCTTTTCCAGGGTTACCAACTTCTGGCAATAGATGGTTCCCAGTTTTCTGTCCCGGAAAATCTAAAAGAACCACTATGCTGGCGTAAGATACCCAATATCTCAAAGGGAAGAAATGTGATACATTTAAATGCTATGTACCATCTTCAGAGTGGTATTTTTGAAGATGTCGTTTTTCAGCCAATCTGTGAATGTAATGAGCATAAAGCCCTGGCTCAAATGGTAGACCGCCGGTATTCTGCGTTTCCTGCTATTTTTATGGCTGATCGGGGATACGAAAGTTATAATACTTTCGCCCATATAGAACAAAAAGGGGATAAATACGTGGTTCGGGGAAGAGAATCAGGTACAGGTATCTGTTCTGGTCTGAATCTTCCTGATACAGAAGAATACGATATCGAAAAAGAACTTTATATCTGTAAAAAACATAGCAAAAAAGTAAAAACAAACCCACGAAAATATAAACGAATTCGCAGTGATGCAACATTTGATTTTTTCACAGACGATTGTGAGGAATATCGATTAAATCTTAGAATTGTAAAAATAAAACTCTCTGAAACCACAACTGAAGTACTGTTTACAAATCTTTCTAAAGAGAAATTTTCGGCAGATGATTTAAAACGGTTATATCATATGCGCTGGGAAATTGAAACTGCATTTGACCAGTTAAAATATGCGCTTGGCGCTGCATCTGTTCATTCTAAGAACTCAGAATTGATCATACAAGAATTGTATGGAAAGCTAATTATGTTCAATTTTTGTAAAACTATAGTTGGTGGAATTGCGGTAAAACAGCAGGAATACTGGAAATATGAATATAAATTGAATATAAAAATGGCAATGTGTATTTGTAGAGAATTCTGGTGCTCCCAGACTTTAGCAGCACCAGAGGTTGAAAAAATGTTGCTGAACTATCTTGTCCCCATAAGGGATAACCGGACTTTTCCACGAGATACGGTTAAAAAGTCAGCAATAGCATTCAACAGTAGGATAGCATAAGATTGTAAAAATGAAAATAGGAACCATGAGAAAGCAGGGATTTTTCGCTGCTTACTTGTAGTATCCTTGAAAAACAAGAAGCCTTGACAATCCATAAAAAGAAGTGTCAAAGCCTCAATAATTACAATTTTATCCTTAACTTAATGACATTGAAACGTCAAAGTACTACGTCCCCATTAGTGATTAACGGTGTCCCTTTTTTTATATTTGTGATATACTGGAGGCAAATATTAGCTGGAAGGACTAGATTATGAAACCTGTAGTAGTAAGAAATGTTGCAATTGGTGAGGCTATTCCGAAAATCTGTGTACCGATTGTTGGTAAGATGATAGATGAGATTTTGAATCAGGCGAAGCATATCTGTGAGATAGGAGCAGATGTAGTGGAGTGGCGTGTGGACTGGTTCGAGGAAGTGAATAATTACGAAAGTGTGGAAAATGCTGCGAAGCAGTTGAGAGATATTCTTGGAGAGACACCGATTCTTTTTACATTTCGCACCGCGAAGGAAGGTGGCGAGCGCGCGATAGAACCAGATGAATATGTAGAGCTGAATGAAAAAATTGCGAAAAGCGGGTATGTGGACCTTGTGGATGTAGAAGCATTTATCGGGGATACATATGTGGAAAAAGTTGTAAAAACGTCGCATGAATGTGGAGTAAAGGTAATTGCTTCTAATCATGATTTTAGGAAGACACCTCCGAAAGCAGAATTAATTTCACGTATGCGAAAAATGCAGGAACTTGGAGCTGATATTTCAAAGATTGCGGTGATGCCGCAGAGCACAGAAGATGTTCTGACACTTTTGTCTGCTACGGAAGAAATGAGACGATGCTATGCAGACCGCCCGGTTATTACAATGTCTATGGCAGGAACTGGGGTAGTAAGCCGCATGTGTGGGGAAGTCTTTGGCTCAGCACTTACATTTGGTGCGGCGGGAAAAGTATCTGCACCGGGACAGATTGATGTGGAAGAATTAAGAACGGTACTTGGAATCATACACAAGAGTTTATAATAAGTATGAATTATTTTTGGTTAAAGCATAGACTTGATAAGAAAGGACTTGAATTCGATTATGCAGATTAGTGTATTGCTTGCAGAACAGATTGCCGAATTATTTCTCATGATTCTCATGGGATATGTGATAGTGAAGCTGGGACTTGTAACGGACGATGACAGCAAAATTTTGTCGAAAATTGTCTTATATATTGTGATTCCGTGTGTTATGATCAATGCATTTCAGATAGATTATACGCCGGATAAAGTACAAGGTATGTTTCTTGCGCTGGTTACTTCGATAGTTTTGCAAGTCTTATTATTGATAGCAGTATGGATTATGGGAAAAATATTTTATCTGGATGAAGTGGAGGTCGCTTCTATATACTACTCTAATTCCGGAAATCTGATTGTACCGATTGTGGCTTATGTACTGGGGGACGAGTGGGTCGTATACGGGTGTGTATTCATGGCTGTGCAGTTGATTTTTATGTGGACACATGGAAAATATATTATCAGTTCAGGGGATAGGATTGACTGGAAAAAGATTGTGCTTAACATCAATATGATTGCAATTTTCATAGGAGCGGTTTTGTTTTTGCTGAAGATTCATTTGCCGGTGATTGTAGATGATACACTTCGTGCAGTGGGAAGCACGATTGGGCCGGTAAGTATGATTGTAACCGGTATGTTGATTGCTGGTATGAACCTTCGGGATATATTTACAAATCGAAGAGTATACGCAGTTACATTTCTAAGATTGTTGCTTGTGCCGGTGCTGGCACTGATTATTCTGAAAATCAGTGGTCTGGTTACATGGCATCCACAAGGTGAGAAAATTCTGCTTGTTATATTCCTTGCTGTTATTACGCCGTCAGCATCAACTATTACACAGATGTGCCAGGTATACGGCGGGAATTCAAAATATAGTAGTGCAATTAATGTTATGACAACGTTACTTGCGATTGTGACGATGCCGATTATGGTATTACTATATGAGAAAATTATATGATTTCATATTTTGAACACATTTCAGAGATATTTCAAACACATTTTTTGGTACTTTAAATTGTCGCTGTGGCGTACGCTGCTGTATGCTTAGATCAATCTGTCTTTTATATCAGCAAAATTAATCTCCAGTTTTCCATCATAAATCATAACAGGGATAATATCATCAAATGTATACATATGAGGATAATCGTCGCCTTCAAAGTAGTAGCACAGTACAGTTTCACGCTTCGGATCTACAATCCAGTATTCCCGGACACCGGCGTTCTGGTATTTGGAAACTTTCTTTATGTAATCACGGCTGCGGCTGGAAGGAGACACAATCTCAATACAGAAGTCCGGTGCGCCGTAGACTCCTTTCTCCACGAGCCGGTCGAGCTGGCAGATTACGGAAATATCCGGCTGGATCATCGTGCGGTTATCGCAGTCGAGCTGGACATCAAGTGGCGCTGGAAGGACTTTACATGGGCCTTTATTTTTGCGAATATAAAAACCGATGTCCATTAATAGTTCGCTGATAAGTTCCTGATGTACAGAGCGGGGCGCTTCCAGAAAAATCAGATGCCCGTCGATGAGTTCGGCTCGAACGTCGTCCGGGAGGGCATAGTAGTCGTCCAGAGTGTATTCGCCCTGTTTCTTATCGGAAGAAACAGTATAGGCTGCAGCGGTCTCTCTGATTCCATCGATACCGGAATCGATATCTCTAAAAAGGACATCATTCAGTGCCTTCAATGTTGCATAGCGTGGAGATTTTGTCTCGCCATTCAGAATCTTGTTGATGGTACCTATCGGTATGCCGGAAAGTCTGGAAAGCTGTTCTGTTGTAAGGCCAAGTTCGTTTTTTCTTTCTTTGAATTCTTCCCCTAATGACTTCATAACAGCGCCTCCTTGAAATGTTTTGTTAGAATTAGTATATCTATAAAACGGGTGAAAGTCAATGATAAATATCCGAAAATTAAAAAATAACCGTAAACGGTTAAAACCTATTAAAATAACTTGACTGGGAGGCATGGAATAGACTATGATAGTGAAAAAGAAAAGATGAGAGGACTGGGGAAATTATGAAAAAGAGTAATCCAAAGGCACTTATGCCAATTGGTGTATTTTTGATTTTGTATCTGGGGCTTGGAATTGTTTTTGAATACGTGATGAAGATACCGATGGGATTTTACAACATTCCAATTGTACTTGCATTTATGGTGGCAATTTTAGTGGCCTGTTTTCAAAACCGGGAAGTCAGTTTTGATGATAAATTGTCCATCATGGCACAGGGACTGGCAGATAAGAATATTTGCACAATGTTATTGATCTTCCTTGTGGCGGGGAGCTTTGTTGGAGTTGTGGGAAGAAGCAGTGCAGAGAGTGTGGCATATTTCATGCTTTCACTGATTCCGGCCAAGTTTTCCGTGGCGGTGTTATTTGTAGTTGCGTGTTTTGTATCAACAGCTATGGGAACTTCAGTCGGAACAATTACATTGATTGCCCCGATCGCGGCAGCAGTTTCTGATGCTTCAGGATTTGATCTGGCGCTCTGCGTCGGTTCGGTCATGGGTGGTGCTATGTTTGGGGACAATCTTTCTTTTATATCAGACACGACGATTGCGGCGTGCAACGGACAGGGCTGTCCGATGAAGGATAAATTCCGGGAGAATTTCTGGATTGCATTTCCGGCAGCATTGGTAACGTTAGGTCTGATACTTGTATTGTCATTGCGCACGGATCTTGGCGGGGCAGTGAACCATGAGTATCATCTGATTCAGATGGTTCCATATATTTTAGTATTGATTGGCGGTATTATCGGAATCAATGTATTTCTCGTACTTTTGATCGGTATTTTCTCTGGAATTGTAATTATGCTTGCGACAGGACAGACAAGTTTTGTGGATTTGATCAGCAACATGGGATCTGGAATTTCCGGAATGTTTGAGACTTGTATGGTAGCGGTACTGGTAGCAGCATTGTGTGCGTTGATTCGCGAGTATGGCGGCTTTGAGGCGCTGCTGTCTGTGATACGCAGGATATTTCGTGGACGAAAGGGCGGTCAGTTTGGCATGGGGCTTTTAGTAGCTGCAATGGATATCGCAACGGCGAATAACACGGTGGCTATTGTCATGGCAAATCCAATTGCAGTGGAGATGTCTGAAGAATATGGAATTACACACAGCAAAGCAGCATCACTGTTGGACACATTTTCCTGTATTTCACAGGGAGTCATTCCTTATGGTGCGCAGATGTTGGTGGCATTGTCTGCAATTCACGAGATGGGGCATGAACTTTCAGCATTTGATGTAATACCGAAGTTGTTCTATCCGGGATTATTGTTAGTCAGTTCGCTGATATTTATTTTTATAATTCCTCAGAAGAAAGTTTCATAAGTGGATAGAAACTGATTTTGCCGAATAACTTTTGGAAAAATTGACAATGACATTTATTTCTTATATAATGATAACCTATTGAAATGGTAAGAAAAGGGGACTGCAACAGATGTTAAATCAGTTTTCAAGAACACAGTTATTGCTAGGAAAAGAAGCAATGGATAAATTAAAGAATTCCAGAGTCGCAGTGTTTGGTATTGGCGGAGTCGGTGGATATGTGTGTGAGGCTCTTGTAAGAAGCGGAGTCGGTCATTTTGATCTGATTGATGATGATAAGGTGTGCCTGACGAATTTGAACCGTCAGATTATTGCTACGAGAAAGACTGTTGGACAGTATAAAACAGATGTGATGAAGGAGAGAATGTTGGACATCAATCCAGATATTGAAGTAAATGTTCACAAATGTTTTTTCCTTCCGGAGAATGCAGAGGAGTTTCCGTTTGCTCAGTATGATTACGTGGTTGATGCGGTAGATACGGTGACTGCCAAAATTGAACTTGTTATGAAAGCAAAAGAGATGAAAGTGCCGATCATCAGCAGTATGGGAGCTGGTAATAAACTTGATCCAAGTGCATTTCGTGTGGCAGACATTTACAAGACAAAGATGTGTCCACTTGCGAAGGTTATGCGCCGTGAGTTAAAACAGCGTGGCGTGAAGAAATTGAAAGTGGTATATTCCGAGGAGAAGCCAACGAGACCGCTGGAGGATATGGCTATCAGCTGCAGAAATCGCTGCATCTGCCCTCCGGGTGCAAAACACAAATGTACAGAGAGGCGTGACATTCCAGGAAGCGTGGCATTTGTACCATCAGTCGTTGGATTAATCATTGCCGGAGAGGTCATTAAGGATCTGACTGTAGAGGAGCGCGCAATTTATTTTAACTAGACAAGACGATCGAAGATAACAAAAAAACTTGAACTGTGTGGTCAGTCAGAAGTGGAATATCTTCTGAAGGGGCACACAGTTTTGGATTAAGGACTTGAAATATCAAGATGGGATTACTTATATTCCACTTTATATGACAATGTTGTTATGAAACAGATATTTAGAAAGCGAGGTACTTTTTATGGAATTACAGACAGCATTTGAAACGAGACGGAGCATCAGACATTATGATGCTGAGAAGAAAGTAACGAAAGAGCAGGTGGAGACTTTGATCAAGGCAGCAAGTCTTGCACCGTCATGGAAAAATACACAGACTTCCAGATATTACTGTGTATTATCCGAGGACAAGGTTGCAGAATTCAGTCAAAAATGTCTGCCGGAATTCAATCAGAAAAATTCAGCAGGTGCAGGCGCGTTAATCGTTACAACATTTGTAAAAGGACTCGTTGGATTTGATAATGATGGAAATCCGGTAAATGAAGCTGGAGACGGCTGGGGATACTATGATCTTGGACTGCAGAATGAGAATCTGCTTCTCAAGGCAACAGAGCTTGGGCTTGACACATTAGTCATGGGAATCCGGGACGGCGAAGCTATTCGTGAGATGCTTAATATTCCTGAGACAGAAAATGTAGTTGCAGTCATCGCGGTTGGTTACAAAGCAAAAGAAGCCAATATGCCAAAAAGAAAAGAATTAGAAGAAATCGCAAAATTTTTCTAAAAAAATAGTAGAATATAACATATAAGTACAGAATACAAAATTCTGTATTGATAAATATAGTGAGAAGTCTTGAAGTTGCCGTAAATTATAAGAGATATGGCTGGCTGTATCGAAACAGCCAGCCATATCCTTAGATATTATGGTGAGTAATATCAAGACTTTTTATATATTAATGCAGAATTTTTAGAACAATCCTGTAATCTTTCCTTCTGCGTCGACATCAATTCTTTCAGCAGCCGGTACTTTTGGAAGTCCTGGCATGGTCATGATATCTCCTGTCAATGCTACGATGAATCCGGCTCCTGCAGAAATCTTTAAGTTTCTTACAGTAACGTCGAAATCTGTCGGTGCACCGAGTTTAGTGGCATCATCTGTTAAACTGTATTGAGTCTTTGCCATACAGATCGGAGCATTTTCAAATCCAAGGTCAGAGAGCTGTTTTGCCTGTTTCTGGGCAGCAGGTGTCAGGACAGCTTTTCTTCCACCGTAAACTTTCTGTACGATCTGGTCTAATTTCTCCTGGATCGTTGTATCTTCCTCATAGCAGTAGTGGAAGTCATTTGGCTCATCACATAAGCGGATCACTTCTTCTGCCAGCTTAAGACCACCTTCGCCGCCTTTTGCCCATACCTCAGATAGAGCAACGTTGACACCAACTTCTTTACATTTTGCTTCTACAAGATCAAGTTCAGCCTTTGTGTCTGTTGGGAATGCATTGATTGCAACAACACAAGGAAGTCCGTATACATTTTTAATATTATTTACATGTTTCATCAGGTTCGGGATACCTTTTTCCAGAGCCTCTAAGTTCTCTTGGTTCAGATCCGCTTTTGCAACGCCGCCGTTGTATTTCAGAGCGCGTACTGTTGCTACGATAACAACTGCGTTTGGCTTCAAGCCAGCCATGCGGCACTTGATATCCAGGAATTTCTCAGCACCGAGGTCAGCACCAAATCCGGCTTCTGTGATGGCGTAATCAGCGAGGTTCAGAGCCATCTTTGTAGCTGTTACAGAGTTACAGCCGTGTGCGATATTTGCAAATGGTCCACCGTGAATAATCGCCGGAGTGTGCTCCAGTGTCTGAACAAGGTTTGGCTTCAAAGCATCTTTTAACAGTGCGCACATAGCTCCTTCTGCGTGAAGGTCGTGAGCGGTTACTGGTTTTTGCTCAGAAATCTTTCCATATGTATAACCAACAATGATGCGGCCAAGTCTTTCTTTTAAATCTGTAATGTCTTTAGACAGACACAGAACAGCCATGATTTCGGAAGCAACAGTGATGTCATATCCGTCCTCTCTTGGTACGCCATTGATTCTTCCACCAAGTCCGTCTGTTACAAAACGAAGCTGGCGGTCATTCATGTCAACACAGCGTTTCCATACAATTTTACGTGGGTCGATATTTAATTCATTTCCCTGGTAAATATGGTTGTCGATGAGGGCTGCTAATAAGTTGTTGGCAGCTCCAATTGCGTGAAAGTCACCGGTGAAGTGAAGGTTGATATCCTCCATTGGTACAACCTGCGCATATCCGCCACCGGCAGCACCGCCTTTGATTCCGAATACAGGTCCAAGAGAAGGCTCGCGAAGTGCGACCATAACCTTTTTATTCAGACGTTGCATTGCATCAGCAAGTCCGACAGTTGTGGTTGTCTTTCCTTCTCCGGCAGGTGTCGGGTTGATTGCTGTGACAAGAATTAATTTGCCATCTTTGTTCTGGGATTTCTTTAAGAAATTGTAGTCAATCTTTGCTTTGTATTTGCCATATTGCTCTAAGTATTCGTCCGGGATTCCGGCTTTCTCTGCAATGGCAGTGATTGGTTCCATTGTACACTCCTGTGCGATCTCGATATCAGTTTTCATCTTCATTTCCTCCCTGGTCTAATGCAAGCCTCACGTCGATAGATAAGTACATGCCAGGCAGATGACCTTGCATGCGTAAACCCATGCAGGGTCTATGGCTTATTCCCCTGGCATTAATAAAAAAGGACAACATCTATCGTTAGGATAAATGTTGCCCAGACGGTCGGCTTAATACGACTTCTGATTCCTCTGTGGTACTCCACAATTATCCGTCAGTCATCAGAATGCTTAGTAATATCTTATGGTATCCGGAACTAAAAGTCAATGAAAAAATGAACTTCATTGATATTTATAAGGTAAAATGTTACAATAGTTAGGCAATTTTAAAGTAAATTTTTGAGAAACCAGCGACAGGAGGGCATGTGATGACATTACAGCAGTTAAGGTATGTGACGACCGTTGCGGAGACAGGCACTATGAGCGAAGCAGCCCGTCGTCTTTTTGTTTCTCAGCCAGGACTGACAAAAGCAATTAGAGAACTGGAACAAGAGATGGGAATTATCATTTTTGACAGGACGAATAAGGGAATCGAAGTGTCAAAGGATGGAGCGATATTTTTAGGATATGCAAGGCAGGTGCTGGAGCAGGCATCACTTTTGGAAGAGCGCTATAAGCTTCAGGCAGGAGGCAAGAAAGAATTTAGTGTCTCTACACAACATTATTCTTTCGCAGTCAATGCATTTGTTGACCTAATCAAAGAATTTGGCGGGGACAATTATGATTTTTCTCTTCGAGAGACACAGACATATGAGATCATCGATGATGTGGCGAAGATGAGAAGTGAGATTGGAATTTTGTATCTGAACGATTTTAACCGGACCGTATTAAAGAAGATCATCAAGGCGAATGATCTGGAATTTGAGACTTTATTTACGGCCAAACCACACATTTTCGTCAGTACTTCAAATCCGTTAGCAGGAAAAGAATCTGTAACGATGGAAGATTTAAAGGCATACCCATATCTGTCTTTTGAGCAGGGAGAACACAACTCTTTTTACTTTTCAGAGGAAATATTCAGTACTACAGAACGTGCGAAGAATATCCGTGTACGTGACCGCGCGACACTTTTTAATTTACTGATTGGACTGAATGGATATACGGTGTGTAGTGGAGTCATTGATGAGGAACTGAACGGAGCTAATATTGTGGCAGTACCTTTAAAAGAAGAAGGAGATATGGAGATTGGAATTCTGACGCACCACAGAATTCGTGGGAGCCGGATGAGTGAATTTTATATTCAGGCTCTGCGAAAATATATCAGCTGGAAGAATGCCGAGGCATTCTTGATATAAAATTTATATACCGGCAAAACGGTGAAATTGACTTTTGACATGTGCATCTATATAATAGGAAACTGAAAATACAAAGGATGAGTAGAGGTGTTACACATGGTCGGTAAGAATTTTTCGGGAAAGCAGATGTCAGAGGCATTTATAAACAGTGCACTTCTGGCGTTATCAGGAGGTTTTCAGGACGCTTATACATATAATACGAGAGATGAAGTTTTTTCCAACGCGCAGACAGGAAATGTAGTATTGATGAGTCAGCATTTTATGACCGGAGACTGGAAGGCCGGAGTACGATATTTGCTGCCTCTTATAGCATTTGTTCTTGGAGTTTTCGTGGCAGATCAGATCCAGATGCGGTATAAATATGCCAGACGGCTTCACTGGAGGCAGGGGATTCTGCTTGCAGAGATCGTCATATTATTTGTCGTAGGATTTATTCCGCACAGTCTGAATATGACAGCGACGATTTTTGTGTCCTTTGCCTGTGCGATGCAGGTGCAGACATTCCGGAAGATGGGTGGTTATTCCTATGCAAGTACCATGTGCATCGGTAACTTAAGAAGTGGAACGGCAGCGTTTTCTCATTATCTTCAGGATAGAAAAACAGAGCAGTTAAAGCAGGCCGCTTATTATTTTGGAATTATCTTTTTATTTGCGATCGGAGCAGGACTTGGCGGCAACTTGACAGAACATTTTGGAATCCATATGATCTGGATTTCCTGTATTCTTCTGGGACTCAGCTTTTTATTAATGTTTGAGAATGAGTGATAAAAATGAATATAACAGAGTTAAGATATATCATTGAAATTGCACAGTGTGGTTCGGTGAGCGCGGCATCCAAGCGTTTGTATGTTGCACAGCCGAACATCAGTAAGGCAATCCGGAGTCTGGAAGAGGAATATCAGATCCAGCTCTTCGTGCGGACAGCGAGGGGAATGGTTCCTACCAGGGAAGGGCAGCAGTTTATTGCGCAGGCGAGACGGGTCATTCAGGAAATTGAAGGGTTGAACCGTAAATTCCCGGGAAATAAAAAAGGGACTGATGTAGAGATGAAAATTTCTATACCAAGAGCCAGCTATGCATCTTATGCATTTGGAAAGTATGTAGAGAAGGTGAGAGATGCAGAAGAGCTGAGACTGCATATCCGGGAGTGCAATTCTGTCCAAGCGCTGGACAATCTTACAAAGAAGCATTACAATCTTGCGCTGATCCGGATGGAAGACAAATATGAAGAATATTACTATTCCATTATTCATTTAAGAGGTCTGGAATATGAAAAAATCATGGATTTCCAGTATCGTCTTGTTGTTAATGAGAATGATCCGCTGGCAACGAAAAAACTGAATGGATATGAAGATCTGGAACCTTATATCGAGCTGATACACGGAGATTCCAGACTGCCGAACGGGGAGTATCTGGACATTAAGGAAACGCCGGAGAATCAGAATGTACACAGACGGATTCATGTATATGAGCGTGGCAATCAGTTTATGCTTCTGAAAGATATACCGGGAACTTATATGTGGGTGTCACCGATTCCGGAAGAACTTCTCCGAAGAAATGGACTGGCACAGCGTAAGATAGAATGGCAGCAGCGGCGGATGAAAGATGTTATGGTATATCCGGGCAGAAAGTTTCTGAGTGAAGATGAACGGGAGTTTATCCGGCAGCTGAAGAAAGAAGCAATAGAAGTCTCAAAATAGCGAGGCTTCTTTTTTTGACCTTTAAAGTTACTTGAAACTAATAAATATATGCAAAAGTATATAGCACTCATGCTTTATTGATATTTTCATGGCAATAAAAATTGAGATAAAATAGAAATAGAATAAATTTGATTCATGAGGAGGTTTTTTATGTTAGACGCATCTTATTACGAGAAGACAGATGAGATTATTGCCTGTCACACGCGTGAAGAGCGGTCGCTGATTCCGATTATCCAGGATATTCAGGAGGAATACCGCTATCTTCCACCGGAATTATTAAGTTATGTGGCCGGAAAAATTGGCATTTCAGAAGCAAAGGCTTTCAGCGTTGCAAGTTTTTATGAGAACTTCTCGTTTGAAGCAAAGGGCAAATATGTTATTAAAGTCTGTGATGGTACGGCCTGTCATGTGCGTAAATCAATTCCGATACTGGAAGGATTATATAAAGAGCTGGGGCTTAATAAAGATAAACACACAACAGATGATCAGTTATTTACAGTAGAGACCGTTTCCTGTCTTGGCGCATGCGGACTTGCACCGGCAGTCATGATCAATGACGAGGTGTATGGTAAGATGACACCGGAAAAAATGAGTGAATTAATCAAAAAACTGCGGGAGGAATAACAGATGAAACTGGAAAACAGAACACAACTTACACTCCTGCGTGAACAATGCCAGGAGAAGAGAAATAAAGAAACATGTAAGATACTGGTCTGTGGAGGGACCGGATGTCTTGCAGGTGGTTCTGACAAAATCTTTGACAGATTCAGTGAACTGACAGCGGGTATGGATCATGTTGAGGTCAGAATCGGAGCAGAGATTGCACATGGAGAACATGTCGGCGTTAAGAAAAGTGGATGTCATGGCTTTTGCGAGATGGGTCCGCTTGTCAGAATTGAACCTTATAATTATCTCTACTTAAAAGTAAAGCTGGAAGACTGTGAAGAAATCTTTGAAAAGACAGTCCTCCATGGAGAGCCAGTCACACGTCTGATGTACAAGCAGGATAATGAGGTCTATCAGACTCAGGAAGAAATTCCATTCTATGCAAAACAGACAAGACTTGTTCTGAAAAACTGCGGTCACATTGATGCAGAACATATTGAGGATGCACTGGCAGTAGGTGCATATGAAGCATTTGAAAAAGCTGTATTTGAGATGACGCCGGAGGCCGTAATCAAGACGATTACCCAGTCAAATCTGCGTGGACGTGGAGGCGCTGGTTTCCAGACTGGAAGAAAATGGTCCCAGGTTGCCGGACAGAAAGAAAAGATCCGTTATGTCGTCTGCAATGGTGATGAAGGAGATCCGGGAGCATTCATGGACAGAAGCATCATGGAAGGAGATCCGCACCGCATGATCGAAGGTATGATGATTGCAGCCTATGCGGTACAGGCACAGGAAGGATATATTTATGTCCGTGCGGAATATCCGCTGGCAGTCAGCAGACTTCGCATTGCAATCAGACAGGCAGAAGAGCTTGGAATTCTGGGAGACAATATTTTGGGAACAGGATTTAGCTTCCATTTACATATCAACCGTGGAGCAGGAGCTTTCGTATGTGGTGAGGGCTCAGCCCTGACAGCATCCATTGAAGGTAAGCGTGGAATGCCGCGTGTAAAACCGCCTAGAACCGTTGAAAAGGGATTGTTTGGAAAACCGACGGTTCTGAATAATGTTGAGACTTATGCGAATGTACCGATGATCGTGAAGCATGGAGCTGACTGGTATACAGGAATCGGAACACCGGAAAGTCCGGGAACGAAAGCATTTGCCCTGACGGGAAATGTAAATAATACTGGTCTGATCGAGGTGCCGATGGGTATTACGTTAAGAGAGATCATCTTTGATATTGGCGGCGGAATCCGTGATGGCAAGAAATTTAAAGCTGTTCAGATCGGAGGACCATCAGGAGGATGTCTGACAGAATCACAGCTGGACAGTAAGATGGACTTTGATTCACTGACGAAGATTGGTGCCATGATCGGTTCTGGAGGACTGGTTGTTATGGATGAGAATACCTGTATGGTTGAAGTTGCAAGATTCTTTATGAATTTTACGCAGCGTGAAAGTTGTGGAAAATGTGTACCATGCCGTGAGGGAACGAAGCGTATGCTGGAGATTCTGGAGCGTATCGTTGCCGGAGAAGGAAGAGAAGGGGACATCGAAGAGCTGGAAGAGTTAGCTGATATGATTGAAAACACAGCTCTCTGCGGTCTTGGAAAGAGTGCGCCAAAACCGGTAATCAGCACGATTCAGGCATTCCGGGAAGAATATGAAGAGCATATCCGTGATAAGAAATGCCGTGCCGGTATCTGTGCAAATCTCCGGAATTATAAGATCAATCCGGAAAAATGTAAGGGATGCTCCAAATGTGCAAGAAATTGTCCGGTTGGTGCCATTACAGGCAAGATTAAATCACCGTATGTGATCGACAGCGCAAAATGTATCAAATGTGGAGCATGTTTAGAGAATTGTTCCTTTGGTGCAGTCTATACAGAATAACCGAGGAGGAAAGAATATGGGATCAATGATGATTGATGGACGGCGTGTGGAATTCACGGATGAACCAAACGTTCTGGCCGTTATCCGCAAAGCCGGAATAGATATACCAACATTATGCTACCATTCTGAATTATCCATTTACGGTGCATGCCGTCTTTGTACTGTAGAAAATGAATGGGGAAAGACGTTTGCTTCCTGTTCAGAAAAACCGAAGGACGGAATGGTCATTTATACGAATACACCAAGACTGATAAAATACAGAAAGCAGATTATAGAATTGCTTTTAGCATCGCACTGCAGAGATTGTACAACCTGTATCAAGAGTGGGGAATGTCATCTCCAGGATCTTGCACACAGGCTGGGAGTGCACGATGTCCGATTTGAGAATACAAAAGAGCCACATCCGATTGATGACAGTTCACCAGCAATTGTACGTGATCCAAATAAATGTATTCTCTGTGGTGACTGTGTGCGTATGTGCGACAATGTACAGGGAGTAAATGCCATTGATTTTGCCTATCGTGGAACAGAAGCAATTGTATCTCCTGCATTTAATAAGCCAATTGCCCAGACAGACTGTGTAAACTGTGGACAGTGCCGTGTTGTCTGCCCGACCGGAGCAATCAGTATCAAGACGAATATTGATGTTGTCTGGGATGCGCTTGCTGATAAAGATACCATTGTAATTGCCCAGATTGCACCGGCTGTACGTGTGGCAGCAGGTGAGGAATTCGGAATTCCAAAGGGTGAGAATGTGATGGGAAAACTGGTCGGAGTTCTTCACAGACTTGGCTTTGATGAGGTCTATGACACAGCATATGGAGCTGATTTGACAGTTATGGAAGAGTCGAAAGAATTTATGGAGAGATTCAACGCAGGAGAAAATCTTCCGTTATTTACCTCATGCTGTCCGGCGTGGGTGAAATTCTGCGAGAACCGTTATCCGGAATTTGTTCCACATCTGTCTAGCTGCCGTTCACCACAGCAGATGTTTGGAGCAGTCGTAAGAGAATACTATAAGAATCCGGAAAATAATGCCGGTAAAAAATTAGTATCTGTATCAATTATGCCATGTACGGCAAAGAAAGAAGAAATTCTTCGTCCAGAATCGAAAACGAATGGCAGACAGGATATAGATTATGTTCTGACAACAACCGAATTGATTTCTATGATTAAGCGGGCAGGAATTATGTTTGACCAGGTTGAAATCGAATCTGCAGATGTACCATTTGGAATTGGTTCCGGAGCCGGAGTGATCTTTGGAGTGACCGGAGGAGTCACAGAAGCTGTTCTTCGTAAGATTACACAGGGACACAAGCGTGCAGATATGGAAGAATTGAAGTCCAGCGGAGTGCGCGGTGATGATGGAATCAAAGAGATTGTCTATGATTATAATGGCAAAGAGATCAAAGCTGCAATCGTAAGCGGCCTTGCAAATGCAGACCAGCTGCTGAAGAAGATTAAGAGCGGAGAGATTCATTATGATTTTGTAGAAGTTATGGCATGCAGACGCGGATGTGTCATGGGTGGCGGACAGCCACTGGATGCAGGTGCACATACGAGAGAAGCACGTATGCAGGGACTGTATAAGGCAGATGTCAATACCCAGATTAAGAAATCAGATGAAAATCCGATGGTACAGTCTTTGTATGAAGGACTTTTGAAAGGTAAAACACATGAACTTCTGCACAGAAATTTTGCAGAAGCAGAAAAAGAAAAAAATAAATAGGAATAATTCAGTAAAACTACAGAAAATCTTAAGAAAAGGAGTGTATAGTGGAGTGTGAAAGAGAGGGTTATTATGGCTTATCACACAACACCATACTTACTCCTTTTTTTGCCGGCAGCACTTCTTTTCTATCAGATCACTCCGGCAAAATGGAGAAGTTATACATTGCTCATATTTAGTTATTTGTTTTTCTGGAGCTTTAGTGAAAAATTAATTATTTATCTGATCGGGACAACATTTCTGACACACCATATCTGTATCTGGATGGATACGATGGACAAGCGCGACAAGAGAAAAAAGAGAGTATTTCAGTTAGGAATTCTTTTGCTTTTGGGAACGATTTTGTGTCTGAAGTATCGAAATTTTTTCTTTGGAAATGTTTCGAAGCTGGCAATGGTGCTTCATATAGACTGGAGCTATCAAGATCAACTGATCTTTTTGCCAATTGGAATTTCTTTTTATACACTATCTGCAATCGGATATATGGCAGATGTGTACTGGGGAAAGGTAAAGGCAGAGTACAGTCTGGTGAAAACCGCATTGTTTCTTGGATTCTTCCCGGTAATCGTAGAAGGTCCGATCTGCAGATGGGAAGATGTGGAAGATACGTTGTTTAAAAATGAATCTGTAAAAGCAGAGAATGTTTTTAAGGGCTGTTATCGGATCATCTGGGGATTGTTTAAAAAGATGATTATTGCGGACAGGCTTGCAGTGCTGGTCGACAAGGTGTATGTCGGATACGAGAGCTACAGTGGTGCCGTGATCGTGGCAGCGGCGATTTCTTATACGATACAGTTGTATATGGAATTTTCGGGTTGTATGGATATGGTCATCGGAAGTGCCGGACTTTTTGGAATTCGCCTGCCGGAGAATTTCAGTCAGCCGTTTTTTGCAAAGACATGTACAGATTTCTGGAAACGGTGGCACATTACGCTTGGTGTCTGGTTCAAAAACTATATCTTTTATCCAGTATCCATTTCCAAGACGGCCAGAAAGTGGAATAAATTTACGAGAAAACATTTCAAAGGGGATTTTGGAAAATATGTGGCGAGAATGGGAATTGCAGCAATGGCACTTTTCCCGGTATGGATCAGTAATGGTCTGTGGCATGGTCCGAAATGGAATTACATTTTTTACGGATTATATTACTTTGGATTGATTTTTATGGGACTTGCATTGGAACCGGTAAGAGACAGAATTCTTGCAGTACTTCATATTAATCCAGAGTGTATGTTCTATAAAGCATTTCAGACAGTGAAGATGCTGATCATCATATTCACGGGTGAAATGTTTTTCCGAGGAGATGGCTTCCGTCAGGGATTTCATATGTTTAAAAGTATCTTTCAGGGATTCAAGACAGAGACGTTTAAGGATGGCACCTTGCTTACATTAGGTTTGGATCAGAATGATTTCAGAATTATAATAATTGGCTGTATGATAGTATTTTTCGCAGATCTGATAAAGGAGTATTGGCCGAAAGAAACAAAAATGTGTCAAAAACAGTGGATCTGCACGGTTGAAAAAGCATTTGTTCCTGGAAAATGGGTCATTTGTTATGGTCTTGTTATGGCAATTCTGATCTTTGGGGCATATGGAGAAGGTTATCAGATGATTGATTTGATTTATGCAGGATTTTAGAGGATATAGGCATGAAGAAAAAGATAGGAATATTTATATTTATAGTGATATGCAGTACGGTGATGTTATCTGACTGGATAGAACGTATCTATATCGGCAGACTTGCAGGGCTGCCGGGAAGATATAACAGCTATGTCGGTATTCAGAAAGAACAAAAAGATTCTATAGATATGCTTGTACTTGGGGACAGCGAGAGCATGGCGTCGATATCTCCGATGGAATTGTGGAAAAGTGTTGGAATTACAAGTTATATATGTGGACAATCTGGTCAGCGTATTTCGGAATCATATTATATGTTAAAGCATGCTTTAGATTATCAGTCACCACAGGTCGTACTATTGGAAACTAATATGTTGTTTCGCTATACGAATACACCGGATAGTCTGCGCAGTTCTATCAGCGATACAGCTATGTACTATTTTCCGGTGTTACAATATCATAATTTGTGGAAAAATATTGTGAATGACCAGATACCAGAAGGATGGCAGTCTTACAAAGGCTTTGCAATCCGGTCGGGAGTGGCAGCATACAGCAAAGGCAGTTACATGAAGAAGACGAAAAAGGAAAAAGAAATACCCCAAATAAATCTCTGGTATTTGGATAAAATCCGGAAACTGTGTGAGAAAAACAAAATTCAGCTCTTGCTTTACACATCGGCTTCTCCGGTGAATCATAATTACAAGAGATACAATGCAGTGCTAAAATACGCCGGGAAGTATGGAATTCCTTATATTGATTTTAATCAGAAGCTTAAGGAACTGGGAATCGACTGGAAAAATGATACCCTGGATAAAGGCGATCATTTGAACCTGTCAGGAGCACATAAAGTTACAGATTACATGACCATGTATTTGCAGGAGCATTATATGCTGCCGGATCACAGAGGCGATGAGAAATTTACGAGCTGGGATACGATGGCATCGCAGTATACAACGGAGACAGGATATTAGGTTGTTAGTCTGTATAAAAATGATAAATAATTTGTTTTTTATAAGTTTCACCGGCTTTTACCACGGGGCTTGGAAAATTCGGATGATGAATAGCGTCTGGAAAATATTGTGGCTCGAAGCACACAGCATCTCTTGCCTCGTATACATGCCCTTGCTTTCCGGCAACATGCTCCAGATAGTTGGCAGTGTAAAGCTGGATTCCGGGATAATCTGTCGATAAGTCCATGGAGATGCCGCTCTGGTCACCTGTTGCAGTCAACACTTTGTGAGGAACGCCATATCCGGTTCCAATTACCCAGTTGTGATCGTAGCCGCGGGCAGTCTGCAACATAGAATCTTCAATATCAGTGCCAAGATAACGTCCGTCCCGAAAATCCATAACCGTTCCGGTGACAGAAGTAATCTCTCCAGTTGGAACAGAAGCAGCATCAGTTGGAGTATAGAAGTCTGCTGCCAGCGTAACCTTATGCTTCAGAATATCACCGGAACCTTCTCCGTTCAGATTGTAGTAACTGTGGTGCGTCATGCTGATCAATGTATCCTGATCCGGAGCTGCTTCGTATGTAATCGAAAAAGCAGGCTCTTCGTTCTGGCCGGAAATCTCGTAGGTGACAGACATGGTCAGTGCTCCTGGGAATCCCTGATCCATATGAGGGCTTTCCAGAGAAAATGTAATGGAGGTATCTGTTTTAGCTGCTACGTTCCAGATCCGTTTTGAGTAAGAGTCCGGACCGCTGTGAAGATTATTTTCTCCATCGTTGGCAGCCAGTTTATATTCTGTACCATTCAGTGTAAATGAAGCACCTCCGATACGATTGGCGCTTCTGCCGACATTATTTCCAAAGCAGGTGTCATCGGCCACGTAGCCTGCAAGATCATCATAGCCAAGGACAACATCCGTTGGCTTGCCATTCTTATCCGGGACGAGCAGGCGTACGAGAGTGCTGCCGTAATCTGTGACAGAAAGTTCGATGGCGTCATTTTTTAATGTATATAATCTGACTGTTCTGCCGTCACATAAAGTTCCGAAATCGGTAGTTGTAATCATAATCCAATCTCCTCGTAGAAAACAAATATATAAAACTAAAACTGAAACTAAATTTAGTATAGTACCTGGAAAGAAGTTTCGCAAGAAATAAAAAGTATAGACTTATATAGAATATATAAAAAAGTAGACAAAAGAAAAGAAAAAGAGCATAATGTGGTTATTGAAAAATCAAAGGAAGAAAACATATGAAAAGATATAATAGAAAGAAAAATATTCGCTGGAATACGATGAAGATTCTGGTAACCGGATTTTTGCTTGTAATTGTGACCGGAGCAGTTCTTTTATGGCTTCCGGTCAGCAACCAGAAGCCGATTGAATTCTTTGATGCGTTATTTACATCGGCATCTGCAGTGTGTGTGACAGGGCTGGTCACAATCATTCCACAAACTCAATTTACATTATTTGGAAAAGTGATTCTATTGATTTTGATACAGATTGGCGGACTTGGAATCATTGCCTGTGTAACGGCATTCTTTTTTCTCTTACGCAGACAGATTACTGTCAGGGAGCGTATGGTTATCCAGGAAACGTATAACGCAGATTCTATTGGTGGTATTGTAGGAATGGTCAGAAGAATTCTGATCGGAACATTTACGGTTGAGGGTGTGGGAGCTTTATTCTATGCAGTGCAGTTCGTGCCGGAATATGGATTGTTGCGTGGAATTGGGTATAGCATCTTTCATTCGGTATCTGCGTTTTGCAATGCAGGAATTGATATACTAGGTTCAGACAGTCTGGCAAAATATATCTGTAATCCACTCATTAATATTACGACAATGCTTCTGATCATCTTAAGTGGTATCGGATTTAGTGTCTGGTATGATGTGCTGGGTAATATTAAAAAAATCCGAAAGAAAGAAATTCCTGGAAAATGGTGGTTTACAAGACTCCGGCTGCATTCAAAGCTTGCAATCGTGACAACCTTGATATTGCTGGCAGTGGGAACGTTATTGACATTTTTACTGGAATATCATAATCCGGATACAATTGGACACTTAAATTTTGGAGAGAAATGGATGGCATCTGCCTTTCAGTCAGTGACGACCAGAACAGCGGGATATTCTACATTTTCACAGGCAGGTATGCATGAAGAGACAAGATTTCTGAATATCCTTTTGATGTTTATCGGAGGATCACCTGGAGGAACGGCAGGAGGTGTGAAGACTACTACTATAGCAATGCTCATGCTTACATGCATTGCATTTGTCCGTGGGGGACAGGATACGGAATGTTTTGGAAGAAGAATATCCGCACAAAATGTCAGAATGGGATTTGTGACAGTCGTGCTTGCACTGATCTGTTACTTAACTGGAACAACATTGATTGCAGTATTTGAAGCAGACAGGTTATCCTTTCTGAACATTATGTATGAGACGGCTTCTGCGCTTGGAACCGTCGGTCTGACTGCAGACCTGACTTCCCATCTGTGCAGGGAAAGTCAGGCGGTAATTATTGCACTAATGTATATTGGAAGAGTCGGACCTGTGACAATTGCACTTTTGTTTGCAGGAAAAAAGAATCAAAAAGACAGGATACGCACACTTCCGACGAATAATATACTGGTAGGATAAAGTAAGAAAAATGAAAGAAAATGTGATACGGAGGAGATACAGTGAAGAAGCAGTATGCGGTATTTGGGTTAGGTAGTTTTGGAGAAAGTGTTGCCATTGAGCTTCAAAAATTAGGTTGTGAAGTGGTTGCAATCGATGCAAATATGGAGCGTGTGGAGGCAATTGCGAATCAGGTGTCCTATGCTATGAAAGCAGACATTGAAGATGCAGATTTTATCCGTTCGCTTGGAACGAGGAATCTGGATGGAGTTGTGGTAGCGGCATCAGACAATATGGAAGCGAGTATCATGGCAACACTTGTGTGCAAGGAAATTGGTGTTCCATATGTTATGGCAAAGGCAAAAAATGAACTTCATGCAACAGTGCTTGAGAAAATCGGAGCAGATTCTGTTATTTTTCCGGAAAAAGAGATGGGAATGCGTGTGGCAAGGAATCTGATGTCTGCAAACTTTACGGACTGGATCTCGCTCTCACCGGATTATAGCCTGGTCGAAACAGAAGTGCCGGAAAAATGGGTTGGCAGGACGCTTTTAGAGTTAGATGTAAGAAAAAGTTATGACGTTATTGTTGTGGGAATCAAGATGGGAGACAAAGTAGAAGTCAATCCAGATCCAAAAGAACAGCTGAAGGAAGGGAATGTTCTGATTTTGATTGGATCAAATCAGGCACTGGAAGCTATACAGTAGAAGAATGGAGAAAAACGAATGAATTTGATTTTTCTGGCAGCGGGCAACAGCACCCGGTTTGGCTCGAACAAGTTGTTATATAGGTTGAATGGAAAATGTATGTACCGCTACGGACTGGAAGTTGTAGCTGCATTGTGGCAGAAAGGGCTTTTAGATACCATAGTGATTGTGACGCAGTATGAAGAGATCATCTATGACATAGAAGCACATTTTCCGTACATGAAAACCGTGAATAATCCACATCCGGAAGCCGGAATATCCGGCTCTATCCGTCTTGGAGTGGAAAAGCTCATAGAATTGGAAGAAAAATGTGGAAAAACAGACAGCCGAAAGAGGGAAGGCTGTATGTTTGCAGTGGCAGACCAGCCATATCTGACAAGAGAATCACTTGAAAACATGGTGGAAACATGGGAAGTCTCAAAGAAAGGTATCTTGGTTAGTGAAAATGCTAGAAGAATGGGGAATCCTGTAATTTTTGCACGCAAATATTACGAGGAACTAAAAAATCTTGAAGGCGATGTGGGGGGGAAATGTGTATTAAAAAAACATCTGGACGATGTCCAGATGTTTGAAATGTCAGCGTCAGAGCTTAAAGATCTGGATTCACTGACGGAGATTCATGAATAACCATAACGACCCAAGGATTTTCTTTGGAACATTCAGTATCCGGGAAAAGTTCCAGTGAAGTCCAGAAATATCCGGCTTTGAATTTTCTGCGGAAGCGATAGATGACAGATCCTTTTTCATGGAACATACGCAAACGAAGCTGGTCAAGAGTCATGATAGAGCGAAATTCATCTGCATCGTCCGGATGGACTAACTGTTCGTCCAGTAGGCGGGACATGTAGGTCTGATAATCGGTTTCATATTCAATTCCAAAACCTGCAAGAGACGAATCTCTTTTGATCGTTTCCATACCTCCGGTGATTAGATTAAATCTGGAGAGCAGAAGCATATGATCCAGAAGAATCCGGAAAATATTGTCACCTAACTTCCACATTTCCGGGGAATCAGGGAGTTTGTGACTGTCATCTGGCATGCAGATAAAAAAGTCCTCCTGTTATCAAAATTATCAATTCATTTTACGCCAATCACTATTATAACATTCGTCAAATATGAGCTCAGCATGGAGAGGAAAAAGAAAGGGGAAAATTCTTATGGAAATTTTTTCCACTTTCTGAATTTGATAAATAGAGGTGACGCGATTAGAGTCAGGAAATAAAATAGAGGTGACGCGGTTGGAGGCATGGAGTATCAGAAAGTGAAAAAATGTAAAATATACTAAATCACTTGGAATAAAAGGTGACAACATTTTTCACATGATTTATAATAGAAAGGTGTCTGGGGCTTTTGCCGGGACATTTTGAAATCTGATATGGGTCAGAAGGGAGATTATGTTATGCTGGAGGTAAAGAATCTTACATTCCAGGTTCAGGAGAATGGAGTAGAGAGAAGCATTGTTGAAAACATCAGTTTCGATGTTGCGGACGGCGAGATGCTTGTCATTACCGGACCAAATGGTGGAGGAAAGTCCACACTTGCGAAAGTTTTAATGGGAATTGAAAAAGCAAGCGCCGGGCAGATTATTTTAGATGGAGAGGATATCAGCAATTATGATATCAATCACAGAGCAGATGCAGGAATCGGTTATGCATTTCAGCAGCCACCGAGATTTAAAGGAATGACTGTTATGAAGCTGTTGTCACTCTCAGCAGGTAAAGAATTAAAAAGAGAAGAGTGTTGTAAGCTTTTAAGTACGGTCGGTCTTTGCGCAAATGAGTACATTGAAAGAGAAGTGGACGGCACACTATCAGGCGGTGAAATGAAACGTCTGGAGATTGCAACCGTACTTGCAAAATCGCACAAATTATGTATTTTTGATGAGCCGGAGGCAGGAATAGACCTTTGGAGTTTTTCCATGCTGATCGAACAGTTCGAGAAAATCCACAAAGAAAAGAAGGAAAGTCTGGTTCTCATTTCACATCAGGAGAGAATCATTCAGATGGCAGACCGGATCATGGTCATCGAAGACGGTAAGATCGCGTCCATTGGAGCAACTGACGAGATCCTTCCACAACTATTAGGAAAGACAGCAGATTCTTATAGCTGTCTGACATGCAGATAAGGAGGGAGGAAAGCAATATGATGACGTTAGATGAAATTACAAAAAAAGTACTGGAACAGATTGATGCAAGTGGATTTAAACAGTCAGGTGCATTTAACTTACGACACAATGGAATTGCCCTCTGCCACGGTGACAGCGAGCATATCAAAATTAAGAAAAAGCAGGATAAGCCGGGCATCGACATTTATATTGATGGTAAGACAGATGGAGAAGAAGTACATATTCCGGTCGTTGTAGATGCCACAGGAATGACTGATGTGGTTTATAATGATTTTTATATAGAAGAAGGAGCAAATGTAACGATTGTTGCAGGCTGTGGAATTCACAACAGCGGTTGCAATGAAAGCCGCCATGATGGAATTCACACATTTCACGTAGAAAAAAACTGCAACGTACGTTATGTGGAGAAACATTACGGAGAAGGCGAAGGAACAGGAACAAGAGTCCTCAACCCGGTCACAGAAGTTTATCTTGGCGAGAATTCCGTATTTACACTTGATACCGCACAGATAAAAGGTGTAGATTCCACTGTACGTGAGAATAATGTATATCTGGAAGCAAACTCAAAACTGTACGTTATAGAGAAGCTGATGACACATGGAAACCAGGAAGCAACTTCCAATATGATGGTAGAAATGAATGGTGAAGGAAGTTCTGCACAGATCGTATCCAGATCCGTTGCAAAAGGCAGCTCCAGGCAGATATTTCACCCAAGAGCAGTCGGTAAAAATCTCTGCCATGCTCATGTACAATGCGACTCTATTATCATGGATCACGCAGAAGTCAGCTCTATTCCGGAGATTAACGCAAAACATGTAGACGCAGCAATTATCCATGAGGCGGCTATCGGAAGGATCAACGACGAGCAACTTGTAAAACTCCGTACACTGGGAATGACAGAAGAAGAAGCAGAAGGAGTCATAATCGAAAACTTCCTGAACTAAAAAATGTTAAAAAATAACTGAGGACGTAGTACTTTGTTAAAGTGCTACGTCCTCATCGTTGATTAGGGGAGTCCCTTTTTTGCTGTTTTTTCTATTTTTGAGCAAAGAAAAACACCATAAACCCATGAGTTTACGGTGTTTCGCATCTTATGTCCAATGCGGAGAAAGGGACTTGAACCCTCACAGGATTGCTCCCACTAGAACCTGAATCTAGCGCGTCTGCCATTCCGCCATCTCCGCTCGACAAAAGATATGATATCATAGGTTGACGGAAAATGCAAACATTTTTTTGAATTTTTTTGAAAAATTGTTGTTGTTCTTTCGGTGGAAGGAAAGTTAATTACAAATGTCTTTTAATGGGCTGATCGTAATACCTTCTTCTGCCATAGCTTTTCGGATTTTCTCAACGAAAAGAAGAGCTTTTTCGCCATCACCGTGAACGCATACGGAATCAGCCTGAATGGAAATATCTTTTCCGGTGATTGTTGTAACTTTCTGCTCTTTTACCATGCGGATCACGCGGGCAATTGCTTCGTTCTCGTCTTTGATGACTGCACCTTCTTTGCGGCGGTTCACAAGTGTTCCGTCTTCTTCATAAGCGCGGTCTGCAAATACTTCGCTGGCTGCTTTAAGCCCCAGATCTTTTGCTGCACGGATCATTTCACTTCCAGAGAGTCCCATTACGATGATTTCCGGATCATAGGACTTAATAGCCTCACAGATAGCCTTAGAAAGCTCATAATCTTTTGCAGCCATATTATAGAGGGCTCCATGTGGTTTTACGTGCTGCAGGCGCATATTATGAGCTTTGCACATACCTCCAAGAGCACTGATCTGATACAGAGTATACGCTTTTGCTTCTGCCGGAGAAACGGCCAGATTTCTACGGCCAAATCCCATCAGATCCGGAAATCCCGGATGCGCACCAATCTGAATCCCGGCCTCCTTCGTTTGCTCAATCGCAGTTGTCATCACAACCGGATCAGATGCATGAAAACCACATGCAATATTCGCAGAAGAAATCAGTGGAATAATCTTGTCATCATTTCCAATCGTATAACGGCCAAAACTCTCACCTAAATCACTATTTAAATCAACTTTGTACATAATAACATAACCTGCCCTTCTTTTATAAAATTTAATAATCTATATAGAAAATCAGAAGGTTCTGTAGATATATATCTACCTTTCCACATACATGACTTCTACACAAATTATAAATATTCAAAACATTGACTAATTACATATATAATAACATAAAAATTGCATATGAGATATGTAAAACATGGATTTTCAACACGAAAAAAAGAGCAAGAAGCATAAGTCTCATCGGAATGCTTTGCATAACGGAGGCTGGGGTAATGCTTCTGCTCTTAGTGTTATTGTTCGAAAATTATTTCAGCAAGATAATTAATCAATTTTTAACAACCGCTCAATAAATCCGGTATCTGCATTTCCTTCACAGAATTCAGGATTTTTCATGATCCGGTACTGGAAGTCCAGATTTGTCTCAACGCCCAGGATCACCATCTCGTCCAGCGCAGACCGCATTTTCTGGATTGCAGCATCTCTGTCCGGTGCATGAACGATAACTTTCGCGATCATGGAGTCATACTCGGAAGGAATGCGGTAGCCAGTGTAAAGACCGGTATCAACACGCACACCATTTCCAGAAGGAAGGTGCAAATGTTTTACCACACCAGGACTTGGCATAAAGTTTTTCTCCGGAATTTCAGCGTTGATACGGCACTCAATGGCATGTCCGCGTGGTGTGACCTCTTCCTGAGTGAAGCTAAGCGGCTCGCCCATGGCAACACGGATCTGTTCAATGATCAGGTCTGTGCCTGTAACCATTTCTGTGACACCGTGCTCGACTTGAATACGGGTATTCATTTCCATGAAGTAGTAAGTTCCGCTTTGGTCAAGAATGAACTCGATCGTTCCGGCATTTGTGTAACCAACAGCTTTTGCGGCAAGAACGGCATCGTGGTTCATGGAAGCGCGAGTATTGGCTGTGATAGCCGGAGAAGGAGATTCTTCAATCAACTTCTGGTGGTTACGCTGTACAGAACAGTCACGTTCGCCGAGAGCCACTACATTTCCATGAGTGTCAGCCATGATCTGGATCTCTACATGGCGTGAATTTTCAATATATTTTTCAATGTACATGGTGTCATCGCCAAATGCGTTGGCAGACTCTCTTTGAGCCATGTTGAAATTGAATTCAAAATCATCTTTAGAGCGGGAGACACGCATGCCTTTTCCACCTCCGCCGGAGGAGGCTTTGATCATAACCGGATAACCGATTTCGTCTGCAAGCTTTTCGCCGGTCTCTACGTCATAGACTGGATCTTTCGTACCTGGAACGACCGGAACTCCGGCCTCCATCATTGTCTTTCTGGCGTGAGATTTATTTCCCATGCTGTCGATAACATCTGCACTTGGTCCGATAAATGCAATGCCGTGTTCTTCGCACAGACGTACAAAGTCTGAATTCTCAGAGAGGAAACCAAATCCAGGGTGGATCGCATCGGCTCCGATGTTTAGGGCAGCTGTGACAATTTGCTGCATATTCAGGTAATTGTTTCTGGCAGGGCCTTCACCGATACAGATACGCTGGTCGGCGAGCTGTACGTGAAGACTGTCTTTATCTTCTTTGGAATAGACTGCTACGCTGCGGATACCCATATTACGGCAGGCGCGGATAATACGAACAGCAATCTCTCCGCGGTTTGCAATCAATATTTTATGAAACATGGAACTCCTCCTTAGTCGTCAAGCTTCTTTACTTTAAAGAGTGGCTGACCATATTCAACTCTCTGTTCGTTGCTGACAAGAACGGCCTCGATCTCGCAGTCAAAATCACTTTCAATCTCATTCATCAGTTTCATAGCTTCCAGAATACATACAGTCTCGCCGGCTTTTACGCGGTCACCGACTTTTACGAAAGCTTTAGCCTCCGGTGAAGGTGCGGAGTAAAATGTTCCGACGATCGGGGAAGTAATGTATGTTTCTTCTTCCACTTCTCCAGAAGTCTCATCTGCAGTAGCAGCTTCCGGTGCAGCAGTTCCTGCAACCGGCATTCCCATACCTGGTGCAAATGGGACGGCAACGCTTTCGCCTGCGCGTTTACTCATTTTTATTTTAATATCGCCTTCCTGAATGGAAAATTCCTGCAGGGAAGACTCTTCGATAATCTTTACAAGCTTTTCAATTTTATCTAAATTCATGATGTCCTTCCTTTCTTTTTACTGGAATAATTTGCTGATTCGTTTTGCGACCAGACGGCAGTCCAGAACCTCTTTACAAGGCTGATAGATCTGATGTCTGAATTCGTTCATTTCTTTTGCTTCAAGTGCAAGGAGTTCCTGGGCTTCTTCTACAGTAACTGCCTGAAACTTCACTTTATGATCTGTCTTTCTCTGAACCAGTTTTGGAATATCTACAGAGATGACTGTAGCAATCTTCGCATATCCGCCGGTAGTCTGTCTGTCCGCCAGCAGAATGATTGGTTTTCCATGGCTAGGTACCTGAACAGAACCGAATGCGATTCCATCAGAGATAATGTCTGTTGTTGACTTTGATGCAATAAATGGTCCTTCCAGACGGCAGCCCATGCGGTCGAACTCACTCGTCACAACATATTCGGAAGATAGAAATGTCTCTTTTCCTGCCGCGGTAAATGCATCGTCCTGTGGTCCCATAATCACGCGCAGTGTAATGTTGTCCTGATCAAACTCGTTGAGATCCAGGCTTCTAGACAGGAAATAAGGCAAGTATCTTCTTTTGGCACGGAAGCTGATATAGTCACCGTCTAAGAGGCGGCGTCCCTTAAATCCTCCAAGTCCACATTTGATGTTGGTAGAGCGGCTTCCCATAACGACCGGGATTTCCAGATAACTGGAAAATGCGATGTAGCCGCGGCTTCCGGTACGGCAGCCACGAAATGAGAGAATATCTCCACGGTGCATATAGAGCGCCGTATACATTTTCACAGGCTTTCCGTTGACCTGTGGCTGAAAATCACCTCCCGTGATAGCGATAATCGTCTCGGAAGTAAATTCCAGTGTTGGTCCAAGAAGAGTGAATTCGAGAACTGCTTCATTTTCCGGATTATCCAGAAGAAGATTGGCAATTTTGAAGGAGCGGCGGTCCATAACACCAGATACGCCGAACCCCTGGCTCTGATAGCCCGGGCGCCCACTGTCCTGTACAGTTGTCAGCATTCCGCCTTTTAAAATGCGAATTCCCATATTACACTCCTTTCTGGCGAATCACACACTCGTAAGTTCCCTGATTCACCTGTTCTTTAATCTCAAGAAAATCTTTTTCTGTGACCGGTACAAAATGAATATAATCACCGGCTTCGAAAAGGATTGGAATCTCGCGGTTTGGATCGTAAGTCTTTACCGGAGTCAGCCCCAGAAGCTGCCAGCCTCCAGGGGAGTCGAGCGGATAGATTCCCGTCTGGGAACCGCCGATGCCGACGCTTCCTGCCGGAATCTTAATACGCGGATTTGCAAGTCTTGGTGTGTGGATCCGTTCGTCCAGTCCCCCAAGATAAGAAAATCCAGGAAGGAATCCGAGCATGTAGATCAGATAGTCTTCACTGCTGTGGATATCAATTACTTCCTGAGTAGAAAGATTGGCATGCATTGCGATATTTTCCAGGTCAGGTCCATATTCGCCACCGTAGCAGACCGGAATATCAAAGATCCGTGATGGAGCAGTTTCCTGGCTGACCTCAAGTTTTAACAGCTTTTCCAGACGCTCTTTTAATGCGCCGTAATTTACAACTCTTGGATCGTAGTTGATCAGAAGACTTGTAAATGCAGGAATCATATCTTTGACTCCTTCAACATGCTGGGCCTTCATCAGATGGACGAAGGCCGTAATTTTTGCATTGATCTCCGGGGAGATCTCCTGTCCGAATTCAATCAGGACAGAAGAGTCACCGGCTGTGTGGATTTTAATTTCTTCCATAAAAAACATCTCCTTATCCGAACAGTGCGCTCAGCTTTCCAAGGGAAGTGATTCCAAGGTATGCAGAGATTACAACTACAATAATTCCAAGGATCAGAAGCACGATTGGGTGTTTGTAGTTCTCGCCCATGATAGACTTCTTCTGAGATGCGATCAGACATACTCCCAATGTAATAGGAAGGATCAGTCCGTTGAGGGCACCTGCTAATACGAGCAGAGTTGCAGGCTGTCCGATGAGAGCCATAACAACGGTGCTAAGAGCGATAAATCCAACGATGAACCATTTTTCATTGTTGGCAATTGTCTTGCTGAAAGTTTTCAGGAAAGATACAGATGTGTAGGCGCATCCGATGATAGATGTAACAGCCGCACACAAAAGTACCAGTCCGAAGAAACGGTATCCGATCTGACCTGCACCCTGTAAAAATGCGTCGGCAGCCGGGTTGCTTGCATCAAGAGTTGTAGCCGGGGAAGTTGCAGTCTCAACAACAACGCCTAAGATTGCAAGGAACAGCAAGATACGAACAATCGTTGCAATTCCGATTCCCATAACAGAACTCTTGTTGATCTCTTTTAAATTCTCTTCTTTTGTAATACCGGCATCGATCAGACGATGTGCACCGGCAAATGTGATGTATCCGCCAACAGTTCCGCCAAGAAGTGTCAGAATTGCAGGGAAGATACTGTCCATAGGAGCAGTTGGTACAAATGTTTCCTTTACAGCCATTCCTACTGGTGGTTTTACAATCAGGATGACAACAAAAATAACGACGATCATGATACCACCAAGAATTTTTGTCAGTGTGTCCATTGCATCTAATGCATTTTTGTAAAGGAATACACAGATCGCTATTGCTCCTGCGAGGAAGCAGCCATATGTAGTCGGGATGCCAAGCAAGCTGTTGAATCCGAGGGCACCGCCACCAACGTTACCAATGTTGAATACAAGTCCGCCGGCTACAACGAGGAATGCAATCACATATCCAAGACCTGGCAGGACTTTGTTAGCAACGTCCTGACCACGCATACCGGATACGCATAAGACTCTCCATACGTTAAGCTGAACGATTGCTGCTAAAATAACTGATACTAAGATTACGAAGCCAAAGCTTCCTTTGAGGTTTCCTGTGAACTGTCCTGTCTGTGTAAGGAATCCAGGACCAATTGCAGAGGTCGCCATAAGAAATGCTGCGCCAATGAGAGCACTGGCGCTTTTTTTGTTTGTGTTTTTCTCCATAACTACTCTTCCTTTCGATAAATTCTAATTTTTTGATACCATACGAATTGCTGCGTGCTGTACACTCTCGCAATTCTATCAGATATTCGCATATTGCGCAGCTTACGCCACGCTTCTAGGCTCATATCTGGGCATGTCATGAAATCTAACTTTCATTTTTGTGCAAGCACAAAATGAAAATAGATTTATGACACTGGTATCTATATAGTATACAATTATACAGAAACTCGGGGGAATACGCAAATAAAAAACAGAAAGTTTAGAAAAACTTTCTGTTTTTAACTACATTTTAACGGACTTCGATGCCATTTACCTCAAGATGGTCGTCAATCGCGATGACAAGACAACGTCTTCCATCGATTTCACGGGTCTCTACGAGGTCGGATCTTTCCGGATTAACTTTTACTACAATATCAGGTGTCTCAATCTGGAAAGTTTTGACACTGGCAATGTTGGAAGCAAGGAGAGTATTTTTCTCACCGACAGCTTCCTCAAAATTCTTATCGAAATGTTCCATTTTTTCTTCCGGGACTCCACTTCGCTCTAACAGGTGTTTCACGTCTGGACGGGACAGCTCCAGTGGGTCAGGAGATTCCTTGGCTTCTTCCATAAGTTCATTCAGATTGTCGTGGATATTGCGGACGGTGTCATAGTCACAATCCTCACCGAGTGTATCACTGACAAGAGACTGAAACGTTGTCTTTTGATCCTTTGCAGTAAGCGGTGTAATATTGCCAAGTACATTTGCAATAAAGTCAGGCTGGAGATCTTCTGGTTTCTTGGAGTAGTACAGGACGTGATGAACGTCACTTGCACGATCCTGGAAAGCCGGGAAGAGAAAACCGGTCGCAGGCATCTCCACGAACCAGTCACGGATACGGTCTTCAATATTGTTCTTTTCGGCGTTATATGTAAGTCCGGCTTTCGTCAATTTTACCGGGCAGATACTGCACATGATATGTTCATATACGGTATCGGAAGCGTCAAACATTTCCATATTATCGGAAGATTTCCCCGGCACATCGTATGCAGCATGAATCAATATAATATAGTAGTTTTCCGCGAATTCGTAGTTCTCAATAACCTTGTCGTAGAATTCTTCCAAAAGCAGATCATCAGTAAGTTTCGTATCGCGCAGCCTTAAAAGGAGCTCCTGCGCGCCGCCTTCCAGCTCCTGGTCCAGCGGGAATTCCATAGTCATCAGGTTCTTGCCAACAGTTCCGGATAATGTATGCTTGAAAATGTCAAAATACTTGAAAGCTTCTTCCTCCGGCATGGAAAGAAAAGCTTTTTTCATCTCCATTTTTTTCTCTTTTTCATGATCCACATAACAGCCGCAGATACGGGTAATTGTGCAGTTTTCCGGGGTAAACTGCTTGCGGATCTCCAAAACTTCTTTTTTATTCATAAATCAGATACACTCCCTTACGATATAGTTACCATAAAAGATAGTATAGAGAGTTTTCGGGGGAAAATCAATGGGTTTTGAAAGAGGAGAAAAGTCGGATTTAAGAAAAATGTTCTTGACAAAGCTTTTTTTGTTATGTATACTTTGAAGGTCAAAATAATTGAAACTCAAATAAATTGAAGTTCAAAGAAAAACTTCAGAAAGGAAAGATATGAGTGCAAGATTTTGTGGAACAGGCTCCTGTGTCCCGGATTATGTTATGGATAATGATGGGGTTGCAGAGCTTGTAGAGACAAGTGATTCATGGATCAGAGAACGGACCGGAATTGCGAGACGCCATATTGCAGTGAAAGAGACGACCGTGTCCATGGCGAATGAAGCTGCAAAACGAGCTCTTGATAATGCAGGAGTTTTGCCAGAAGAACTGGATCTGATTCTGATGTCCACGATTTCTTCGGATGTCATTATTCCATGTGGCGCATGCGAAGTGCAAAAGGCCATTGGTGCAGACAAAGCAGTCTGTTTTGATTTGAATGGAGCATGTACCGGGTTTGTACTGGCATACAATACAGCATTGGCATACATAGAAAGTGGGATTTATCAGACAGTTCTGATCGTAGGAAGTGAATCGCTGTCCAGGCTGACGAACTGGAAGGACCGTGGGACGTGTATTCTTTTCGGAGACGGCGCCGGTGCAGCAGTAATAAAAAAAGATGAAAGAGCCAGTTATATTCCGGCGGCACATTCTGACGGGACTCGAGGAGAGGCGCTTTTGTGTTACAGTAAGCGAGAGGAGAATGGACTTCCTTTTCAGAAAAATGATGAGATTGGCGGGAAACATTTGAACAGTGAAGACTATCTCATGCAGATGGACGGTCAGGGAGTATTCCGGTTTGCAATTAAGCAGGTACCGGAAGTCATTCAGGAAGTGCTGGAAAAAAATGAAGTAAAACCAGAAGAAATCGATTGGTACATTTTACATCAGGCGAACCGGAGAATTCTGGAAGCCGTAGCAAAACGCATGGGCGAACCGGTCGAAAAATTCCCAATGAACATGGAAGAGTATGGAAATACATCTTCCGCAAGTATTCCGATTCTGTTAGATGAAATGAATAGAGACGGAAGATTAAAACGAGGACAGAAAATCGTGCTGGCAGGATTCGGGGCAGGCCTGACCTGGGGCGCAACAATTATTGAATGGTAAAAGGAGAAAAAAATTATGTTAGAGCAGATTAGAGAGATTATCGCAGAGAATTTAGCAATTGATGTGGAGAAGGTTACAGAGAGTGCAGATTTCAAAGAGGATTTAGACGCAGATTCTTTAGACCTCTTCGAGATGGTAACAGCATTAGAAGATGAATATGAGATCGAAATTCCGGAAGAAGACCTTCCGACACTCAAAACAGTCGGCGACGTAGTGAAGTATGTGGAAAATCACCAGAAATAGTTGAACCTACATTTTAATTAAAAGAGAAATAGTAGATAAAACGAGAACGAGTAGGTTGTTAACAGACTAATTTTGCATATCCATAATTTGAGAAGAAGGTACTCTGGAGCGGCCGGTACTTAGGCGGTGTTCTTTAGCGCCTTATGTACCGCTGCCAGCGGAAGGTAGCGAGAGCGTGCCTTCGATAAATTATGGATAGGCAAAAGGGTGCTGGGAACAAGATAGGAGTAATTATGCAGACAGAAATAACAAGACTTCTCGGAATAAAATACCCGATCATCCAAGGCGGTATGGCATGGGTAGCTGAGCATCATCTGGCGGCTGCTGTTTCAGAAGCAGGTGGTCTTGGACTTATTGGTGCCGCCAGTGCTCCGGCAGAGTGGGTGCGCGAGCAGATACGGGCAGCACGCAAGCTGACGGACAAACCATTTGGTGTGAATATTATGCTTATGAGCCCTTATGCGGCTGATGTTGCGAAAGTAATTGTGGAAGAAGGTGTCCAGGTCGTGACGACTGGAGCCGGAAGTCCGGGAAAATATATGGAAATGTGGAAGGAAGCAGGAGTGAAAGTAATTCCTGTTGTTGCTTCTGTGGCTCTTGCGAAACGTATGGAGCGGGCAGGAGCAGATGCAATTGTTGCAGAAGGCTGCGAGTCTGGCGGACATGTCGGAGAGAGCACGACTATGACACTTGTACCACAGGTCGTTGATGCAGTCGATATTCCGGTTATTGCCGCAGGTGGAATCGGAGACGGAAGAGGAATTGCAGCAGCATTTATGCTGGGAGCAAAGGCTGTACAGATGGGAACTGCATTTGTTGTCACAGAAGAGGCACAGGTGCACCAGAATTACAAGGATAAGATTTTAAAGGCAAGTGACATTGATACAAGAGTCACAGGACGTACAACAGGACACCCGGTACGGGCACTTCGCAATGAGATGACAAAAAAATACTTGAAGATGGAACAGGAAGGTGCTCCATTTGAAGAGTTGGAACTTATGACTCTTGGAGGTCTTAGAAAAGCTGTCGTAGACGGTGATGTGAAGACTGGAAGTGTCATGTCAGGCCAGATCGCGGGATTGGTAAATGAGCAGATGAGCTGTCAGGCATTGATCCAAAAACTGGTCAGAGAAACAGACGCTTTGATAGGCACTCTGAATCTGTATGAAACCGAAGTGTAGTAATTGGAGGATAAGAAATATATGAGTAAGATTGCATTTATCTATCCGGGACAAGGGGCGCAGAAATGTGGCATGGGTGCAGATTTTTACGAAAACAGCGCCAGTGTCAGAAAGCTCTTTGATGAAGCAGGCGAACAGCTGGGGCTGGATATGAAAGCATTGTGTTTTGAGGAAAATGATCTCTTAGACCAGACAGAATATACACAGGCGGCTATGGTAACAACATGCCTTGCCATGACAGAAGTTCTGATGGAACGTGGAGTAAAACCAGATATTACAGCGGGACTGAGCCTTGGCGAATACGCAGCCATCTCTGTGGCCGGCGGGCTGGAGCCGATCGATGCGATCCGCCTTGTGAGAAAACGTGGAATTTTGATGCAGCATACAGTTCCGGCAGGAGAAGGCGCTATGTGCGCGATTCTTGGATTAGATGCAGAGAAAATCGAAGCAGTGACAGCAGAGATTGAAGGTGTGTCTGTAGCGAACTATAACTGTCCGGGTCAGATTGTTATTACAGGAAAAACAAAAGCAGTTGAAAAAGCGGCAGAACATTTGAAAGAGGCGGGTGCAAAACGTACCGTAATGTTAAATGTTAGTGGTCCGTTTCATTCTACGCTCTTACTCCCGGCGGCAAAGGAACTGGAAATGGAGCTAGATAAGACAGAATTTCATGAGCTTATGATCCCTTATATTACAAATGTGACGGCAGAAGCAGTTACGGATGTTCGTAAGAGTCCGGGATTACTTGTGACACAGCTTACATCGTCCGTTCGCTGGCAACAGAGCATGGAGAAAATGATCGCAGACGGAGTTGATACATTTATCGAAATCGGGCCGGGCAAGACTTTGGCAGGATTTATGAAAAAGATCGACCGAAGCGTCAAGGTCTGCAATGTAACAACATGGGAAGATCTGGAAAAGATCATATAGAAACAAGGCGAAAATGACAGGAGTTATAAATAAAATGGAAAAAAAGGTAGCAGTTGTGACAGGAGCTTCCCGTGGAATTGGTGCGGCAATCGCAAGAGAGCTGGCAGCAGCGGGCATGTATGTTGTGATCAATTACTGTGGCAGCGAGGAAAAAGCACAGGAATTAAAGACAGAAATTGAGCAAAATGGAGGAGAAGCTTCTATATATAAATGTGATGTTTCTGACAACGTGGCATGTAAAGAATTTATTGGAAATGTGATCGCAGAATACGGACATCTGGATGTGCTGGTGAATAATGCAGGTATTACAAGAGATGGTCTGTTGATGCGGATGTCAGAAGAAGATTTTGACGCTGTGTTAGATACGAATCTAAAAGGCGCATTTCATACGATCCAGGCAGTATCCAGACAGATGTTAAAGCAAAGAAGCGGGCGCATCGTGAATATTTCATCTGTAGTTGGTGTGTCTGGAAATGCAGGACAGGCCAATTATGCAGCTTCTAAGGCCGGAATCATCGGACTTACAAAAGCTGTGGCAAAAGAGCTTGGCTCCAGAGGAATTACTGTGAATGCAGTAGCTCCTGGATTTATTGATACAGATATGACGCAGAGCCTGCCGGAAAAGGTTGTAGAGGCTACGCTTGCCCAGATTCCTCTTGGAAAATTTGGAGAGCCTGAGCAGGTGGCAAAAGCAGTTGCATTTCTCGCATCGGAAGATGCTTCTTATATTACCGGACAAGTGCTGCACGTAGACGGCGGCATGGTAATGTAGAAAGTGATGCAGGGGAAGGAGTACAAAAAAGATGGCAAATAATAAAGTCTTAAAAAGAAGAGTGGTCGTGACCGGACTTGGTGCAATTACTCCAATTGGAAATAGTGTAGCTGAATTTTGGGACGGAATCCGCAAAGGTAAGGTTGGAATCGGTGAGATCACAAAGTTCGACACTACAGATTATAAAGTAAAACTGGCAGCAGAAGTCAAAGACTTTGTGCCGGGAGATCATATGGATAAAAAAGCAGCCAGACGTATGGAAGCATTTTCTCAATATGCGGTTGCAGCAGCCAGAGAAGCTTATGAAGATTCTGGACTGGAGATTGAAAAAGAAGACCCATTTCGCGCTGGTGTGATGATTGGTTCCGGAATTGGAAGTCTTCAGGTAGCAGAGCAGAGCTATGAAAAAATTCTGACCAAGGGACCGGCAAGAGTGAATCCGCTTATGGTGCCTTTGATGATTTCCAATATGGCAGCGGGAAATGTATCAATTCAGTTAGGATTCCGTGGAAAATGCAGCAATGTCGTAACTGCCTGCGCCACAGGAACGAACTGTATTGGTGATGCATTCCGTACAATCCAGTATGGTGACGCAGATATGATGCTTGCAGGAGGAACCGAAGGCTGTGTATGCCCACTTGGTATTGCCGGATTTACAGCACTGACAGCACTTTCTGCTTCTACCGATCCACTTCGTGCCTCCATTCCATTTGATAAAGACCGGGATGGATTCGTACTTGGTGAAGGTGCGGGAGTTGTAATGCTGGAAGAGCTGGAGCATGCAAAAGCGCGTGGGGCAAAAATTTACGCAGAAGTGACCGGTTACGGATGTACAGGGGATGCTTATCATATTACTTCTCCGGCAGAAGACGGAAGCGGTGCAGCGAAGGCAATGGAGCTTGCCATGGAAGAGGCCCAGATTACACCGGCACAGGTAGATTACATCAATGCCCATGGAACAAGTACCCATCACAATGACCTGTTCGAGACACGCGCCATTAAGAAAGCATTTGGCGAGGCAGCGAAAGACGTGGTGATCAACTCTACGAAATCCATGATCGGTCACTTGCTTGGAGCAGCAGGCGGAGTAGAATTTATTACTTGTGTCAAAAGCATGGAAGATGGATTTATCCATCAGACGGTCGGAACAAAAGAGGCCGATGAAGAATGTGACTTAAATTATGCAATTGGAAGTCCGGTAGAGAAAGAAATCAAGGCAGCCATGAGCAATTCACTTGGATTTGGCGGACACAATGCAACAATTTTAATTCAGAAGTATGAAGCGTAAGGGGGAACCTGGAAATGGACGTAGAACAGTTGATGAAACTGATTGATAAAGTCTCTGAGTCAGACCTGACTGGATTTAAATATGAAGAAAATGGTATAAAATTGCAGCTGAATAAGAAAGAGAACCTGGTGATGGGAACGACTGCGGCAGTGCAGGCTGTTACACCGGAAGCTGTGAAAGTTACAGGTGCTTCTTCTAAAGCAGCCACAGATTTAGAAGAAGGCGTACAGAAACAGACTGGGACATCTGAGGCGGCTCCTGTTGGAAATGTAGTCAAAGCTCCGCTTGTGGGAACATTTTACGCGGCTCCGGCAGAGGATGCAGAGCCATTTATTCAGGTTGGCGATTCCGTGAAAAAAGGTCAGTCGGTTGCAATTATTGAGGCTATGAAGCTGATGAATGAAATCGAGAGTGATTTTGATGGAACAGTCACGGAGATTCTTGTAAAGAATGGCCAGGCAGTAGAGTACGGCCAGCCATTATTCAGAATTGCGTAGGAGGTTATCATGAAACATTTGGATATTAAACAGATTCAGGAAATCATACCTCACAGACATCCGTTTCTGTTATTGGATTATGTAGAAGATTACGAGCCGGGTGAGTATGCAGTGGCGTACAAATGTGTTTCCTACCGGGAAGAGTTCTTTGCCGGACATTTTCCACAGGAGCCGGTCATGCCGGGTGTGCTGATCGTGGAAGCGCTGGCACAGGCAGGTGCGGTAGCGATTTTAAGTGAGCCGGAGAATCAGGGAAAAGTCGCATATTTTGGCGGAATTGATAAATGCAAATTCAAAGGAAAGGTCGTGCCGGGGGACAAGCTTCGTCTGGAAACAAGAATTATCCGGAAAAAAGGACCGATTGGTGTCGGAGAGGCTGTCGCTACAGTGGACGGTAAAAAAGTAGTCAGCGCGGTACTGACATTTGCAGTAGGGTAGGTGATCTGTGTGATTAAGAAGATTTTGATTGCGAACCGCGGTGAGATTGCAGTTCGGATTATCCGTGCGTGCCGGGAAATGGGAATTGAGACGGTTGCAGTATATTCAGAGGCAGACGCAGAAGCCCTTCATACAAAGCTTGCAGATGAAGCGGTCTGTATCGGACCGGCACCGTCATCTCAGAGTTATTTAAGTATGGAGAATATTATCAGTGCAACGGTGGTGAGTGGGGCAGACGCCATTCACCCGGGTTTTGGCTTTTTGTCAGAGAACAGTAAATTTGCAGAACTGTGTGAGCAGTGCGGAATTACCTTTATCGGACCGCCGGCAAATGTCATTGCAAAGCTTGGCAATAAGCAGGAAGCAAGAAATACGATGGAAGCAGCAGGTGTTCCGGTCATCCCAGGAAGTAAGGAGCCAGTCTGTGAGGTGCATACCGGACTTTTGCTTGCACGGGAAATCGGTTACCCGGTTATTATAAAAGCTGCCCTCGGCGGAGGTGGAAAAGGCATGCGTGTGGCATATTCCGAAGAAGAATTCACGCAAAGCTTTCAGACCGCACAGAAGGAAAGCCAGATGGCATTTGGCGATGATACCATGTATATTGAACATTTTATGGAGGAGCCGAGACATATCGAATTTCAGATTCTGGCAGATTCCTATGGAAATGTAGTGCATCTCGGAGAACGTGACTGCTCTATTCAGAGAAATCATCAGAAAATGATCGAGGAGGCTCCGTCAGCGGCGTTGTCTTCAAAGCTTCGAAAGAAGATGGGAGAGGCAGCAGTAAAAGCTGCGAAAGCCGCAGGCTATGTCAATGCAGGAACCATTGAATTTCTTTTAGAGAACAATGATGCCTTTTACTTTATGGAGATGAATACCCGAATTCAGGTGGAGCATCCGGTGACTGAGTGGGTGACTGGAATTGACTTGATCAAAGAACAGATCCGTATTGCAGATGGACAGAAGCTGTCATTTACTCAGCAGGATATTGAAATCAATGGGCATGCCATTGAGTGCCGGATCAATGCGGAAAATCCGGAAAAAGGATTCCGGCCGTCACCTGGAACTATTACAGATCTTCATTTGCCGGGAGGAAAAGGAATCCGCGTAGATTCCGCAATTTACAGTGGATGCAGCATTTCTCCATATTATGATTCCATGGTTGCAAAGCTCATCGTCTGGGCAAAGAACCGGGATGAAGCAATCCAGAAAATGCAGAGCGCACTTGGAGAGGTTATTATTGAGGGCATCGACACGAATGTGGATTATCTCTATGAATTATTAAATAACCCGGTATATCAATCCGGAGAATTTAATGTGAATTTCATAGATACTATAAAGCATTAAGGCATACAACAACCGTGGAGTGAAAGAGTATAAGGAGTGGACATATGAAGTTAGATAATATGTTTAAGAAAACAAGACGTCCTTCCGGAAAAAAAGGGCATATCGGTGGGAAACACCAAAGCCCGGAAGTTCCGGAGGGACTTCTGTGTAAATGTAACAAATGTCAGAAAGCAATTATTACAGAGGACGTTATAACAGGCGGATATATTTGCCCAAAATGTCATGGATATTTCCGCATGCCGGCACCGGAGCGGATTCGGTCAATTGCAGATGAGGATACGTTCGAAGAATGGGACAGAGGAATTGAAAATACGAACCCGATTGGATATAAAGGGTATCCGGAAAAGGTGGAAGCATTAAAACAAACAACTGGATTAGATGAGGCAGTGGTGACTGGAAAAGTTGCAATTAATGGAATTGAGACAGCGCTTGGAGTCTGTGACGGACGTTTTTTAATGGCGAGCATGGGAGAAGTCGTAGGTGAGAAAATTACAAGAATGGTAGAACGTGCGACAGAAGAAAAGCTTCCGGTTATCATCTTTACATGCTCTGGCGGAGCAAGAATGCAGGAAGGAATCGTGTCTTTGATGCAGATGGCAAAGACATCTGCTGCACTGAAACGTCACAGCGACGCTGGACTTCTTTATATTACGGTGCTGACAGATCCAACAACCGGTGGCGTGACGGCAAGTTTTGCTATGCTTGGAGATATCATACTGGCAGAGCCGGGAGCACTGATTGGATTTGCAGGTCCTCGTGTCATTGAGCAGACGATCGGTCAGAAACTTCCGAAAGGATTCCAAAGATCCGAGTTCTTAAAAGAACATGGATTTGTAGACCAGATTGTAGAACGCCAGAAGATGCGGCAGACGCTGGGAAAAATCCTGAAAATGCATCAGACTGGAAATGAAAAAGTCGAAAAAGCAACAAAAGAATTTCAAAATAGAAAAACCAGATCAAAAACTCTGGAAGCCTGGGATCGTGTACAGATTTCCAGAAGAAATGACCGCCCGGTTGCAGGTCACTATATAGAAGCTTTGTTCCAGGATTTTATAGAACTGCATGGAGATCGGTATTTTGCTGATGATCCGGCAATTGTCGGAGGAATCGCAACCTTTCACGGAAGAGCAGTGACAGTCATTGCCCAGGCGAAGGGACAGAATACAAAAGAGAATATCGGACACAATTTTGGTATGCCGTCACCGGAAGGCTACCGGAAGGCATTGCGTCTTATGAAGCAGGCAGAAAAATTCCACCGCCCGGTCATTTGCTTCGTAGATACGCCGGGAGCATTTTGCGGAATTTCCGCAGAAGAGCGCGGCCAGGGAGAGGCGATTGCAAGAAATCTGTATGAGATGTCAGCGCTGAAGACCCCGATACTTAGTATTGTTATCGGAGAAGGTGGAAGCGGCGGTGCACTTGCAATGGCGGTTTCAGACCAGGTATGGATGCTGGAGAATTCCATTTATTCCATTCTTTCACCAGAAGGCTTTGCAAGCATTTTATGGAAGGACAGTACGAAAGCTGCGCAGGCTGCAAAAGTTATGCGTCTGACAGCAGCAGATTTAAAAGAAATGGGGATTGTAGAGAAGGTGTTTGCAGAACCAGAACATTTTACAGCAGAAACGATGAATGATATTGCAGATGAACTGGAGAAAAATATCGAAGGGTATCTGGAGGAATATACAAATAAAGACATCCAAGAATTAGTGGATTCCCGATATGAACGTTTCCGTCGGATGTAAGCAGGATTTGAAATATATAAGTGCAAAGTTGTCTGTAAAATGCAAGTGTCAGAGAATTCAGAAGGAATGCAGGAGCAGGTTGACTTCTTTGACAAAAAACGTCTATAATGAAAAGCAAGTAAAGGATGAAGGAGCAGTGCGAATGAGTGATGTATATGCAACAATTAACTATGTCCTGGTGAATCTGATCAATGAGATCTGGGAGGTAGAAGGTAAGGCAATTATTACGGATGAATTTAAAGATATTACCAACAATGATATGCACGTCATAGAGGCAATCGGACTTGGAGAGGGCAATAATATGTCTACCATTGCAAAGAAGCTGAATATTACAGTAGGATCACTTACAACTGCTGTGAATAGTCTTGTGAAAAAGGGTTATGTTGACCGGTTCCGCAGCAAAGAGGATCGACGGGTCGTATATGTGCGTCTTCTGGAAAAAGGGGAAAATGCATATCATCATCACGAAGATTATCATAAGCAGATGACACAGGCCATTGTGGACAAGTTAGATGAGAGCGAGATCCCGGTACTGTTAAAGACGCTGGACGCACTGACTGGATTCTTTACCGATTATACAAGAGAAAGCAAAGAAAAATCGTCGGACAGCATGGATAAAGAATAGACAAAAAATGACTGACGATGAGAGAACGTATAGAAGAGTGAGGCGTACAATATGATCCGAGGCGTGATATTTGACATGGATGGCACTTTGTTTGATACAGAGAGGCTGTATACGATTGCGTGGAAGCAAGTCGGAGAAGAAATGGGGTATTCCATTACGACAGAACTTCTGAATCAATGCCGGGGAAAGACGGCAGCGATTATCAGGGGAATCTTTGAAGATACATTTGGCAAAGAATTTCGTTATGAAGAAGCAAGACAGCGAAAAGATGAGATTTTTATGGAGATGCTTGCGCGGGACGGAGTTCCTAAAAAGAAGGGGCTTATGGAGCTCCTTTCCTATTTGGAAGAAAAGAAGATTCCGGCAGCAGTTGCAACTTCTACAAGACAATCGCGTGGAGAAAAAGTTCTTCAAATGTCAGGAATAGCGGAATATTTTGCAGCATTTATCTATGGAGACACGCAAAAAGCAAGTAAACCAAAACCGGATATTTTCTGGAATGCAGCAAAAGAGATCGGACGTGATCCGAAGGAGTGTCTGGTAGTTGAAGATAGTATACCGGGAGTCATGGCAGGAATCGCAGCCGGTGGAGAAACGATTTATATTCATGATATGGTAGATGTGCCGGAAGAGGTACTGGAACATGCATCAGCCAGTCTGGAGGATCTGGGTCAGATCATTGAGTGGATGGAAAATGTAAAATAGGGAGATGATTTTGTGAATAAAGAAATCGAAAAGTTGCAGGAAATCATTGATGACAGTGAAAATATTGTCTTTTTCGGAGGAGCAGGAGTATCTACAGAGAGCAATATTCCGGATTTTCGAAGTGCGGACGGCCTGTATCAGCAGAAATATAAGTATTCACCGGAACAGATCGTCAGTCATACCTTCTTTATGCGCAATACAGAAGGATTTTATGAATTTTACAAAGAAAAGATGATGTTTTTAGATGCGAAGCCGAATGCCGCGCACAAAAAGCTGGCAGAACTTGAGCAGGCAGGAAAACTTAAAGCAATCATTACACAGAATATTGACGGACTTCATCAGGCAGCAGGAAGCAAGAATGTATATGAGATCCATGGAAGCATTCATCGCAATTACTGTCAAAAATGCGGAAATTTCTACGATGCAGCATATGTAAAGAACAGCAAAGGAGTTCCACATTGTGAGTGTGGAGGAGTGATCAAGCCGGATGTCGTACTTTATGAGGAAAGTCTGGATGAAAATATGATTGACAAGAGTATCCGTGCGATCAGCCAGGCAGACACACTGATCATAGGGGGAACATCTCTGGTCGTTTATCCGGCAGCTGGATTTGTAGATTATTTTAGAGGAAAACATCTTGTCGTGATCAATAAGAGCGATACGGCAAAATCAGTTCGTGCAGAACTTACGATTGCCGCACCGATCGGGGAGGTATTGAGTCAGATTACAGTATGAGTACATTAAAAAAAGAGATCGTGATTCGTGTTGCAGCATTAGATGATGCAGAAGAATTGTTGGAGATTTATGCACCATATGTCAGGGAAACTGCAATTACATTTGAATATGAAGTTCCCTCCCCAGAGGAATTTCGTGAAAGAATTGCACATACACTTGAAAAATATCCATATCTGGTGGCAGAACATGATGGAAAAATCGTGGGGTATGCATATGTCAGTCCATTTAAGGAGCGCGCAGCTTATGCCTGGGCGGTGGAAACCTCCATATATGTAGATCAGAATTGTAAACGTATGGGAATAGGAAAAAAACTTCATAGTGCATTGGAACATTGTCTGAAAGAAATGGGAATTTTAAATATGGAAGCATGTATTGGATATCCCGAGGAAGACGATGAGTATCTGACAAAGAACAGTGCACAGTTTCATGAACATCTTGGCTATCGTATGATAGGAGAATTTGAAAAATGTGGATACAAGTTCCATCGCTGGTACAATATGATATGGATGGAGAAGAGCATTGGAATTCATGAAGAAATTCAAACGTTTCCAAAGAAATTTGATGCGGACATGTTGAAGGACTAGAATACAGCAGACTTGGATGGTAAGGTGAAATATATGGAAAATGAGAAAAAGCAGTTAAGACTTTGGCAGGGATTACTGGTAATCATCCTGGCAGGTCTGGAAGTATTTGTGTTCAGTGACTTTCTGCCACGATGGTTAGGAATGGGACGGTCTTTGATCGGAGAATTGATTTTACTGGGCACAGCAGTTGGAGCAGTGGCAGTGTTTGGTGGAAAATTCCGGTCGGTGTTTCCGATTCATAAGCCAAAGCTTACAGAGGTCATGGGGACGATACTGATTTACCTTGGTGCGAGTCAGGCAATTTCTGTTGTGACCATGATTGAAATGTATATTGCCCCGGAGATGGTTACTGAAACATCAATCGGATTAAGCAGTATGTTCACAAGTTCCTCCATGATAGTAGCAATTATAGTTGTTGGAATTGCACCAGCAATCTGTGAAGAAGCAGTGTTTCGTGGTGTATTTTTTAATTCTATTTGGAATCAGACACACGGAAAATGGATTCCAATTTTAGTTACAGCGGCAGTGTTTGGTCTGTTTCATGGAAGTATCATACGATTTTTCCCAACATTTCTCCTTGGAATTGTACTCGGATATCTTGTCTATGAGACGAACAACATGTTTTATAATGTGATGTTTCATGCAATCAATAATATCATTCCGGTACTGGTGCTTTATGGGATGCAGTTTTTGATGCAGCTGATGGCAAGAGCACTTGGAATGAATGGAAGTGGAATGTGGAACTTTGTAATGGATACAGCAACCAGCCAGGTTTCTCAGCTTTCACCGGCGTTTATGGGAATTTATATGATAGATGGCAGCGTGGGACTGGCAATTTTGTATCTGGGCAATCATGTGTTACATCTTGGGCGGGAAGGTTATCCAAAAGAATTATTTCCAAAAGAAAAACGCAAACAACAGTTCATCTGGCTGGCACTTGCCCTGGCACTGGCTGTAACCGGAGGAATGATGATCGTAGCAGGTACGCTACAAGGTCTGCATTTTTAAGAAAGATGAAGCGGCTATTATAATTGGGGGTTTTACCTTCGCATCATATAGTGTCAGTAATTAAAGTATAGGGAGGAAAGAAAGATGGCGGCAAATGTATTAGACAGATTCGAATTTCGATCTGTCAGGGCAAATGAAGCAGAGGAAGTAGCAGAGATTGAGAAGATCTGTTTTCCACCACATGAGGTATGTTCTAAAAAAGATATGTTTGAAAGGGTGGAACATGCACCGGAACTTTTTCTTGTTGCAGTGGACAAAGAGACTGGGACGATCGCAGGATTTTTAAATGGACTGGCAACGGATGAAGAAGCATTTCGTGATGAGTTTTTCACAGATATAACAGTACATAATCCGAAAGGAAAGAATATTTTCCTTCTGGGGCTGGATGTCCGGCCAGAATACCGCAGGCAGGGTCTTGCGAGAGAAATCATGAACCAGTACGTAAAGCGTGAGCAGGCAAACGGACGTAAGATGCTGAAACTGACATGCCTTGAACAGAAAGTGGAAATGTATAAAAAAATGGGCTACAAAGACGAAGGTATCTCTGCTTCTGTATGGGGCGATGAAGAATGGCATGAGATGAGTTATGCTTTTTAAGGAGACACATATGAAAACATATCAGTTTCAACTGATAAATTGCAATAACCATAATATTGAAATATCAAGATATCTGCAGATTCTTACAAGAATTGAAAAAGAGGATGCAGACAGGATAGTATCGAATGTCCCGGTGGTACTTTATGATAATCTGGACGAGGAATGTGCGGGATATTTTGAAGAAGCACTGGATTATTATCAGGCAGAATATAAGATACTGTCGATGCCGGAAGAATGCGACATTCCAAAGTTCCCATCAAGACAGATAATCGTACTGGGACGAGTGATGGAATATTTTGGACAGCGCAGTGACTTTGTACAGCTTGCAAAAAAATACGATTTTAGCAGAAAAATCCAATTATCCCAGACACCATTTGCGGCAAAAGATGGTCTTAACAAAGAGCAGGCGGTAAAACTTTGCCAGGAGTTTACCAACATAGGTATGCGGGCGCAGATTGTACGCAGTAAGAAGAAACCTGTGCCAATAGAAGAGAAGAAAAAGAGTTTTTGGAATATTATTTAATTTAGTCGTTGCGCAGCGTCATTGGCGTTATGCAATGCACTTAGCGTAAGAATGTGCCCTGGCACATTCTTTTTTCTAAGAAAAATCTAGAACACCGAGGCATTCTTGAATTTGCATATTTTTCTTGACTTGGAGTTCACTCCAGATGCTATAGTATGTCATGTGGAAGGCAGGTGTTTTGTGTATGACAATTAAAGAAGTCAGTGAGAAATTTAAGATTTCTCAAGATACGCTCAGATATTATGAGCGTATTGGTTTAATCCCGCCAGTTTCGAGAACGGCAAGTGGGATTCGTAACTATCAGGAATCGGATCTTGGCTGGGTAGAGCATGCTGTCTGTATGCGAAGTGCAGGAGTTCCAATTGAAGCATTGATTGAATATGTAAAATTATTCCAGATAGGAGACTCTACATTTGAGGCGAGAAGACAGCTTCTAAAGGAACAGTATGACATTTTAGAGGAACAGAAACAGCAGATTGAGGCAACGATGGAACGCTTGAAATATAAAGTGTCCAGGTATGAAGAGGCTGTGAAGACAGGGGTTTTAACCTGGGAAGAAAAGGAGTGTAAGTAAAGATGTATATTGAAAAGATAAATGGACCAGAGGATGTGAAGAAGATAGAAGTATCAGAACTTCCAAAGCTTGCAGAGGAAATGCGCCATGCGCTTTTGATTCGTGCAAGTAAACATGGCGGACATTTCGGGCCGAATTTCGGTATGGTGGAGGCAACAATCGCGCTTCATTATGTGTTTGATTCGCCGAAAGATAAAATTGTATTTGATGTGTCACACCAGAGCTATCCACATAAGATGCTGACAGGAAGAAAAGACGCATATCTCTATGAAGAGCATTACGACGATGTGTCCGGTTACACAAATCCGCATGAAAGTGAGCATGATTTCTTTACTGTCGGACATACATCTACATCTGTGAGCCTGGCGTGCGGTCTTGCAAAAGCCCGTGATCTCAATGGGGAAGATGGCAATGTAATCGCGGTGATCGGAGATGGTTCTTTAAGTGGCGGTGAGGCATTAGAAGGACTGGATTACGCAGCAGAGCTTGGCGGCAATCTGATTATTGTAGTCAATGACAATGATATGTCGATTGCTGAGAACCATGGCGGTATCTATAAGAATCTGAAGCTGCTTCGTGAGACGAATGGACAGGCCGAGTGTAATCTGTTTTGTGCCATGGGCTTAGATTATATTTATGTGGACCATGGAAATGATGTGGCTGAGCTGATTCAGGCATTTGAGAGTGTGAAGGACAGTAAAAAAGCAGTCGTTGTGCATATCAATACATTAAAAGGAAAAGGTTATGCGCCGGCAGAACAACACAAAGAGCAGTGGCATTTCAACGGACCATTTCATATCGAGACTGGAAAGCCTCTGTATGAGATGGAAGAAGAAGACTACTCAGATGTGACGTGCAATTATCTCATGAAGAAGATGAAAGAAGATCCGGCAGTTGTTGCCATTACTTCCGGAACTCCGACAGTTCTGGGATTTACAGAGGATAAGCGAAAAGAAGCAGGACGGCAGTTTGTCGATGTTGGAATTGCAGAGGAGACAGCGGTTGCACTGGCAGCAGGAATCGCAGCAAATGGCGGAAAGCCGGTCTATGGTGTGTATAGCACATTTGTACAGAGAACCTTTGATCAGATTGCACAGGATGTATGTATCGATAATAGCCCGGCAACGATTGTTACGTTTAGTGGTTCTGTCTATGGAATGAACGATGTGACACATCTTGGACTGCAGGATATCCCGATGATGGCAAATATTCCGAATCTTGTCTATCTTGCGCCGACAACGAAAGAAGAATATCTGGCAATGCTGGACTGGAGCATAGAGCAGAAAGAACATCCGGTTGCGATCAAGCTTCCCGGTGGAGAGGTGATTTCAGACGGAAAAGAAGTCACAAAAGATTTCAGTATTCTAAACAAGTATGAGATGACGAGAAAAGGAAGTAAGGTTGCAATTGTCGGACTTGGAACATTTTACGGATTAGGAAATGATGTGGCGGATCTGATGAAAGAGAAAGCAGGAATAGACGCAACCGTTATCAATCCGTATTACATTACAGGTCTGGATGAAGAAATGCTTGAAGATCTTAAGAAAGACCATAGTGTTGTAATTACATTGGAAGACGGAATTCTGGACGGTGGTTTTGGTGAGAAGATTGCCAGATTCTACGGTGACAGTCATATGAAAGTTTTAAATTTCGGACTGAAAAAAGAGTTCCTGGATCGATACGATGTGACAGAAGTATTAAAAGACAACCATCTTACAAAAGAGCAGATTGTGGAAGATGTTGCAAGGATTCTTGCATAAGAGTTGTCTGAACTAAGTTTCTAAGCCAGGGTAGGAGTCTGAAATCTCAGAAACTGCATTGGAAAACATCAGATATAAGTTGAAACTAAAAATTCTCTATGCTAAAATATTAATAAAAATTAATATTTTGACACAGAGGAAGAGAATATGAAGAATGAAGAGATTATCTGTTACTGTTCAAATGTTACAAAAGATCAGATTATAAAGGCAATGGAGCAAGGGGCAAGGACGTTAAATGATATTAGGAAAATGACTGGAGCTTGTACTTTACACAGATGCAAAGAATTAAGCCCAAAAGGGACATGATGTTCTTCCGATATTCGAGAAGTGATGGTCGAATATATGTTAGAGGAAAAGAAGAAAGAGAATAATGATTGAGAATAAAACATGGAACATAGAAAACGTGTAAAAATGGTGCTATAATACTCTAATAAATATCAGACAGAGGTAAAGGGCTATGACGACATCTATGGTAAAGGGAAGTCCGCTGAAGCTGTTGGAGCGCTTGATGCTTCTGCAAAATATTTGAGCTGTATGGGACTTTTCTATTGGAGCCTTGGAATCCTGACGGTTACAAGAATGGTGACACAAGGTCTTGGATATTCTGGAAGAACCGTATTTTCAGGTGCTGTGGAGATGGTCGCAAGAGCAGTTGTCAGCCTTGGATTTGTAGGAACATTTGGCTACACAGCAATCTGTTTTGCGGATCAGGCAGCATGGATCGCAGCATGCTGTTACAGTGTTCCGACCTGCCTGTGGTGCGTGAAGAAGTCAATTGCAAAACTGAAACAGACTAAGTAATAGATTTTACAATGAAAAAGCTCCCGGGTTGATGTAAAAACCCGGGAGCTTTGTATTATCTTTATAATTTTTATAACTGTGGTCCAGCGGATACGAGTGCTTTTCCAGCTTCGTTTCCTTCGTATTTTGCGAAGTTCTTGATGAATCTTCCGGCAAGATCTTTTGCTTTCTCTTCCCACTCGGAAGCGTCAGCGTAAGTATCACGAGGATCAAGGATTCCTGTGTCAACACCTGTAAGCTCTGTAGGAACCTCAAAGTTGAAGTAAGGAATCTTCTTTGTTGGAACGTTCTTGATATCTCCATTCAGGATTGCATCGATGATACCACGAGTATCTTTGATGGAGATACGTTTTCCTGTTCCATTCCATCCTGTATTTACAAGGTAAGCCTTTGCTCCACTCTTCTCCATCTTCTTAACAAGCTCTTCTGCATATTTTGTAGGATGCAGCTCTAAGAATGCCTGTCCGAAGCAAGCTGAGAATGTAGGTGTAGGCTCTGTGATTCCACGCTCTGTTCCTGCAAGTTTTGCTGTAAATCCTGACAGGAAGTAGTACTGTGTCTGCTCTGGTGTCAGTACAGATACTGGAGGAAGTACTCCGAATGCGTCTGCTGACAGGAAGATGACGTTCTTAGCTGCAGGTGCAGAAGAAATCGGGCGTACAATGTTCTCGATATGCTGAATCGGGTAAGAAACACGAGTGTTCTCTGTTACGCTCTTATCAGCAAAATCAATCTTTCCTTCAGCGTCAAGTGTTACGTTCTCAAGAAGAGCATTGCGCTTAATTGCATTGTAGATATCCGGCTCAGACTCTTTATCAAGGTTGATAACCTTAGCGTAGCATCCACCCTCGAAGTTGAATACTCCGTTGTCATCCCAACCGTGCTCATCGTCACCAATCAGAAGACGTTTCGGGTCTGTGGAAAGTGTTGTCTTACCTGTTCCGGAAAGTCCGAAGAAGATTGCTGTGTTCTCACCATTCTTATCTGTGTTAGCTGAGCAGTGCATAGCAGCGATGCCCTTCAGTGGAAGGAAGTAGTTCATCATAGAGAACAGTCCTTTTTTCATCTCTCCGCCATACCATGTGTTTACGATAACCTGCTCTTTGCTTGTGATGTTGAATAATACAGCTGTCTCTGAATTTAAGCCTAACTCTTTGTAGTTTTCAACTTTAGCTTTAGAAGCATTATATACAACGAAATCTGGCTCGAAATCTTTAAGTTCCTCCTCAGTTGGCTGAATGAACATATTTGTAACGAAATGAGCCTGCCAAGCTACTTCTACAATGAAACGGATTGCCATACGGGTATCTTTGTTAGCACCGCAGAATGCATCTACAACATAAAGCTTTTTGTTGGAGAGTTCTTTGATCGCAAGATCCTTTACAGCGTTCCATGTTTCTTCAGAAGCTGGATGATTGTCATTCTTGTACTCATCAGATGTCCACCATACTGTGTCTTTTGAATTCTCGTCCATAACAATAAATTTGTCTTTAGGAGAACGTCCTGTATAGATACCTGTCATTACATTTACTGCACCGAGTTCACTGACCTGTCCTTTTTCGTAACCTTCAAGTTCAGGTTTTGTCTCCTCCTCAAATAATAACTCATAGGAAGGGTTATACACGATTTCTGTAGTTCCAGTAATACCATACTTGCTTAAATTGATTTCTGCCATCTTAAACCAAACCTCTTTTCTTAAATGTAATAAGGGAAATGGTCGATAGCTAGAACATTTCCCCCATTCATATTTAATTATACATTATTAATTTCCAAAATCAATAAATTTTTAACAAATTCCTCCGGTGCAAAATTACCAATTTTTTCCTAGGAAAGTTCCAATTTTCCGGTATAAAGCTGATAATAGGTTCCTTTTTGCTGAATCAGGTCATCGTGATCACCACGTTCGATGATCCGACCGTGATCCAGGACGATAATTGCGTTACTGTTTCGAATTGTGGACAGTCTGTGTGCGATAACAAATACGGTACGCCCCTTCATCAGATTGTCCATACCTTTCTGTACGATACTCTCGGTACGGGTATCAATACTTGATGTTGCCTCGTCCAGAATCAGTACCGGTGGATCGGCAACAGCGGCTCTTGCAATAGACAGAAGCTGTCTTTGTCCCTGGGACAATTCCTCGCCGTCACCGCTTAGTAATGTATCGTAACCATTTGGCAACATCTGGATGAACTGATCCGCGTGAGCAAGTTTTGCAGCATTGTAGATTTCTTCGTCAGTGGCATTCAGTTTACCGTAACGGATATTGTCTTTGATCGTTCCGGTGAACAAATGTGTATCCTGAAGAACGATTCCGAGGGAACGGCGCAAGTCATCTTTTCTGATTTTTGTAATGTCGATGCCGTCATAAAGGATCTCACCGCTTTGAATGTCGTAGAAACGATTGATCAGGTTGGTGATCGTTGTCTTGCCGGCGCCCGTAGATCCTACGAATGCCAGCTTCTGGCCAGGTTTGGCAAAGAGGCTGATATCATGAAGAATAATTTTGTCTTCATCGTATCCAAATGTCACATCTTTGAATCTTACATCTCCGGTCAGTTCAGTATAAGTCACAGCACCATTTTCGTCAGCAGGCTTTTTCCATGCCCACATACCGGTACGTTCTGTGCATTCAGTAATCGTTCCATTCTCATCTTTTTTTGCATTGATCAGTGTGACAGAACCGGTATCCTGTTCCGGTTCTTCGTCAATGAGCTTAAAGATACGTTCTGCTCCTGCAAGAGCCATGACGATGGAATTGAACTGCTGTGCAACCTGCATGAATGGCTGGGTAAAGCTCTTTGTAAACTGCAGGTAAGAAGCGATGACACCGATGGTAATACCGCCCACACCAGTAACTGAAAGCAGTCCGCCGAGAACTGCAGTCAGTACGAACTGGAGGTTTCCGATGTTTCCGATGACCGGTCCCATCATATTTGCATATTTGTTTGCATTTGCAGCGCACTCGAACAATGCGTCATTTAGTTCGTCGAACTCTTTTTCTGAAATTTCTTCGTGATTGAAGACTTTGATGACACGCTGCCCGTTCATACGCTCTTCAATAAATCCAGTCACATCTGCCAGCGCCATCTGCTGACGGATGAAATATTTTCCACTGTTTGCGCCGATAGCCTTTGTTGCAGAGATCAGAACCCCGATGATGAGCACTGCAAGAACGGTAAGAAGCGGGCTTAGCACGAGCATGGAGATAAATGTTACGACGATAGTGAAAAATGACATCAGTGCCTGTGGGATAGCCTGGCTGATCATCTGTCTTAATGTATCAGTATCGTTCGTGTAAAGGCTCATGATAGATCCGTTCGTGTTCTGGTCAAAGTAGCGGATTGGCAGTGTCTGCATGTGCTCAAACATATCGTCGCGCACTTTTTTTAACACGCCCTGTCCAATGTATACCATCATTCTTGTATAGGTAAATGTTGCAATTACTCCAATCAGGAAAATGGTTCCCAAAACGGTCAGTGCCCGATAAAGCTCTGCATAATTCGGAGATTTTTGCCCAATTAGTGGAATAATATAATCATCAAGCAAATATTTTAAGGACAGAGATACAGAAATGGATGCAACAGCACTTAAAAGGATGCAGATGAATACCATGATAAAACGGTACTTGTACAGGTCCATAATATATTTGAGGAGACGTTTTCCAGTAGCAATATTTTCAGCACTTAGCCTTTTACCTGGTTTTTTTGTTGTCTTATTCATGATCGCCACCTCCTTTTACCTGTGATTCATATACTTCCCGGTAAATTTCATTTGTCTTTAATAATTCCTCAGATGTTCCGATTCCCATGATCTGTCCACCATCCAGAACGATGATCTGGTCAGCATCTTCGATAGAAGAAACGCGCTGTGCAATGATGATCTTGGTGGTGTTCGGAATTTCCTCGCGGAATGCTTTCCGGATCAGGGCATCCGTCTTTGTATCTACTGCACTGGTAGAGTCATCCAGAATCAGGATCTTTGGTTTCTTAAGGAGCGCCCTTGCGATACACAGACGCTGCTTCTGACCACCGGATACATTGTTACCTCCCTGGACGATTTTTGTATTGTAACCGTTCGGGAACTCCTGAACGAATCCGTCAGCCTGCGCAAGCTTACATACACGTTGGACTTCTTCATCGCTGGCATGTTCATCACCCCAGCGGATATTTTCATAAATAGTTCCGGAGAACAGTACATTTTTCTGAAGGACCATGGATACCTGATCGCGCAGGGATTCCAGGCTGTAATCACGAACATCAATGCCGCCGACTTTGATACTTCCTTTTGTGACATCATAAAGTCTTGGAATGAGCTGGACAAGGGAAGATTTTGCACTTCCGGTTCCACCGATGATACCGATAGTCTGTCCGGATTCAATATGAAGATTAACGTTTTTCAGAGATAAATTTCCGCCCTCACCTGCGTAGCTGAAGTCTACATGGTCGAATACAATGTCTCCGTTTGGAACTTCTGTCACTGCATCAGGCTGATCTTGCATTTCCGGAATTTCATTCATGACTTCAGTGATACGGTCAGAAGATGCCTCCGCGATCATGATCATAACGAATACAAATGTAACCATCATCAGAGATCCGATAATCTGTAGTGCGTAAACGATGACACTTGTAAGTTCGCCTGTCTCCATAGTGCCGGCAATGATGCTCTTGCCTCCGATCAGAACCATGATCAGAACGACTGAGTACATGGTAAACTGCATGACCGGTGAGTTCCAGGCAACAATTTTCTCAGCCTTTGTGAAAAGGTTGTATACATATTTGGAAATGTCGTGGAACTTGTCAATTTCATAATCCTCGCGGACGAATGCTTTCACTACACGGGAAGCATTCACATTTTCCTGGACTGAGTTGTTCAGTACATCGTATTCATCGAATACTTTGATAAAATGTGGGTGCGCTTTTTTGGCAATGTAGATCAGTGTTCCTCCAAGAAGCGGGATTACAATCAGGAATAAGAGTGAAATTGTCTTATTGAGGAGCAGTGTCATGATCCATGATAAGATAATCATAAATGGAGCTCTTGCAAGAAGACGGATACTCATCATGTATGCCATCTGGATATTTGTGATATCTGTTGTCATACGTGTAACCAGTCCTGAAGTAGAAAAATGGTCAATGTTTTTGAAAGAGAAATCCTGTACCTTATAAAAGATGTCGTGGCGCAGGTTTCTGGCGTATCCGGCACCTGCGATTGCTGCCATGTTACCAGCCTGAACACCAAAGAACAGGGCAAGCATAGCCATGATTACTAGAATTAGACCGCGCTGTAAAATGTAGGACATATCTCCATTTGCGATTCCGACATCGATGATTTTTGCCATCTCGAGTGGAATCAGAACTTCCATCAGCACTTCGAGAATAACGAGAAGCGGAGCAAGAATAGACTGCTTTTTATATTCCCGTACTGATCTTAACAGTGTTTTATTCATATTATGCCTCCTTTTTATTGTCAGTACAATTACATTTTGAAGTTGCAAGATTATCAAGCATCTGACAGAGAACTTCCCGGCAAACATGGAGCTTGTCATCAGGAATACCGGCGGACAAAGCGGCCTCACACTTTTTGATATGTTCTACAATACGTGGACGCAAAGCCTCAGCTTTTTCTGTCGGAACCAGTTGCTTTAGTCTTGCATCGCTTTCAACACTGGTTCGTGTAATATAGCCCTTTTGCTCAATCAGTTTAATAATACCGGTGACAGTAGACCGCCGGATCTGGAATGCTTCCTCAATATCCCGCTGGAATATTGGTTTGTGAGCAGATTCTAATAAGATAAATTTTAAAAGCTGTTGCTGGACAGGTGTCAGATCACTATCTTCTAAAATAGTATAGCAGTCATTTTGACATTTCATCTTACAGGAAAGAATGTGGATCAGACGTCCCAGTTCCAGAGGAGCATTTTTGTTGTTTGTATCTTGCATAATTCACCTCAATTCTCAAAAAAATAATTGTTAGCTTCCTAACTTTTAACATTATATGGACAATATAATAGAATGTCAAGAGAAAAACTAAGAGGATAATTAAGAAAAAATTGCAGAGTAAACTGCAGACAAAAATTAAGAAAAAATTACAGAAGAGCAGTATGATAAAATAACTTCGTTGTGCAGTGATAAATTCTTGTAAAATAATAAAAGGTGGTTGAAATGTCAGGGGGATAATACTATAATGTGTGAGGGAGTGATCAGGAACTCCTACAATGATTCATTTTCAGGCAGAAATCAAAATGGAGCCTGGAATGGATGATTAGCAAAATTTCTAAGAAAAAAGGCAGGTGAACAGAATGGACAGTTGCGATAGTCATGGGCGAACTAAGAACATAGGATCAGATATGAGTAACAGTCTGTTCTGTTTTTTCTAAATAGAATTTATCAATTCATTTCTTATCCTATTTTCCAATGAGCGAACATATGCATAAAAATGCAGCTATCTGATCTGTGAAAAACAGATGCAAGAAGGATAAAGATTTTAATGTCAACAGCTAAAGTGTCTCTTGATGTTTTAATTTTTGTGCTTCTTGCGGAAATGAGAAAACAGGATAAGGAGGTTTCCCAAGATGGAAAACAAAACACAGGATTATCAGTCAGAAATCTTGGCTATCATCAGAGGTAATACTTCACCGGGAGTTATGCGTAACAAACTGGAGGATTATCATGAAAATGACCTGGCAGATGTATTTTCCGAGCTGACAGCAGCAGAGAGACGGAAAGTCTGCAGAATTCTGAATCTGGATATGCTTTCAGATATTTTTGAGTATATTGATGAGAAGCAGGCAGCAGAGTATCTGGATGAGATGGATGTGCGTAAGGCAGCGGGTATTCTTTCAGGAATGGAGACAGATGCCATTGTAGATGTTCTCCGTATGACACCGAAGGAGAAAAAAGTACTTTTGATCGAGCTGATGGATGATGAGGCGAGAAAAGATATGGCAATCATTGCTTCATTTGACGAGGAAGAAATCGGAAGTAAGATGACAACTAACTGCATCATGATCCGTGAGAATCTGACTGTAAAGCAGGCAATGAGCAGCTTAATCGGTCAGGCAGCAAAGAACGATAACATTTCTACTATATTTATGGTGACAGAAGATTCCACATTTTACGGAGCATTAGATTTGAAAGATTTGATTATTGCAAGACAGGATGCATGTCTGGAAGAGCTGATTGTGACATCATACCCATATGTATATGGAAATGAACTGATAGATGATTGTATTGAAAAGCTGAAAGATTATTCCGAGAATTCCATTCCGGTACTGGATAATGATAACAAATTGCTTGGAGTTATCACATCTCAGAGCATCGTAGAATTGGTCGATGACGAGATGGGAGAGGACTACGCGATGTTTGCCGGTCTGACAGCGGAGGAAGATTTGAAAGAGCCTCTGCGTGAGAGTTTGAAAAAGAGACTTCCGTGGCTGCTGGTATTGTTAGGACTTGGCATGGTCGTTTCATCAGTAGTTGGTGTATTTGAGACAGTTGTAAGTCAGCTTACGATTATTATGTGTTTCCAGTCACTGATCCTGGATATGGCAGGAAATGTGGGAACACAGTCACTGGCCGTAACAATCCGTGTTCTGATGGACGAGTCCCTGACCGGAAAACAGAAGGCAGAATTAGTATGGAAGGAAATGACAATCGGATTTTCGAACGGTCTGATTCTGGGAACATTGTCATTTATTGTAATTGGACTTTATATTGCACTCTTTAAAGGAAAGACTTTTATGTTTGCTTATGCAGTTTCAGGCTGCATCGGAATAGCACTTGTAGTTGCAATGGTCATCTCCGGGGCAGTCGGAACATGTATTCCGCTGTTCTTTAAGAAAATTAATGTTGATCCGGCTGTAGCATCCGGACCATTGATCACGACCATCAACGACCTGGTAGCAGTTGTGACTTACTATGGACTGAGCTGGATTTTCCTTATTGAGATGTTGCATCTTGCGGGGTAAGGAAATATAATGGAACCCGCTGGATACCAATTTTTTACTATGTAGATTTTAGAACATTTTACTGCATCGCCTATTGACATAAAAATCCAAAAACTCGCAGAGCTCAAACAGTTGGATTTTTATGTCGCTAGACTTGTAAAATATCCTAAAATGCTACAATTAGTACAAAATTGGTATCCGGCGGGTTTTATATTTTCTTACTTCGCAAGGTGGTGGTAAGAGAGAGTAATTTAACTAAAAAGGAGATATTTATGATAAAAGCAGTTATTTTTGATATGTATGAGACCTTGATCACACAGTATGGCGGACCGGTATATTTCCGGGCGCAGATGGCAGCAGATGCCGGTATAGATCCGATGTTATTTGATGCACTATGGATTCCGAGTGAGAATGACCGGACAATTGGAAAGCAGACATTGGAAGAGACAATTGAACAGATATTGAGACAGACTGGAAAATACAGCGAGGAGACATTCCAGACTATTATTTCCGGAAGAAAGGCAGCAAAAGCAGACTGTTTTTGTCATCTTCACCCGGAAATTATTCCGATGCTTCAAGCATTAAAAGAAAAAAAGATTAAAATCGGACTGATTAGTAACTGTTATTCTGAGGAAGCGGTATTGATCCGGGAAAGCCAGTTATTTCCATATTTTGATGAGACATGTCTGTCTTATGAACTGGGAATGAAAAAGCCAGATCCGGGAATATTCCTAAAGTGTATGGAAGGGCTTGGCGTGAGAGCCGGAGAATGTTTGTACATCGGAGATGGCGGGAGCCATGAACTGGAGGCAGCAGATATTATGGGAATGACTGCGCTTCAGGCACGGTGGTATATCAAAGAGGTGCCGGAACTGGATATCCGAAAAGAGAAGTTCGAACAGCTAGAGACACCGATGGCGGTGTTAGAAAAGATATAAAAAACGATTCGTTTATTTTTAGACAAATAATATATCTTAAAAATATACAAAAGTATTGCATGAAAAGCATAGAATTGATACAATAAATGTAAGGTGCTGTCAGCACTGGTGTGTTTGGCGGTTTATTTTTTACAGGGAGTCTATAGCTCTGATTACATAGATGATTCTAACGATGAACTAATATGGAAAGGAGAACATACTTATGCTGACAATGGCTGACTTGATTGCAGTACTTAGTCTCTGCTTAACCTCATTTGGTCTTGGATATACGATTGGGTGTAATAATAAGACCAAAAAAAATAACCGCCTGTTAGCCTGAGAAACTAATACGGTTATTTTTTATTTACAATGATCAGGTAAATCGCCATTGGCAGTACCTTTTATATAAGTATATTAACATTGTTTTGTGTGTGTGTCAAATATATGTTGTATGAAAAGGATAAAGCGACATGAAGATTAATAATCAATATCAGGAAGCGGAAGCGATTTACCCAGTTACAGGATTATATATTGATCCGGACGGGAATACTATGGAAAAGGCGGAGATGCTTTTATCGGAGCATCGTATGGACGTGTATATTAATGATGTGCTGACGATGAAATTAGTGTGTACACCGAAGGATTTGCCGGGGCTGGTACTGGGACGAATGGTCAGCGAAGGCATGATTCATTCATCAGAGGAAGTGGAATACCTTTATATCTGTGAGCATGGGACCAGGGCGAGAGTACAGCTTGGTTCAGAACATTGTGGATTGGTTAATGATAATCTGAGCGCAGAGGTTATGGATACGCCGACTTGTTGTACGGATAATAAGACCATATATAGTGGATTTGCAGTGGAAAAAGAATTGCAGCATCTGGAGACGGTAGAAGTTAGTCTGGAACTTATGTATGCATTCGACGAAGCCTTTCATCAGGATATGCCATTGCATGAGGCGACATGGTCAACACACAGTTGCTTTCTTGCATATAAGGGAAAGATTGTGTATTCCTGTGAGGATATCGGACGCCATAATGCACTGGACAAAGCGATTGGCTATGCACTTATGCATGATTATGATTTTCATGAATGTGCAGTCTTTACAACCGGACGTCTCCCAATCGACATGATTACAAAAGTAATACGGGCGGGAATTCCGCTTGTGGCAAGTAAAAAGACTCCGACGGCAGAAGCTGTAAAACTGGCACAGGAATATGGATTGACGATGATTGGAAGAGCGAAGAATCACAAGATGATGCAATATACGCTGTATAAAGAATAAGACATTAGGTTCTGCTCTTGCATGGTTGTTTGCACTCTTTGCAGTGATTGCTTCATTTGGTATTGGAAATATGACACAGGGAAATTCTATTTCAGGTGCACTGCATGCAACATTTTATATCCCGACATGGATCACTGAAATTGTGATCACAGTGCTGGCTTGTAACAATCGGAATCACATTATTTGCATTTTCCACAATCCTCGGATGGGAATATCATGGAGAAAAAGCATTTGAATATTTACTTGGAACACACAAATATAACATGTTTTACAGAGTGCTCTTTTCTCTGGTTGTATATCTTGGCTGCACACAGACACTTAATCTTGTATGGAGCTTTTCGGATATAGCCAATGCGCTTATGGCAATCCCGAACCTGATCTGCATGCTCATACTTAGTAAAGAAGTAGCAAAGGACATCAAAGCATTCCAACCAGAGATAGACAACAGACATACAGAAAAACGTTCCGAACAAAACACGTATGTGCAAGATGTAAAATAATTACTTATCGCCAAATTGTAAAATGAAAAAGATACAGGAATAAAAGAGGAAAATGTATAATGACATAGTTCAAACATAAAAGACTTATCGCAAAATAAAACAGAAAAAGTCCTGTTCTATGACGATAGGGTAAAATTCGTTATGTCTGCGAGCATAGCATGTCTTTCTATGTACTGTCTGAGCCGTAAGGCGAGTTTACATAGAAAGACATAGATAAGCGGCGCAGCAGACATAGAATTTTACCCGTGTCATAGAACAGGATTTTTTTCTGCTTTAATATAAAAGATTTTTCATTATATAATTTTCCATTTTACAAAAACAATTCTAACAGGAACACCACCATGCATGCGCATACGGATACTTGCAGCAGGCTTTTTCCAAACCATGCAAGTGCTGTGGCAACGATCAGAGCTGCCCATGCAGACCAGACACTTCCGGTCGCGGACAGGATTGCCGGGAAGGTCATCACTGCCAGTGTGACGTATGGTACATAGTATAGAAATGACCGAATCGTTTTATTTTTAATTTCTTTTCGAATCAAGGTCAGAGGCAGCATACGGATCAGATAAGATACTCCGGCCATGACCAGGATATAGATATAAATATTATGACTCATGACTTGCCTGCCTTTCATTGTTATTTAATACACTAGATTCAGTGCTTTTTGTATCGTCTTCCTCCTCATTGATTGGGAACAAGATTGCAGCACCTCCGGCAATGAGAATCGTAAGCAGAATCGTTCTTGTTCCGGTAGAAAGTGTGTGGACGACTGGAAGTTTTGTAAATGCAAAGCTTGCGCCCATGGAAATCAAGACAACTCCCGCAAGAATCTTATTTTTTCTTGCAGGCGGGATAATGATTGCCAGGAACATGCCGTAAAGACCGACACTTAATGCACTGACGATATTAGCCGGTAGAATGGATCCCATCAAAGTTCCAAAAAGTGTTCCGAAAGCCCAGCCGGGAAGTGCTACAGTATATGCACCAAAAGAATAGTATGGATTCAATTTACCTGGTACGGCCACGGAGATTCCAAATAACTCATCAGTGACATCATAACTTAGAAGCAGACGCTGGATCATCGGTGTGTCTGGTGGAAGTTTCTGACTTAATGCACAGGACATCAGAAGATAACGGGCATTTGTGATCAATATCAGAATCGCGACCTCCAGATAGCCGCCACCTGCGGCAATCAGTGTAAATCCGGCAAATTCACCGGCTGATGCATTATTAGTAAAACTTACGAGAAATGCCTGAAAGGGTGTGAACCCGGCATTTTTCGCAGCAATACCAAGGGTAAATGAAACTGCAAGATAGCCAAGGGCAATGGGAATTGCGTCCCGCATACCCTTGGCAAACCAAGACTTATTAGTACCTCTCATTTGTGACCTCTTTTCCTATCTCATAAATTCATTGATTACGTGTAACACACCGTCTTCATCGTTGGATTTTGTGATGTAATCTGCAGATTTTTTCACCAGTGGCTGAGCATTTGCCATGGCAACTCCAAGTCCGGCAGTCTCAATCATAGTCAGATCATTGTATCCGTCCCCGCAACAGATCATGGCATCGGTAGAAAGTCCGATGCTGGTGAGCAGCTTTGTAAGGGAGTGAGCTTTATCAATACCCTGGGGCATAATTTCGAGAAAGAACGGATCTGAGCAGTAAATAGACAGATAAGAGTGAAATTGTTTTTCAGCTTCAGCTTTTACTTCCTGAATCAGTTCCGGTTCTCCGGTAATCAGAAATTTATTGTTATTATTTTTAGTGACGTAAGAGATGAAATCGTCCACTTTTGTAATCGGCATATGATTGATGAAAGATTCTTTTTCGCTGTATTCATTCGTATCTCCACCTGAAATCAGCTCGGTATCGGTGTAGGCAAGAATGTCAATCCCCGGATATTTTTTCACGATTTCAAGAAGCGGAGCCGCAACATCATTTGGAAGATATTTGCTGTAAATGATTTCGCCGGATCGGCAGTCTGTGATACGACCACCGTTGTAGGAGAGAATATAACTTCCATAGTCTCCAAGGTGAAGTTCCTCTGCCAGAGGAAGGACGCCCTGAGAAGGACGTCCACTGGCTAATACAACTTTTTTTCCGTTTTTCTGAATGTCAATCAGAGCATCTCTGGTCGATGGTGTGATCTCTTTTCTGGAATTGGTCAGTGTCCCATCCAGATCCAGTGCCAGAAGCTGGTAGTTCATAGTTTTATACTCCTAAAATTTTTGTAATTCATCTACGATTTCAGGGAACTGCATACCATGTGAAGCTTTCACAAGGATATTGTCACCTGGTTGAATCAGATGTTTCATCTCTGCAAGAAAGTCTGCTTTTGCAGGGAACCATTTTGCCTCGCAGCCATGTTCAGAAGCTCCGGCTACAAGCTCTTTGGAAAGCTCGCCAATTCCGCATACAAGGTCGATGCCTATATCACCTGCATGTGCACCGGTTTCGTAGTGGAGTTCTTTTCCGGTCTCGCCCAGTTCGCCCATGTCGCCAAGAACAGCGACTTTTCGTCCGATTGCCATATTCAGAACATCTAAGGAAGCCTGCATGGAAATTGGATTTGCATTATAGCAGTCATCTAAGATGATGATTTTATCTGTCTGAATGATATTATTTCTTCCGGGGATTGAAGGCAGTCCTTCAATTCCGGCTTTGATTTCTGCTGGTGTAAGTCCAAGTTGATAGCCGACAGCAGTTCCGGCAAGAGCGTTTTGTACCATGTGAGCACCAGGAAGTGGAACGATGCAGTCAAAGCTTTCGCCGGACGGAAGATGAATCGTACAGGAAGAACCGCGAAGTCCAAGTGATTCTACGTCAGTTGCATAGAACTGGCAGTTCTTTCCAAGACCGAAAAATTCAGGATCTACGCCTTTGACCGGTCCCATATCACGGAGCAGATCATCGTCTCCGTTCAGAAGAATAGAACCACCGGTCTTCATATCCTGGATCATCTGAGATTTTTCCTGAAGAATCCCTTCTCTTGTTTTGAAAAATTCCAGATGTGCGATACCGATATTCGTGATCACACAGATATCCGGGCTAGCTACGCTAGAAAGACGACGCATCTCACCAAAGTGGTTGACACCCATTTCCAGAACAGCGACCTGATGCTTTTCATTCATTTCAAAAATTGTAATTGGAAGCCCCCATTCATTGTTGAAGTTTCCAAGTGTTTTATGTACACAGTATTTCTGAGACAGTACAGAAGCAATCATTTCCTTTGTGCTTGTCTTTCCGACACTTCCTGTGATTCCGACAACCTTAATATCGAAAGAATCACGATAAAGCTTTGCAGTATCAAGAAGTGCCTGGCCAGTAGACTCTACCAGGATATATGGAAAATCTGTCTCGCCAAGATCTTCATGGGAAATCACGCACATTGCGCCTTTTTCAATGGTATCCGGAATGAATTTGTGAGCGTTGACGCGTTCACCGTCAATGGCAATGAACAGATAGTCTTTTTCAACTTTCCGGCTGTCAATTGTAACACCGGCAACTTCTTTGTCCAAAAGATTTTCAGGTCCCCGGTACTCTCCGTGGCAGGCCTTAGTAATATTTCTTAAAGTAAGGTTTTTCATGATGGATTTCCTCTTATCTGTAACGCGCATTCATAGATTCTTCAATGATGCGTTCGCATAATTCGTTGTACTCGATGCCTGCGGCTTTTGCGGCCTTCGGAAGCAGACTTGCGGCAGTCATTCCTGGAAGTGCATTCATTTCCAGACTGTAGAATTCGCCGTCTTCGTCATCAATGATAAAGTCAGCACGTGCATACACATCCATACGGAGTGCGGCAAATGCTTCTTCTCCGGCACGCATCATGCGCTGCTGAGTTTCTTCATCAATAGATACCGGTGGACAGATTTCCTGTGCTCCGCCAGCCTGATATTTATTCTCATAGTTGAAGACACCATCTTTCGGAATGATCTCAACTAATGGGAGTGCTTTTCCGGCAATGACAGCGCTGGCAAACTCACGGCCTTTGATGTAAGGCTCAATGACCAGTTCTTCATCTGGGTTCTTTTCAAATGATTCACGAACTGCATTGTTATATTCTTCTTCTGTATGACAGATGTAAACTCCAATACTGGAACCATTTTCACATGGTTTTACGACCAGTGGGAGATAATATCCAAGTTCGGATAAAGGAAGATCCTTTGTCTCTTTTGTCAGATGTGTTCCACGAGGAGTCGGTACACCACTCATTTTATAAATCTGTTTTGTTACTAGTTTGTTCATAGACAGGGCACAGCCAAAAGAGTTGCAGCCTGTATATTTGATTCCAAGAAGATCAAAAGCAGCCTGAAGCTTACCATTTTCTCCGACAGAGCCGTGCAGAGCGACAAATGTAATGTCTGCCATACGGCACAGTTCAATGACATTTGGTCCAAACATGCAGTCGGACTGATCCGGGCGAGATTTCTTAAGGGCTTCAAGGTCAGGTTCTTTTGTGCTGATATTTTTTGCAATCTCAAGACCTGCGCCCGGAAGGGTAAATACATCTTCCAGATTCGCAGGCGCATTTTCAAGACCGAAGTACAGGTCAAGAAGATAAGCCTGGTGTCCGTTTTCCAACAGTGTTTTGCAGATGCCGGCACCGGAAGTCAGTGAGACGTCACGCTCCGGACTTAAGCCGCCTGCTAATACTATAATTTTCATAATGAATGATCTCCTTTTATTCTGGTTTGTGTGCCTGATCGAGTAAGGCTTTCTTTACATCATATAATCTCTGGGATAAATCTACATAAACCCGGTGTGGATAGAAGAGACGTTTTGTCTCGTCCCACAGGGAGTCTTTTTCCTGTTTACAATATTCTGCAATCTCCGTGACAGAAGGGGAAGTGTAAATACATTCTCCGTTTTTGAAGATCGGAATAAGCATTTCACGCATGGTATAAGTGCCGCCTGCAAGCTTTGTTTTCTTCCATGTCTCCAGCGGGTCAAAGAGAAGAAGATCCTGACTTTCGTCAAATGTTTCATCAGCGAAGCAGATCAGATCAGCTTTGATCTTGCCGGTCTCTTTTTCATAGACACGGTAGATTGTCTTATTTCCTGGATTGGTGATCTTTTCTGTGTTTTCAGAAATCTTAATCTTCGGGATAAATTCTCCGTTTTCATTCTTGATTGCAGACAATTTGTATACACCGCCAAATGACGGGCAGTCTTTGGACGTGATCAGATGAGTACCAACACCCCAGGAGTTGATCGCTGCACCCTGTGCCTTCAGATCATGGAGCAGATATTCGTCAAGATCATTGGAAGCACAGATGGAAGCGTCCGGGAATCCGGCTTCATCTAACATTTTACGTGCTTTTTTGGAAAGATATGCAAGGTCTCCGCTGTCCAGACGGATTCCGTATTTTTTTAATGGTTTTCCTGCGTCTTTAAATTCCTGGAAGACACGGATGGCATTTGGTACGCCAGATTTTAATGTGTCATAAGTGTCTACCAGAAGTGTACAGTTGTCCGGATATAGCTCTGCGTAATATTTAAATGCAGTGTATTCGTCCGGGAATGTCATGATCCAGCTATGTGCGTGAGTTCCCATAACAGGGACATCAAAAAGCTGACCTGCCAGTACATTTGACGTACCGACACATCCGCCGATTATAGCGGCACGTGCTCCGTAAAGTCCGGCATCCGGTCCCTGTGCACGGCGCAATCCGAACTCCATGATTCCGTCTCCGTCGGCGGCATAGACAACACGGGAAGTCTTAGTAGCGATGAGAGACTGGTGATTGATCAGATTCAGGATAGTCGTCTCGACAAGCTGAGCTTCCATGATCGGAGCAATGACCTTAAGCAGTGGCTCTTTTGGGAATACTACGCTTCCTTCCGGAATCGCATAGATATCTCCTGTAAAGTGAAAACCACTTAAATACTGAAGAAAATCATCATCAAAAATGTGAAGACTTCGTAAGTAGTCCACATCTTCGTAGGTGAAATTCAGGTTCTTAATATAGTCAATGACCTGGTCAAGTCCCGCGCAGACGGAATAACCATTGCCGCAGGGATTGTGACGGTAAAATACATCGAATACAACCGTCTCATGTTGACCTTTTTTATAATAACCCTGCATCATTGTCAGTTCATATAAATCAGTCAGCAGTGTTAAATCTTGTTTGTTCATAGTGAGCTCCTTTCATGACTGAATCGTAAGCTTTGTTTTCATAATTGATGATACTACGGATTGCTTCGTATCGTACATTTCATGATATCTTGTGTATTATATATCATAATGGTACCTTTATACAAGGGTATGATTTTTCTCAATCGTGTCCTTTATGATCTTCTGGCAGTAAACATCGATCTTCTTGCGGTCTTCTTTTTCCATTTCATTCATATATATAGGGGAGCAGTACTCCAAAACAACGTGTGTTTTTCTGATATATGGCAAATGTCCCTCAAAAATATTAATGGTGTTATTCAGTGCAACAGGCACGATCGGACATCCGCTCTTCTCTGCAATTTTAAAGGAACCGGCATGGAATGGAAGAAGACTTAATTCGTCTCCTTTGTTGCGTGTCCCTTCTGGAAAAATAAAAACAGAAATTCCATTTTTCACCTGATCGATCGCAGTCAGGATGGTTTTAAGACCTTCTCTTATATTGTCGCGATCCAAAAACAGGCAGTATACCCGTTTCATCCAGGTGCGAAGGAACGGGTAATTTAACATTTCCTTTTTGGCAACGAATCCGGTCAGATCCCTGCAGCGGGAATAGGTCAGCAAAATGTCAAAATAACTTCTGTGGTTGCCCACGTAGAGAACCGGTTCATCAGGAACACGGTCTTCTCCGATGACGGTCACTTCGACACCGGAAATTTTCAGGATCACTTTAAATCCCCATTGAACGATACGTAGTGCTGCGAGATCGGCTGAGCGTTTATTCACTTTGCCAATAAGCCAGAGAATTCCGAGTACAGGAATCCCGAGCAGAAAATATAACAATAAAAATATTGCAACGAGTATAAATCGTAACATATGTCAAGTTCCTCCAACTAATATCTTCCATATAAAATAGTCATGCCACGAAGTTCATCGGCAAGTTCGCCTTTGAGCGCGGACTGCTGATAACGCCAGCTCCAGTTCCCGGCGCCGATACCTGGTGTGTTCATGCGTCCTTCTGCACCGACACACAGAACATCCTGAAGAGGAAAGATTGCATATGCAGCAACACTTGCAAGTGCGGTTCCAATAAGATCCAATGGAAAATGTGTATCATTGCTGCAGTGTGTGTAGCGGCGTACTTTGTCGCGGCATTCCGGGCGCAGTGTCTGATACCAGCTGCGAGTCGTGTCGTTATCATGAGTTCCGGTGTAACATACGCAGACTGGAGATGTGTAGCGGTGTGGCAGGTAGCTTCCTTCATCCAGAGAGTCAAATGCAAACTGCAGAACCTTCATGCCTGGGAATCCAAATTCATCTCGCAAAGCTTCCACTTCCGGGGTGATAATGCCCAGATCTTCTGCAATAATTGGAAGGTTTCCCTCAAAAGCATCACGGACTGCGGAAAATAATGCATGACCCGGAGCTTTTACCCATTCGCCATTCACAGCGGTCGGTTCGCCGTAAGGAATGGACCAGAAAGCTTCAAATCCGCGGAAGTGATCTACACGCAGAATATCCAGGTTGTAAAGCTGTGCACGGATACGGGATATCCACCAGGAAAAATGTTCCGCCTCATGAGCTTCCCAGTTGTACAATGGATTACCCCATAACTGTCCGGTGGCTGAAAAATAATCCGGCGGTACTCCGGCTACGCGAGTCGGATACCCTTTGGAGTCCAGTTGGAACAGATGCTGGTTCGCCCACACATCGGCGCTGTCCATAGATACAAAAATCGGGATATCACCGATGATGCGGATACCGTGGTCATTTGCATATTTTTTGATTCGTTTCCACTCGTCAAAGAATAAGAATTGAATGAAACGATAGTATTCTATATCTTCGTGCATGGATTTAAAAAGGCCGGCTTTGAATTCCAAAGTCGGACACCGGTATTCATCCGGCCAGTGAAGCCAGTCAGCACCATGGTGTAATTTCTTACATGCCATAAACAAAGCATAGTCATCCAGCCAGTAGCGGTTGCTTTCACAAAATTCCTGGAAAGACTGGTCCATGCCTGGGATTTCATGGCGTTTCTGTGGAAAACGGCTGTAGGCAAGGGCCAGAACTTTCTCCTTCCACGGAATGACCTGTCCATAATCTACGTGACTTGGGTCTGCAATCGGGCAATCGGTAAGTTCCCAGCCACCGATCAGTCCAAGACGGATCAAATGTCTTGGATCAATGAGAAGAGGCTGACCTGCAAAAGCAGAAAAACTCTGGTACGGAGAGTCTCCGAAACCTGTGTGGGTCAGTGGCAGTACCTGCCAGAGATGCTGACCTGCTCGTGCCAGAAAATCGATAAAGGCATATGCTTCATCTCCAAGATCCCCAATCCCGTAAGGGGAAGGCAGAGAAGTCGGGTGAAGCAAAATGCCGGATAAGCGTTCGTTATTTATCATATTTTTGTAATCTCCTTTTAAAGCCATGTTGAAGTAGGAACTTTTAAACTTAATGCCTGCATAAGCAAAGTCAAGCCGAGGCATTCTTGGACATGGCATTTTATTAAGTATACAACAATTTTGGAATTTTTCCTAGACTTGGTGTGTATGATGTTATAAAAGGTTTTTCATGAAGAAAGAGAGCATCATGAATCGAAAACATTTTTACATAATTGCAGGGATTTTTATTCTGGCACTGGCTGGGTGCAGTATTAAAAAGGAAGATACAAAAAAGATACAAGATATTGAATTTACGGTAGTAGCACCAGAAGACGTACCAGAGGAACTGAAAGAAGATATCGAAAAGGCGCGGGATACCCCATTTCGTCTGACTTATGCAGATCAGGGGTATCTTTACATGGCGCGAGGGTATGGAGAAAAAGAAAAAACGGGGTACAGTGTAGAGGTCAACGCATGCTACGAAACATCAGATGCTATCAGGATCCAGACAACACTTCTCGGTCCGGCAAAGGGCGAGAAGACAAAAGAAAAGAAGACATATCCGTATGTGGTGATGAAAACAGAATATAGAGAGAAAGATGTGATATTTGAGTAAAAGTAATGTGCCAGCCATAGTTGGGGGTTTTGATACAACATTATAATAAAACAAACAATAAGGGGGACATGTGTGTGAATTGTGAAAAAAAGATGCTGAATATTTACCGACAGGGGAAAACTTTTACGGACCAGTTCTATGTAGATGAGGATTATAATGTGCCAGACACGAAAGCTGATATTCGGGAGATTATAGAGAGCGATGCGGTTATGGAGGAAATCGACCTGAAGCTTGTGGAGAATTATATCCGGATCACCGGGCGGCTTGCTTTTCAAGTTTTATATGTTGCAGATAACAGTGACAATACCTTATCTTCTCTGGAAGGGAAAATTCCCTTTGAGGAAATGTATTATGTAGACGAGACTTTGGAAGAAACGTTATTTTTGAAAGCAGCGCAGACAGAGCTGACTGTCAATCTGATCCATTCCCGGAAAATCAATGTGAAAGCGATGGCGGAAGTAACCATGAGTTCGGACAGTCAGGTAAGTGAAGAAGTGACGACCGGGATTGAGAGTGGGGAGCAGATTTATACAAAATACCAGGAGAAGCAGATCCTGACTCTTCACACTGTGAAAAAAGATACATACCGCATCAAAGAGCAGCTGACAATCTCCGGAACAAAAGAAAGTATCGGAAATATTTTGTGGAAAGAAGTACTCAGCCGCCGCCTGGACACAAGGCTGGAGGCAGATACATTAAAACTTCAGGGAGAACTTCTTGTGTTTTGTCTTTATGAATCAGTGGATGGAAAGACAGACTGGATCTGTGAAAATGTTCCGTATGAGGGACAGGTAGAGTGCTTTGGTGCAGAGGAAGGTATGTACCATCAGATTTATCCGATTCTTACAGATGCACTTTTAGAGCCAGCTATGGACGAGGACGGAGAAATGCGTCTTCTTGGCATCGAGGCAACACTTTCCATGCGGTTCTTTTTGTGCACGGAGGAAAAGATACAGATATTAGACGATTTATATTCACTGAAAACATGTTGTGTTCCAGCGTATACGCAGTGCAAGGTGGAAAATGTTCTGATGCAGAATCATTCCAAATGTAAAATCGCAGAGCGGTTGTCACTGCCTGAGATTAAAGATGACATTTTACAGATCTGCTATAGTGATGCGAGAATTCAAGTCGAGCAGATGACGGTTCAAGACACAGGTATTCAGATAGAAGGAGTACTCCATATCCGTTTTATGTATGTCAGACCGGACGATCAGATACCATTTGCCCTGTGGCAGGGGATGATACCATTTTCCTGGCTGTTGGAAAGCAATGAAGTCCAAGCGGATATGACATTGGATATGATGCCGTCTCTGGAACAGCTTGGCATCAGTCTCCTTGGAAATGGAGAGATAGAAGTAAAGGCGGTGCTGGCATTTCGGAGTTTCCTTCGTGGGAAAGTGACATTTCGTAACATAGATTCAGTAGAAGAGAAAGAGATAGATTATAAAGTGTTGGAACAAAGACCGGGAATCATTGGATATATCGTAAAAGAAGGCGATGAACTGTGGAATCTGGCGAAATACTACGGCACGACAAAGGAAGGGATCATGGACATCAATCATATGGAGTCGGAACAGTTGAAATGTGGCGACAAACTATTGATTTTTAAGGAAAATGCCAGTATACTGTAGGTATATTGTATACAAGACGGGGCTGGATACGAGGAGAAAAAGTTATGGATAAAATGGAATTAAAGGCACTTGGAAAGATCAATCTTGGATTGGATGTGCTTGGCCGCAGGGAGAACGGATATCACGATGTTCGTATGGTTATGCAGACAGTATATCTGTATGATCAGATCGTGATAACGAAGACAAAGCAGCCTGGAGTAAAGGCAGAGACGAATCTTTTTTATCTTCCGGTAGATGAGAATAATCTTGCATGCCGGGCAGCAAAGATGCTGATCGATGAGTTTAACATTACCGAAGGAGTGCACATTTCCATGGACAAGAAAATTCCGGTATCAGCAGGTATGGCCGGTGGAAGCGCAGATGCGGCAGCAGTTCTTTTTGGAGTCAATAAGATGTTTGGACTGGGGCTTAGCATGACTGAGCTTGAAGAACGGGGGGTAAAGCTTGGTGCAGATGTACCATACTGTTTGATGCGTGGGACAGTTCTGGCAGAGGGAATCGGCGAGAAGCTGACACCTCTTTTGGCCTGCCCAAAGTGTTTTGTGCTGCTGGCAAAACCACCGATCAGTGTATCGACGAAGATGGTCTATGAAAAACTGGATGCATTGGAAATTACAGAACACCCGGATATCGATGGTATTTTAAACGGACTTGCGAGAAAGAATATCCATAAGGTGGCAGAGTGTATGGGAAATGTACTGGAGCAGGTGACGATTCCTGTCTATCCGGTCATTGAACAGATCAAAAATGTCATGAAAGAAGGCGGAGCCATGAACGCTATGATGAGCGGAAGTGGTCCGACTGTATTTGGCTTATTTGAAGACAGACAGTCAGCGAGACGTGCGGCACAGAAGATAAAGGAACAGAAACTGGCAAAACAGGTATATGTAACGAGTATACACCAGGCAAGGAGGAAGTAGAAAGCATGGAGCAAAATTTGAAAGTCAATGAAAATGAATACCTTCCGCTCAGGGATGTGGTATTCAATACACTCAGACAGGCAATCCTTCGAGGAGAGTTTAAACCGGGTGAAAGATTGATGGAAATCCAGCTTGCAAATAAACTGGGCGTGAGCCGTACCCCGATCCGTGAGGCAATCCGTAAGCTGGAGTTGGAAGGTCTGGTCATTATGATTCCGAGAAAAGGTGCGGAAGTGGCGGACATTACGGAGAAAAGCCTGCGAGATGTGCTGGAAGTCAGAAAAGCACTGGAAGAACTGGCAGTGCAGCTCGCATGTGAGAAAATCACTCAGGAAGAGTTGGAAGAATTGGAAAAGGCCGGAGAGAATTTTAAAAAAGTTCTGAACAGAAGTAAAGACATCACAGAAGTAGCAGAGGCAGATGTGCGATTCCATGATGTGATCTATATGGCAACGGATAATCAGAAACTGATTCATCTGCTGAATAAATTAAGAGAACAGATGTACCGCTACCGTGTAGAATATTTGAAGAACCCAGATGTGCACGAGCAATTGACCCAGGAACACGAAGAGATCGTGTACCATATCAAGAGAAGAGAAAAAGTAGAAGCAACAGCAGTTACATGTCAGCATATTGATAATCAGGTATCTGCGGTGACGGACAAGATCAGAACGAAGAATAATTAGCAGATACCTGTATAATCTAAGGATATCTGTCCATACTTTCTGTATAAATTCAATTTAAATGTTTGAGTGAATGCAGGAGGTACATAGATATGAGAAAGTTATGGGATCTGTTGAGAAATAAAATCGGGACAAAGAATCTGATTTGTGGTATACTTGGTATTTGTATAGCAGTTGGATGGATGTGGAGTTTTACTGCATGGCGCGTGGCTTTGGTGGATAAGAAAATCTGCGAGACGCAGCGGGGAATTGCAGATGAAGTCTTTCGTTTTCATGTACTGGCCAACAGTGACAGTGAAAAAGACCAGCGGGTGAAGCTAAAAGTCCGGGACGCAGTGATTGCCTATATGACATCTGAGATGCCAGGTACCACAAATCAGATGGATCACGCAGTGACAATGGATCAGGCGGAGCAGATGAATCCAGGCATTCATAAAAATTCTGCACAGGCAACGAAGAAATGGGCAGAGTTTCACTTAAATGATCTAATCCTGGTGGCTGACGAGGTGCTTGAGAGGGAAGGCATGGATTATCAGGCAGATGCGCACGTGACGAAGTGCTGCTTCCCAGAAAAAAAATACGGAGATATGACATTTCCACAAGGCGAGTATGAGGCGCTGAGGATCACATTGGGTGAGGCGGCCGGACATAACTGGTGGTGTGTGTTATATCCAAATCTCTGTTTTCTGGACAAGACTTGTGCGGTGGTGAGTGATGAAGGGAAAGAAGACCTTAAAGGGGTGCTTACCGATGAGGAATATCAACTGCTTACGGATAATAAAGAACTTAAGGTGAAATGGTTTTTCTTCGGAGATTAGGAGAGTATGAGATGACAGAGTTTCTTGTACGACATTTTGTAAAAGATTATGAGAATACGAGTAAGGTGTCTGTGCGTACAGCATATGGAGTGCTGGCAAGCGTGACAGGCATCTTTTGTAATATATTGCTATTTGCGGCAAAATGGCTGATTGGCTATCTGCTTCACAGTATTTCTGTTATGGCAGATGCATTTAACAACCTGTCTGATGCAGGTTCTTCGATTATCAGTCTGATTGGGGTGAAGATGGCAGGAAAACCGGCAGATAAGGAGCACCCGTTCGGACATGGAAGAATTGAATATATTGCGGCGCTGATCGTGGCCTTTCTTGTAATGGAAGTTGGATTCACATTTTTTAAAAGCGCTATTGCGAAGGTCAGGGAACCGGAAGAGTTACATTTCCAGGCGGTATCTATGCTCATATTATTTCTGTCAGTGGCAGTGAAGCTGTGGATGGGAGTGTTTAATAAAAATCTTGGAAAACGTATCAATTCCCAGGTCATGATGGCGACTGCAGCAGATTCCATGGGAGATGTGATTACAACGGGGGCGACTATCGCTTCAGTATTATTTTTTTATTTTACAGGAATTAATATTGACGGATATGTAGGACTTGGTGTATCGTTAGTCGTTATGTGGGCTGGTATCGGAATCGCAAAAGATACGCTGGAGCCATTGATCGGGGCACCGGTAGACCCACAGGTCTATAAGCAGATCAGTGACTTTGTAGAGAAATATGACGGGATTCTTGGAAGCCATGATTTGATTGTACATAATTACGGACCAGGAAGGAGCATGGCATCCATTCATGCGGAGGTCCCGAATGATGTGAATATTGAGACATCCCATGAGGTTATCGACCGGGTGGAGCGAGAAGCATTAGAACAGCTTGGGATTATGCTCGTAATACATATGGATCCTGTAGAGACAAAAGACGAGCATGTGCTGGAGGCAAAGGAGAAAGTCGAGAAGGTGCTGCGGGCGATGGATCCTAAGCTTAGTATCCATGACTTTCGAATGGTTCCCGGAACGGATCAGATCAATCTGATTTTTGATCTGGTCGTACCATTTGAATATGATCAGAAAAAACAGGATCATATCCGGTCTGCGATTATGGGAGTTTTACAGATTGTAGATCCAAGATATCAGTGTGTCATTACAGTGGAAAGGAGTTACGTTGCAAGTGCCAAAGAAGGAGTATAAATATATGATTGACGGCCGCGTCCGCTTCAGCGAGATCGACCACACAAGAAAGATTACAGTTCCATCGATCATCAATTATTTTCAAGATTGCAGTACATTTCAGTCAGAAGATATCGGAGTCGGTCTGGACGTACTTTCAAAAAAGAAAAAAGCGTGGATTCTGACTTACTGGCAGATCGTGATCGATCATTATCCGAAAATGAATGATCAGATCCAGGTCAGTACATGGGCTTCAAAGTTCAAGGGAATGCTTGCAGAGCGCAACTTCTGTATGACAGATGAGAATGGAGAAAAGGCGGCGTACGCACAGTCAGTCTGGGTATATATGGATGTAGAAAAGGGGCGTCCGGTAAGACCAGATCAGGAAGAACTGGATGCCTATGGACAGTGTGAACCGCTGGAGATGGACTATGAATCCAGAAAAATTGCACTGCCGGAAGAATGTATGAGTCTGGAGCCGTTTCCGGTACGCAGATACCATATTGATACGAATGAACATGTAAATAATTGCCAGTATGTACAGATGGCTATGGAAATGTTGGATCAAGAGAGAGTGATCCGTCAGGTGCGGGTGGAATATAAGAAATCAGCAGTGCTGGGGGATATGATTGTTCCCAGGACAGGTGACAGAGATGGCCGGACAGTTGTGGAACTGTGTACGACAGAAGGAGAATTGTATGCAGCAGTAGAATTTGCATGGGTGTAGGGCATTTACATAAAATAGGCTGATGATAGATGATTGTAGAGAGAGAAAGGATAAGACAGATGAAGTTAATCGAAGAACTCGGAAAACGAAGAATGCTGACAGTTGTAAAGACAGTTGATTTTGGAATATATCTTGGAACAAGTGAGGAACGTGTACTGCTTCCAAAGAAAGAAGTACCAAAAGAAATTGAGATTGGAGATCCGGTGGAAGTATTTCTTTACAAGGATTCCAGCGACAGATTGATTGCAACAACAGCAGAACCAAAGATCACATTGGGTGAACTGGCTGTTCTGACAGTGAAAGATACCGGAAAGATTGGAGCATTTCTCGACTGGGGACTGCCGAAAGACCTGCTACTTCCATTCAAAGAGCAGACTGCTAAGGTGAAAAAAGGAGATCAGGTGCTGGTTGCGCTTTATGTGGACAAGTCCGAGAGATTATGTGCGACTATGAAGGTTTATGAAAAATTAGAGACAGACTCTCCGTATAAGAAAGACGATCATGTAGAAGGAATCGTCTATGAGAGAAGCGATAACTTTGGAGTTTTTGTAGCAGTAGACAATAAGTATTCTGCACTGATCCCGAAGCGTGAAGCGTACGGCGGACATCTTCAGGTTGGGGATAAAGTCCATGCAAGAGTTATAAAGGTACGTGAAGATGGAAAGCTGGACTTAAGTGTGCGTGAGAAAGCATTTATCCAGATGGATGCAGATGCAGAGCTGATCGTAAAACGGATGGAAGAGCACGGGGGAAAACTGCCATTTACAGACAAGGCAGATCCGGAAAAAATTAAAAATGAACTGGGACTGAGCAAAAATGCATTTAAACGTGCAGTAGGACGTCTTTTAAAGGAAAACAAAGTCATTATTACCGAAAAATCTATTGAATTTCTGCACAAATAAGGTATAATGGGGGCGTGATAAATTTTGAAAGGAGCGCGAGTGCATGAAAGTACAGAATATTACAGATATTGAAGGATTTTTTAAAGCAATTGACGGTTGTAAAGGAAAAGTTGAGCTTGTTACTGGTGAGGGCGACAGACTGAATTTAAAATCAAAATTATCCCAGTATGTATCACTCGCGACCATCTTTTCAAATGGAGAGATTCCGGAAATGGAAATCGTCGCACATGAAAAAGAAGACATCGACAGGCTGATTTCTTATATGATTAACGGCTAGGATCAGAAGAGAGAATGAAGTATTGATGAGAGTATTAGCGTTGGCGGGCGAAAAAGTCTGTCAGCGCTTTCTTTTCTATCTGTATAAGAGCAGCAAGAATGTGCCGAGGCATATTCTTTATTACATGCGAAGATAAGGAAAATAAGGGAGAAAAATATATGAGCTTTGCACATTTACATGTTCATACAGAGTACAGTCTGTTGGACGGCTCCAATAAAATTAAAGAGTGTGTGGCGCGGGTCAAAGAGCTTGGAATGAACAGCGTGGCAATTACTGATCATGGCTGTATGTTCGGCGTGATCGACTTTTACCGTGCTGCCCGTGCTCAGGGAATCAAGCCGATCCTTGGCTGTGAAGTCTATGTGGCACCAGGATCCAGGTTTGACAAAGAGGCTGTAGGAAGCGGAGATGACAGATATTATCATCTGGTTCTCCTGGCAGAAAATGATGAAGGATACCACAATTTGATGAAAATTGTATCCCGTGGTTACACAGAAGGATATTATTATAAACCACGTGTGGATCTGGAGCTTTTGAGGGAATTTCACGAAGGAATCATTGCGCTTAGCGCGTGCCTGGCAGGTGAGGTTCAGAAAAATATCACAAGAGGCATGTACAGTGAAGGAAGAGCAGCAGCTCTTAGGTATGAGGAAATATTTGGAAAAGGGAATTTTTTCCTGGAGCTGCAGGATCATGGGATTCCGGAGCAGCAGACGGTCAATCAGGCATTGATGCGCATGTCACAGGAGACGGGAATTGAACTGGTAGCAACGAACGATATACATTATACTTATGCAGAAGATGCGCGGGCACACGATATTCTGCTCTGTATCCAGACAGGTAAGAAGCTGGCAGACGAGGATCGTATGCGCTATGAGGGCGGACAGTATTATATCAAGTCAGAAGAGGAAATGAAGAAGCTGTTCCCATATGCATTGCAGGCTCTTGAGAACACACAGAAGATTGCAGACCGTTGTGATGTGGAAATTGAATTTGGTGTGACCAAACTTCCAAAATACGATGTTCCGGATGGACTTTCCTCCTGGGAATATTTGAACAAATTGTGTTACGAAGGGCTGGAAAGACGTTACCCGAATCCTTCACAGGATTTGAAAGACAGACTGGACTATGAACTGTCAGTTATTCACAAGATGGGCTATGTCGATTATTTCCTGATTGTGTGGGATTTCATTCACTATGCAAGGTCACAGAAGATTATGGTCGGACCGGGACGTGGTTCCGGTGCCGGAAGTATTGTGGCGTATTGTTTGGAGATTACAAGTATTGACCCGATTAAATACCAGCTTCTGTTTGAACGTTTCCTGAATCCGGAGCGTGTGTCCATGCCCGATATTGACGTGGATTTCTGCTACGAGAGGCGTCAGGAAGTGATTGACTATGTAGGAAGAAAGTACGGCGCAGACCGAGTCGTTCAGATCGTCACATTTGGTACACTGGCTGCCAGAGGTGTGATTCGGGATGTAGGACGTGTGATGGATCTGCCGTATGCATTTGTAGATAATATAGCGAAGCTTATTCCGAAGGAGCTGAATATTACTTTGGATAAGGCACTCAAGACCAGCTCAGAACTTCGAAAGTCCTATGGGGAAGACCCACAGGTAAAAGAACTGATTGACATGTCCATGCGTCTGGAAGGACTTCCAAGACATACTTCCATGCATGCAGCCGGAGTTGTTATCAGCCAGAAGCCGGTAGAAGAATATGTGCCGCTGTCACTTGGATCAGATGGATCTGTAACGACTCAGTTCGTAGCGACCACGCTGGAAGAGCTGGGACTTTTGAAAATGGACTTTCTGGGGCTTCGCACCTTGACGGTGATCCGGGATGCAGAGAAGCTTGCAAGCTACAGTTCCGGAAAAGAGATCAACATTAACAAGATTAATTTTGACGATAAAGCAGTACTGGATTCTATTGGAACGGGAAAAACAGACGGTGTGTTCCAGTTAGAGAGTGCAGGAATGAAGAACTTTATGAAAGAGCTGAAACCGCAGAGCCTGGAAGATATTATCGCAGGAATTTCCCTGTATCGTCCGGGGCCGATGGATTTTATCCCTCAGTATATTAAAGGAAAAGAACATCCGGAGCTGATCACCTATGACTGCCCACAGCTAGAGCCAATCCTGTCGCCAACTTATGGCTGTATCGTCTATCAGGAGCAGGTTATGCAGATCGTGCGTGATCTGGCAGGATATACCCTTGGACGAAGCGACCTTGTGCGCCGCGCCATGTCCAAGAAGAAAGCCGATGTCATGGCAAAGGAACGCCAGAATTTTGTGTACGGAAATCCGGAGGAAGGTGTACCAGGCTGTATTGCAAATGGTATTGACGAGAAGACTGCCAATAAGATTTATGATGAAATGACAGATTTTGCCAAGTATGCGTTTAACAAATCCCATGCGGCAGCATATGCGGTCGTTTCTTACCAGACAGCATGGCTCAAATATTATTATCCAGTAGAGTATATGGCAGCTCTTATGACCTCAGTCATTGATAATCCAGGAAAGGTAGCCGAGTACATTTACAGTTGCCGCCAGATGGGGATCAAGATTCTGCCGCCGGACATTAACCATGGTTACAGTAGCTTTTCTGTAGATAACGGAAGTATCCGGTACGGACTGGCAGCAATCAAGAGCATCGGCAGACCAGTCATCAAAGAAATTGTTGCAGAGCGGAAAGCAAACGGAGAGTTTAAGAATCTGAAAGATTTCATTGAGCGGATGTCAGGAAAAGATATCAATAAGAGAACGATTGAGAACTTTATCAAATCCGGTGCATTTGACGAACTTGGAGGAACAAGAAAGCAATTCATGGTCATCTATGTACAGATTCTCGACCAGGTGAACCGGGAGAAGAAAAATTCCATGACAGGTCAGATGTCTCTTTTTGACATTGTAGGAGAAGAACAGAAATCCGAGTTCGATATTCCACTGCCAAATGTAGGTGAATACGAGAAGTCTACGAAACTTGCTTTCGAAAAAGAAGTGCTTGGAATCTACTTAAGCGGACATCCGATGGAAGAGTACGAGGAGCAGTGGAGAAAAGGCATTTCCAAAACGACACAGGATTTCCAGTTTGATGAGGAATTGGGATTTTCAAGAGTCAGTGATGGCGCAGCAGAGATCATTGGTGGAATCATTGCGAGCAAGACAATCAAATACACGAAGAATAATAAGACTATGTGTTTCCTGACGATCGAAGATATTATGGGATCAGTAGAAGTCGTTGTATTCCCAAGAGATTATGAGCGCTATCATCAATATCTGGAAGAGGAAAATGTTGTCTTTGTTAAGGGACGGGTGTCAGAAGAGGATGAAGCCTCCAGCAAACTGATCTGTGAGAAAGTCATTCCATTTGGACAGAAGAAACAGGAACTCTGGATCCAGTATCCGGATAAAGAAACATTTCTTCAGGGAGAGAAGATGCTATATGATATGCTTGCATCTTCCGATGGAAATGATGAAGTTATAGTATATTGTAAGGCAGAGCGGGCGGTAAAACGCCTTCCATCTAACCGAAATGTGAATATAGAACCTGGATTACTAAGCAGGCTTATGAATTATTTTGGTGAATCTTGCGTAAAAGTGGTGGAAAAACCATTGAAAAACTAAGGCAATTCATATACAATGTAGCGTGAAGAGTTAAATAAATAACGAAATAAATATGTTGCTGATCAAAGAGGTGAAAAGCAACTCTACGATGGAGGAGAAGAATCATGGCAGAAAGAATCATTCGTACAATAGGTGTATTGACAAGTGGAGGAGATGCTCCGGGAATGAACGCGGCAATTCGTGCTGTTGTCAGAACTGCACTTGGAAAAGGTGTGAAAGTACGAGGCATCAGAAAAGGTTATAAGGGACTTCTCAATGAGGAAATCATCGATCTGGACGCAGGAGATGTATCAGACATTATTCAGCGTGGAGGTACAATTCTTCAGACGGCCCGTTGTAAAGAGATGATTACAGAAGAAGGTCAGCAGAAAGCAGCAGCTATTTGTAAAAAGTATGGAATTGACGGTCTGGTAGTAATTGGAGGAGACGGATCTTTCCGTGGAGCGCAGAAACTTGCATATCTTGGAGTGAATACGATTGGAGTTCCGGGAACCATCGATCTTGATATTGATTGTACAGAGTATACGATCGGATTTGACACAGCGGTAAATACAGCTATGGAGGCAATTGATAAAGTCCGTGATACATCTACTTCACACAGCAGATGTTCTATTATTGAAGTTATGGGACGTGATGCAGGATACCTGGCTCTGTGGTGCGGTATTGCAAATGGAGCTGAACGTATTCTCCTTCCTGAGGAAGAAGGATATGATATTGAGGATATTATCGATGATATAAAAGAGTCTAAAAAAAGAGGTAAGAAGAACTACATTATCATCAATGCAGAAGGTGTTGGTGATTCTGTGAATCTTGCAAAGACAATCGAAGAAAGAACAGGTATGGAGACAAGAGCAACTATCCTTGGACATATGCAGCGTGGTGGAAGCCCGACATGTAAAGACCGTGTATATGCATCTATCATGGGATCCATGGCAGTAGATCTTCTCTTAGAAGGAAAGACAAACCGTATCGTAGGTTACAGACACGGTGAATATGTAGATTTTGATATTGAGGAAGCACTTGGAATGCAGAAAGGAATCCCTGCATATCAGTACGAGATTTCCAAGAAGCTTTCTCTGTAAAGCCGGCAGGAATAGAAGTGATGATGTCCGCCGGACTTCGAGAATGAGGAAAGATAAAGATTTATGACGAAAAATGTATTAGTTACAATATCCGGACTTCATTATGATGACAGCGTGATGATGGTGCAGGAGGAGAATAGTAATGAGGCCAACTCCATAGAGGTGACAACTCCTGCCACCTATTATCTGAAAAATGGGAAACATTACATAGTTTATGATGAGGTCGTAGAGGGAATTCCGGGGACGATCAAGAATCGGATCAAAATTGATGAAGGAAAGCTTTTAGATATTACAAAAAGCGGAATTACTAATTCGCATATGGTATTTGAGACCGATAAGATTAATGTGACTCCATATCAGACTCCATACGGAGATCTGCTTCTTGGCACATATACGAAAGGTATGGATATACAGATTGAAGAGGAGCGCATCGAACTTCAGGTCAGATATTCTCTGGATATTAATGGAGACAAGGCCGCAGACTGCGATATCCGCATTCTGATAGAAGCGAATGAATAAGAAGGATAAAAAATGAGTATAAAAAAGGGGCTGTGAAAAACAGCCTCTTTTTTTGGATTTTATTCTTTATGCTTTATTTTTTATCTTTTTTAAATCTGGCAAAAAATCCTTTTTTCTTCTCTGGTGTCTCCAGTGCACCACGCACGCCCTTAACGCCGGTAATGTAGATACCGCTTACTGTTGCTTTTACTTCTTTTTTAACAGGAATGAGCGGATAAATCTGAGCATCACACATCAGTGTCGTAATTCTCGGTCCGACTTTCGCCTTGACAACCGGAACTTTAGAACGGCGGAGATACTTTGGAGTATTGTCGATGACAATCTGTGGAAGACCAGAATCTTTTAACTTCATCTTGCCCTTATCGATGATCAGCATAGATACTGTCTGTGCAACAGCATCTAACTGCTCCTGCTGTTCAGCCTGTTTTTTTTCAGCTTTCTTACCCAGGAAATACAGCACAACACAAGCGATTATCAGTACGACTAAAATTACCAGTAAAACAATCGATAATGTACTCACGAGTAACCCTCCTATATTTATCTAATGTCATTTACACAAATCACATTGTATCATTCTTTAACTGGAAGTGCAAGGAAAAACGTCAGTTACTGCGCGTGCAATTATGAAATATATGTGAAAAGTATTTGCAACATTTGGGAAATGTGTTATAACTAGAAGTAGCGTTTTTCCGAGCGTGAAAAGTAATTTTAAATTATAAAACGAAGTTTTAAAGGGGTAAGAAGATGAAGAAGAGATTAGCAGCACTTTTCTGTGCAACACTTGCAGCTTCCATGATTCTTGTAGGATGTCAGGCAAGTAAAGGATTAGAGACAGACAATCTGAAGATCACACAGTATAAAGGCGTAGAAGTAAGCGCAGCAGATAAACCGGAAAAAGTGACAGATGACGATGTAGAACAGTATATTCAGTCTCAGCTTACAAGCTCTGCAACGACAACAGAAGTGACAGACCGCGCAGCACAGAAGGGAGATACTGTAGATATCGCATTTGTAGGAACCATTGACGGAGAAGCATTTGACGGAGGCTCTTCTGATAGCTATTCACTGGAACTGGGTTCTGGAACGATGAACGATGGATTTGAAGACAGCATCATCGGACATAATGTGGGAGAGACGTTTGTATGGGACGGGAAATTCCCAGATGATTATCAGTCAACAGATCTTGCAGGAAAAGCATGTCAGTTTACGATTACTGTAAATTCTATCTCAGAGCAGAATGTACCGGAACTGACAGACGAGTGGGTTGCGAATAATTCTAAAAGTTCTAAGACTGTAAAAGAATATAAGAAAGAGATTAAAAAGACACTGGAAGATCAGAAGCAGGAAGACTATGACAGTACTTTGAAATCAGAGGCATGGCAGGCAGTCGTAGATAACACAACTGTTCAGAAGTACTCTAAGAAACAACAGGAGAAGATTGACGAGATGAAGAATTCTCTGATTGATTCTTACAAATCTTACGCAGAGAGTCAGGGAACTGATTATGAGACTTACATTACATCTTCTGGCCAGTATACAGTAGAGAGTTTTGAGCAGAAAGTGGAAGAGGCAGCTCAGGAGTCTGAGAAGCAGACCATGATTGCTGAGGCTATTGCAGACAAAGAGAAGATTAAATTAGATGACAAGACATACAAGAAGATGTTAAAAGAGTATGCTAAGACATATGGATTCGAAGATGGTGACGCCATGGAAAAGGCATATTCAAAAGATACTTTAAAAGAGGCAATGCTCACAGATCTGGTAAAAGACTGGCTGGTAGATAACTGTATCCAGAAAACAGATAATTAAGAATAAAATGAATCAATCGGAGATTGAAAATAAATATAACGAAAGAATAAAATACATCAATCAAGGATTAATGCCATTAGACAATTGACAAGAAAGCACTGATTAATCAGATAATATATGATTCATCGGTGCCTTTTTTGTACTTTTAATAGAATAATTGGAAAATTATACTAATATATGTATAAAATTGCACAAGTAGAAATGTAATATAAGCTTGAGTTATATGCATTATTTAGGTATAATAAAGAAAGCACGCTCATGGAAGGGCGTGTAAACTCAAGAAGAAAGGTGAGAGGGAAATGAACGAAAAGAATGAGTTTAAACCGTATATCCCGGCCGATAGGGTTATGCCAGAGCTTACAGTAACTTCCATTGTAATGGGAATGCTTCTGGCTGTAATTTTTGGTGCAGCAAACGCATATTTAGGACTTCGTGTAGGTATGACTGTATCTGCGTCTATTCCGGCAGCAGTTATCTCTATGGGAGTGATCCGCGTGATCATGAAGCGTAATTCCATTCTGGAAAGCAACATGGTTCAGACAATCGGTTCCGCCGGAGAGTCTCTGGCAGCAGGAGCCATCTTTACAATGCCGGCTCTGTTCCTTTGGGCAGAAGAGGGCCTGTGTGATATGCCAAGTCTTGTAGAGATTACACTGATCGCACTTTGTGGTGGAGTCCTTGGAGTACTCTTCATGGTACCACTTCGTAATGCGCTGATCGTAAAAGAGCATGAGACACTGCTTTACCCAGAGGGAACTGCTTGTGCAGACGTACTTCTGGCAGGAGAAGAAGGAGGAGCCAATGCTTCAACAGTATTCTCCGGTATGGGACTCGCAGCAGCATTTAAATTCGTTGTAGACGGACTGAAAGTACTTCCGTCTGACGTAGCATTTGCATTTAAGTCATTCAAAGGTGAGATTGGTATGGAAGTATATCCGGCACTTCTCGGTGTTGGTTATATCGTAGGACCACAGATCGCTTCCTACATGTTTGTAGGATCTGTAATTGGCTGGATGGTGATCATTCCTCTGATTTGTCTGTTCGGACCAGATACATGGCTTTATCCGGCGGATGTAGGAACAACAATTGCTGATCTTTATGCAGCTGGCGGGGCAGCAAAAATCTGGAGTACATATGTAAAATATATCGGTGCAGGAGCAATCGCTACAGGAGGAATTATCTCCCTGATCAAATCTCTGCCACTGATCATTACAACATTCCGTGACTCTATTAAGAGCATGAAAGGTGGAAAGAATACCAATACAGCTCGTACAGCTCAGGATCTTCCAATGCAGATGATCCTGTTCGGAATCGTAGCTATGATTCTTATCATCTGGGTAGTGCCTGCAATTCCGGTAACATTACTTGGAGCAGCAATTATCGTAGTATTTGGTTTCTTCTTTGCAACTGTATCCTCCCGTATGGTAGGTCTTGTAGGAAGTTCTAACAACCCGGTTTCCGGTATGGCTATCGCTACACTTCTGATTGCTACAATGTCAATCAAAGCAAGCGGTAAGACAGGAATCGACGGTATGACAGCAGCTATTGCAATCGGATCAGTTATCTGTATCGTAGCAGCTATCGCCGGTGATACATCACAGGATCTGAAGACAGGATACCTGCTTGGTGCAACACCTAAGAAACAGCAGATGGGTGAAATTATCGGAGTTGTTGTATCTGGTCTTGCAATCGGAGGAGTTCTTTATCTTCTGAATGCAGCATGGGGATACGGCGGAGCAGAAGTACCGGCACCACAGGCAACACTGATGAAGATGATCGTAGAGGGAATCATGGGTGGAAACCTTCCATGGAACCTGGTATTTATCGGAGTATTCTTAGCAATTGCACTTGAGATCTTAAGAGTACCGGTTATGCCATTTGCTATCGGTCTGTATCTTCCAATTTACCTGAATGCATCCATCATGATCGGTGGTGTTGTTCGTATGTTCATGGATCGTCGTAAAAATGTTGACGAGGAGACAAAGACAAAGCAGACAACAGACGGAACACTGTATTGTGCAGGTATGATCGCAGGAGAAGGACTTGTAGGAATCCTGCTTGCAATCTTCGCAGTATTTGGAATTAACGTAAGTATCGGAGAAAGTGTAAACTTTGGTAACATCGGTGGAGTTGTACTGATGGTTATCATGATCTTATGCCTTCTGAAATTCTCTCTTTGGAAAAAGAGTAAAGAGAAATAATGAAAAAGAATAAGAAAAATAAGCAGCAGATTAATTATCTTGACCTGATTCCGGTGAGACCGGAAAAACTTGGCTGGCATATAGACCGCCGGGAACGGGTTGTATTAGAAGTGAAGAATGAAGGCTTTTTCAATCGGATCGCACAGACATATTTCCGAAGACCACAGACGACGAAAGTTCATCTGGATGTGCAGGGAAGTTATCTGTGGCCGTTGATCGACGGGGAGCGGACAGTGATGGAACTGGCCGCCCTTCAGAAAGAACATTTTGGAGAAGCAGCAGAGCCGCTGTATCCAAGAATTGTGAAATATTTTCAGATTTTAGAGAGTTATCATTTTATCAGTTTTAAAAATATGGAAAAATAATTATCTGTACTGCAGATATTCGAGAAACCGCTTTACCGCAAGGGAAGCGGTTTTCTTGCTTCTAAGAGCCAGCCCTACACGGCGGTAAGCCGGAACATCTAATTCTTTTGTAAGAATGTGATAAGGGATTCGTTGCAGAATCAGTTGTGGAAGCACACTGATGCCAAGCCCCTTTTCGACCATGGACATAATTGCGTAATCATCCCATGTCATAATATGTACCTTCGGATTCAACCCACAATTACTAAAGATGTCTGTGGCATCAGAATTAGCTCCTCTGGAAAGAAGGAGAAATGGAGCAGATACCAGTTCTTGAACGGGGAATTTTTTACAGTCTGCCAGTGGATGATGTTCAGGTATAACAGCCATCAGCGGGTCCGCTTCTAAAAAAATAGTTTCCAGTTCAGGATTTATTGTCGGGAGGCGTAAAAATCCACAGTCCACCCGGCCGGAAACAATCCAATTTTCAATTTCGGCGTAATCACCGAGTAGAAGTTCAAAATCAATATTCGGAAAATCTTTCTGAAACTGTTGGATTATATTCGGCAGCCAATGTGTGGCAACACTGGAAAATGTACCAATTCGAATCAGACCAGACTGCAGGCCATGGAGCTCATCCACCTGCATCTGCAGCTTTTTATATTCGGCACAGACATTCTGTGCGTAAGGAAGAAGTCTCAGTCCATCAGAAGTCAGACGGACACCACCCCTGCCGCGTTCCAGAAGAATAATATTCCATTCCTGTTCCAGATCTCCAATCATCCGGCTGATCCCGGACTGGGAGTAGGAGAGTGCTTCGGCAGCTTTTGTGAAACTGCCATATTCAACAGCCTTAAGAAAGGCCTGGTATTTTTGTATGTTGACGTCCATATGGGCTGCCACTCAAAATATGTTTAAATATACTCAAACACATCGAGAAATTGAAGTCCTCACGAATACTTCTTACTGCTTCATTGTGTATGTTTTGACGATTGCAGGCAATACGCTACTCACAGGTTCTTGTACACTCCACAGTCGTTAATTCCCGAAATAGCCTTCGGTACATACTTACATTTGCTTTTAATCATGCAATCTTGTAAGTTTTAGCATCTTTTAAATTAAGTGCCGCATTGAGATCCCTGTCTGCAACATAGCCACATTCACATCTGTAAATTCTATCTGAAAGCTTTAAATTTTTCCTGATAGAACCACAATGGTGACATGTCTTTGAAGATGGATAAAATCTATCTGCTACCCTTAATTCAATGCCTTTTTCATCGCACTTGGCTTTAAGCCTTTTTCTAAATTCATAAAACTTCTGAGATGCAACAGCTTTTGAAAGACACCTGTTTTTCATCATTCCTTTTACATTTAAATCTTCAATCGTTATGTAAGACGGTTTGGTTTTCACTATCTCAGCGATTGTCTTGTTAATGTAATCAGTACGGATATTATCCATTTTATGATGAAGTTTTTGTACCTTAAGCTTTTGTTTCTGTATATTTGCTCTTTGAGTGGACTCTCCTTTCTTTAAATTTTCATACTTTCGGGAAAGACTTCTCTGTTCCCGGATCAGTTGTTTTTCAAGTTTCTTTAATCCTGCCGATTTGTTGATGTTCCTGTATGTCTTTCCATTTGAAATAATAGCAAAATCTTTTAGCCCAAGGTCTATACCGATTCCCTCGTTTAAGTTATTGTTAATATTGACATCGGGAATCTCTACAAGAACAGAAACATAAAATCTGTCAGTCTTAACAGACACTGTACCACTTCTAATCATATATCCATCCTTTGTTGTTGGGATATATCCTTTTTCTTTGATACGGATCCAGCCCAGAGTTGGAATCTTAAGTCTGTGCCTTTCGCATTGACAATCCTTTGGGTTATTTCTGACGAAATACATTTTCACATCAGATTTACCTTTCTTTTTAAATTTAGGAAAATCACTCTGATGTTTAAAAAATCTTGTAAAAGCAGCACATCCATCTTCGATAGACTTTTTTACGGCTTTTGAATACACTTCCCTGATCCATGTTTTGTCAGGATTATCTGGAATGTATTCGTTGTTAAGCCATAGGCTAAAGCTCTTACCAGTCATAAACTTTTCACCATCATCATGCAGGGCTTTGTTGTGACCAAGGTAGAAGTTATAAACATATCGGCAAGTGCCTATCGTCTTGCGGATTCGGGCTTTCTGTTCTTCAGTTGGGTTGATTTCCGTCTTGAAGCTCTTTAGCAATCTCTTTATCCCTTTCTATTTGTTTTTTATACTTACGAAGTCCGTACAATCTACAGGAAAAAACATGAAGTATAGATACAATATCCTGTACAAGTTCTTCTTTCGGTGATAGTTCTTCATTGTTCACTATTACTATAGTTGTATTGAACTTCATACAGAATTTTTCAAACCAGTCATATCCAAATCTGATAAATCTGTCTTTATGTGTAACTATGATGGTTTTAATTTTTTGTTCCATTACTTCATCTAACAGCTGATTCCACTTTTTACGGTTATAGTTTAAACCACTGCCATAATCTTCAATACATTGGTCTACAATCATTCCTCTGGCATTACAGAATTGACGTAAAAACGATACTTGATTCTGTAAATCATCCTTTTGATTTCTTGTAGAAACTCTTGCATAAATAACAACTTGTCGAGTATCATTCTCTGTATCTATGCCTTTGAATTGAAGATATTGGTTGTAGGTATAATAACGCCTGTCAGTTGGAGTTCGATTCGCTTTTAGCGTTCCTTCCCTGTCCCAACGCTGTAATGTTTTCACAGAGACACCTAATAATTCAGCAAAATCTTTTGGTTTATAATTAGTGATATTCGATGTGTTCATAGCAATACCTCCATGAGCACATTTTAACACATTTAATCACTAATATCAATGTTATCGATTACTTAAAAATCCTCCTTTCAATTTGAAAAAGTCAGGACGGTATCTTTATCATAATGATGCGTCGCGAAGTATAGATTTGCTGTAGCGCGAGCGTGCCTTCGAGAACCGGTTTTATGGACACGCATTGTACAGTGTTTTGATTAATTATGTATAAATATCAATATATGAGAAAAACTCATGATACATATGAGAAAGATACGCTTTTGTAATCTGTAGCTCTATGGTAAACTAAACGAAGATGAAATGCAAGAGAGAGCGAGGACTTTTATTATGAAACCTTATCAGAACAGAATTGTTGTTAAAGTTGGTACATCAACACTTACAAATGAGCTTGGAAAGAGTGACCTTCGTTGTTTTGACAGACTGGCATGTGTGCTGTCAGATATCCAGAATATGGGATATGAAGTGATCCTTGTATCTTCCGGTGCAATTGCAGTTGGAAGAAATAAATTAAAAATGAAGACTCAGCCGACAAGTATGCGCCACAAACAGGCAGCCGCAGCAGTTGGACAGTGCAGTATCATGTTCCTGTATGATAAGTTCTTCGGAGATTATGATAAGACGATCGGTCAGATTCTTCTGAATGCTGAAGATATTGAACAGGAAGAGAAAAAAGACAATCTGATTAATACATTTGACGCACTTTTAGAGATGGGAGTCATTCCAATTGTAAATGAAAATGACTCTGTAAGCTATACGGAGATTGAATCTAATGACCGACTTTTTGGAGACAACGATATGCTCTCTTCTGTAGTAGCGGTTCTGTGCCGCGCAAGCAAATTAGTGATTTTTTCAGATATTGATGGATTCTACAATTGTGATCCAAGACTTCATCCAGATGCAAAGCTGATTGAAGAGATTGATAAGATTGACGACGAAGTGTACAAGCTTGCCGGAGGTGCGGGATCCAGACGCGGAACAGGAGGAATGCGTACAAAACTCCAGGCAGCAGCACTTGCAACTTCGCAGGGAATCGACACCATTATTACGAATGGAAAGAACCCGGCAGCACTCTATAATATTATCGAAGGAGTTCCGGTAGGTACGAAATTTAAAGCGCAGTAAAAGGTATAGTAGATGATATAGTAAAAACGCTCAGACCTCAATATGAGATGTGAGCGTTTTTATAGTACGCTTTGCAAGAAATCTTTGCGGAGATGAAAAGATTTCTTAACAGACTAATTTTCTTTTTTGTTATTATTCTCGGAATCTTCAGAGATAGAGCCGATTGATTAAAGAAGGGAATTTGTAAAATGAAAAAATTATGTTCCATACTGCTGATCACTGCGCTCTGTGTTAGTCTGGTCGCATGTGGTTCCAAGAATAAGGAGAAGAGACAAGTGAATTCGATTGTTACAACTATGGGAAATAATGCTTCATTTCCGTCTGCTGTAAATGTATTTTCTACGACAGATCTGGAAGGCAATACAGTCACCAATGATATCCTTTCACAGGCAGATTTAACAGTCGTGAATTTCTGGGGAACATTCTGCAATCCTTGTATCAATGAGATGCCGGAACTTGCAAAGTGGAATGAGGAAATGCCTGACAACGTACAGATGCTTGGAGCAATCGTAGATGTAGAAACTGTAGATTCTGACGAATATGCACTGGCACAGCAGATTGTGGAAAAAACGGGTGTAACTTATGAAAATGTTATTGCACCGGGAGCATTTGACCAGTTCATTAATAAATTGGCAGGCGTTCCGACAACAGTATTTATTGATAAAAACGGAAAAGTTGTAGGAGAAGCTGTTGTAGGTGCGAAGGTAGAAGAATACAAACAGCATGTAGAGGATTATTTGAATGAGCAGAAATAACAAGATTGCAGTGCAGGTATTAGGCCTCTGTGTGGCGGCAGTTATGATTATATATGGTGTTAGCCGGGGAGAAACAGCTATCATATTTAATAAGACGGTGAATATCTGCCTGGAATGTATTGGGTTAGGATAAGTGATATGAAGATTAATCAGGAAATGAAACGAAAAATTGTTCAAGTAGCGGCATTTGGCTACTCGAATACATATATTGGAAATTTCGTATCAGGTCAGATTTACAAAGGAAGCTGGAAACAGTTCTGCAATCCCGGAATGAACTGTTATTCCTGTCCGGCTGCAAGACTTGCCTGTCCGATTGGAGCTATGCAGGCAGTCAGTGGTTCTATGAATTTCAAGCTTAGTTTTTATGTGATAGGTTTTGTATTGGCACTTGGAGTAGTGTTTGGAAGAGCAATTTGTGGTTTTTTCTGCCCGTTTGGTCTGATTCAGGAACTGATCTACAAGATTCCATTTCCAAAGAAAAAATTATGGAAATGGCTTACTTATGTAAAATATGTGCTGCTGGCAGTGTTTGTCGTTATCATGCCGGTTACGATGGTCAATGAGCTGGGAATGAGCAGCCCGGCGTTTTGCGAATACATTTGCCCGGCAGGAACGCTGGAAGGTGGAATTCCACTTTTAAGTACGCACCCGGAGTTACGCGCAACACTGGGAGCGCTGTTTTCTGTGAAAGCATGTATTTTGATCATAACCTTAATCGGCTGCCTGTCTGTCTGCCGGTTTTTCTGTAAAGTCATGTGCCCACTTGGAGCAATCTACGGACTACTGAATAAAGTCAGCATTTACCATATGGAATGCAATAAAAAAACTTGCGCCTCCTGTGGAAAATGTCATAACATATGTCCGATGGATGTAGATCCAGTGAAGAATCCCAATTCTGCAGAGTGCATCCGATGTGGAAAATGTGTGGCATCATGCCCGAAAGAATCACTGGCTTTGAAGTTCGTATATGGAAAAAAGGGATAGCTTCATAAATGTCTTCAGAAAATAAGTTCAGAAAATAAAGCATTAGAAAATAAATTGCAGAAAATAAATTCTGTCAATAAACGACACGCTTATTGACAAAATTTATCAATTATGTTATCGTGTCTCCTTGTAAAAGATTATGATTTGTGAGGGAGTAGCAGGCGTATATCAGATGAAAACGGATTCTGAACGCAACAAGTCAACATACTGATCTTTTAGATCTGGCTTGTTTTAATTTGTGAGACTCACGTATGGCTGTAAAGCTTATACGTGGACTCTCTTTATATGGAAGTATTGACCAGGTATGGCAGACAGCTGTACCTGGTTTTTATATAATAGGAAATTGCATTTCCTATTATATAAAAAAGCCTCCGGCAGGATGCGCACTGCGGCGTACAATGATGATGTCGCAAGCGACCGCCGCAGGCGCCAGAATGTACCAAGGCACATTCTTTGTTTTAGGAGGAAATGAACGATGGATTGGAATTTTTTGTTTTTTATGAACAGCGCTCTTTTGGGAGTGGGGTTGGCAATGGATGCATTTTCTGTGTCACTTGCGAATGGAATGAATGAAAAAAAGATGAAGAAATCTCGTATGGCCTATATTGCAGGAGTGTATGCATTTTTTCAGTTTCTGATGCCTATGGTGGGTTGGATTTGCGTACATACAATTGTGCAGCTATTTGGTCAGTTTCAGAAATGTATCCCTTGGATCGCATTAATACTATTGCTTTATATTGGCGGAAGCATGATATGGGAATCAGTTAAAGGCGAAGAAGAAATTGAAGAAGTAAAAAAATTAAGTTTCGCAGTATTGATGCTGCAGGGAATTGCAACATCCATTGATGCATTATCTGTAGGATTTACTATTGCAGATTATGGATTTGTTATGGCGCTAGTCTGTTCCATTATTATTGCAGTTGTGACATTTGCGATATGTGAGACAGGCTTATATCTTGGAAAGACATTAGGAACGAAGCTGGCCGGAAAAGCAGATGTCTTAGGTGGAGTGATTCTGATTGGCATCGGAATCGAGATATTCGTGAAAGGTGTATTTTTCTAGGAAAGAGTGAAGCAGACATACATCACCACATCCCTGCATAGATTGTAAAAAAACAAACTATGCAGGGGTTTTTCTATGAAGGATTGTAGTGTAGTCAGTTCATTTCTTTTGATTTGTTCATACAGAAAATCTGCATTTTTCTAGGGAAATGATAACCTTCTTTTTTGATGATGTAAGTCGCTACTTCTGTTGAAACTGGAAGTTCGACGGCGGACACCTGATTTTTAAAAAGATTGATATCATAAAGTTTTAAGGAACTCTTTTTGATAAAACTAACCCCGGTTTTTTGTGCAACCATCATCAGGATGATTTCGCCGCGGTCCAATTCAGCAGCAATTGAAATATCTGATAAAGACAAATTGCAGTCATAGATTAAATGCTCTACATACTGGCGTAATTCTGATTGGAAAGAAGGAAGTATAATCGGAGTGTTTAACAGTAATTGTCGCAGATCAAATGAAGAATCTTCCTTAATAAGTGATTGGTAGTAATCTGTCTGAATCAGCATAATAAGTGAATCAACATTATCAATAGAATTTACACAATGGGTGGATTTGCAAGGGGCACAGGAAATTCCGGTGTCAATTTCACCGGCAAGTAATGCTTTCTCAATCTGTTCATGGGTCATTTGATGGATTGAAAAATAAAGATTAATATTATTTGGGAAATAATGAGGAAGAATATCTGTGATAAAATATGCCATGGCGGCTTCTGTTATTCCGGCCTGAATATTAATCGGAGCATCAGAAGAAATTCCTTTTATATCTGTCAACATAGTTGATTGTGTTTTTAGAAGTGTCTGGGCGTAGTTGCACATCTTCATTCCTTCGGTAGTGAGCTTTGTGCCAGAGTGCTTACGTTCAAATAATTTACAACCAATTTCATCTTCTAGAGCAGTGACGTGAGTGGAAACAGAAGGTGCACTCATAAATAATTTCTTTGCAGCTGTTTTAAAATTCCCGGTATCAACGATTGTAAGAAATATTTGTAGCTGTTTGAAAGTCATAGCGGTTCTCCTTTGTTAGATTATATAATTTTAGTGTACATTTTTTTAGAACAAAAAGCGAATAGATAAAATCAATAAAGAGATATAATTATTATATTAATAAATAACTATTGAAGAAAATTAAGAAAAACATAATTAACTACGGAAAACAACGGATTTTGAAAGAGATGGAAAGTCTGTTGACGAAAGATGTTATGAGATTTATTCTAAAGAAAAATACCGAGGAGGAAAGTAAGAATGAAAAAGAGAGTTGCGCTGATACTCGCAGTGGTGATGGCAATTGGTGTCATTACGGGCTGTGGAAAAAAAGCTGATAACATCAGCGAAAAAAGTGAAGAACAAAATGGAAAGAAAGATACCGTTGTAGTGGCTGTAGATTCCGACGATCACGAAGGATTTGTTCCATGGAACAGTATAGGAGTTATAGATGATTGCGTATGGTTAAATGTTCTTCAGCCGATTATGAAATCGGATAAGACATTTGATGAGATGAAACCCCTGGTAGCAGAAAGCTATGATGTATCTGAGGATGGGAAAAATGTAACGTTCCATCTTCAAAAAGGAGTAACATTTTCAGATGGAAATGATGTGACAGCAGAAGATGTTGTTTTCTCAATCCAGCAATATGTAGACTCAGAATATCGTTCAAAAGATTACACTTTTGTTGAAAAAGTAGAGGCTACAGATGATTCGACAGTCACAGTGTATGGTAATTCAGTTGTTACGAATGCGCCATGGATTTTGGCAAAAATTCGTGTTGTAGAAAAAAGTGCATATGAAAAAGATCCAGATGGATATAACGAGAATCCAATTGGATGTGGACCATATGTTTTGAAAGAGTATAAAGAAGGAAAATATATGCTCTTAACTGTTAACGATAATTATTGGAAAGAAAAACCCGCAATTAAAAATGTAAAAGTACAGGTTGTAAATGATTCTGTGCTGGCAGATTCTATTTTAAATGGCGATATTGATTTTTCTGGTCTTACAGGTGAGGCATATGAGAAAATTAAAGAAGCAGATAAAGACAATATTACAATTCGTGAAGATAAGGATATTGCAGCTGGATGTGAATATTTCTTCTTTAATTGTCAGAATGAAGTATTAAAAGATAAGCGTGTACGTCAGGCAATCAGCTATGCGATCAATCGCGAAAAGATAGCAGATTTAAGCGAAACTATGACTTACCTTGATTCTTATCCGGTTCCAAATGGAATGGAAGACTATGATAAAGCAGTAGAAGGAATTACAGATTATAAATATGATCCAGATAAAGCAAAAGAACTTTTGGCAGAAGCTGGATATACAGATACGCTTGATTTGGGAAAATACATTATCATGTATGATGGAATTGACTCAGAGATTGCTCAGAGCATTCAGGAAGATTTAAAAGCGGTTGGAGTAAATGTTGAAATTGCAATCGAAGAACAGAGTGCAGCGTTTAAAGACATTAACAATGGGGATTATTCTATTGTAACAAGTTATGCTAATTTTGGAGATCAGATTACGGGATTGACAAAAGTATTAAATACGAAACTGATTGGAAATTATAACTATGCAAATTATGGAAATGCGGATTTAGATAATATGACAGAAGAGGCACTTGCTGAAACAGATGCGGCAAAGCGATTAGATGTAACAAGAAATATTGTGACATTGCTGCAGGATGAAGTGCCTGTAATCAAGCTGAGTAATGATGTAAAATTCCATGCATATAATAAAGACCTCGACTGTACAATTATGTACAATTGCTTCTATCGTTTTGATGAATGGGGCTGGAAATAAATAACGGGTATGAATTTTGGAAATATGCCGTCTCTGTACAGGGGCGGCATATTAGACTATATTCCAGAAAATTAACTATCAAGAAAAACTGTTTGTGATAAAACAATATTGGTGAGTGAAAAAATGCTAAAGTATATTATAAAAAGAATTTTAGCTTCAATTGCTACAATTATAGGAATTATATTTTTAATAAATTTATTTATAGAACTTGCTCCAGGAGATCCGGGGCGCTTGATTTTGGGCATGAATGCTTCCCCGGAGCAAGTGCAGATTTTGAATCATTCACTTGGATATGATCAACCATTTCTGAAGAGATTTTTCGAATATATAATAGGAGTGTTTACAAGGTTAGATTTGGGGACTTCATACAAATATGGGGTAAGTGTATGGGAAAAAATATGCTCTCGAATACCAACCACATTTATAGTAGCGCTGACTACGGTTGTTATAGATTCCATATTGTCTGTATTTTTGGGAATTGTTTGTGTAAAAAATAAAGACAGTAAAATAGATGCTGTTATTTCAACTGTAGCAGGTTTTACTTCAGCAATTCCATCCTACTGGCTAGGTGTAGTTCTCCTTCTGATTTTTTGTTTTAAACTCCGTTTTTTCTCCGTATATGATATGGGAAATTCAGTAGCGGGTTATGTACTTCCGGTTGCAACGGTGGTTATCATCACATTTGGTCCGCTTGTGAAAAAGACAAGAGCTGTTTTGCTTGATGTTATGAATCAAGATTATATACGAACAGCTAGGGCTTTAGGAGAAGGGGAATGGAGTATCATCTGGAAGTATGCGATGAAGAATGCACTTCTTCCGATTATTACAATTATTGGTTATGGATTTACCGGGCTGATGGGTGGAACATTGATTATTGAGCAGGTATTTTCCTTAATGGGAATCGGGACCTTGATGCTGACAGCGATTCAGACGAGAGATGTTCCCCTTGTTTGTGGAATTACTGTAGTTATATCTGTAATTTTTTGTTTAGTGCAGCTGTTGGTAGATATTTTATATATTATTTTTGATCCGCGTCTTGCAGTAAAAATAGAAAAATAGAGGGTTGCTATGAAAAAAATGTGGAAGAAATATTCAAAAAATAAAATGTCGGTGCTAGGATTTGTAATTATTGTGTTGCTGTTAATTTTGGTTATATTTGCAGATTTGTATATTGGTTACGATAAGGTATTGGCTCAAGATGTAAAGAATAAATTGCAATCCCCTTCTCTGAGTCATATTTGTGGGACAGATAATCTTGGAAGAGATTTGTTCGCAAGGTTGATTTATGGAGCAAGAGTATCTCTTGGAATAGGAGTAGCTGCCACATTTGCCGGAATGATGATCGGTTGTATTTTAGGAGCTGCGTGTGCATATATCGGAGGAATATTTGATAATGCAGTCATGCGTATTTTAGATGTTCTTTATTGTGTACCATTTGTTTTGCAGGCAATGTTAATTGTGGCTATTCTTGGATCTTCTATTCCTAATTTGATTTTTGCTGTAACAGTGGGGAACATCCCGGGATATGCAAAAGTTACAAGAGGAGCCGTGATTTCCGTAACGGAAAGAGATTATGTGAAAGCTGCGAAAGTCAGCGGGGTGTCGACCGGAAATATCATTTTAAAATATATTATACCGAATGCAGCTGGAGTTTTGATTACAAATGGTGCATTTTATTTGGCAGATACACTGCTTGCATCTTCTGGTCTGAGCTTTTTGGGAATCGGGGTACAACCACCAATTCCAGAATGGGGATCCATACTATCTTCCGGTCTGGAATATATGAACAGTGGGCCTCATATTGTAATTTTATCGGGACTTTTTATTGCAGTAACGACAGTAGGGATTACTTTGATTGGAGATGGTCTGAGAGATGTATTTGAATGATGAAGCAGTGCTGAAAGTTGAAAATTTACGGGTTGGGTTTGGAGAAGAAGAAAAACGTGAGGTTGTAAGAAATATTTCCTTCCAGATAAAGAAAGGTGAGGTCCTCTGCCTTGTGGGAGAAAGTGGTTCAGGAAAAAGTGTGACTGCATTTTCGATTATGCAGCTGTTTCACGGAACGACAGGGATGATTCTTGGTGGAAAAATATTGGTAAATGGGACAAATTTGGCAGAACTTTCAGAAAAGGAAATGCAAAAAAGAAGAGGAAATGAAATAGCAATGGTCTTTCAAGAACCCATGACCAGTTTGAATCCAGTGATTACAATTGGAGTACAAATGGCACGCGCTATGCGATTACATCAAAAGCTTGAAAAACAGAAAGTCAGAGAGAAAAGCATTCAGCTTCTAGAAAAGGTTGGAATAAAACATGCTGAAAAAACATTGTATGCATATCCACATGAAGTATCTGGGGGAATGCGTCAGAGAATTATGATTGCCATGGCTATGATTAATAAACCATCACTTTTAATCTGTGATGAACCTACTTCGGCGTTAGATGTAATTGTGCAGGATCAGATTATAAAATTGATAAAAAGTTTATGTGTACAAGAAGAGATGGCAGTTCTTTTTATTACACATGACATGAGTGTTGTGGCTCAGATTGCTGATCAGATTGCAGTGATGCATCATGGGAAGATTGTAGAAAGCGATGAGAAAAAAAAGATTCTGTTTTGCCCGAAAAATGAATATACAAAGCGTCTTATTTGCGATGCGATGGCTATGCAGAAAGAAAAAAATGAAGAATCGGATATTTTATCTGATAAAATTAATGAACAAATAATATTGAAAGTTTCTGATTTAAAAAAATATTATAAGATGCCCGGAGAAAAATTGCTGGAAAAAAGCAGAAAATTTGTGGCATTGGAAGATATTTCGTTTGAATTAAGAAAGGGAGAAACGATTGGAATTGTAGGGGAGTCAGGATGTGGGAAAACGACTCTTGGACAGTTGATATGCGGAATTCAAACGAAGAGTGATGGAAATATTCAATATGCAGAAAAAGCACAGATTATTTTTCAGGATCCATATTCTTCATTGAATCCCAAAATGAAAGTAGAAGATTTGATTGCGGAACCTTATGATGCAAAGCACAGATACAAAAAGAAAAATACAAAAGAACGGCAGAAGAAAATAGAAATGTGTATGAGTCAGGCAAGATTGGATCCTGCCTATAGATACTGTTATCCAAAAGAATTATCAGGCGGATTGCGGCAAAGAGTCGGAATTGCCAGAGCGCTTATGGCAGATGCAGGACTGGTTATTTGTGATGAGGTTGTTTCAGCGTTGGATGTTTCTATACAAAGTCAGATTATGAAACTATTTTTGGAGATTAAGGAAACAAAGGGGATCTCATATGTGTTCATATCTCATGATTTTCATGTTGTTCGCTATATATCAGATTGGATTCTGGTTTTGTATAATGGAAGAATGGTCGAGTATGCAAGAAGTGACAAATTATTTGAACAGCCGCTTCATCCATATACCCGTGAATTATTACGTGCAATTCCAAATATAAGAAAAACAAATATAGAGGAGTCATCTGAAAGCAAGGGAAGAAAAGAAGAATGTAAGGAACAAGATGATATTAAGAATAATATAGAAAGAACGACAATGGATACGGGATGTCCGTATAGAAAACGTTGTCAGCATAGAACAGAAGAATGTGAAAGGAAACGGCCGGAATGGAGAAAAGCAGAGGAAGAGCATTGGGTAGCTTGCAGGAAAATCAAAAGTTTTGTGAATATCTAGAAAAATCTGTCACACCGTTTCACTGTGTATTGAACAGTGAAAAAATATTGAATCAGAATGGCTTCTGTGAATTGAATACAGAGTCGAAGTGGAAGTTAAAAAAAGGTGGAAAATATTATTGGAAATTCAATGATAGTTATCTATTTGCATTTTCTGTCGGAACAATGTGGAGCGAAGGACAGGGCTTCAAGCTTGCAGCTGCTCATGGAGATTCTCCATGTTTTCGTATCAGGTCGGGAAAAGATAAGCGGATGGGGCAGTATGTTTTCCTGAACACGGAAGGATATGGAGGGGCTAATTTTACATCATGGATAGATAGACCACTGTCAGTTGCCGGAAGGGTTTGCTTGAAATCAAAGTATGATAAAAAGGTAGATGTGAGAATACTTGATATGGAACGCGCGATTGCAATTATTCCTGGACTGGCGGTTCATTTTACAAAAGAGGATTATGAATATCAGGAGAAGAATTCAAAAAGAATTCCACTGTTTGCAATTACAGAGAATACTGAAATGTCTGATAAAATGTTTGAAAAAATGGTTGCAGATGAATTAGAAGTTGAACCGGAAGATATTCTGGACTATGAATTGTATGTTTACCATTACGCAAAGAGTGAAATAATTGGAATGAAAGAGGAACTTTTGGCATCACCAAGATTGGACAATCAGACCGGTACATATGGGATTATACAGGCAATTGCTGGGACTGAAAATGAGACGGGAATTAGTGCAGCAGTTATATTTGATAATGAAGAAGTAGGAAATATTTCAAAAAACGGGGCATTTTCACGTGTGACATCTACAATATTAAAATTAATATATGAGGGACTTGGATGTAATGAATTACAATATGATAAAGAGTTATTAAAAAGCAATATTATATCTGTAGATGCTGCCCATGGATTTCATCCGGTTTTTGCAACGCATTATGATAAAGAACACATGTGCATTCTGAACAGAGGATTTTGTATAAAACAGGCATCATCACAGGCTTATGCTACGGACAGTACAATGAGTGGAATGATTCAACAATTATGTAGAAAAGAAAATATACCATTTCAGAAATATATGAATCATGCAGATATACGTGGAGGAGGAACACTTGGCTCGATTATATCGTGTGTTCTTGGTGTGAAAACAGCAGATATAGGGGTTCCGATTTTATCCATGCATTCATCATTGGAGACGATGGGAATGGAAGATGAAAATTCTCTGATTCATTTTCTGAGAATATATTATGATGCTATGTAAAAGGGGAAAATAAATGAAATATGATTTTGATCAAGTAATAGACAGACATGGTACTGACTCAAGTAAATGGGATTGCGGAGCAAAACTTTTAAAAAGGGGATACACGACAAGATATGATAAAGAGACGATTCCGCTTTTTAATGCAGATATGGATTTCAAGTGTGCACCGGAAATCATAAAAGCAATGGAGCGGGTGGTTGCACGTGGGATTTATGGTTACACAAGCATAGTGGATGATGATTATTATAAGGCGATTCAAAGTTGGTTTTTTCAATATAACAGCTGGAAAATGGAAAAAGAACAGATTATATTGGAACGTGGAACTATTACAGGAATTGTAAACTTGATTCAGACATTTACTGAAAAAGAAGATGGGATTATTATTATGCCTCCCGTCTATTCGGGTTTTAGAGATGCAATTGATTTTACGGGCAGAACAGCACAGTATTGTTGGTTGAAATGTAATGACGAGCCGTATTATACAATTGACTTTGAACAACTGGAAAAACTTGCGTCAGACAGCAAAAATAAGGCAGTTTTATTATGTAATCCACATAATCCAATAGGACGAGCTTGGAAGAAAGAAGAATTGAATCGGGTCGTACATATCTGCAGAAAACATAATCTCTTTATATGGTCCGATGATGTACATTGTGATTTGATGCGAACAAATCAGAAATATATACCAGTTGCTTCTATATGTGATTATAAAAAGATTGTGACACTGACTTCACTCAGTAAAACATTCAATCTTGCAGGTCTTTATATTACCAATATTATTTTTGAAGATATAGAAATGAAAGAAAAATATGTTCAGAAATGTCTAGGAGCATCTGCATCACCATTTGATATTGTGCTTGTGGAGACTGCATATACAAGATGTGAAAACTGGCTGATACAATTGAGAGAGTATCTGGATGATAATCTTAAATGGGCGGTTGAGAGATTGAGAAGAAATATACCAGGAGTAAAATGTACTATGCCGGAAGGAAGCTATATTATCTGGGTTGATTTTGAAAAATGTGGAATGTCGGAAGAAGAGGTACGAAGTCGGATCATAGATAAAGCAAACGTGATGCTGTCAAGAGGAATTAAGGCGGCTCCGGGAAAGGGAAACTATAGTTATCGGATTTGTGCAGGAGTCAGCCGAAGTGTGTTGGAAAAAGCCGTGAACCGGATTATTGAAGTTTTTCAAAAATAGCGATATTTAACGAAGGTAATGACGAAATAAAAGACTCTTAAAAGAGTGTAATCAGCAAGGACATGGGAATTACTGATTACACTCTCTTAGAATTTAGAATATATTTACATACTGATGTTAATCAAGTTTTCCGGCGCATATATCCTGAATTAGATTTTCGTAGCGCAGGATTAATTCGATATCTTTGTCGGTGAAATGTCGTTCTAAGCAATCAGCAATTTCTTTGTTTCGAATTTTGTCATATTCTAAGTATTGCTGATATACATTTTCGCCGTCAGGAGAAAGTGAGATGATAAAATAGCGTTTATCTTCAAGATTCTTCTTTTTTTCAATAAGTTTTTTCTTCAAAAGGCGTCCGGCAATTTGAGTAGCGGCACCTTGGGTTATATTCATTTTTTCAGCGATTTCACTCATAGTTAATTCTTTAGATATCCCTACAAAAAGTAAAAAATGCATTTCGCGAAGATAAAGTTTGTGACCCTTTACATATTCACGATCTGTATACATATAATTGTGATAGGCCAAGGTTGCATTGCGTGTTGCTAAAATAACTTGTCTGGTAAGATTGAGTTTGTTTTCCATGTAACTGTCCCTTCTTTGTGCAAAAACAATATAAAATCCATTTAAATAATTGACAAGCAGTGCATATATGCTATAATTATTTTAGATACTAAAATATATTTTTGCTATTTGCATAATTTTTTCCTGGTTCTATTTTATAAGATTGTTAGAAATTATGCAATATTTTTTAGACAAATACTTTAGATTATAAAGTATTTGCCGAGAAAGATAAGGAGGATATAATGATTTTTTACTTTTCGGGGACGGGAAATTCTAAAGCAATTGCAGAAGAGATTGCGAATTATATCGGTACAGAGGCTGTGGATATTATAGCAGCTGATATTAATCAGATTCATTTGGAAAATGAAGAATATGTAGGCTTTACATTTCCGGTATATGCATGGGCAGCACCTGAAGTTATGTTGCAATTTGCTGAGAAAATAAAAGTATCAGAAACAGCTTTTACATTTGCGGTCTGTACATTCAGTAATGTTGCAGGAATGGCACTTCAGCATTTTTCGGAGATTATTCCATTAAAAAGTGGTTATGGGATTGTAATGCCGGATAATTACCCTATTACGGATCACATCATAGATACAAAGGAAAGTTCTATGGTGAAATTAGAAGAAGCAAGGAAAAGACTTGATCAGGTAAAAGAAAAAATAGCCAAAAAAGAAGAAGAGTTTGATGTGAAGATGGGGGAAGATGCTAAGACCCGCACTTATGAAATGGCTCCGGTATTTAACCGAGAGTGGAGAAAAACAGCTGCATATCATGTTTCAGATGAATGTATTGGCTGCGGATTATGTGAACGGAAGTGTCCTGCAAAGGCAATAGAAATTCAGGATGGTAAACCGGTTTGGATAAAGGAAGACTGTTATTTGTGCATGGCTTGTTTGAATTATTGCCCGGTAGAAGCTATAGATTACGGTAAATATAGTAAAGGAAGATTTAGATACTTTTTTAAGGGATTTTCAAAAGAGAACTATTAATAACAAGGAGGTAAAAAAGTGAAAAAAATACCAGTACTTATGGATTGTGATCCAGGGCATGATGATGCGATGGCTATTATTTTGGCTTTGTCATCTGAAAAATTGAATGTATTAGGGATTACTTCAGCGTGTGGAAATCAAACTATAGAAAAGACAACAAAGAATGCAAGAAGTGTATGTGAGTTTTTGGGGAGAAGAGATATTCCAATTGCACAAGGCAGGAAAGCACCGCTTTTAACTCCGATTTATACAGCTGGAATTGCACATGGAGACAGTGGTATAGATGGACCAGAATTGCCTGAACCTGTAGCACCGATGCAGGAAATGAGTGCAGTTGAATTTATGGCACAGCAATTAGAAAAAAGTGACACTCCGATTGTGATTGTACCGACCGGTCCACTTACAAATGTCGCAACGTTGATTTTATGTTATCCGCATTTAATTGAAAAAATAGATAAAATTGTGCTTATGGGAGGCTCGATTGTCAGTGGCTGCAGTGGCCGTGGAGCTTCAGAATTTAATATTATGGTTGATCCTTATGCAGCAGATATTGTTTATACTTCTGGAATTCCAATTGTTATGATGGGACTGGATGTTACCAATTATACAACGATTGGATTTGATGAAAAGGAAAAGTTTCGTGAAACAGGACAGGTAGGAACTTTAATTGCAGATTTTGCCGATTTTTTCGGTAGAGGATTTGAAATGATAGGCTGGTGTGGAGTGCCAGTACATGATGCATGCACGATTGCATATTTGATTGATCCGACTATTTTTGAATTAAAAGAAATGCATGTTGAGATAGATTTGACTGGTGAATTTACCATGGGAAGCACCGTTGCTGACTGTCACGGAGTAGAAGGAAAAGAGCCAAATGTGTCGGTGGGTATATCTTCGGACAGAGATCGTTTTATTGAATTGATGCTTGATGCATGTAAAAAGTACGAGAAGGGGGAAGAAAAAAATGTTTAAAGATCCAGTATTAATAGATACAGATGGCCAGTTAGACAGTTTTTGGGGATTGGTACTGGCGAAACGATTTTTAGATGTAAAAGCTGTTACAGTATGTGGAGGAAAAAATAATAATCCTGAAGATGCATTTAAAAATGTACCGGGTTTTGTAAAGATGGCCGGATTATCATGTAGTGTATCTAAGGGAAGTGAAAGATGTGTTTTGAAAAAGAAAAAACCGGTACAGACGCATTATCTCCCAGACGGAAAATGTGGATTGCCATTTCCGGAAGGTCAGTCAATGGATGAAATGCCGGCATGGGATCGTATTTATAAAGAAGCGAAAGAAGCCGAGGGGAATTTAGTTGTCTTATGTTATGGACCTATGACTAATTTAGCATTGGCAATTTTTAAATACCCTGATATATGTGAACTTATCAAAAAAGTGGTATTTGTAGGTGGAAGTTATGATTTCGGAGATGTCTCCGCAGTTGTTGAAGCAAATATGGCAACAGATCCGGAGGCTGCAAGAGCAGTTTTTCAAAGTGGTATTCGAATGGAAATGTATGGATATAATGTCGAGCTAAAATCAGCATTGGCAAATTCTGAAATTGGTCAGATCGTACATGGGGCAAACGGTCCATATACCACAGCGTTTGCTATGAGTGGAATGTCGCATAAACCAGGAGAGCCCATTTATTATGGACCGGCAATTGCAACATTAGGACTTGCAACACCAGAAATTTTTACATACGAACGGCACAATATTTTTATAGAAACTAAAAGTGATATTTGCAGAGGAAGGGTTGTACCTTTGACAATGTATACACCTTTGGGGCATCCAAAAGATACAAAAGTCGCTATGGATTTAGATAAAAAATTATATATTGAAATTATGAAAGAAACTTTGGATGAATATGAAAAAATTGATTAGGAAGAACAAGGGGATGAATGTATGAGAGCCAAAAAGAAAAATAAGAAACGGATGGATAATATGACAAAGTTATTAATTCCACTTGCAGTGGCAATTAATATGCTGGCATATACAGTTCTATATTCAACAACAATGTTGATTCTGGGAGATTCTATTGGAACGATTTTGGTGGGAGCCATTTGTGGCCCGGGCCCGGGAGCTATCGTAGGATTATTGTCGAATCTGGTAAATGTAATCAAAAATCCTGTAATGATAGTGATGATGCCTCTGAATATTGGATTTGGAGTTGTTTCAGGCTATTTGACGAAAAGAAGAATTTTTACAAGTCTTCCGAAAACATTGCTGTGTACACCAATCTATGGATTTATCGGTGGATGGTTAAGTGGAAGTATTATTTTCCTGGCAATGGGTGGAGATTTCTGGGGAAATCTTGCCAGTGTTTTTGTAGGAATTCCGCTTTATAATGCAGGAGTACCAAAGTATTTTGCTATGGCTATTGGCCAGCTGCTGTTTGATTGTATTGACAAAGGTGTCTGCCTGCTTCTGGTATATTTGATTATTCGATCATTACCAGACCGATTTTTAATAAAACTTCCTTATGGGAAATATGTGACGCGAAAACAATACAGAGAAGAGGATATTGATTTTGGGGAGGAATAGAAAATATGACAAATCAAGAATTTATAGATAGTTTCCGACAGGATCAAAAGCAGGAGAACTGGTGGTACAGATTTCATCCAATCACAAAAATGATATTTTGCCTTGCATTAGGATTTATGTCATTGTTTGTTTTTAAATGGCAGGTAGGACTGGTAATTTTTTTGATTGCAAGCGTCATTGCAATGACAACTCCAATATATAAAAAATATTTTGCGACAATAGGGATTATGTTTGTGGTAGGTTGTCTGTTTACAGTTATTGTCAGATTGTATGTGCATTTGGGAGATCCGGGGCCGGCTGCGTTCTATCTTTTTGGAAAAGCAGTTCCGATGGCGGCTTTGATTAGCTGTCTGGATTTAATATTTATGATAGAAGGTTTTCTTGGAATCTTTTTAGTATTTTTTATGACAACGGAAATGAGAGATTTATGCTATTGTCTTGAGCAGAAAGGAATGTCTCCTTCTGCAACCTTTATGGTATTGTCTACATTTTCGGGAATCGCATCTATCAAAGATAAATTGAATAATGTCAGAGAAAGTCAGAGAGCAAGAGGAATCGAAACAGAAGGAAGTTTTATTGTGAAGATGAAATCAATTTTACCAGTATTATTTCCGGTTATTATAAGTTCTATGACAGGAATTGAAGATAAGACATTGGCAATGGATGCGAGAGCCTTTGCAGCAAATGGAAAACACACAGCACTTCGAAGAATTACTCCAGCAAAGTTTGTTGAGAAACTGGTAGCAGTGTTGGCAGTTGTAATTTGTATTGTAGGAACATTTGTATGCAAAAAGTACTTGTAGGAGGTAGAAACCATGAGTGTATGTATAGAATTTAAAGATGTTTCATATGCATATCCATTAACAAATAAAGCAGCTGTAAAGCACTTGAATTGTAAATTGGAAAGTGGAAAATGTTACGGAATCATAGGGCCTAATGCGGGAGGAAAAACAACCTTCTGCAATTTGATGAGAGGGTTATGCCCGAAATTTTATGGCGGAATATTAAAAGGTGATGTGATTGTAAATGGAAAGAGCACAAGAGAATGGGAAGATGAAGAATTAAGTATTCAGATTGGGTATGTGTTCCAGGATCCATTTGCACAGGTAAGCGGAATAAAGGAGACAGTTTTTGAAGAAATTGGAATGGGATTGGAAAATCTGGGAGTAGAAACAGAAGAAATGATTCAAAGAATTCTTGAAATTTCAAAAATGGTAAATGTAGAATCACTACTTCAGAAAAATCCATTGGCGTTATCAGGTGGGCAATGTCAAAGAGTAGCATTTGCATCAGTATTAGCTTTAAATTCTGATATTATTGTTATTGATGAACCGACCAGCCAACTCGATCCAAGCAGTACAAATGATGTATTTGAGATTATCTCTGCATTAAAAAATCAGGGAAAAACAGTTATTATTGCAGAGCACAAAATTGATTTACTTGCTGAATATTGTGATGAAATTATTGCAATGGCAGAAGGACGAATTATTGCTCAGGGTGATACGAGAGAAGTGCTTGCAAATCCAATACTCAGAGAAAAAGGGGTGCGAATACCGCAGACAGTCAGTTTAGCTATAAATATGGAAAAAGAGGGAATACCACTTCGAAATATTCCGATTAATAAAAAAGAAGCAATAGAACTCTTGAAAGAAAGGGAGGTATAGAGAATATGGCAATTGAAGTGAAAAATATAAGCTATACATATCCTGGAAGTACGGTGACAGCAGTCGAAAATGTTTCGATGAAAATTGAAAAAGGGGAAAGAGTTGCTATTATTGGTCAAAACGGGGCAGGAAAATCTACGACCGTAAAATTAATGAATAATATATACAAGCCTACTTCAGGCGAAATTATTATTGATGGGATTAATACAAAAAATCAGACAACAGCTCAGACAGCTCCACATGTAGGATATGTATTTCAAAATCCCAATGATCAGATATTTAATGATGATGTAATAAAAGAAATAGAGTATGTATTACGCTATTGGAAATTGTCAGAGGAAGAAATAAAACGTAGAAGAGAGGAAGCGATAGATGTAACGGGAATCAGACCGTATTTGGAAATGCATCCATTTGATATTCCGCTTCCTATACGAAAATTCCTTACAATTGCAGTTGTTGTGGCAGTTAGTCCTGATTATGTGATTTTAGATGAGCCAACGGCCGGACAGGATTTATGGGGATGTGCACAACTTCGGAAAGTTATGGATTATCTGCAAAGTAAAGGAAAGGCAGTTATCACTATTTCACATGATATGGAATATGTAGCTGAAAACTTTGAAAGAATTATTGTAATGGCTCATAAAAATGTGATTGCAGATGGAAAGAAAGAAGATATTTTTTATCAAAAAGATAAATTGCAAGAAGCATATGTAAAACCGCCACTGAGCACGCAAATTGCACAAGAAGTTGGAATAAAAAAGAATATATTAAATATGCAAGAATTAATTAATTGCTATAAATAACTCATAAGAACATCAGACATACATCTCCTCATCCCTGCATAGATTGTAAAAAAACAAACTATGCAGGGGTTTTTCTATGAAGGATTATATTGAAGAGCGGGCGGTGGAAATCGCATATTATATTATCGAAAATAAAGCAACTGTCCGGCAGACTGCGAAAAAATTTGGAATGAGCAAGAGCACGATACATAAGGACGTCACAGAGCGTCTACTTCAGATCAATCCAGCACTGGCGGGGGAGGCCAGAAAGGTATTGGATCAGAACAAGTCAGAAAGGCATATCCGCGGTGGACTTGCTACGAAAGAGAAGTATCTTCATCAACACATGCTAAGACAGCATTAAGCAGTGTTAAGATACTGTTAAAAATGTCGAATTTGTGCATACAAGGGGATTTTGAAAGCTAACATTTTGGCGTAATTGTCTCTTTTTTTTCGTCTCCGATTGTGCTAACATTTAGCACAGCAAAGGAGGTATGACATTATGAGTCAGAGAACAATCATATTTTCGAGCCCTGAAGACGTTCTGAATTTTGTCAGAACAGTTGAAAAGTACCCTTACGACATGGATCTGGAAAGCGGACGCGCCGTTGTAGATGCAAAGTCACTTTTAGGTCTGATGAATCTGGGACTCAACAAAGAAATTGAGTTAAAAGTTTACGATGAAAACTGCCAGGATCTGTTTGATGAAATTTCAGAGTACTTTGCAGCATAAGCAGTCATCAGGATATTTATGAATGAAGATCTAATGATAGAAGATCAAAAGAAAATTAATCTTGTGGGGAAAAACTTCTCGTCGTATAATAGGTGCGGTGAGGAGTTTTTTGAATTATGAAAAAATGTAATGTTGACCGGAGTCATTATCTGTTTGATAATCAGGCTCTGGTATCTTTAATTGTACCATTAATTATTGAGCAGCTTTTAACAGTGCTGGTTGGAATGGCAGATTCCATTATGGTTGCAAATGTTGGTGAAGCAGCGGTGTCTGGTGTTTCGTTGGTAGACCAGATTATGGTCCTTCTGATTAATATATTTGCAGCACTGGCAACAGGAGGTGCTGTTGTTGCAGGACAGTACCTTGGACAGAAAAATAAAGAACAGGCATGTAAGTCTACGACACAGCTCATGTGGTCTATGGGATTTATTTCCCTTGTTATTACAGCGTTTGTATATGCGTGCAAATACTGGATCTTGCATGGTGTATTCGGACAGATTGAGGCAGATGTTATGCATCATGCAGATGTTTATCTTCTGATCGTGACAGCATCTATTCCATTTATCGCATTGTACAATGGTGGGGCAGCAATATTTCGCGCAATGGGAAATTCAGAAGTGTCCATGAAGGTGTCATTGCTTATGAATGCAATCAATGTAAGTGGAAATGCAATCTTAATTTACGGGTTTCATTGTGGAACAGAAGGTGTTGCGATTCCAACGTTAGTGTCCAGATTTGTGGCAGCATTTATCATAATAAAACTATTATTAAAGGATAAATGGACGCTACATCTGGAACGAACATTTCGTTTCAATCCGGATTGGAGCATGATCAGGAAAATATTAAGCGTGGGAATTCCAAATGGATTGGAAAATAGTATGTTCCAGCTTGGAAAAGTTCTGGTGCTGAGTCTGGTATCCACATTCGGAACTTATGCGATTGCAGCAAATGCAGTCAGCAATGTCATTACATTATTTTCTATTTTGCCGGGACAGGCAATCTGTCTGGCAGTAACTACAGTAATTGCGAGGTGTGTTGGGGCAGGAGATTATGAACAGGCAAAATATTACAATAAAAAACTAATTCTGCTTACGCACATAGGAATGGCAATCACAATTTTTATTGTATTTATAACATTGCCATTTATTTTAAAAGTGTACAATCTTTCAGAAGCTGCATCTGAGGCTACGAGACACATTATCTGGTTCCATGGCTGCTGTGCAATATTGATTTGGGCCGAATCATTTACATTGCCGGCAACATTCAGAGCTTGCGGTGATGCAAAGGCATGTATGATTATTTCTACAGTATCTATGTGGATTTTTCGAGTAGGAGCCAGTTATATTCTCGGGAAAAATCTTGGGCTTGGAGTTTTTGGAGTCTGGGTAGCTATGATTATCGATTGGGCATTTCGTTCACTATTATTTGGAATCCGTTATTTTAGCGGAAAGTGGAAAAAGCATGCACTTGTAAGTTAGATATTGCTATATGCCATTCAGGTAAGAAAAAATTTGGTAGAAGCAGAGTCATTATTTATAAAATGTGAAAAAATTTTAGAGAATTTAAAAGAGAATTTCAGAAAAATGTGGAAATACATAGAGAATGCTAGAAAGTTGCTTGTCAAGGTGACAGACGTACATTATAATAAAACTAGCGTATTTTATTAGCGTATTTAATTTAGGAGGAAAATCTTGTGAAGAGAGAATTAGTAATTGTCATTGATTTTGGCGGACAGTACAATCAGTTAGTTGCAAGACGTGTCAGAGAATGCAATGTGTACTGCGAAATCTATTCTTATAAGACAGATCTTGAGAAGATAAAAGAAATGAATCCTAAGGGAATCATTTTAACTGGCGGACCGAACAGTTGCTATGAAGAAGGAGCACCGACCTGTTCAAAAGAATTATTCGAGATGGGAATTCCGGTACTTGGACTTTGCTATGGTGCACAGCTTATGATGCACGTGCTTGGCGGAAAAGTCGAGAAGGCTGAGGTCAGTGAATATGGTAAAACAGAGGTTCTGGTTGACAAGACCGAATCTAAGTTGTTCAAAGATGTATCTGAGAAGACTATCTGCTGGATGAGCCATACAGATTATATTTCTCAGATAGCACCGGGATTTGAAATTTCTGCACACACAGCAGACTGCCCGGTAGCAACAGCAGAGAATGCAGATAAGAATCTGTATGCGATTCAGTTCCACCCGGAGGTACTTCATACAGCAGAAGGAACAAAGATGCTTTCCAACTTCGTTCTTGGTGTCTGTGGATGCGCCGGAGACTGGAAGATGGATGCATTTGTAGAGAATACGATCAAAGAAATCCGTGAGAAAGTCGGAGATGGAAAAGTGCTTTTGGCATTATCAGGAGGAGTCGATTCTTCTGTTGCAGCAGGTCTGTTATCCAGAGCAATCGGAAAGCAGTTGACATGCGTATTTGTAGATCATGGTCTTCTGCGTAAAGATGAAGGAGATGAAGTTGAAGGAGTATTCGGACCGAATGGTCAGTTTGATCTGAACTTTATCCGTGTCAATGCACAGCAGAGATATTATGATAAACTGGCAGGAGTTACAGAGCCTGAAGCAAAACGTAAGATTATCGGTGAAGAATTTATCCGTATCTTTGAGGAAGAAGCAAAGAAAATCGGTGCAGTAGATTTTCTGGCACAGGGAACGATATATCCGGACGTTGTAGAGAGTGGACTTGGCGGAGAATCCGCAGTTATCAAATCTCATCATAACGTAGGAGGGCTTCCGGACTACGTTGATTTCAAAGAAATCATCGAGCCGCTCCGCGACTTGTTTAAGGACGAGGTAAGAAAAGCTGGGCTTGAACTTGGAATTCCAGAAAACCTGGTATTTCGTCAGCCATTCCCAGGACCGGGACTTGGAATCCGAATTATCGGAGAAGTAACAGCTGAGAAAGTAAGAATTGTTCAGGACGCTGATGCAATCTACAGAGAAGAGATTGCAAAAGCTGGACTTGATCGTGATATTAACCAGTACTTTGCAGCACTTACAAATATGCGAAGTGTAGGAGTTATGGGAGATTTCAGAACATATGATTATGCAGTAGCGCTTAGAGCTGTAAAGACAATCGATTTCATGACAGCCGAGGCAGCAGAAATTCCATACGAAGTATTGAATAAAGTCATGAACCGAATTATAAACGAGGTGAAAGGAGTCAACAGAGTATTCTATGATCTGACGAGTAAGCCACCTGGAACAATAGAGTTTGAATAGTTGACGCTGGGCTACAAAGCCCGTAACCACGGGGCTTTGCGGCTTTGGGTGTTTGAAATTGCATTATCATTGCATTTTTATATTTCTTTGTGATACATTGCAGTATGCTGATTACTGGTATAATTAGCAATACTTTGAGAAGCTGACTGGTAGCTGAGAACCCCGGTCAGCTTCTTTGCAATCTCAATATTGGTGTTTGGATACAGATGACCATAAGTTCCTAGTGTCGTCTGTATTTTTTCATGTCCAAGACGCTCTTTAATCAGCAGTGGATTTTCGCCCATGCTGATAAGCAGGGAAGCATGCGAATGTCTCAGGGCATGAATTTTGATTCTGTGGACACCAGCTAAATTTGCCAATTTCTCCAATGCTCTTGGAAGCGTTGTTTTGCTGGTGGGTGTACTGTTATAACTCAGGACGAATCCACAATTTGGTAAAACCTTTGCCTGGACCGCCTTCCATTCTTGTAATTCCTTGATGGTATCAGCATCAATATAAATGGTACGGTTGCTTGCCTGCGTCTTAGGTTCAACGAATTTGTAGTCATTCATTGTTTTATAGTACAGTGTTTTACTAATAATCAGCATACCTGTTTCAAAATCAATATCATCCCACTGTAAGGCGGCAGCCTCTCCAATACGCATTCCAGTCATAAATAAAAGCCAGAACGAGATGAAGAGATAGTGCTCGTAGTAGTCACCTTTGTACAGCAGGGATATTACCTTCTGAAACTCCTCCAAAGTCCAGAAGTCGATCTTTACTTTTTTAGATTTGATATTGCCGATCATGCGGGCAGGATTCTTCTTTGCAAGTCCGAGGATAATCGCCCGGTCAAAAGCTAAACATAACATTCCCTGAACAATGCGTACATAGTTTGGACTGAATTGTTTTGCCAACTTGAGCTGCCAGGTCTGTACATTTATCGCTTCTATTTCGGACACTTTCTTCTTGTAGAAATAGGCAAAGTGTTTTTGAATGGTCGAGTAACGATTCTTGTAGGTACTTTCTTTCACCTGAGTTTTGTACCACGGAAGATAGATTTCTTCAATAAACTTTTTGAAGGTAATGTCTTCCTTCTTATCAGCTAATTCTTCCGTTGATGCAAGAATCAATTTGGAATACTCGGCACGGGCTTCTTTTTTTGTTGAGAATCCGCTGCGGTATTTTTGAATCTGTTTTCCGGTTACAGGATGATATCCGAGGTTGGCTCGAAAATAATAAGTGCCGTTTTCTGCTTTTTTAATTGGATCTTTTGCCATGATTTCACTCCTTACTAAAATGCAAAAAGCACGATCATTCTTGCTTATCGGGCAAAGTAATCCCTAATAATTCTTCAACGGCTTCTTTTGGAACCCTGTCTAATTTTCTGGATTGATAATAGGTATGCCCCTTTTCTACCATAAGTTCCTTTGCTTTTTTGATAATATCAGCAGCAAAGGAAGGACCGTAGCCTAATTCAATCAAATCCCTTTTTGTTACAGTTATCATGAATCTCCTTTCCACAGACAGGGAATCAACTTGATACCTGTCTATTATTATATCAAATTTTGAGTAAAAGTTCTCTAATAAAAGCGCTATAAGCTAAAATCCCAAAAGTCTATGTTATTCTTTCAGAAGCCAGTTCCTATGCCCGTTCCGGCCACGTAAAACGGTGTTACTTTGTAACTATTAAGCTGCAGGCGTGCGAAGATGCAAACTATCTGCAGTCACCTATATCAATCTCCCGAAAGATTTCTTTTGTTTTCAAGGTACGGCGAATGGATATATTACCCATTCAATTAAGGAATAGGGGGACTTTTCTTTAAGATTGAAAAATTTTGAGAAAAAATGATAAAAATAAAAGCTGCCTTGATTTGGCAGCCACGGAAATCTATTTGCGTTTTAGAGCCAGACGATTCAGCATGGAAATGAGCGCAAGCATATCCTCGTCATCGAGTTGTTTCATCAGATCAGTTGCTTTGTCAATCAGAGGAAGATTGTGCAGCTCTGAATCGAAGAACTGTTGAGGAGTGACTTCCAGATAGTCACAGATATCCAGAAAGCTCTGCATGGTAGGCAGAGAACGTCCGGAAGTGAGGGACTGGATGTAGCTTTTATTTTTGCCAAGATCCAGACTCATCTGATATTCAGATACATTTTTCTTTAAACGCAGTTCGCTGATGCGTTCTCCAATAAAGTTTTTATCCATACATTTACACCTCTCTTCCACATTTTAAACTATTTACTTACAGCAAATTACGGAATAAAATAGAGATATATTTGAAATATAGTGATTATTCCGTAATATAACCGTAATTTACTAAAATGATACAAAAAAAGAAATTATGGATGATAGAAAATGGATTTTGGGGTATGATGATAGCAAAGGAAGTGGATGTCTGTGCGGATTATAGGAAATGAGCAGGAAATTGAATGGGCGAAGGAAGCACTGCGGAATCAATGTAACGATTGTCCCTACTTGGACTGCTGTAATGAAAAGGCGAAAGAGGAGTCAAAGCAGTGTGGAACGGTTCGGTTTGGCTGCCGGGAGTATCTGAAAGAGAAGATTGAATTCGTAGTAGAAAAATAGATGTAGTATTTTGAACAAATATAAACACCATATATAGTATAAGCCTGAATTGACATGAGGAATATCTTGTGCTAGTATACTGATATAGTTTATTTTATGCACACCCTTTTTGGGGAGTTTCGGGATTCATAAGAATCTCCAAACTTACAGGAAACAGCAGGAGCTGATTCCTGGCATAAGTAGTTTATGTTTGTAGTGAGTGTCACGGTATGCCTTTTTTGGCTGCGTGGCACTTTTGTTTTTTCAGGAAGAAACCAGACTTTTAAGAATGAACAGAGAAAAGACTCTCTTTTCATTCTTTTTTTGTGCTTACATTTAGGTTTCGGCATAGTTGCATGCCACAACCAGCTTCGGCTGTTGATGGATAAATATTATTTTAAGAAAGGTGGAATAAGAACATGAATGAAGCAAGAGTGTATGCAGATGGATTTGAGAGATCCTTTGCAGAAGTAAAAGATCTGCTGGAGTTTCTGGCAGAGAGAGGAAGAAATGCCAAATGGATCAGAAAGCCAACGAATACGTTACGGCTGGCACCACTGGAAAAGGAGGCTCAAAATCTGGATGCGGCAGATGCATCCATGGAAGAAATTTTGGAGGATACAGAGAAGAATACGCAGCTTGTACTGAAAATGAGAGGAGAATCCTATCCGGTACGTGACTGTGCCATCCGCACCATTTTAAGCCGCGCAGGTGTCAATGGAGACGGGCTTCGCAAGCTGGATAAGGCAACATATGCGAAGGTAGTCAATTACTGCCTGCGGGTTGCAAAAGGGGATGCCCTGATTAAGATTGCGGACGGAAAGGTTTCCGCAGTACATGGCGGGGATAAACATGATTATTGCATCCTTGATATGAAAGCCATGTTTGAGACAACCTGCGAATATCTGAATCTGAATTTCAAAGGCAGTGTTTACATGGAGGGCTCTGGTATCTATGACCATTCCATTGTATCTGCCATGTGGAAGCTCGGAGGAAGTCAGGAACTTCTGGATACTTACCGAAAAGCACTGGATGCACACGGAATGGATGAGAAGATCCTGTCACCGGCACTTCGTTTTACCACATCTGACGTGGCAGCGAGCGGTGCAAATCTGTATCCGATGCTTTTGACAGACGGACCAAACGGCGTTATCAGTCTGGGAAGTCCAATCAAGCTGGCTCACGATAAAGGGGCAACGATTCTGGACTTCCGGAAAAATCTGGAGCAGGTATGCGCCCGCTATGTGGATGCGATGAAGAATCTTACTCAGCTTATGGACATTGAGATCCGTAATCCGGTGAACTGCCTGAAGCTGCTGATGAAGGAACTTGGCATTAAACAGAAGATCCGGAATGAGGTGGTGGAGCTATTTGTATCCCAGAACGGGGAAGGTGCCTGTACGGCACATGATCTTTATTATGCCATGAATGAAGCCTCCTTTTTTGCAGCCTGTGAAGGAATGTCCGGACAGGGCATCCTGAAGCTGGAGGAGGATATTACGAAGGCGCTTATAAAAGACTGGAAAAAATATGACGTTTATGGAGCAGTCAAATGTTAGGAGGAATTGGAATGAATAACAAAGCAGAGTATACACCGGAAAAGGTTGTGGATATCAGTAACCTGTCAAGAGAAGACTGGTTGGAATACCGCAAAAAAGGAATCGGCGGCAGTGATGTAGCGGCAATCATGGGGATCTCTCCATTTGCCACTATCCGGGATCTGTTTTACAACAAAACAGGTGTGCAGCCGGTCATTCAGGAGGAAGAGGAAAGCAACTGGGTTGCCAAGGAAGTCGGACACCGGCTGGAAGATCTGGTGGCAGAAATCTTTTCCAAAAAGACCGGACTGGAAGTATTTCCGGTACGTGTCATGTTCCGGCATCCATTATATCCGTTCATGCTTGCAGATGTGGATTTTTTTGTTCGTATGCCGGATGGGACATTTGCGATTCTGGAATGTAAAACCTGCAATTATAATGCGAAAGATAAGTGGGCTGATGAGGGTATTCCAGCTCATTATGTGCTGCAGGTAAGGCATTATCTGTCTGTGATGAATATGCAGAAAGCCTTTATCGCATGCCTGTATGGAAATAACGAGAATGAGTTTGTGTATCGCACCATTGAGCGTGATCTGATTGAGGAAGAAGACATCATTGATCAGGAAACGTATTTCTGGCAGGAACATGTATTGAAAAATGTAGTACCGCCGCATAACGGGAATTCCGATCTGGTTCTGGCAAATATCCGTAATTATGGTGGTTTTGCAGACAAATCTATTCCGGAAATTGTGCTTTCCGGTCTGGAATCAAAAAATCTTGAGAAGTATCTTACCCTTTCGGAGGAAAAGTCACAGTTGGAAAAACGGAAAAAGGAAATCGAAGCAGAACAGCGGGCAATCAGTGTTCCTTTTGTGGAACAGCTGGGGCAGGGCTGCAAGGCAGTGCTGGAGGACGGTACGAACCGTTACCGTATTACCTATAATCCGACCAGACGTACTTCGGTTGGGAAAGACCAGATGGAGAAGCTGAAAAACCAGCATCCGGATATCTATGAGGAATATACAAAAACAACGGAGAGCCGTACTTTCCGAATTAAGAAGGAGGCGGCGTAATGAGAAAACCAAATGAACGGATGCGGATAAAAAGCTGGAGGGATATAAACAATGAGGTGCAGATTTAAACATAAGATTTTCCAGAATGAGGAGAATGGGTATACGATTGCCATATTCACCACACAGGATACGTCTGTCCCCCTGTCAGCCAGAGACAAATATCTGGCATCCCGGAATATCATCGGCTTCTCAGCGATTGGATTCGGTCTTCCGCTTACAGACGAGATTGAGCTTGAGATGGAAGGCAGATGGGAGAGCGGAGAGCATGGAACTCAGTATCAGGTGGAAAATTTCATGGAGGTTGTACCACGGACAAAGGAGGGTATCTTAGGATACCTTTCTTCCGGTGCAATCAAAGGTATCGGTCCCAAGATGGCAGATACTATTTTCCGGAAGTTTGGGCTTCAGACACTGGAAATCATGGAAAACAACCCGCAGGAACTCTTGAAGATCCGTGGAATTTCCGAGAAGAAGCTGGCTGCTATTGTGGAGTCCTATGGAAAAAACCAGGTGTTCCGGGAACTGATGACGTTTCTGGCGCCTTTTAAGGTAACACCCAAAAAAGTGAATATGATTCTGAAGAAATTCGGAAATGAATCGGTGGATATTATCCGGCACCGCCCTTACATGCTGAGTGCAGTCAAAGGCTTCGGGTTTCTGACTGTGGATGCGATCGGAAGACAGTGCTGCTGTGCACTCAATGATCCCATGCGGATATCCGGGTGCATCGGACATATCATGAATCAGGCAATGAAAGAAGGACATCTGTTTAAGCAGCGTCAGGAGGTTATCAGGGAAGCACTGGAAATGCTGAACCGGGATCTGCAGGTCATGGCAGTATCGGAGCAGGATGTCAGTCAGGTGCTTTACCGGCTGGTGCTGCAAAAAAGCATTGTTGTGGAGGAAGAACGGATCTATTCTATCCGGCAGTATGAAGAAGAAACACAGACCGCTTCCATGATAGCCAGACGGCTTTTGGAGAAGCCGGTTTTGCTGTCCATTGAACCGGAGCTGGAAAAGGCACAGAAGACACTGGGGATCACGCTGTCAGAAACACAGAAACAGGCAGTGCGGATGGTGTTTGCACATCCCATCAGTATTATTACCGGAGGTCCCGGAACCGGAAAGACAACGGTTCTCAAGGTGATTCTCTATATCCATCAGGCGTTATGCAGGTCAGAGGTACAGCTTATGGCTCCGACCGGACGTGCGGCAAGACGTATGGTGGAGAGTACCGGCTGTGAAAATGCATCCACGATGCATCTGGCCCTGGGGCTTTTGGGAGATGATACGGATTTTGAACCGGATTTTGAGTACCTGTCTGCCGGATTTCTAAATGTAGATGAGGTGTCCATGGTGGACATGCATCTTGCCTATGAATTTTTCCGGCGGGTTAGCAGACATGCCAGAGTCCTTTTAGTCGGGGATAAGAACCAGCTTCCATCCGTAGGAGCCGGGGATGTGTTCCGGCAACTGATTGCCTGCGGGCTGATTCCGGTCACGGTACTGGATCTGGTTTACCGGCAGGGCGCTTTGAGCAGCATACCTTATAATGCAAAACTGATGCAGGAGAATAAGACTAATCTGAGCTTTGGGGAGGATTTTCAGTTCATTGCCTGTAAAGGAGCAGATGAAGCGGCAGAGATTGTCCGGAGGATTTATCTGGACGAGATTGCAAAAAACGGCATGGATCAGGTACAGATCCTGACTCCGTATCGGAAACGCAGTGCTGCCGGAGTGGATGAATTGAACAAATCTCTGGAGGATTTTGTAAATCCGCCAATCGCAGGGAAGAAGGAACTGCATATCGGCAGTCAGGTGTTCCGGGTTGGCGATAAGATTTTACAGAATAAAAATACCGAGATGGCGAGTAACGGCGATCTGGGCAGGATACTGGACTGTATCACGGATGAGGATGGAAATGCCAGGGCAGTGATCGGATTCCCGGATGGGCGGCAGGTGCAATATGAAGCTGACCAGATGGAAATGATCGAACATGCTAACGCAACAACCATCCATAAGGCACAGGGTTCCGAATGTCCGGTTGTCATCATCCCTTGGGTAAAAGCCTTTTATATGATGCTGAAGCGCAATATTCTCTATACCGGAGTGACCAGAGCGAAAAGCAAGGTTTATCTGGTAGGGGAATGGGCTGCAGTCTGTCAGGCAATCCATACGGATGACAGCGGGACAAGGAACACCATTCTGAGTGAGCGGATCGTACAGTATTACGATCAGTATCAGAGTGAACAGAAACCGGAAATGGAGCAGTTAAAACTTGTTGTTTAAAAATATTTTTCAATTTTTGAAATAAGCGGACTATTACTCTTATATAGGGGAACGTCTGCTTTTCTAAATGAAAGGAGCAGAGAATGAAAGAATTATTGTATAAGAAATCAGAGGCAGTTGCCGCTTTGAACCGTGTGGATGGCTTCCATCCGATGGAACTGGCAAGAAAGATTGGAGAAGAAGGGCAGGAGGAGCAGCTTTATCTGGATGTGAAATACCGGAAGCTATGGTTTCGTCTGGTCAATCCGGCAGGAAAGATCATCAGCCGGATTATCACTTTCACAGAGAACATGGCAGTTGTGGAAGCACGTATCTATCTGGATAAATGTGATCAGGAAGACAATTATGTAGCCAATTCCTTTTCGCAGAAATTCCGGAGCGATGACCCGAAGTTTGGAGACAAATTTCTGGAAATGGCAGAAACAGCAGCCGTAGGAAGGGCATTATCGGATGCCGGATATGGTGTGCAGTTTGCGGATGTGGGAGAGGAAAATGATCCTGCACAGGTAGATGCCGGAATTCCATATCAGAATCCACAGATGCCGGATTCAGGTGCCATGGAAAATGCAGCCATGCCGGATTCGGGTGTCATGCCAAATGCCCCTATGCCAACTTATGGAGAGATGCCAGGTCAGCCGGAATATGCAGGCCAGCAGATGATGAATCAGTTCTATCAGCAGGCACAGGCGGCGGGAAGCACCATTTACCATGGCAGTGGACAAATGCCTGGCTACGGTTCCGCTCCGGCTGCCTCTACGCCGCCAAAGACCGGACAGATGCTGCAGGGAGCATTACAGAATCTGGATACGTCCCTTCCGGTAGAAGAACTGATGAAACACATGAACTATGAAATGGCAGTCGGGACTGTGATTCCGGGAAAGGGAAAATACGGCGGAAAGACCATGGGACAGGTGGCAGTTGAAAGCCCGTCAACGATCCAGTGGTTTGCCGAGCAATATTCCGGACCGAACAATCTGGTTCCGGCGGCAGCAAAGGTAATTTTACAAAAAGCAATGCCGATGGCTGGTTAAGGAAGAACCCCGCAGAGAGCTTTTTTCTGCGGGGGAAAGGAGGAAGAGACCGGGATGTATTATGATATGTCTGGGTTTGATTATGGAATACTGGATGTGGTGCAGGTGCTGCATCTCAGAAAGCGGCGGGGAAACTATTATGACTGCCCGTTTTGTGGAGAGACGCATGGAAAACTGAATATCAATGTGGAAAAGAATGTATTCCGGTGCAACCGCTGTGATGCGTCCGGGGGGATGCTGAAGCTTTATGCGGATTTGCACAATGTTACACTCTCCGAAGCAAATCAGCAGATCCGGGAAGCATTAGGAAAAGGAGAATACCGGACGGATTATATCAAAGCAACGCCGGTACAGGAAGAAAAGGCAACGGCAGAGCTTGCACCCATAGAGGAAATCCACCGGACGTATCAGAGAATGCTGTCCATGCTCACGCTTAACAGGAAGCATCAGGAGGATCTGCAAAGACGAGGATTAAAACCGGAACAGATCGAAGCACAGCGTTACCGGAGTGTCCCGCTGTTTGGAATGAAGAAGCTGGTCAAAAGGCTGGCAGAAGAAGGATATATGGTGAAAGGCGTGCCGGGATTCTACCGGGATACAGACGGAAACTGGACGATTAACTTCAAAGCAGAAAACTCAGGAATCCTGATTCCCATAGTTTCTTTGGACGGGTTCATCCAGGGTTTTCAGATCCGGGTAGATCATGTGACTGACACGAAAAAATATATCTGGCTGTCCAGTGTCAATTATGACCAGGGAGTTTCCTCCGGAAGTCCGGTACATGTGATCGGTGATCTTGCCGCAGAACGTGTCTATCTGACCGAAGGAGCCTTAAAAGGGACCATAGCCCATTATCTGTCCGGCGCTACCTTTGTGTGCGTTGCCGGAGTGAACCAGTACCGGAATCTGAAACCGGTGCTGGAGCGGATGAAAGGATATGGGATGAAACAGCTTTTGGAGGCGTATGACATGGATAAGAAGATGAAAGTAGCCTGCAATAAGCATGACAGTAAGTGTGCGGTCTGTTTTGAGCGTTCCCCTGTTATCTGCCAGCATAAGGCGGAGAAACGGAGGATTATCCAGAACGGCTGCAATAAGGTCTATGAAATCTGCCGGGAGCTTTCCCTGCCGATGAACCGGATGGTCTGGGATATGGACGAGAGCGGGGAGTGGAACGGGAAACACAAGGGGATTGATGACTATTTAGCCGCCATCAAACAGAAGGAAGGAACCGGGGCACAGACTTCGGCTCTTCCGAAAGGAGAACAATCATGAGAAAAAAAGGAAATACGGTTCTTGCAGGACTCATTATCTGCCTGTTGCTTGTTTTTCTCGCAGCGGCAGGAAAACTCTTTGGTGCTTATCTGAAGTATCAGAAAGGGGACGTAAGTTACGAGAAACTGCAGGAATATGTTCAGGAACCAGAGGAAGAAGAATCACCGGAGTCTGAGAAAGAAAAGGAGGAACCTAAGAATAGGTATCTAGAAATTGATTTTGCAGGTTTAAAAGCGGTTAATCCGGATGTCATAGCGTGGATTCAGATTCCGGCACTGGATATTAGTTATCCGGTGGTACAGGGGAAAGATAATGCATATTATCTTCATCACCTTTTTTCGGGAGAATCCAATATCAACGGGAGCATCTTTGTGGACTGCCATAATCAGCCGGACTTTACGGATCAGAATACGATCGTGTACGGGCATAATATGAAAAACGGGAGCATGTTCGGAACTCTGGATAAGTACCAAGACAAAGAGCTATTTGAACAACATCCGGAGTTTTATCTCTATTTGCCGGACAAGATCCTCAAGTATCGTATCTTTTCCTGCTATGCGGGAAGAACCGGAAGTGAGGGATATAGGTATCATTTCCCGGAAGCGGAAGATTTTCAGACGTTTCTGGATACGGTGTCTTCTTATAGGGATTATGATACCGGCACCGAGCTGTCGGCAACGGATCGGATAGTTACGCTGTCTACCTGTGTCAATTCCAGACGGAATTATCGCTATCTGGTACATGGAAAATTAAGCAGTGAGATCATCACAGAGGAATAAAAGAATCGTGCTGGTGTGAGAAGAAATTTCTTATGCCAGCTTTTATTATGGGAGGAAATGTAATGGGAACAGCATTGGTTATGGAACATGCAAACGCACTGGCACAGATGATAGTCAGTGAAAAGGACAAGTTATTTGATGAAAGAGTGGAGGCTCTTGTAAAACTTTATAGAAGGGCGGAATTTTATCTGAAGCAGGGATTTCTGGAGAGCATCGTCTGCGAGTTCCATCGGAAGAAAGTGGAAATGATTATGCAGGCGGAAACAAAAGGAGAGATTACGGAAATACTGAAGTTATCAAAACCGCATTTTGACGGGAAAAAATTTGTCTATACCTCTCCGTATGCTGTGGAAGAGGAAGAGCTTCTCCTTTGGTCTCTGACATCACTGCAAGGTCCACTCCGGGATGAAGGGTATCGAAGATATCGGGAATTATTTGAGAAGTGCCTGCCGGAATTGGTGGAAAAGCTTTCAGCATAGGACAATGACAGAACAAAAGAAAAAAGATACTAAGCATTTTTGAGAATGGTTGGTATCTTTTTTTCTTAGACAAACTGTTATTTGTTACTTAGGAACCGACCGTTAATATCCCCAAGTCATTAATTTCCACGTTCCGCCTTCGCTACGCGCCAACCACCATGACCATGTGTATTCTTCATTAGCGTTCCACGCTCCACCTCCATTTTTAGGTGACCTGAAACTACTATCAAACGAAATACATTGTGTGAAACTCTCTTTATTGTCATTTGCTTCCTCCAATTCATTCATCCAGGCAATATTATCCTCATTATTGCACGCATCATCAGATGTATAAGATAGGCTGTGCAATTCACACCCCTCAAAAGAACTAAATTGTTTCTTTATAACATCAATAGCTTCATCCATGTCATCTTTTGTGTATATAGATGATGTCCCATAATCAATAACTAAATTTTTTGTATTTCCTTTTCCACAACCAGCTAAAGATATAACAAATAAAAGACAAAGAACCATTGCTATCAATCTTTTCATAATCACTACCTCTTCAAATTCATATTTTTTTGCTCTGTCATTCATCCTGAACAACTGGAACTGTTAGTCGTTATCTTTCGTTCTGCGTTCCATTACAAACTGCTCTAAATTTATTCTGTGATTATACTTTATGGATGCATCCTTATCCTTAGAGAGTATAATATCATTCATATCAATTCCATTTAATGCAGCAATCGCAATAGTGTAGTGTACCACATCGGCTAATTCGTTACCTAATTGGGTTTGTAAATCCTCTTGACCAACAGATTTTCTACCTGCCTTTTTATTTAGTACTTCTGCCACTTCACCTATTTCTTCTACGAGTTTCATAAACAGGCTTTGGTCAATCCCACCATTTTTATAATGGTCGAATAAGTATTCTTGCAGTTCCTCTATTGTAATTTTCACAGTATCTTTTCCTCCGCAAATTCATATTTGATAATATGTTCATTATACTGTGTTTTACCAATGATATCAACGATATGGAAGTATACAGGAAGAAAAATTATGGAAATAGTTTTTAAAAAGTTGCACTTTAAGTATCTCCTACGTACAGAATAAGTATCAAGTACAAAGGAGTGAATGTAGCATGATAAAAAAATTAAGAGTAGCCGTGGATCACGGGAACCGGAACATGAAAACCTGTAATTTTGTATTTACCACTGGACTGACAGAACAGGACAAAAAGCCTGCCAGGGGAGAGAAGTATCTGAAATATCAGGGAAAGTATTATACCCTTAGTGAGAAGCGGATTCCGTACCAGAGAGACAAGACGCAGGACAGCCGGAACCGATTCTGGATTCTGACCTTATTTGCCATTGCAATGGAGCTGGAGCAGAAAAGCCAGATTCAGCCGGAGGATGTCATTCAGGTGGAACTTCCGATTGGGCTTCCGCCGAAGCATTTTGCAGAGCTTTGTGAGAGATATGAACGCTATTTCAAAGGGGACGGGAAGGTGCAGGAACTGTGCTTCAACGATAAAGTCTATCACCTCTGTATACAGAATGTAATGGCGTTTCCGCAGGATTATGCAGCCATGATGACGAGGATGATGGAAATCCGTGAGATTCCGAAAGTCGTAGGGATTGATATTGGCGGATTTACTTCTGATTATCTTCTGATGAGAAGTGGCAGACCGGATATGGATTATTGTGATTCTCTGGAAAAAGGTGTGATTACCATGTATAACGATATCATTTCCAGTATTAACAGTGAATATGACATGCTTCTGGAGGAGGCAGATATCGACAGTATCATCAAGGGAAAAACGCAGTATTATGAGGAAGCTGTTGTACAGGCAGTAGAAACCATGGTTCAGAATTTTGTTACCGATCTTCTGAACAGCATCCGAGAGCGGGGCATTGATACAAAATCTACTTATACGGTGTTTATCGGCGGCGGAGCAGTGCTTCTGGAACGATTTCTGGAGCAGGCAGACCGGTTGGGAAAACATACCTTTATCCGGGATATGAAAGCAAATGCCGATGGATATGATCTTTTGTATCGCATGACACAGGCTGGAGTGTGATTTTATGGGAAAGAAAAATCCGTTTGTATTCACTATTGGTTTTGATAAGTCGGATCCAGATCACGTGTATGTGACAGAACTTCTGAATACGACAGAGAAAAAAGCAAAACTGATCGTTGCGGCAATTCTGGCATATACGGGAAGAACGGATGAGACAGGTAATGGCAGTATAAGCATGGAACCGGATATGCTCCGGCCAATGATGCAGCAAATCATCCGGGAAGAAGTAAGAAAGGTATTGGAAGGGCAGGACGTTTCTAAGATAAATAGAGAAATGCCCACAGAAGTTGATTTGATGGAAGAAGAACCGCTGCGGATGGATCAGACTATGAGACAGAATGTAGTGGATGCTATCAGTGCATTTCGCAGGGCATAAAAAAGCAGGAGAGATACACATGCTTATGGCAGTGTACTCTCCTGTTCTTTGTATCAGAATGGGAATAGACAGAAAACTCACAGACTATTCACAGATTACTCACAGATTGTCTTTGTATAATGTGTAGATGATGAAGGATACGGGAGAGCCTTAACTTAGGTTCTTGAATCCATCCAGAAGTCCACGCAGTGTAGAAAGGGCAAGCTGTTTCTGCTCCTCCGGGCAGGAATTTAGTTCTGCCATGATTTGCTGCGTGGTAGAATCCGGGTTCGTTTTCTGGTTAGAAAAGATTGCATCTATGGAAATATGTAAGTAAGTTGCCAAGGCATAAAGTGTTTCCAACTGTGGATTGCCAATATAGTTTTCAATATCAGAGACAGTCCGTAAAGAAATCTTTGCCTGTTCCGCAAGGCTGTTTTGCGAAAGATTGCGGCGGAGACGTTCTTCCCTGACTGCATCTCCCAATAATTTTTTCACCATCTATATCACCTCACTTAATGCATATATTTTATCGTAGATTAACACTATACGAAATGCGTTAAAGTGCGTTA